>Ga0307474_10000557_pt1 | contig 26873 bp, 27 predicted proteins | sample atmos_gasesECM1C_2_FD_203312 | JGI IMG/M metagenome (GOLD analysis project Ga0307474, IMG submission 203312) | Hardwood forest soil microbial communities from Morgan-Monroe State Forest, Indiana, United States - atmos_gasesECM1C_05 | ecosystem: Environmental > Terrestrial > Soil > Temperate... | reverse complement strand
AAATTATTTATTGAATTTTGGTCCACAACATCCAGCTGCACATGGAGTTCTTAGACTAATTATAGAGTTAAATGGAGAAATAGTAAAGAATTGTGATCCTCATATTGGTTTAGCAGATTATTGTCAAGCATTTCAGTATTTTGATAGATTAGATTATGTAAATATGTTCACAGCCAGATGTATTCGTAGAAATCGGTATTCTCCAGTCTTAAAACAAAAAAATTATACGAATAAGAAAGTATTTTACGGTAGTCTAAAAGACTATCCGTTTATCGATTTATATAGCGAAACCCCGCAAAGTGTTCACACCGATCTTGGTTATCTTCAAGCATATATACATGAAGTCAAAATAAACGACGAAATTATAGATAGGGTCTTAAATCGCACCTATCAATATCAGCTTACTAAAAAATGTTATGAAATAGCTGAATATTTAATTAATAATTTTCCGGTGATTGGTGATGACGAATTACATGAATACTGCTATGCTAAACTAAACCCTGATCATATATTATCATATGTTCCGAAAAGTGCTAAAAAATTAGTATCGTCAAATCGAGTTCTAAGTACCCGGATCGTAAAATATCTAAATAATTGTAATTTAGGTTGTAATTTAGATCTAGATTATTTAGATGTAGATATAGGGTCTTCGTATATGTTAGTATATTGTTTTTATATTAATATCTTAAAGCAAAATTATAAATTAAAATAAAATAAATTGATTGGTTTAATATAAAGAGTTTCAACTTTCAACTTCTTTGTGTATTTATTATAGGTTTGTATTTTGGCATAAATTTATTTGAAATAAATTATATGGGCGCATTAACAGCTAAAAAAAAAGCATTTCAAAATAGACCATGGGAACCTCGTTCTTTTGTAGAAATTGATGATAGTGAAATTACAATATTTAAAATAAGAGTGGAAAAGTTGAAAAATAATAGAGTAAGAATATTACCTATAAAGTATTGGATATCGGATATAGAAAGATTTAAATCTGAAAAAAAATATGGTAATATTAATTTATTAATTTTTAAACTATTAGCTCAATATAATTTAAAACTTACCGAAAGTGTGATATCAATGGTTGAGAGTTTTAATATAAAATACATTGTAGGAATTTATCAAATTACTAGAAAAATAGTACGCTATATTAAAAAGAAACCATTAAATATAATATTATCAAGAACTATACCAAATAATACTCTTAATAGTTTGGTAAATCAATATACCTCATTTTTTTTACCGAATCTGTTACCTCCTTCTTCTTCCCTTGGTGTACAGAAAATAAGTTTTAATGCTTATGTTAAATTACCATTAGATGTTAATACCCCATTTATTCTTACTTGTAACCCAAGATTACTTTCACCAACATTTAATTCTTTCTTATTTCAAAATCTGGATGTTCTTGAATTAACGTTATTTGGCGGTTTCAGTTTAAATCAATATCATGAAGAATTGCCTAGTTCTAATTACACAATAAGTAAAATAATAAATAATCATTATGATAAAATGAGAGCCAAATTTATTATTAGCCAAGATGATACACGTTTTTCAGGTTTAAATGTGGATATTATTCAATTAGGTCCTATTTTTCTTCAATCTGATGAAAAGCGATATGCTGTAATAAATAAAAATGTTAAAACAATAATTGACTTTGATTTAAGTATATCTCCTAAATCAAATTATACAGCTTTTTTATCAACCTACAGTAATGAGTTGAAAAACAATAGTGAGATTTATGTCCCAACAAATATTGATTTTGATAAATTTTTATTAACTCGAATTAGTCAAAAATTTCTTAAAAGAATTGAGTTAATGTTTTTTTTTATTATTCCTATAGTAAAGAATAATTCGCTAACATATAGGAATAACAATTCCAAAAATTTTCATCCTTTTATGAATCGTTCTAGTCATAGTTATTCTCCACTATTGAAATTAAAAAATTATACGAATAAGAAAGTATTTTATAGTACTGAAAAAGATCCCGAAAATTGTTGGGACAAAATAATACTAGATCCATTTTATGATTGGGTAGAGATCAATCCGATCAATCAACAGCTCTGGGAATCATATACTCAGCGATGTAAAAATTATTATACGTCTGTTAATCAAGCTAATATTGATGAAGTAGAGATTGAAGAAATGGAAAGAGAAATCCACGAGTCTTTTATGGAGTATTATGCGGGATTGAAGAACTCGGACGTTCTCATAGAGTATCCATTTTATGATTGGGTAGAGATCAATCCGATCAATCAACAGCTCTGGGAATCATATACTCAGCGATGTAAAAATTATTATACGTCTGTTAATCAAGCTAATATTGATGAAGTAGAGATTGAAGAAATGGAAAGAGAAATCCACGAGTCTTTTATGGAGTATTATGCGGGATTGAAGAACTCGGACGTTCTCATAGAGTATCCATTTGACCATTTATTAAACCAAAAAACAGAAGAACCGACTATGCGAAAGATGCAGTTATTTCTGTTAGAAGTAAAAAAGTTCGATGAAAATACTGATGAAATATCGGCATCGTATTATCCAGAGAGCCGCGCGTGTTATCATGTAGCTATAAATTTATGTAAGAGTTTTCCGCTTCTTATGAATACACAAGAAGATTCAAGTATTTTTTTTAACTTTATATTTTCTAATTATCTACGAAATTCGGTAGATCAGCCAATAATAATACCTGGTTTAAATTTTATAGGTTTAAATCCTTTAGCTATAAGATATATAAAAGCCAGTAAATTACAAATTGGTGCTTCCTATATGTTAGTATATTATTTCTATTACTTTCTAGTATCGAAGATAAATCAAAGATGAGTACAAATTTACTCTGAAAAGTAGTATTGCAACATGTAAAAAAATATTCATTATGTTTTCAATATAATATAGGGTTATAAAAAGCTATTAAACAATTGAACATCATGGGACATCGAGTAAATCCATTATTTTTTCGTTTAGGATTATCAAAGGATTGGAGTTATCAACTTCGTGATCCACTTCTCATGAATATCTTTATATATCGATTAATACGATCGTTAGTATTTCAATATTCAGCTCCGTATACTTCTTATCAAATCAAAAGAAATTCCAATGAACTTCATAATTATATAAGAAAACCGAGATTTTATCCGCCAAACTTTAAACAAATAACTAAACCCCAAGCGTTAGAATATATTGCACAAAAAAAAAAATTAATACAAAATCCATATAAAAGGGCTTCATTTACTTTTTCTCATATAAATGTATCAAGAAATCAAAATTTATTTATAAGCATATTTTTATTTGATGAAGCGGCTGAACGTTATAGGGTACGTAACAGGCTTCCCGAAAAATATTTTTATTGTCTTTCAGGTAAGTATTATCATCGATCTCATCGATGGTATTCTCTTTTTCAAAAATATCATTTTCACTCAAGTACTGGTAATCGAGGAAAACGAGTATTTAAACCATGGTTTTTCAAAGGATTTCGTAACTTTGTTAATTCAAGAATCTATTTAAAACGTGTTAAAACCTCGTTGAATCGAAGGAATAAACAATTTAGACGAGTAACCCAATTTGAGCGTATTTATAGAAGTAAAATACCAAAAAAGAAATTTAAATCTAAAAAAGGGTCATATAGTCGTCTTCGTACCCAAGTTAAATTGAAATTTAAAAAATATGATCGAAAACGAGGTGAGGAAAATCGTCATGAAAAGTATCCTGTTCTTTTGCGAATAGCTCTTTCTAAAGAGCGTTCAACTCCATTATTATTTAAACAAATACGTAAACATAAAAACAAAATTGTGGTAATGAGAAAAGAAGCGATTAGTTATCAAATGCGCTTTTTACGAACGAATAAGAAGCGTAAAATTAAGATAGCTTTAAAACATAAAAAGAAATTGAAAAAAAAGAAAAACTTACATACGCGTAATAAAGTTAAAAGATTGGAATCAAATATTAAAAAAAATCGAAAGAAAAATAAGCCAAAAAAAAGAAGAATAAAAGTAATAATAAAGAAAAATAGAGCTTATAATAAGATAAGCCTATTATGGAAAACTTTATATCGTAGAAAATCATCATATCTTATTAAATCGGCGAGAAAAATAATAAAAAATTCATTAAAAATAGAAACTGATGAATTTAATGATACATTAACATTTCGTACTCGAATGGCACGTATTAATCGCGTAGGTCTTGCACGTATAACAAAACAAAAACCTCTACCATTGCCTTTAGAATTTTCAGGAATAAACATTTTGGAATATCTTAACTTCAAACCAAAAAAAAGATTTAGAAAATTAAAAACTAAAAAAAAGAAGAAACGAAAAATAAAGAAAATTAGTAAATTGGAACAAGAAAAATTAGAAAAAGAAAAAATTGATATGGAACTAACATTAGAATTGAAGAAAATTGGAGAAGAGCTTAAGAAAGAATGGGAGTTAAAACAAAAAAAAAAAACAGAACTAAAAGGATTAGGGTCATGGAAGGATCCAAAGACATGGAGAAATTTTAGAAGATATCTAAAAAAACAAGTAAAGAAAATAGATGATTTAGAAAAAAAATCAGATTCTAAATCAAAAACTGAATTTTCAAAAAAAATTCGTGAAAATTCAAAACTTTTAGAATATCAAATTCAACTTCATAAATATCTACATTATAAAAAGAAAAATCAACTTATAATGAAAAAAGGTATAAGGTCTTTAAAAAAAGCTATTCGTTCAAGAATACGAAAAGAAAGGCGTTTACGTTTGCAAAAATTATATGGAAAAAGGAAAAAAAAAAGAGTAAAATTTTCCAAAAAACATAAATTAGAAAAATCAAAGAAGGAATCAAAACAACGTAAACCTTCACAAAACCCAGATGTGCGATCAAGGATTACTCGTGCAAAACTTCGCCATTTATTTAGGAGAAAACGTGTTGTAGAAGAAACGTTCATAAAAAAACGTTATCCAATATGGCTCTTAAATAGTTTACCATTCATTAAAACGGAAAAATTTTTCAGACATCGTCATTTGATTAAAGATTTAAAAACCCTTACTTTCCTTATACGTTATATTAAATTTTATAATAAAATATTATTAAAAAGAAGAATATTATTCTTTAATCTATTAATAAATTGTTTATCATCAGTTTTAGTAGTCTTGCCAAAAGGTAAAATAGCAAATCGATTATATATTTTTATGCATCTTTGTTATCTTTATTTATACTCCTTTCGTTATCTTTATTTTCAGTATAATAAAAAAATTTTTCAATCTCGTTTTATACGTTTTAATTTATTAAGTAAATTATTAGTATTTTCTTTAAAGAAAATTTCATTTAATTTATCAAATAATATTGTCACTTTAAGATATTATGGTTTACATAATAGAAATTATAATGCTCAATTTCTATTAAATTATTTATTGGTAAAATTAGGTCAATATTATAAAATTCAACAAATACTTAATCCTTTAGTAAATAACCTAAAACGTATGCCTTTTGTGAAAGGTTTTAGGTTTATTGTTTCAGGACGTTTAACAAGAAAAGAAAGAGCCTTTTTTATTGTGAAAAGTGCTCGTCGTATGCCGTTATCTTCACATGATAGTAGGATTGACAGCGCTGCTGATTTTAAAATAATGAAATTCGGTGTTGTCGGTATTAAAATATATCTTCTTTACAAAGATACCCCTCCATTTTATTACTTCTTTGAATTTAAAAACAAAATATGAAAAATTTCCCAGACATTGTATCTTTTAATAAATCACATAAAAAAAAATCCTTTAAAGGTCAAAAAGCTAAACATTTCTTTACTTATACTACAGGTCTACGAACCCGCCGAAATGTATATATGACCCATTTACAATATGAAACAATGAGGCGAATTATAGTACGATGTTTACGGTCTAAGACTCCAATAATGCGTAAAAAAAAAGCTCGTATAAAGAATCTTAAAGCACAAATGTATGATAATGATATTCCAGTTAAGGATAAAAGTAAAAAAAAGAATATGTACAGTAAACGTTTTTCACGTAAGAAAATTGTAGCTTTTCGTTTACGTCATCATTTTTACTCTCCAATTACAAAAAAACCTTTGCAAGTTAGAATGGGTAAAGGTAAAGGTGATCCATATAATTGGGTTTCACCTACATCTCGATCTAATATAGTCTTTGAAATATCACGAAAAACTCAAAATATTTTTAAATTATATAGATATTCTAAAAAGGTTTCAAATATATTACCTGTTACTACGAAATTTATATATAATAGGCAACATTTACGTCGAGAACATAATTTTTTTATGTTTTGGAAAGGAAACCGTAATTTAAAGTAGTTATTGTAATATAAGTACGTGGTATGATGTAATTATTCTTGTTTCACCACCTTATTCGCATACTCCACAATTTTGTACAAAATCTCACACACGTGCGGTACTTAATTCTAAGTTATTATAGATGAACGAACTTGACCCCCTACTATAAATTATAGATATGAAAAATAGATATCGAATATTAAATTCGATAAATGAATATTAGATAAAAGTTTGTTGATATTTAAAGGACATAAGTCCTATTTAAAATGTATTAAAAAAAAAGATTATGACTTTTTTTATATTTTTATCTTTACTTTTATTAACTTTTATATTAATAACTCCAAATATCATGCATGGTTTATTGGGGTTAATTTTGTTATTTGGAAATTTTGCTTTATTCCTTTTTTTACTTGATTTACCCTTTTTAGGGTTTGCTTATATCCTTGTATACATAGGAGCAATCTGTGTTTTATTTCTTTACATTATTTTATTATTAAATTTACGTATTTATCCGCTCATTATGCGTACAAGTTTCTATTTTGCTTCAGTCATAGGAATTCTTTTTATAACTACACTTATATCCACTTTATTTTTTTCAAAATCTCTGTTAATTCCACCGTATAAATACTCTATAATACCATTAGAAGATCTAACATTATATACTCAATACTTATTTGAGGCATATCCACTCTATTTATTGGTGGCAATATTTTTACTTCTAGTAGCTTTGATAATAGCGCTTTCCACCACTTCAACTATGGCATATATTGAAGATTCTCGTAAATTATCTAAAAAAATTTACACAAGTAATTAAATGCTTTTGTTAATTATAAAATTTCTTTTAATAATTATTCCGATACTATTATCAGTGGCCTTTTTAACTTTAGTGGAGCGTAAGGTAATGGCTGCAATTCAAATACGACGTGGTCCAAATGTTATAGGTTTTGGGTTTTTTCAACCTTTAGCAGATGGTTTAAAACTGTTAATTAAGGAATTGATTATTCCGCTTAAAGGTAATAAACTTCTTTTTATGTTTGCGCCTGTATTATTTTTAGCGGTTAGTCTTACTATATGGGTTGTATTACCATTTAAAAATGTAAGTGTTTCACAATCTAATTTAGCCGTGTTAGTTTTTCTTGCAATATCATCTTTATCAGTATATGGTTTATTATTAGGTGGATGGGCCTCTAACTCAAGATATGCTTTTTTAGGAGCAGTTCGCTCCGCTTCACAAATGATTTCCTATGAGTTAATCTTAGGCCTCCTTGTTTTCTTTGCAGTTATTTCAGGTATTTCATATAATTTTGTTGATTTAATTAAAGCCCAACATTCAACAGCAAACATAATTTTTTATTTTCCGATTTTTCTTATATTTCTTGTGGCTATTTTAGCCGAAACGAACCGTACTCCTTTTGATCTTACTGAAGCTGAAGCTGAACTTGTTGCTGGATATTCAGTTGAATATTCAAGTGCTCCTTTTGCCTTTTTTTTCATTGCTGAATATACTAATCTTATTATATGGTCCCATGTTACAAGTATTCTTTTTCTTGGTGGTTGGAATTATCTTATTTTACCGTTTTTCTTACCACCTTTTATATCCTTTGTATTAAAGTCTTTCTTGGTTCTAATTTTCTTTATTTGGATAAGAGCTACACTTCCTCGTTACCGTTTTGATCAATTATTACAGTTAGCTTGGCGTTTTTACTTACCTTCTGTGCTTGCCTTAGTTTTTATCACCATTATTTTGTATCGAATTACTTTGTAAGTTGGAAAATTTAAGATATAAATCTGTCATAAACATGGGAATAATAATGTTATTATTCATTATAATTTTTATATCGTTGTCTTTCTTAACTTTATTGGAACGTAAGGTGGATAGTTTAAATGAATTTCCTAAAACGTAAGGTTATGGTCTATTTATTTAAGTTAGAATTGGAACGCCAAAATGATTTGGAAGAAGTTGCACAAGGTATTAGAACTCATGAATCGTATCGACAAAATATGGATAGGCTTTATAAGGTGTACAGCCTAACCCGATATAATGTATTCTTCCTATGTAAATTACGCTTCTGGTTATTTGGTTAAAAATCATGATATTATTAATCTATTTACTCGTTACTTATCCAAAACCATATGGGCCTAGATTTCATAAATTATTATATTTTTACTCTTTACTAAAAAAATCATTAGAGATAAAGGAAAATGCAGATAAAACGTACAAATCCATCAAGTTTTACACCAAGATATTGGACATATAGAAAATTACGTAACGATATATGGGGTAATTTAGCGTATTTAAATAAAAAGAATACATTCTTTCGTTTAATGAAAAAATATGCATTGGTTCAACTAAGAAGACGTATTAGGAAGTTAAAATTCAAAAAAAGATTATATATTCTAAAAGCTTTTCGTATACGGAAATATCATAGAAATGCAGATTATACCGTAACAAAAAAGAAACCGATGCAGTTAAAAAAACCATTAAGATTTAGGGCATCATTACAAGTATTGAGACTAAAATTATTAGCATTTTATGGTTTTAAACTACGACGAAAACCTATGCGAAAGCTTTTCTTAGCCATAAATAAAGGTGCTGGAAAAAATGCGATTTCACGAACAAACGCACCTTTTGCTGCAAGTCGTAGACAAATAAATTCTGTAGAAACACGAATAGATGTAATGTTATATCGATGCGGTTTTACGACAAATGTTTATGAAGGAAGACGGTTTATTCGTGAAAAAAAAGCTTTTGTAATGGAACCTGCTACTCGTAAAGGTCGATTCTTTCATTTTTATAATTTGAAAACATACTATCATAAAGTCCCGCTTTTCAATTTTATTACTTTACGATATGATTTGGCATTAAGACGAAAAATTACCCTAAGACATATGATTTGGGCTCGTAAATTAATTTGTTATCCACCACAGTATTTATTAGTTGATTATCGTACAATGGTAGCCATGCGTCATATTGATCCTCCTACTAATATGGTTAGATTTCCTTTTCCCGGAACTTTAGCCTATTTTGTCGGTTTAGCTATCTATTTTTAATAAATTATGCTAATTTGTGAAATTTCTTTGATTCCTTTAAAACACTAATGGTTATCTATAGAATTTCAATTTTTACTATCTGGTATTATTGGTGCAAATTGAGTTATTAACAATTTTGGGAATCAATCGATACCGTAGATGATGGTGGGCAGACTTAAATGAGAAATATAAACAATGGTTCGACTTTTCTAATGCAGAACGAATAATGTTTTTGTTATGGTCATTGTAATATTGGTATTATTTGTAATACTTTTTCGTCCTCGAAAATTAAAATATTTTATAATAAATACTAAAAGTAGGATTTGATTTTTGTCGGTTTTCTTTCTTGCTGGTACTTATTTTTCATAGATGACTTATCCATTTCGTGAAGAATTAGTAGCCTCTTTTTTACAATTAGGAAAAACAGTAGGCGCTGGTTTGGCCACATGTGGGTTGACTGGTGCCGGGGTAGGAGTTGGAGTAGTATTCGGTTCATTAGTATTTGGTCTTAGCCGAAATCCACAAGAAGAAGCTAGACTTTTTAAATATGCAATGCTAGGCTTTGCTTTAACTGAAGCTGTAGGATTGCTTGCTCTTATGATGGCTTTTCTTATTCTTTTTAGCTAATTAGGATTCATTATATATATTTCAATTATTCAAAAATAGAAAATGAAGATACTATAAAATAAGTATTAATTATAAAATATAATTTGGAAAAGGTTTGTACTGGAATATCATCCTTACTAATTTTTTTTTATTTAAAATAAAACATGAAATTTATTTCGGCAAGTGGATCTTTAATGACAACAAAAATAATTTCGTTGCTAGATGTGGAATTTTTTTTACTTGGGTTTTTATTACTGTCCTTATGTGCAGGTTTTCTAACATATATAAAGGTTGCTTTAGCTAGAAATTTTCTTTTATTATCAATATATACATATGTATTATTTGGGATTCTATTTTTAAATAATTCCAATACAATATTAACTACTGCTTCGAAATCGTTATTAATAATTTTTCTTATATTTTCAACACTTTATCTCATAATTTTTTATGCTTACATTAAACAAGGTTTTTTAGTCGTGCAAACTGGCTATATTCTTCTTTTAATGTTATCTATATTAGGGATGTTTTCTGTAATGTTAAGTGAAGATCTGTTCTTTTGGTTTTTGGCCATAGAGTTACAATCTTTCACCTTTTACGCGTTATGTGCATATCAAACCAATAGAGCTTTTTTACAAACAGAAGCGGCTTTAAAATATTTTATATTTGGATCAATAGCAAGTTCGTTTCTTTTGTATGGTTTGTCAATAATTTTCTTAGAAACTGGTTCTTTACAAATTGTAGATATACAGACTATACTTCTTACTACTAAAGATTATTCGCAATTGAAAATTGGTATAATTTTGGTTTTAATAGCCTTATTTATTAAATTAGGTTGTGCTCCCTTTCATTTATGGACACCTCAGGTATATACAAATTCGGCACCTATATTAACTTTTATGTTTTTGCTTTTACCAAAAATACCACTTTTTTATATCCTTTATGTTCTTTCTTCTTTACAAGTTCAAAATATTTATTCTTTTATAATAATAGCATCCTTATTAATTGGTACTATTTATGCCTTCAGTTCAGTTATTTTTCGGACATTTATGGCTTATTCTGCAATAGCTAATAATGCTTTTTTACTAACTCCATTAATGACAAATACATTGTTTTCACTTGAGGCTCTTATATCTTATATTGTAATGTACAATATTGTTTTAGTTTCAATCTTTTGTGTTGTATTATTTTTACGTAGGTATGATGGTACTCCCTTAATACATAATTTAAGGGATTTAGCATTGGTTAAAAAAACAAATTTATTTTTAGCTATAAGTCTAGCAATTGCTTTCCTAAATTTTTCAGGAATACCTCCTCTTATAGGTTTCTCTGCTAAAATCATTGTATTAACATCATCACTTTCAGAATCTTTATATACAACAAATTTGGTTCTATTAATAGCTTCATTATTGTCTGCTTATTATTATCTTCGTGTTTTAAAAACTATGTTTTTTTCTTCCTCTTTAAAGTATGCAGGTACTAGCTCTATTCCTTTATCTATTGGATATATTATAAGTTTATGTTTAATAATAAACGTAATATATGTTTTAACACCAATAGTATTGGTTACAAAATCATTATCTCCTTATGCTTATACTCCTATACAAATTTACTTTATGTCAAAATATAGATATCATATAATTCCTGGATTATAGCATGTTTGAGATTTATAATAATTTTCAGCAAAATAAATTTCAATTCAAATTATCTGAAACAATTGTTACTTATCAATTTACTTAAAACCGTAGTACATCAAGGTAGATAGAGAGTCAATACAAATCTATTTTAGAGAAAAGATAGAAGTAAATTATTGGACTAGTTTTGTACAGCCGGAGGCTAGAAATATAATATTAGGGACCACCAACTATGTATCTTTACATTTATTTAAATTATCTTTTACTAAGAGTAGTATAGAATAACAAATAGAGAACCTAAAATAAATGAAAACGAACAATTGTTTCATACTGGTTACATGTTCAATTTAATAACGAAATATTCGTTAAAATATTAGGATATAATTATGTGTATCGATTAGCAAATCCTCGTCAACTATTAGATGAATATGTCAAAAAATTGGTTATGTACAATAGAAAAACCAAATCAACGCTCCAACAATTTTGATTGAGGAATATGATAAAGAGATTTTAAAATCAATTGGTATGGAAGATGAGAAAATGGATATATATTAGTAATACTGGAAAAGTATATGCTGGTTCTAGCGTAGAAAAGGCTAAATAATTCTGGAGATGAATTTATATAGAAAACCGTTTATTATACTAATGATTTTTTTTTAAGGACTAAGTAACTATTGTTTCGTACTGAAAATTAGATAAAAAGCACATATTCATTTCAATTGTGGGCGGTATGTATCTAAAACCGTTGTTTCGTTTCGAATTTTCTATTTGTTAGTATGGATATCTATATTAGTAAGAATTGTAAAACATTACAAGATATAGATAAAGAACGTTTAGTTAATTAAATGGAAGTTATTATAGGATATTTATTAAATGACTTATTATTACGTACAGCAAGTTATTTTGTAAATGAAAACATTAGGTAAGAAAATTTGTCATCAATCTATTATTAAAGGTCTGATTCCATGTTTATTAGCTCCGAAAAATTCTCTCGTAAATGTCAAAAAGAAAACTGGATTTGCATTGACAAACGAAATAGATATTTTACATATTAATGAAGATTTTTCACAATTTGAAAACTTCAAATCATCTAACTAAAATTACTTCGAATCAAGGTATAATAATAAACCAATTATATTACATTCTATAAGTACTTATGTAACTATTTCATGATATAAAATCCAGGTATATATTGATAAAAGTGATTAGACGATAATCATTAAAAATAAAAAAAAATGTCATTAATATTTTCTTTAACAGCCTTTATAATTTTATTTTTTTTTGGACGACATCTTGGCCGTATAGTATCTCTTACTATATCTATTGGTTTTTCTATAATTTCGTTATTGGTAAACCTTTACTATTTCATAGATGTATTTTTCTATGGACATATTTCTGTATTTTTTCTTGGAAATTGGATACATATAAGTGATTTTATAGTTCCATATAAGTTTCTTTTGGATCCATTATCAATTTCCTTTGCTACATTAATTTCATTTATAACTCTTCTAATATTAATTTATTCTTATGACTATTTATATAATGACCCAAATTTAGTAAAATTTTTTTCATATTTAAATTTCTTTTCTTTTTCAATGACATGCTTATGTATTTCTGGAAACTATCTTGTAATGTTTTTAGGGTGGGAAACTGTAGGGTTAGCTTCTTACTTATTAATAAATTTTTGGACTACAAGAAATCAAGCTAATCAAGCAGCGTTAAAAGCAATTATCTTCAATCGAGTGGGTGATGTAGCGTTTCTTGCGGGTTTAGCTTTATTAAATTTACTTTTCCATTCCTTAGAGTTTGAAGATATTGAGCTATTATTACCTTCTTTTAAAAATACTAATATTACAATGTTTTCTTATAGCTTTCCAGCAATTGAAACTCTAGCTTTTTTTCTTTTAATAGCCGCTTCTGCAAAATCTGCTCAATTTTTACTACATCCATGGTTACCTGATGCTATGGAAGGACCTACTCCTGTGAGTGCATTACTCCATAGTGCTACAATGGTAACTGCTGGTGTATTCGTTGTACTACGTTCATCTCTTATATTTACCCATGCCCCGATGACTAGTAGTGTGATGGCTATTTTAGGATTAGTGACTGCTAATTTCGCTTCTTTCACTGGGCTTATGCAGTTCGATATAAAACGTATAATAGCGTTTTCAACATGTAGTCAATTAGGAATGATGATCTTTGCTGCGGGTATAGGAAATTATCAGTTTGCTCTATTTCATTTAATAAATCATGCATTTTTTAAAGCATTATTATTTATGTGTGCTGGTAGTGTGATTCACGCTGTAAATGATCAAGATATTCGTAGAATGGGCGGACTTTTTAAATTATTACCAATAACGTATATAACAATGCTTATAGGTTCGTTATCTCTTGTAGGTTTCCCTTTTCTAAGCGGTTTTTATAGCAAAGATTTTCTATTAGAAGGTACTTTTGCACAATTCCAACAGTTAGGTTATATAATATATTTAATTTCTGCTCTGTCTACCTTCATAAGTTCTTTTTATTCATTTCGTTTAATTTATCTTGTTTTCTTTGGTGAAGTTAGTACACCAAAGAAAATCCTTATAACAGCTAGTGAAAGTTCTCCTTTCTTATATGGACCTATGATAACTTTAGGTATTCTTTCTATTTTTTCTGGTTTTTTTTTAAAGGATCTTTTAATTTCTTACACCGCATTTGATTTTTTCTTACAAGCTCCTTTTAGTACTATTAATCATGATCTTGAATTCTTTAATGATTTTTTCAAAAAACTACCGACGTTCTTTTCGTTATTAGGTATAATTAGTGTTTATTTTATTTATGTAAATAAAGTTTCTTTTGGAAATTTTTTATATAAAAAACTATTAACCTTTACTTTTCTTTTTTCAAAGAAATTTTATATTGATGCAATTTATAGCTGGTATATAACTATACCAACTTTAAATTGGGCTTTAGATAATAGCTATAAGCTATTAGATAAGGGTTTATATGAGACTGCAGGACCAACTGGACTTTATGGGTTTGTTCAAACTCAAATTTCTAGAACATTAGCTATTGAAACAACTACAATATTATATAGGCTTATTTTGTTAACTGTGTTTTTTGTCATTATTTCAATTATTCTATTTTCGAATAATTCAATGTTATTGTCTTTAATTGTGCTTTTATCAACTTATCTTGCATACCAAAATTCTTCAACTGTATTTAAATAATTATGAAAATAAAAATATTATTTAGGAGATTATATTAATATATAATAAGTAATTTTTATTCGAGTTATGCTTATGGTTCTATGGTTCTATACGAAAACTAAAAGAATGTTTCAAATGATAAGGTTACCTATAATTAAAACCGTCCCTATAGAAAGAAAGCGAAAAATTTTTTCATCCAAACTTACTAGATTAAATACTTTTAGTACTTTTCGTGGTATCCATAGTTGTTCATTACGTAATGAATATCATTGCTTAATTTCGTCAAAAAAGAACGTTATTTGGAGAACTATGTATTCTTCAAAAGCTACCAAATTTGCATTAAGATGTATACCCACAGGAAAAAATACAAGAATGTACGCAATGTATACTTGTAATGAACCTGAAACTAAGCCTTCTGATTCACAAGGGAATATTAATAATCCCACTGTGACCAAAAAAGGAGTGTCTTTTCGACATGATGAATTTCACCGTACTAGATGTATTCGATGTGATTGTACAAAGAAAGTTTGTACACAATTATGTGATTCTTTTACAGATAGGAAAGCTATAGGTAATATTACAAGTTCAAATTCGGTTCCTACTAACGGAGATAGTATCCTTGTAGAGAATGTTTCTCCAACCTTAATGAACGGTAAACAAGTACCTCAACATGCAAGGGTTTATACTAAGGCTCATAATACTAGTCAAACGAGAGAGTTTCATTCTAGTACGCAAAAAATGCATAACGAGCCCACTTTTATACCAACTTTAATTAAAGACGCAGATGATAAGTAATTGGACTTACATTAGTATATTTTTCGGTTTTTCTTATATTAGTTTTATCCTTTGGAATAGACTTATTCGTGTTCGACTACCTAAAGAGTTATTTATGACAAATGAGTATGATCTAACGTTTTTTATTATCTTAATACTTACCATTCTTTTTGGAATATTATTTATCTATAATTTCTTAAAATTAATCCAATATATACCAAGAGAACCAGGAAGAGTAATAAAGAAATTGATTATCTTAGAAGAAAGGGTAAATAAATACCAACTATATAAATTTATACAACAGGTGATAAAAGCGTTTATGGAGGGTCCTTTAGAGGTTTATGTTATGATTTACAATAGAACTCGTTTTGTACATAATAGTATTGAAAAAATAGGTCTTTATTTATATGATATTTTTACCGACTACAAAAAATTACCTTATTTAGCTTATATCATTATGATAGTTTTTACACGATTGATAGTAAGTATGGTATTGGTAATCGAAGTTATTTATCTTAGAGAATTAAATAACTTTTATAAAGTACTTCCGTTATTATTGATCCCGTTAATAATAACGGGATATTCTGGTATTCTACAATTTCATGTTGATCAAATGAAATTTTATTATGAAAGATTTTTTAGTTTTTATTATGATGCAGAAACACAAATCTTTCATATAACAGTAAAAGATTTAACTGATCCAAAAGAGATTGAGATACAAGAAAGGATTTTGAAAAGAGAGGAAGAAAAAGGTCCATATTTACGATATGCGTGGGATTTATATTATAATATGCTTTATGGTTTATATAGGATCTTTATCATAGATATTTACGATATCTATAAAACCTTACTATTTACAATCTACTATATGTTATATTTGGTAGGATTTTTATTTTATTTATTAATCTTGATAGGTATCTACTAATAAACTATAGTAGATAAAGGAAACCTAGATTTTGTATACTATGATTACACAAATAATATTTCGCAAAACTAAAGTAACATTTCCAAAAACTGAAGAGAACTTAAATGAATTAAATGAATTAGATGATCAATTAAAAGAGAATATAGAGTCTCAAAAAGAAGAACTTGTTAGGGAGTATGATGTTGAAATAAAATGGCTTGATTATGAGGGTATTAAATATAAAGAATATTTAAATTCTGAAGGATTAAAGTGTATCGAATATATACAGGATGATACACTAATAACGCTGGTATACGAATAATAAGCTAGCCATTATTGATTTCGGAATTTCATCTTTTATCATACATTTAGATAATCGTATCGAAACAGCTTTCTCAAAAAAAATATGACATCCAATTTGGAAAATTTAAAAATTATTGATTTAAATACAAAAACGCATTTACAAATAGAAGAGGAATTATATGAATTAGATGATCAATTAAAAGAGGTAAAAGATGGGTTAGAACGTTTTAGGGTAGAAAGAAAATTTGGAAATTGGAATTACCATAAATTTTTACCATCTTATTTAGGTAACTCTTTTTTGAGAAATTATACAATTATAAAGAATGTTGAAAATTATGGAGTAACTAAACGATTTACACATTCTGGAAAATCGGCAATTTGGAGAGTATTTGGTGGCAATTTGAACATATTTGGTCGACAGGAGTCTTTTACTAGTAAAAAGACTGATATGGTTCTATACAGGAGTCCGCATGGTTTTCGCAAAAATATATTATTACCTATTGTTTTTTCGAAAGCTTACTTACATACTATAGTGGAGGATGATACCTTAATTAGTAGGGTTCGTAGGCTTGCAATAAGGTTTTTAGATTTTTATGAAAAAGGTTTGGAATTTCTTCTTGGTATACCAGGTATGAGACAACTTATCATCGGGTATATCTATTTTATTAGTTTAGTTCGGTGGTGTGGGTTTAAATTAGGGGAATCTATGGATCTTCCTACTTTAAACTTATATATCTTGGTCGTTGTATCATTTTTGCACAAATTCGGCTTGGGCTGGTATGTAATTACTGGTTGTCTATTATTCTTAGCAATGGACAGCCAGGGCATATTTGTGGCCAAGTTTTACAAAAAAAGGCCAGCCCTCTTTAATTTACATTTTGGACCTAGCAGCGGACCCGGCTCAAGTGGTGGATTACCTCCCCGTCGTTCCATGTTTTCTGCAGCCAAAGCGTTAGCAACCAAGATTGCAACTGAAGCCGCAAGTAATCCCGTAACTGTTGGTGTTGGAACTGCTGTTGTTGGTGGGATTACTTGGAAATTATTAGACATACATGATACTAATAAACAAGAAGCCCTGCAAAACCAACAAATAGCTGCGGACGCTACCGCACAAGAAAAGCAGATTGAAGCTGACAATAGGCGTCATATGGAAACCCTTGAAGCGGAAGCCCGTGAAAGGCAGAAGGATCGCGACGCTGAAAACAAACGTCATATGGAAACCCTTGAAGCTGACAATAGGCGTCATATGGAAACCCTTGAAGCGGAAGCCCGTGAAAGGCAGAAGGATCGTGACGCTGCAGCAGAAACCCTTGAAAGGTCGTAAAATATAAATGGACTACGAACCAGTTTTATACTTCGGTTAGTAACCATTGTTTCGTTCTCAATTTCTTGATGAATATTTGTCTTCAGCAATGTTTTATAAATTCTTGGTAATTGTAAGTTTATGAATAAATTGCAAATTTATAAAGTTGATTTATTTAGGTGTAATTCAAGATTAGTAAGAATGATTAAGGTCCATAAAGAAAAAAGTATTCAATTAAAAAAAAAATAGTAGTAAATAAAAGGAATCCCAACCCGGACAAGCAAATTCAAGGTATCAAAGGCATCATTAGCAATCTAAGTGCTGAAAAATTTATTGAGCATCGAGCAGCAGTTATAATAACTAGAAAGGTTCAACCTATTGAACAAAAACCGTCAACTATTTTTACTAATACTTCACGAATAATTAAATTTTGTCAAAAAGATACAAAGAAAAATAATATTTTTAGAAGCTTTCATAGTTGCTTTAGTAAACGTTATCAGACGATTTGTTGTCATTTTGTTAAAATATCTTTAGTAAAACGTTATCACGGAGGAACTGGTTTTAGAGAAGTTTTAAAAAGAGCAACGGGTGGTTTATCACAAAGTTTTTCACGAGTGAACACGATACAACCTATACATCCTCATGTACCAAAACAATCAATACGAGGATATGCGTGTTACCATGCAGGTGACTATCAGCCTCAAAAGCAACCTTCCAATGTAAAAGATATAGATGTTTCTGGGCATCATAAACTTATTTTTAAAACAACTTGTTCAAATTCTGATTGTTCTACGGTAAACTGTGCAGATCCATCTAATACAAGTGTCTCTTGTCCAGGTGGTACGGCAATTTAAAACCAGGGAAATATTCCTACTGATCCTGATTGTAAAACAGAATTAGTGGCGAATTATACTTCAACTGTACCAAAAGGCAAAAATGGTGGTACGGTAGATTCAAATCAAAATTATAGTAATCAGCAAAGAACACAAAGCGTAGTTTATGTCAAACCACAAGACAGGCCTCCAGTAGCTGCAAATGACGTAAATGTTGATCAAAACGCCAGTGCTTATACTCAAAAACATCATAATGTTATTGAATCGATTTTTAAATAAACAAAATATTAAATTTTTAACTTCTATGTATTTACTGATTTTTGGAATTATTTGGATAGGGTTACATATTGTTACTCGTTTTTCATTCAAAGACCTAGTTATAATTTAATAGATTTAAAACAAATTTTAACTTACAGACTTCTATTAATTTTTATAGGTTTTATAGTATTACATCTCATAATTATTATTCAATCATTATATTTTCTATTTTTAAAAAATAAGTATGCAAAGTCGAATTTTTTATTATATAAATTAGCAAAAAAATTAAGTAGTATATTCAATATAGTTTATTGGAACCCCATTCAATATATTCATGATATTTTAGGTCCTAAGATACCAGGATCTGCAAGATTTTTTTCATACATTGATTCTCTTTGGAAAAATAAAACTTCTGTATTTTTTTATAGATTACTATTTATAATGGATGCAATTCCAAAACTTATTGTAGCATCGATATTCTTAAAATGAAATAGTTTACTATTTCATTTTAAGTCTTTCACTTTTATGTATACCTATTGTTTTTAACATATTTCTAAAGCTTTTTACTAGTTGTGGTGAACGTAATTTTTGGAAAATTAAAGATATCTTTTCTTTGATTGAAGGAATAAATCCGATACTTGATAATCAAAATCAACCATTTGCTGATGATATTCATTATGTAAAAGCGTATTATAAGTTTGAGGTAAAGGAAGAAAATCTTGGAAAGATAGATGGCAATTCTGCTGCTGATATCTATTTTGAAGTAGAACGTATATCAAGGTGGGGGTCGTGAAATGCAGGAAGATTTAGTAAAGTTAGCGCCATATATTTCTTTAATAACTTCTATAATATATTTAATAGGAGGATTATATAGATTATTATTAATAGTTTTATAATAAAATAGATCATAACAATGAAAAATAGACATCAATATCATTTAGTTAACCCATCTCCTTGGCCTCTTAGTGTATCTATAGCTATTCTAGGAGTTACAATTGGGGCTGCAATGTTTTTTCACTCTTTTGAAAAAGGATTGTCCTTATTATTAACCTCTTTAACTATACTAGTAGTTCTTACTTCGTTTTGGTGGAGAGATCTAATTAGAGAGGGAACTTATTTAACAAATCATACAAAAGCGGTCTCTGCTGGTTTACGTCTTGGATTTATTTTGTTTATTGTTTCGGAAGTAATGTTTTTTTTCTCATTTTTTTGGGCATACTTTCATTCAAGTCTTAGTCCAAATATTGAAATTGGTTCACAATGGCCACCTTATGGGTTGAATGTTATTTCGTTAAAACTTCCAATCGTAAACACAATTATCCTTTTATCTTCGGGGGCAACGATAACCCTTGCCCATCTTAATCTTATTAGAGGAAATAGACAAGAAACTATTGAAGCTATGTTAGTTACTTTGGCACTTGCCGTCGTATTTACAGGGATTCAAATATACGAGTATAGTAATGCTCCCTTTTCCTTCTCAGATGGAGTTTATGGTTCGGTATTTTATATTTTAACGGGGTTTCATGGTCTTCATGTTATAATAGGAACCATTTTTATTTTTATTCAACTTATCCGAATTATTAAAAATCATTTTACTAAAACAGAGCATTTAGGTTTTGAAGCGGCTTCTTGGTATTGGCATTCTGTAGATGTTGTACGGCTCCTTCTTTTTGTTATAGTTTACGTTTATGGAAGTAAACTTTTAACCTAATAATGATTAAATTTAGTTTTCTCATAATATTCTATAATTGAATAGATATTTAATCTAAAAACCAAATAAAAGTCAAAACATGAAAAATAGACATCAATTGAACCAAAAAATGCTTTATGGACATTATCAGTATCAAAAGCTAGATTTGGAATTACAATTGGAGCAGCAGTAAATCTAAGTCCTTGTATAGTAAAACGTTCTGTTTCCTATATTATTATTCCCTCTGCGTCCAAATTTATTAAGGCTTCTGGATTACTGGCGATTTCTTCTCAATTGCGCAATAGTATTAAGAATAATACTTCAGAAGGTAATATGTTTTTGCAAAAATTTGTATATAAAACAAACTTTGCCCATAACCAACATTTAACTACTTTAGCATTAGCGGAAAAACTATAGATAATTCTATTATTGCAAATACTTGGTGGATTGCGGATAATTATGGTTATATATTTGTTATTAAAATATTTTCGATAGGATTTTATATATGTTTCAACTTATTAATTTACCGATTATTAAAATAGGAACTCCAAACTCAAAAAGAAAGCGAAAAGTTTCCTCATCCAAACTTCCTAGATTGAATGCCCGGATAAAATTAAAGTTAAAAAATTCTGCCTTTCGTATAAAAGGTGGACGTCGTAACTTTGTTAGAAAAACTTATTTTTCAAAATATGTCTTACGGAAACGTTCAAAATATAGGCGTACATTTCTTTTACCGCGTGGAAGAAATGTTAAATATAAATTAATAGATAAGTTTTTCAAAATATTTCGTGAACGTGCCCGACTTAAAAATCCACGTTATTTAATACTTCGTAGAAAAGGCAAACTTAAACCAATTTTACCATATAGATTAGGTCTTATTACAGTTAGAAGAAAACATAGAAATTTCTTTGCGACTATTCACAAATATTTGGATAAAAGAATGGTTTATGATCATTTCGAAATACTTAAAGGCACCAAAATGACGCATACAAAATTAAAAATGCAAACTCCATTTAAATATGAGGTCGTTTTCAAGTCAACAGTTGGACAAACTGGATTTAAAGGCCCAAAACGAAAAACTCAATTTGGGACTAAACGTGTAGGAAAAGCATGTTCCTTTTTCCTACGTAAAAATAAATATACTGCGTATGATTTAGTATTTTCAAGAGATTTTTCGAAAAGATATACATTTTTTATAAAAGGATTAACAAGTACTCGGTTATGGGTTCGTCGAATACTAATACCGAGACGACATTCTCATGGTTTTACTCGTAGAAATAAAGCCAGAAGATAAATCGAACCTTGTTATCGTTAAAATCGTAAATTATATAATAGCATAAGTGAACAAAGAACAATATGGATAAATAAAACATAGAACATAACATGAGTATACTTCATCTAAATATATTAGTAATAATAATATTAATGGGATTATTTGTAATACCAGCTTATAAAACATCATTACTAAAAGATTTTAGTCTTTTTGGGGCATTCATAATATTTGTAGCTTCTTTATCTTTGCTTATAAAACCTTATTCAGAATTTTATAATCCATGGCCATATGAAATAGGATTTTATCCAATTATTAATATTCCAGGTTTCGCACTGGAATATTCTTTTTTTGTTGATGATTTATCCGTAGTTTTTATAATTTTAACTACATTATTAACAATAATGGTTGTTATGACAAGTCGAACAATAAAATATCGTATAAAAGAAAAATTTATTTTATTATTTTTAACTGAAATTCTTTTATTTAATACATTTTCAACAACTGAAATTTTACTTTTTTATGTCTTTTTTGAAGCTATTTTAATTCCAATATTCCTTATTATAGGAATATGGGGTTCAAAACGAGATAAGGTTTTTGCAGCCAACCAATTTTTTCTTTATACGCTTTTTGGTTCTTTCTTTATGTTAACAGGAATAATTCTTCTTTATTTATTTGTTGGAACATCCAATCTTATTACACTTAAAGGGTTGGCTTTTCATCCTACTTTAGAAAAAACAATATTTCTATTATTCTTTATTTCATTTTTAATAAAAATACCAAGTATTCCATTTCATCTATGGTTACCACAAGCACATGTAGAAGCCCCGACTAGTGGTAGCATATTGTTGGCTGGAATACTTCTTAAATTGGGAAGTTACGGTTTTCTTAGATTCTTAGTTTTTCTTTTTCCAACGGCATCTAATTATTTTTTACCATTAATCCTTACAATAGCTGTAATCTCTATAATATTCTCCTCGGTTACTATCCTAAGACAAACAGATCTTAAGCGAATTATTGCATATTCATCAATTTCACATATGAATTTCTTGATGGGAGCTCTTTTTGCTAATAATCTTACTGCAATCACAGGATCGTTATTATTACAAATTGCACATGGACTATCTTCGGGAGCATTATTTTTTTTAGTTGGGATTTTGTATGATCGTTATAAGACACGTAATATTTTCTATTATGGTGGTCTTTCTGCACTTTTACCATTTTTCTGCTTTTTTCTGTTTATTTTTTCTTTAGCTAATTTAGGTTTTCCACTTACGTTGAATTTTGTGTCGGAAATGTTAATACTTGTTGGACTTTTTTCCTCATTGCCTAGCATCGCAATTTTAACTCTTGTTGGAGTTTTCTTTTCCGCTATATATTCTTTTATGATGGCTACACGAATTATGTTTGGTCCTTCTTCTCCATATATTAATTACTACTTTGATATCACTAGACGTGAATTTTATATTCTAACACCAATAGTTGCATTGGTCTTAGTGCTAGGGCTTGCACCTTCTTTTTTATCTTCCATTTGGGATGCTTTTTTACAAATTTGGTTCTCTCCTAACTATTATGATTATTATAATTTTGATTATTATCCATCACGTAGTGAAGAAATCCCACTTACTCGTGAACAAGTAGATTTTCTGTTAGAACTATTTGAAGAAGAAAGAGAAAATTCAAAATAAATATAGAAATTAGACGATTACGTCAATTGTCCAAAAAATGATTTCAATGGATAATTATTCTGATGATTTTTTTTTGATGCAATTGGATATAGATATCGATTAAAAAAAAAGATATAATATGGAACTAACTCGTATTTCACTCCATCTATATGAAACTCTGTATACAAAAGTAAACAAGAAATATATAGCTCCGTTAGAGAAAGGTTTATTTAAATATCAATTAGAAAGTAGGAATTTTACATTAAATAATAAATTTTTAAATCACGGCCAATCTTTTAAGCTTGTAGGACGAATACATGCATTACGTCACAGTTTTGGTTTTAACGACATAGAAGCAAGCTCATATAACGGAGTAAAGACTTATCTAAAATATCCAACACAATTATTCAAATATATATTTAATAGAAAAAAACGGTTACCAATAATAGAGGTTGGTATTTATAAAAGGGCATATAAAAACCTATTTATAAAAAGTTCAAATATGCTTTATCACTCAATACATAATATGCCATTTCGAAATGTTTTCTTACATGTAAGAAAAGGCCAATTCGAAATTCAAACATATATGTTACGTGTAAGACCACTAAATAAGTTTTGGATATTTTCACTGTTAAGAAGTAAATCGCATCTATCTTTAAAAAACCCACTTTTTGTAATTAAAAAACGACGTCATAATACGAGACCGACACTTATTTTTTTGGGATTCAAACTTTATCTAAAAAGTAAAAATTTAATTAGTTTGCCAGCAATAATAACTAGAAGTATATTCAAAACGTTATCAAAAACCCTTAAAAAAAAGAAATTAAAAAAAAGACCGATAAAAAGAAAAAATTGGGTACCTATAGCACGTAACCTTCTTATGGATCTTAACGAGCGCCATAATGAGTGGTTACCATTTGTTAAAAATTCCCAACGTAATCATGAATTATGTAATATTCTTCCAGATGCGGAAAATCATAACCATAATAGGCGTCATGGAGTTTACAATACTTACATAGATCATTGGGAATATTATCAAAAAATAAGGTTACGAGGTCCAAAATATAGAATAAAAAGACGTTCTCGTAGACGACTTTATCGATTTATGAGATATTTAGCAAAAAAAAAAATTAGAAGATTTTATTGGAAACGGAAAAAACGTGATTTTTTCCCATCGAAGAAACTAAGTTTTCATCATTCCAGAAACATTTCACGTTTCGCACCACGATTTAAGAACTCTTCTTTAAAACGTTCGTTGACTCTCTTAAAGTGGGCTCAAATACCATTAGAAGGTACAAAATATCAAAGTGTGTTAAATTTAGATGGAAAGCCACATGAAACTTCTAATAAAGACATTCCTAGCACACATATATTATCAAGACGTCATTACTTTATACCATTCCCTACAAAAAGACCGTTTACAACAATCTTCGCTTTTCCACCAATAATGAAATGGTTTCATCAAGGTCGTTTCAGATTTATTCAAAAATTCAGTAATCGACAACGTTTTTATCAACGTTATCATTATTATGTTACTAAAAAATTTTTTGAGAATAATAGGTTCAGATATGTTCAAAGAAGAAAGAAATTGAAATTGAAATTTGAAGTCACTGACTTAGCTTTATATCCTGAGAATACTCCTGTACGTAAAGCTCGTTATAAACAGAAACGTTTTAAAGCTAAATACATAGCTAGGCGATATCCAAAGTATGTTTCATCAATAAAGATTAAAAGACTTACTAGATCTAGATTAATTACGCATAATAATAAACTGATAAAAGAAAATAAAAAAATAAAAAAATACCAAAAAAAACTCTTACGTTATAATAAATTTCATTCACTTATTCGTCTTTAAAATGCAAACCTCAGTAAACTTAAAATCATTTCCAACAGTACAAAATAGAAAATTTGATATTACAGCTCATATAACAACCCATCTACAAAAATCTTTCGCTTTAATAAATAAGGCTAATTGTCTTTTAACACCAAATAATCAGCGTATTCTACCAGCTATCCGTCCGTCTAATGTAAATAAGACAAGGACTTTAGAAATCTTATTTCATGGTTTAAATCTTTCTGCCAAACGGCGTAAATTACGTAGACTAACCTATCAAGTAGATGTACATAAATCTGAACTTTTTGTATGTCCACAAAATTATAAAGAAGAATACAAAACTAGAATTTATCGTCGTCGGTTAATTTTAGTTTCAAATTATTCAAATATACTAGATTCCGTAGGACGTTTCATAAAAAAATTCAAGTCGCCTGACACTTATACAGGCAAAGGGTTGTTCTTTCGAACTGATAATTACAAAGTAAAAAAAGGAAAAGAATATAAGCGTTAATGTTAGTAGGCACTTTAAACGTTAGACCAAGGCCGACCTTTTTAGCTACTTTTAATACTATTTTTGGTATTGGTTTGTTAAAAGCAAGACGTCTTGAAAGTTTCTTATTGGCACGACCTTTCACAAAAGGGGAATTGGATTTCTATGAAATCTTAACATCAAGAGTGGGATACAAAATACTTTATTCAATGCCTGTTGAAAGACGTTTAAAACTATTTATTGCAAAATATTTAGAAAAGCAATATTTAACATATCATTATAAGACCTATAGGATTCTGCAAGGTCTAGGTGCTAATGGGCAAAGAACTAAAGCTAATGCTAAAACTCCAAAACGATTTAATCATTATACTCATTTGAAATTAGGCAGAGCTTGTATTGAGGCTGCCTCGCCTCAATATAAAAAAAAGGAACTCTTTCTTAATGAAAGATTTAATGAATATAAAACTTATTCCCAAACACAACAAGATGACAAAATACAAAAAAAGGAACAAAAAAAACTTCGTGCAAAACAAACACGTGAACAATATTATAAGAACCAAAAAAAACACTAATGGAAAAGAAAATCAGGCTTTTTTAATTATTTGTCTTTATTAGTCTATTAAACTAAAAGATAGCAGATAGCACTAACATATTTGTTAACAGTAAAAATATTAAGGTATTATTATTCTTGTATTAAGGTATTATTATTCTTGTATTAAGGTATTATTATTCTTGTATTAAGGTATTATTATTCTTGTATTAAGGTATTATTATTCTTGTATTAAGGTATTATTATTCTTGTATTAAGGTATTATTAT
>Ga0307474_10000556_pt1 | contig 26882 bp, 22 predicted proteins | sample atmos_gasesECM1C_2_FD_203312 | JGI IMG/M metagenome (GOLD analysis project Ga0307474, IMG submission 203312) | Hardwood forest soil microbial communities from Morgan-Monroe State Forest, Indiana, United States - atmos_gasesECM1C_05 | ecosystem: Environmental > Terrestrial > Soil > Temperate... | reverse complement strand
CGCCGATCCGGTGAAGGAGAAGTTGCCCGAAAATGTGCGGCCACGGATCGCGCGCATGCTTGGCCACGACAAGTTCGATTTCGAATGGATATCGCTGTACAAATTCCAGTGCCGGCGAATGGATAAATTCATCCATGGCCGCGTGGTCTTTGCGGGCGATGCCGCCCATCAGGTCTCGCCGTTCGGGGCGAGAGGTGCCAATTCCGGTCTGGAAGACGCCGAGAACCTTGCCTGGAAGCTGGACCGCGTGCTCAGCCAGACTTCGCCTGAAAGTCTGCTCGAAAGCTATCACATCGAACGCAGTGCGGCGGCCGACGAAAATATCCGGGAGTCGACGCGATCGACCGATTTCATGGCACCCGCCACGCGCCAGGAGGCGCGGTATCGAAAGGCCGTGCTGTCGCTCGCCAAGGAAACTGAATTCGGCAAACGCATGATCAATGGCGGACGGCTCTCGGTGCCATCGATCTACGACTCCCCGCTTTCGACCGCCGATTGCGATCCGTGGCGCGGCGGTCCGCGGCCGGGCGCGTCCATGCTTGACGCGCCGATCACGGCGCCTACTGGCAAAAGCGAATATCTGAGCAGCGCTTTCATCGCGTGCGGTTCGCAATTCACGCTGCTTGAATTTGCGAACGGCGTCGCGGCCGATATCCCCGAAGGCATCGGCGTGATCCGCGTCGGCGGCAAGGGCGGCTATTCCGATACGAGTGGGCTTGCGGCCCAGCGCTACGATGCCGAGCCCGGTACCGGCTATCTGTTGCGCCCTGACGGCTACGTCGCGGCACGCTTCCGTCAGGTGACGCGTCCTGCGCTTCAATCCGCCTTGGCTCGCGCTGCCGGCAACAATTGAGGTTCAAATGGCCCTGTCTACTCGCTCGAATTTCGAAAAGCCCGACGATGCCTTTCGCGCCATCGTTGAAGCCCATCGGGGGCTGACCGAGGCGCAGAGCGCCGATCTCGATGCGGCGCTGGTTCTGATCCTCGCCAATCATATTGGCGATCTCGGCGTGCTGGGCGAGGCGATTGAGCTTGCCAAACGGCGGATGCTGGAAGCAAGCCAGCAGCAGCAACAACAACAATAGCGCATTAAGGAATCGGATTGATGGCCAAGGGTTTTGCATCGACGACGGATCTGACCGAGAAGAAGATCAGCTTTTCCGAAATCGGAACCGATCTCTATGCATTTACGGCCGAGGGCGATCCGAATTCGGCGGTCATCGTCGGCGACGACGGCTGCATGGTGTTCGATGCGCAGGCAACGCCGGCGATGGCGAACAGGGTGATCGAGCGGGTGCGCAGTGTCACCGACAAGCCGATCAAATATGTGGTGCTGTCGCACTATCATGCGGTGCGCGTGCTCGGCGCCTCCGCCTACAAGGCCCAAGCCGTGGTCGCCTCGCGTGAAACCTGCCGGCTGATCGAGGAACGCGGCCAGCAGGACTGGGATTCCGAATATGGCCGCTTCCCCCGCCTGTTCCAGGATGCGCAAAGCATTCCGGGCCTGACCTGGCCGACATTGACCTTCGAAGACGCGATGTCGATCTATCTCGGCAAGCGCGAGGTGCGATTGCTGCAAATCGGTGCCGGACATACATCAGGTGATATCGTCGCCTGGGTTCCGGACGCGGAAGTGATGTTTTCCGGTGATCTGATCGAATACCATTCGGCCTGCTACTGCGGCGACGCGTATCTGCGCGAATGGCCGGCCACGCTGAACGAGATTCGCGCCTTCAATCCGAAGGCGATCGCGCCGGGGCGCGGCGATGCGCTCAAGGGTCTGTGCACCACCCGCGAGGCGATGGCGATGACACGGGATTTCGTCACTACCCTCTATGGCGCCGCGGAAACAGCGGTCGCCAAAGGGCGCAGCCTCAAGGAAACGATGGCGGCCACCCGCGAGGTGATGGACCCGAAATTCTCGAGCTTTGCGATCTACGAGCATTGCCTGCCGTTCAATGTCTCGCGCGCCTTCGATGAAGCTTCGGGTATAGACGACCCCGTGATCTGGACCGACAAGCGCGACCGGGAAATGTGGGCGGCCTTGCAAGGAGGATGACTATGAATATCAACACCTCACCCGACGTGGCGAGCCGTACCTCCACCAATATCACGCCGGGTTACATGTCCGGCTTCGGCAACAGTTTTGAGACCGAGGCGCTGCCTGGCGCCTTGCCAATCGGGCGCAATTCGCCGCAGCGCTGCGCCTATGGGCTTTATGCCGAACAGCTGTCCGGTTCGCCCTTCACCGCGCCGCGCGGCAGCAACGAGCGCTCCTGGCTTTATCGCATCCGCCCGTCAGTCAAGCACTCCGGAGCTTTCACCAGGGTCGATGCGCTGCTGTGGCGCACCGCGCCATGCCATGAGCAGGAGCTTTCCATTGGTCAATTGCGCTGGGATCCGGCGCCGATGCCAAAAACGGAAATGACGTTTCTGCGGGGCGTGCAAACCATGACCACGGCAGGTGACGCCGGCACGCAAGCCGGCATGGCCGCGCATGTCTTTCTCATCACGAGGTCGATGGTCGATCAGAATTTCTACAACGCCGATGGTGAGATGCTGTTCGTGCCGCAGCAGGGTAATTTACGCTTCGTCACCGAGTTTGGCCGGATCGACGTCGAGCCCGGCGAGATCGCCGTGATCCCGCGCGGCGTGAAGTTCCGCGTCGAACTGGCGGCCGGCCCGGCGCGCGGCTACATCTGCGAAAACTATGGCGGTGCCTTCACGCTGCCGGAGCGCGGCCCGATCGGCGCCAATTGCCTTGCCAATGCGCGCGATTTCCTTACCCCCGTCGCCGCTTACGAGGACAAGGACACACCGAGCGAACTGTTCGTGAAATGGGGCGGCTCGCTTTTTGTGACGAAACTGCCGCATTCGCCGATCGATGTCGTGGCATGGCACGGCAACTACGCGCCCTACAAATACGACCTGCGAAGCTATTCGCCGGTCGGCGCCATCAGTTTCGATCATCCCGATCCCTCGATCTTCACCGTGCTGACATCGCCATCGGAGACGGCCGGCACCGCGAATATCGATTTCGTGATTTTCCCGGAGCGCTGGGCCGTGGCCGAAAACACGTTCCGTCCGCCCTGGTATCACATGAACATCATGTCGGAATTCATGGGGCTGATCTACGGTGTCTATGATGCCAAGCCGCAAGGGTTTACGCCCGGCGGCATCAGCCTGCACAACATGATGTTGCCGCACGGTCCTGATCGCGAAGCCTTCAATCATGCCAGCAATTTCGAGCTGAAGCCGGTCAAGCTGACCGGCACCATGGCTTTCATGTTCGAGACGCGCTTTCCCCAACGCATCACGGCGCATGCGGCAAAATCCGCAACCCTGCAGCACGACTACGCCGATTGCTGGAAGGGCCTGGAAAAACGGTTTGATCCGAACAAGCCGTAGCTCCCTTCGCCTCTCCCGCAAAGGGAGAGGGTAAAGAGACTGAAAAATGACCCACCCCAACGGGACCCCACGCTTCGCTCATTCATCCCGGTCGATGCGGCGTCGGACTTTCCGATCCAGAATTTGCCTTACGGCGTGTTCTCAACTTCCGCCTTGCCGACGCCGCGCATCGGGGTCGCGATCGGCGAGTACGTGCTCGATCTCTGGGAGCTCGAACAGGATTGCCGGCTCAATGTCGGCGACCTCGGCGTCTTTTCGGCCCCGACACTTAATCCTTTCATGGCGCTGGGACCTAGATTGTGGACGGCTACGCGCGCGCGGATCAGCGAGTTGTTGCGTCACGACAATTCCGAGCTGCGGGACAACCCGAGCTTGCGCGAGCGCGCGCTGGTGCCGATGGCGCAGGCGAAGCTGCACACGCCGATTGCGGTTGCGGGATATACGGATTTCTATTCGTCGAAGGAGCATGCCACCAATGTCGGCGTCATGTTTCGCGGCAAGGACAATGCGCTGCAGCCGAACTGGCTGCATATGCCGATTGCCTATAACGGCCGCGCTTCGACGGTGGTGGTTTCCGGGACCAAGGTGCGCCGACCGCGCGGTCAGTTGAAGCCGCCGAATGCCGAGTTTCCGAGTTTCGGACCCTGCAAGCGGCTCGATTTCGAACTCGAAATGGGCGTGGTGACCGGGCAAGGCTCACGGATGGGCGGGATGCTGACCGAAGCGCAGGCCGAGGAAATGATTTTCGGCTTCGTGCTGCTCAACGACTGGAGCGCGCGAGACATCCAGCAGTGGGAATATGTGCCGCTCGGACCGTTCCAGGGCGTTCGCGACCTCGATCAGCCCCTGGGTGGTCACCCGCGAGGCGCTGGAGCCGTTCCGCCTCTCAGGGCCGAAACAGGATCCGGCGCCTTTGCCCTATCTGGCGAAGGCAAAGCCGAACAATTACGATCTCGAACTTGAAGTCGGCTTGCGAGCGGCATCCATGAGAAGGCCTTTGCGCATCTGCAACACCAACTTCAAGTACATGTACTGGTCATCGGTGCAGCAACTGGTGCATCACGCTGCTTGCGGCTGCGCGATGAACGTCGGCGATCTGCTCGGCTCCGGCACTATTTCCGGGCCGGAAAAAACTCAGCGCGGCAGCCTGCTCGAGATTTCCTGGAACGGGACCGAGCCGATCGAGCTCGAAGACGGTATCACCAGGACCTTTCTGGAAGATGGCGATTCGCTCGTGATGCGTGGCTGGTGCCAGGGCGATGGTTACCGCGTCGGTTTCGGCGAAGTCGAGGGAACGATCCTGCCGGCGGAATGATTTGCGTCATTGCGAGCGTTAGCGAAGCAATCCATCGGTCGTTTGGAAGACATGGATTGCTTCGTCGCTGACGCTCCTCGCTATGACGGTGAGAGGCGCTAGCGCTCCTCCGGTGAAATGGCCCGTATCCGTGCCGAGTGCGCGGCGATATCCTCAAAGCCATATTTGAGATGCACCCGCTTGCTCGAAGCCGGGTTCTTTGCCAGCGATACGCCCGGCCGCCATTCCTGCGCCGGCCTGATCGGCCGCGGCACAAATCCGCCACCGCAATTCGGGCACACATTGCCGAGTTTGGTCTCGACGCAGTCGGCACAGAAGGTGCACTCATAACTGCAGATCCGCGCCTCGATCGAATTCGGCCGCAGATCCCTGTCGCAATATTCGCAGTTCGGTCGAAGTTGCAGCGCCATGATGGTCGTATCCTGCAGCGTTCTTCAATGAGCAAAACCTGTTGCTATTTTTTCGACCGCCATTCGTCAAGCAGCTGCGCTATCTCCACTGTTGCGGGCTCGCGGATTGTGGAAGGCGTGCGCGAAAAACGCGGAGCGGGGGCGGGCTGGGTCATTCCATGACGATTGACAAATGTCTTTCGTGCCGCCATGTGCGGGTGAAGCGGTGCCTCCGCCATGGTCAGCACCGGCGCAAAGCAGACGTCGGTGCCTTCCATGATCTTGCACCACTCTTCGCGCGTCTTGCTCCTGAAGATTTCGGCGAGCTTTTGCCTGAGCTCCGGCCATGCCGCGCGGTCCATCTGAGCGTCGAAGGCTTGTTCCGAAAGGCCCGCCTTTTGCCGGAGCAGGCTATAGAACTGCGGCTCGATCGAACCGATCGAGATGAAATTGCCGCATGCGCACTGATAGACGCCATAGAAATGCGCACCGCCGTCGATGAAATTGCTTTCGCGTCCCTCGGTCCAGCGGCCGATTGCGGTGAAGTCGAAAAACATCGACATCAAAGAGGCCGAACCGTCGCACATGGCGGCATCCACCACCTGTCCTTTACCGGACGCGCGGGCTTCCAGCAGTGCGGCGAGTACGCCGACGACAAGGTAGAGCGCGCCGCCGCCGAAATCGCCGACCAGGTTGAGCGGCGGGACCGGTCTTTCGCGAGGGCCAATCGCCGCGAGCGCGCCGGTCACCGAGATGTAGTTGATGTCATGGCCGGCTGCGTGCGCCAGCGGGCCTTCCTGTCCCCACCCGGTCATGCGGCTATAGACAAGGCGCGGGTTTCGCGCGTGCACGACATCAGGGCCAAGTCCGAGCCGCTCCATCACTCCCGGCCGAAAGCCTTCGATCAGGGCATCGGCGCGATCGAGAAGCTCAAGCGCCTGCGCGATCGCCGCCTTGTCCTTCAAATCGATCTCGACGAGCTTGCGGCCACGCGCGGCTGCCGATTTCAAATTCCTCTTCGCACCGACGCGATCGAGCGTAACCACGTCAGCGCCCATGTCCGCCAGCATCATGCAGGCGAAAGGGCCGGGTCCGATGCCGGCGAATTCGATGATGCGAAACCCGGCCAGCGGGCCGGAGGCCCGGGTCGATGAGTGAGGCTCCGATTGGTCGGGCACTTTATCTTTCCATCGACCCGGGAAGGCGAAAGCCGCTACCCGGCCTGCGTGACGGCACGCTGCGCCATCACCTTGATCAGGTTGGCGCGGTAATCGGCCGTGCCATGAATATCGCTCATCAAGCCGCTCGCCGGAACCGTGAGATTGTCGAGCGCGCTGGCTGACCAATTCGCCTTGAGTGCGGCTTCGATCGCGCCAACGCGCATGACGCCGCCGGACGAAGCGCCGGTGGCGGCGGCACGGACGTCGCCGGACCTGCTCCTGGCGACGAAGACGCCGGTCAACGCAAAGCGCGACGCCGGGTGCGGGAATTTGGCATATCCCGCCTTGGCTGGAATCGGAAACGAGACCGCGGTGATGATCTCGCCGTCGTCAAGGGCGGTTGAAAACAGACCTTTGAAGAAGTCATCCGCCGCAATCGAACGCTTGTTGGTCTTGACGGTTGCGCCAAGCGCCACAAGTGCCGCCGGATAATCGGCAGCCGGGTCGTTGTTGGCGATCGATCCGCCGATTGTGCCGCGATGACGCACGGCGGGATCGCCGATGACCGAGGCGAGGTGGGCAAGGGCGGGTATCGCTTTTTGCACTCCCGCACTCGTGGCCACATCGCAATGGGGCGTTGCGGCCTTGATGGTTAGCGTGTCGCCGGAAGCCTCGATGCCGACGAGGTCCTTGATCCCAGCGAGATCGATGACGTCCGAAGGCGAGGCGAGCCGCTGCTTCATCACGGGAATGAGCGTGTGGCCGCCGGCGAGATATTTTGCCTCCTTGCCCTTGGCGAAGAGCGCGGCGGCCTCATCAACCGAGGAGGGGCGATGGTATGTCGTGGAGTACATGGTTCATCTCCCTCTCATGCATGGCCATTGATGGCGTGCCACACCCGGTCGGGCGTCGCCGGCATCTCGAGCTTGTTGTTGCCGATCGCATCCGTGATCGCGTTGATGACGGCAGCGGAAGCGCCGATCGCGCCCGCCTCGCCGCAGCCCTTGACGCCCAGCGGATTGCTTGGACACAGGGTCGTCGTGTGGCTCAATTGGAACGATGGCAGATCGTCGGCGCGCGGCATGGCATAATCCATGAACGATGCCGTCACGAGCTGGCCCGAACCGTCATAGACCGCGTTTTCGAGCAGCGCCTGGCCGATTCCCTGGGCGAGCCCACCATGAACCTGACCTTCAACAATCATCGGATTGATCAGCCGGCCAAAATCGTCAGCCGCGACGAAATTGACGAAGGTGGTCTTGCCGGTGCCGGGATCGACATCCAGTTCGCAGATATAGGCGCCCGCGGGGAAGGTGAAGTTTGAGGGATCGTAGAACGCGGTTTCCTTCAGGCCCGGCTCCATGCCTTCGGGCAGGTTGTGGGCGGTGTAGGCGGCGAGCGCGACCATCGGCAGCGCCAGCGACTTGTCGGTACCGGTGACCTTGAACTCGCCGTTTTCGATGACGATGTCGCCCTCCGATGCCTCCAGAAGATGCGCTGCGATCTTCTTGCCCTTGGCTTCGACCTTCTCCAGGGCCTTGAAAATCGCACTGCCGCCGACCGCGAGCGAGCGCGAGCCGTAGGTGCCCATGCCGAACTGCACCTTGTCGGTATCGCCGTGAACGATCTGCACCTGGCTGATCGGAACGCCGAACCGCTCGGCGACTAGCTGCGCGAAGGTGGTCTCATGCCCCTGGCCGTGGCTGTGCGATCCCGTGAGCACTTCGATGGTGCCGACCGGATTGACGCGGATTTCCGCAGATTCCCACAGGCCGACGCCGGCGCCGAGGCTGCCGACCGCCTTCGAGGGCGCAACCCCGCAAGCCTCGATGTAACAGGAGAAACCGAGCCCGCGCAGCTTGCCTTCGGACTTCGCCTTTGCCTTGCGGCTCGCGAAGCCGGCATAGTCGATCGCTTTCAGCGCCGCGTCGAGCGAGGCGCCGAAATCGCCGGCGTCATAGGCCATGATCACCGGCGTCTGATGTGGAAATTGCGTGATGAAGTTCTTGCGGCGCAATTCGGCCGGATCGACCTTCAACTGCCGCGCCGCCGTCTCCATCATCCGCTCGAGTAGGTAACTCGCTTCGGGCCGTCCCGCGCCACGATAGGCGTCAACCGGCACTGTATTGGTATAGACCGTGATCACTTCGGCATGGATCGCCGGAATGTTGTACTGGCCCGACAGCAGCGTCGCGTAGAGATAGGTCGGCACCGCCGACGAGAACAGCGACATGTAGGCGCCGAGATTGGCGTGGGTTTTTACCCGCAAGCCCAGGATTTTGTTATCCTTGTCGAACGCCATTTCCGCCTTGGTGACATGGTCGCGGCCGTGAGCGTCGGTGAGGAAGGCTTCGGAGCGGTCGCCGGTCCATTTCACCGGGCGCCCGAGCTTCCTGGAGGCCCACAGGGCCACCATTTCTTCCGGATAGATGTAGATCTTCGAGCCGAACCCGCCGCCGACATCGGGCGCGATCACCCGCAGCTTGTGCTCTGGCGCAATGTTGTAGAACGCCGAAAGCACGAGCCGCGCGACATGCGGATTTTGTGAGGTCGAATAGAGCGTGAAATGCTCTTCAGCCGCGTCGTACTCGGCGACTGCCGACCGCGGCTCCATCGCGTTCGGAACCAGGCGGTTGTTGGTGACTTCGAGCGTAACCACGTTGGCCGCCCTGCCGAATGCATCCTTGACGGCGGCTTCGTCGCCGATCACCCAGTCGTAGATGATGTTGCCCGGTGCTTCCGGGTGAAGCTGCGGCGCGCCCGGCTTGATCGCGGCGCGAATGTCGGGCACGGCTGGAAGTTCCTCGTAGTTGACGACCACCGCTTCGGCCGCGTCCTTGGCGAGGTTCTTGCTCTCGGCAATCACGACCGCCACCGCCTGGCCTACGAAGCGCACCGTCTCCGGCGCCATTGCCGGCCACGCGCCCATTTTCATCGGCGTGCCGTCCTTGGAGGTGATCGCCCAGCCGCAGATGAGGTTGCCGACCTTGTCGTCGACGATCTGCTGTCCAGTCAAAACACCGACCACGCCCGGCATCTTCATCGCCGCCGAGGAGTCGATGCTCTTCACCTTCGCATGCGCGTGCGGGCTGCGGATGAAATGCGCATACGTCATGCCCGGAAGCTTTATGTCGTCCACATAGCGCCCTTTACCCGTGATGAAACGCTTGTCTTCCTTGCGCACCACGCTGGCGCCGATACCCTCAACACCCATTGTATCTCTCCCTGTCGTACCGCATGACCTTTGTCGCGGAAGACGCCGATCGCGGCCGGTTTGTATTTCGAAAGTCCTTCAATGCCGCTCAGGCCGATTATTCTGCCGCCTGCGAAACTTTCATGCGGCCGGCCGCGTCCAACACCGATTTTACGATATTGTGATAGCCGGTGCAGCGGCAGATGTTGCCTTCCAGTTCTTGCCGGACGGTGGCTTCGTCGAGCTTGCCGCCGTGGCGATGAACGATATCGATTGCCGACATGATCATGCCGGGCGTGCAATAGCCGCATTGCAGGCCATGATTGTCGCGGAACGCGGCCTGCATCGGGTGCAGTTCGTCGCCCTTGGCGATGCCCTCAATCGTGATGATATTGGCGCCGTTGGCCTGTCCCACCAGCACCGTGCAGGATTTGACCGCCCGCCCGTCAATGTGCACCACGCAGGCGCCGCACTGGCTGGTGTCGCAGCCGATATGGGTGCCGGTCAGATTCAGATGATCGCGCAAGAGATGGACAAGCAGGGTACGGTCCTCGACGTCGGCCGAGACCGCTTTGCCGTTCACCGTCAGTTTGATGGTTGACACGCCTCTACCTCCCGAATGTTTTTATTCGCTTGGATTAGAAGCGCGGGAAAGAGACTTTGCAACTAGGATTTTCGTTGCGGAAGTGTCTTGTTGCCGTCAGAACTGCTTGATTCCGGTCCTTGCGCTCGGCGCCGCTCAAGGCAAGCAGCAGGGCGCCTGGCACCCAAAGCCCTCCTACCGCCCGTCGGGCCCGGCGTTGTCCGCCCATCGGCCTTTGGCCGCCCCGGCACGAAGAACGAGGGCCATGCGCCTGAACGTGCTTAGCCTTGCGGGCCGGCCATGATGTGCGCGCCGCCGTCGTAGGCCTGGAATGGGCAAAAATTGGCGTTGCCAACCCGCCTGCGCCCGGATCGCAGGGAGGAGACATATATAAAGTGTCTGCATGAGGCGGTGCGAGGCGTGGCACCCTCAATTTACGACCTCTTATCCATTCTACTCTAGGTTTGCGCGGGGGCGGATCGGGAGCCAGCGGTTTTCCGGCTTCGCCGGGTCTTGGAATGACGGGGGTCAGAGGTGAAGTTGACGAAGCGCGTCCGGCCGCGATCGATATCGCTGAAACTCCCGACCTTGCGATTCCGCGGCAAAATCATGCTCGGCTTTGTGTTCGTGCTCACCATCTCAGCGGTCAGCATGGCTATGGCCTATTTGGGATTTGAGCGCGTTTCCTCAGGCGTGGTGGCTTATCGGAACAGCGTATCGGAATCCGACTCGGCTCAGAATATCGATCGCGAACTGATCGAGTACCGTGCGCTGGCACGATATTTTGTCGTGACCGGGAAAGAAGACGACGCCAAGGCCGCGTTGGCGGCTGAAGCCGGCCTGAAAGAGGCCATCGAAAAATCGATGAAGAGCACGACCAATCCGGCGCGCATCAATCAGGTTACGCGCCTGGCCCGCGAATTCCGTGCCTTCACCAAGATCTTTGCCGACGTCGTGAAGGTAAAGCACGACACCGAGCATTTGACCCAGAATCAGCTCATGCGCAGCGGCAATATGCTGCGTTACAAGCTCGATGACCTCCCGAGCGGCGTCGAGGACGACTCCGAGCTTGCGGCCGTCACGCTCGCCGCGAAGAAAGTGGCGGCGCAATTTCAGACTGCAAGCGCGCTTGCCAATACCTTCGTCACCAATTCCGACCAATCGGTTGCGGCCAGCGCGATGGCGCGTCTCAAATTCGTCGAGACTGCGCTGCAGGCAATCCCGTCGGCCGACGCAAAAATTGAACAGGCCATCAAGGAAGCTTCTAGGCAGCTTGAAGAGTATCGGCAGGCGCTGACCAAGCTGATCGACAATGCGAAGGAAATCGACGAGCTTTCCGTTGAAATGGCCGATTCCGCGGCGGCGATCGTCAAGGCGTCGAACACGATGAAGGCGGATCTGCTGTCCGACCAACAGCGGCTCGATTCCGAATCGGGTGCTGCCATCAGCGAGACAGAACGGCTGGTGGTGGTGCTCGCCGTCGGCGGTTTTCTCCTCGGCGGAATACTGGCCGTGGTCCTGGGTAAGGGAATTTCCAGACCGATGGTCGCGATGTGCAAGGCGATGCGGGAGCTCGCCAACGGCAATTTCGAAGTCGTTCTGCCTGGTCTCGGGCGCAAGGATGAGGTTGGCGAAATGGCCGCCGCCGTCGAAGAATTCAAGCTGAGGGCGATTGCCAAGGCCGAGCGCGAAGCAGCCGAGCACGACGCGCAGAACAAAGCTAGCGCAGCGGCGCGTCGAGCCGAGCTTATCCGTTTCGCCGACGAGTTCGAAGCAACCGTGGGCAGCATCGTTGCCAATGTTTCAGCGTCAGCCGTCCAGCTCGAAGCCGCTGCCGGCACATTGACGCGAACCGCCGAAACCACCCAGAGCCTGTCCAGCCAGGCCGCGGGCGCCTCGGAAGAGGCCTCAAGCAACATGCAATCGGTTGCGTCGGCGACCGAGGAGCTTTCTGCTTCGGTCGACGAGATCGGACGGCAAGTGCAGGAATCGAACCGGATCGCGGAAGCCGCCGTCTATCAGGCCGAGCAAACCGACGGGCGGATCGGCAAACTATCGAAAGCCGCACAGGAAATCGGCGACGTGGTGAAATTGATCACGGCGATCGCCGAGCAGACAAACCTTCTGGCACTCAACGCCACCATCGAGGCCGCTCGCGCTGGCGATGCCGGCCGGGGCTTTGCCGTGGTCGCGTCCGAGGTCAAATCGCTTGCGAGCCAGACGGCGAAGGCGACCGACGAAATCTCATCGCACATCGCCGGCATGCAGGGCGCAACCCAGGAGTCGGTTGCTGCCATCAAGGAGATAGGCGGCACCATCGCGCAAATCTCCTCGATCGCTTCGACGATTGCGAGTGCCGTGGAAGAACAGGGGTCGGCGACGCAGGAGATCGCGCGCAGCGTTCAAACCGTCGCCCTAGGCACCCACGAGGCGGCGGCCAATATCAGGGAAGTCAATCGCGGCGCGACCGAGACGGGCTCCGCATCGGGAAACGTGCTGGACTCGGCACGCTCGCTTTCGACCGAAAGCAGCCGGTTGCGCGAGGAGCTGGCCCGATTCATGACAAATATCCGCGCGGCTTGATCGCGGACGCGGGCGACCTGTTCGCGCGATCGCGACTTACTCCCGTCCGAACTGGCGCTTGAGCTCGACCTTGGCGCGCTCCAATCGCGTCCGCTGCGCCTTTGGCAGCGTCTTGCCGGCGCGATTGATGTAGAAGGTCAGCATCGAAACCGCCGAGCGGTAGGCTCCGGCCTTGCGGCGCGAACTGTGTTCAGCGGAACGCTTGAGCGAGGCGGCGATCCGCTTCGGATCGCGCTGCTTAAAGACGCCACCTTGCAAGTCCAGCGCGTCGCTCTCTCTGGTGACGCGTTGCGACCACCGCTTCGATGCGGCCTTGCCGCGACCCGGCTTGCGCGCTTCTGCCGTCGCGGCCTTGCGCTTGGAATTCTTTCGTACCGTCGCGTGTGAAGTCGATTTCCGATTTGCGACCATTGCCATTTTGTCCTGTTTCGAGGCGAACAAGCTTGAGGACGATTGGTTCCCTGGCGTAAACGCTGGAACTTAAGGGCCGGGACAGGCATTGATATTGCCCATTGACGGTATTCCGGGGCGCAAACAATCCGAAACCTCACTCTTAAGACCTCTCGTTTCATTGGTTCGATCCGATGGATTTGCTGCGACGGCAGGGCGATGTGACGGTTGCCGCAACCTCCTCTGCGACAGCGACCGACGATGGCCTCATCGAGACGAACATTCCGTTCCGTCTCGACGCACTGTATTGGAGCGGCTTCCATACCCGCGTGGTGCTGGCGCTGGGCATCACCTGGATTCTGGACGGGCTTGAGGTCACGCTGGCCGGCGCACTGTCCGGCGCATTGAAGGACAGCCCGACCCTGCAATTTTCCAATTTCGATGTCGGGCTAGCCAACAGTTCTTATCTTGCAGGCGCGGTGCTTGGCGCGCTCGGCTTCGGCTGGCTCACTGACCGGATCGGCCGCAAGAAACTGTTCTTCATCACCCTGGCTTTCTACCTTACCGCGACGGCTTTGACCGCGCTCTCATGGAGTGTCGAAAGCTACGCGCTGCTCCGCTTTCTGACCGGCGCGGGCATCGGTGGAGAATACACGGCGATCAATTCCACCATCCAGGAGCTGGTGCCCGCGCGTTATCGCGGGTGGACGGATCTCGTGATCAACGGCAGTTTCTGGATCGGCGCGGCGCTCGGCGCGGTGAGCGCCATTGTGTTGCTCGACCCGCAGCGGTTCGCCGCCGACGTCGGCTGGCGGCTTGCCTACCTCACCGGCGCCTGCCTCGGGCTTGTGGTGTTCGTGATGCGGATGTGGATTCCCGAGAGCCCAAGGTGGCTGGTGATCCATGGCCACCCGGATCGTGCCAACGAAATCGTCGCCGAAATCGAGCGCTCGGTCGCGGGTCACGTGCAGGACCGACCAGCTCAACAGGTATCGCCGCAACGCGCCTGGCCGAAGCTCAAGCTGCGGATGCGCAGTCATACGCCGCTGCGCGAGGTGGCACATACCCTTTTCACCCTTTATCGGCAGCGCTCGCTGGTTGGCCTCGCCTTGATGGTCGCCCAGGCATTTTTCTACAACGCGATTTTCTTCACGTTTTCGCTGATCCTGATCGATTTTTACGGCATCCCATCAGACCAGATCGGCTGGTACATCCTTCCGTTTGCGGCCGGGAATTTTCTCGGACCGCTTGTGCTCGGCCGGCTGTTCGACACGTTGGGACGCCGTACCATGATCACGCTCACCTATGCCGTCTCTGGTGTTCTGCTCGCGATTACCGGTTATCTGTTCTCGATCGACGCATTGAGCGCCCGGAGCCAGACCATTGCCTGGATGGTAATTTTTTTCTGTGCGTCACCGGCCGCAAGTGCCGCCTATCTCACCGTGAGCGAGACCTTTCCGCTTGAGGTCAGAGCGCTTGCGATCGCGCTCTTTTATGCGGTGGGAACCGGAATTGGCGGCGTTGCAGGTCCGGCCTTGTTTGGCTTGCTGATTGATACCGGCTCGCGAGGCAGCGTTTTTGTGGGCTATCTCTTTGGCGCGGGTTTGATGGTGGCAGCGGCCGTCATTGCGTGGCGCTACGCCATCGCGGCCGAACGCAGAACGCTGGAATCGGTCGCACGGCCGCTCGCGGTTGTGGAGTAGAATGTGAGAAAGAAGGATTTGGCAGATCGGAAATCGACCGAGGGGCTAGCGCGGCGAATTTAGAATCGGAGCTCTAGTGCAGGAAAACGGGCAACGGATCGGGGAAGTTTCGCCGAAGCTGATGGTGGGCGAGTTGGCGCAGCGCCTGGGCGAGTTTGCCATCCTGCTCGACATCGATGGCACCCTGCTCGACCTCGCGCCGACCCCGCGCGAAGTCTGGGTGCCGCCGGGACTGGCCAACACCCTTATCCGTCTGCGCGACAAGACATCAGGCGCGCTTGCCCTTGTCAGCGGACGATCGCTGAACGATATCGATCTGATTTTTGCTCCGGATCAATTTCCGGCCGTCGGGGGTCACGGCGCCGAGATGCGGCTCTCGGCCGACAGCGAAGCAGTAGCGACGCATGCGCCGCCCATGGACAAGGAATTGAAACGCCGCCTCGCCGCCATTGCCAAACTGAGCCCGGGCATCCTCCTCGAGGACAAGGGCTATTCGCTGGCACTTCATTACCGGTTGGCGCCGCATGCGGAGAAAGCGATCTACGAAGCCGTCGCCCTCATCAGGAGCGAGCTGCCTCATGCGCCGATCGAGGTGCTGCCGGGAAAATGCGTCTGCGAAATCAAGCAAGTGGGCTTCGACAAGGCGATGGGCGTGCGCGAACTGATGCGGCACGAGCCATTTCGAGGGCGACGTCCGATCTTTATCGGCGATGACGTTACCGATGAATCGGTATTTGTCATCATGCCTGACCTTGGTGGGCTTGCCTTCTCGGTGGGACGGCGGGCACAGGGTGTAGCGGGCCATTTTGACGAGCCGCGTGACGTCCGTGCGTGGCTCGCGCGTCTGGTTGACGGCGAAGCTGCGGCGAGAGCGTGACTGCGTACGCGGCAATTTTCTTTCCCCGGCAACACCGTTTTCCGATCATTGCTGCGCCCGATTTCGGTTTCAATTCGTTGAAAAAGTGACCAGGAACCATATTGATGAATAACAGTTAAACAGGCGACCGATGCACCGGAGGGGAGCGTTGTGAACCTCGTCGTCGTTTCAAATCGCGTCTCGCGCGGTAATGTCAATGAGCCCATTACGGGGGGACTTGCGGCCGCGTTGCTTCCGGTGGTGGAAAAATCCGGTGCGATTTGGGTAGGTTCCAGCGGTCGCGTCCGCGAAGGCGCCCAAAAGGAACCGTTCGCCGAGGTCGAAGCACTGGGAACCGGTGCGCTGGCAATGCTCGACCTGCCGGCCGCGCATTACGGCGGATACTATGAGGGTTTTGCCAATTCCGCGCTCTGGCCGGCACTTCATTCCCGCGCCGATCTGATCCGGGCCTCGCAGGAAGACTATCTCTCCTATCGGGAGGTAAATGCCTTCATGGCGCGCGCGCTGTTGCGCTTCAAGAAACCGGATACCGTTTTCTGGGTTCAGGACTATCATTTCCTCGCGCTTGGCGCGGACTTGCGTGAACTGGGCGTTACCGAGCCGATCGGCTTTTTCTTGCATACGCCGTGGCCGGCGCGTGACGTCATCGAAGGCGTGCCGCACCATCGCGAACTGGTCGAGGCCATGCTGGGTTATGACCTGATCGGGTTCCAGACCAAGGACGATTGCGAGAATTTCCGGTCCTATCTTTCGTCTTCTCCCGGCTTCAAGATCAACGCCGATATCGTCAGGTCGCGTTACGGCAAGACGCGCATTGCGGTATTTCCGATCGGCATAGACACCGAAAAATTCGCGCGGCAAGCCGCGAAAGCCACATCGCATCCCGATGTATCGCGATTACGGCGAAGTCTGAACGGCGAGAAGCTCGCGATCGGGGTCGATCGGCTGGACTACTCCAAAGGACTCGTCAACCGCGTCAATGCGTTCGACCGGATGTGGACAATGCAGCCTTCGCTGGCGCGCACGGTGTCGTTGTTGCAGATCGCAACGCCCTCGCGCGGTGGAATCGAGGCGTATTGCCAGTTGCAAAATGAACTCGCCAGGCTGGTCAGCGAGGTCAACGGCCGGCATGGCGAAGTGGACTGGACTCCGATCCGATATCTCAACAAGGGCTTTAGCCAGACTGTCCTGGCGGGGCTCTATCGCACCGCCCAGGTCGGCGTCGTCACCCCGCTGCACGACGGGATGAATCTGGTCGCCAAGGAATATGTCGCCGCCCAAAACCCGGCCGATCCCGGGGTGCTGGTGCTTTCCAAATTTGCCGGCGCGGCCAACGAACTCGACACGGCACTTCTGGTCAATCCCCACGACATCGATGGCCTGGCGCGGACGATCGCCGTTGCGCTCTCGATGCCGCTGCTTGAGCGACGCATGCGCTGGGAGGCGATGATGGCGCGGCTCCAGCACCGATCGATCCAGCAATGGTTCGCCGAATTCGTCGATGCGTTACGGGAGGCCGGGGTCGACAGGGAGAAAATATTGCCCGCGACGGAGCCGCCGATCCTGTGGCCGCTTCGCTCCGCGAACTCCAACGCGCGGGCACTGAGTTGAAGGTCGGTCTCTCGGCCTTCGTCGGCGGGACATCAGTAGCAAGACATCAGTAGCAATATGAAACACCATCGAGAACGGCGCAGCGCGTCTTGTTCGGCGCGTTTGGGTCATCCAGCGGTACGACGCCCTTTCCTTGGCCGACGAATACGCCCGATCCGACGCGCACCGATGATTTGTTGCCGATGATCACGCTTGGATGCGGCGACGAACTCGACCGCGTACCGTCGGACCAGATGTTCGCATCGCCCGAGAGTTCGCCACGCCGTCCGTCATCGCAGGTCACGGCGGACCCCTCGCGGTGACAAACCTGCGCCAGGGCGCTTCCCGTATGGCCAAGGGCGGACACGATCATCGCAAACACCAGAGCCTGCCTGATTGTCATCGTCGCCTTCGCTGGCTCGATTGATGGCGCCTCTCGGACGTCGCCAGTTGCCTGACCCCGGTTCAAGGGGGGAGCGCGCCGCAGCGACCTGGTTCTCGGAAAATATCTTAGATTATACAGTGATTTCAATCTGTTGTTGAAATAACACCTATTGCGTTTGCTGTCCCTTGCAAAACCGGCGCTGCCCCTTCAAGAGAAGGCCTCCGGAGAGATGGCCGAGTGGCTTAAGGCGCACGCTTGGAAAGCGTGTGTGCGGGAAACCGTACCGTGGGTTCGAATCCCACTCTCTCCGCCATAATAGCGCAATAAACCATTGAATTTGAAAATATACTTCTCGTTTGTTCCCCTTCAGTCCCCAAATCACGCCCCAAAAGAGTCTTCAGCTTGTGAGCTTGTGTCGCCAAGGATGCCTATACGCCGACTAGCACGAGGGGAATGGTCCAGCAGGCGAGCCATCTGACGACGGCTACGCTGGCGCGGCCACCAAAACCGACCTGAGCCGCACCTACCGAACGTTCCCAGCGTGCGGTCCGTATAGAACACCTCGGTGCTTGCGCCGGTCACAGGTTGATGTCGAAGATCGGCTCGTGGCGTGCGGGTTGTCCAGGTGGGAAAACATCACCCCCGCCGATTTTCGTTCGTTATGCGAAAAATTCGGCGGGCTTCACTCACGTATTTTCGTCGCCAAACTAATTGTTCTGATCGCTTTCTTCATGGCCTTCGCCATGGTCTCTCGGAGCACGGGGCGAGACTTTGTGAGCAACACGACTCTTAGTAGTGACCACTCATGAACAATTTTGTTTGTTTGCGGGTACCGTCAGGCGTGCAGGTCAACTGATCTCTCACATCAAAAAAAGTGCGAGCGATGATTCCGTTCGTTTGGAGCCGCGACGGCCTCTTGCGAATTACGCGAAAACCTTGACGCAACTATCAAACACTTCGTTAGGGTATAGCGCGATGAGATCTTCAAGCCGTGACAGAGCTCGGTTGCGAACAGTAGCGGCGGCTTGACTCTTGAACAACTTTTGATAGCGTTCTTGTCCTGACACTCTAAAAGGTTTTTGACGTTAATTGCGATTAGTGCTCCCGAAAAAGTAGCACTAACGGGGCAGGGCGCTTGCGCCGCGACCATCCGTTACTTTCCATTTTACATCTCTGCGAGAAACGCGCACCGACCCATCGATCACGCGACCGGTGGAGCCCAAATGTCAAAACCTTCGAGGAAGCGGCGAACCGCGCCCGGCGTTAGCCGCGGAAACTTGCCAGGGGGGGATAGCGGCATGGCAGATGATCCTACACCGTGGCTCACGACCATGGGCAAGCTCGACGGTACGAAATGGGCGCCGAGCGACGGAAAGCCGAACCCGACTATCCAGGGTTGGCTACGCGACATTGCCGCGGCCTACCCTGATACTTCGGCCTACTGCAACTCCGTTATCAACGAGGACTACTTTTCTTGGTGCGGACTTACTGTGGGTTACTGCGTCGCTATGGCGAAGATTCCGCCCGTTTTCGGCCCGTCCGAAGTTACCCGATTTCTTTATGCCGCGGCTTGGCTTGGATGGGGCACTCCCGTAACGACGTCTCCTCAGCCGGGCGATGTCCTCGTGTTCGACTTCGGCGGCGGCGATCATCACGTGACACTGTTTGAAAAGGACAACGGCGATGGCACCTATAGCTGCCACGGCGGTAATCAGTCCCACGAAGTGAATGTGACGAAATTTCCTAAACGCTGTCTGATGGGAGTTCGTCGACCGAGCACGGCTCTGCCGCTTGTCATCGCCGGCACTCTAGCGCCTGGCGCCGAAGGACGTCCGGTAGCAGCGCTGCAATCGGCATTGGCCTCGCTAGGATTCGACCCGGGGGGAATCGATGGGGAATTCGGGCCACTTACTAGTGCCGCCGTATCGAATTTTCAGCGCGCGCGCAATTTACCCATCACCGGGATTGCGGATCCGGCGACGCTCCAGAAGCTTGGGGTAGCCGCGGACAGCAGCCCACAGCCCACCGTCGCAACGTCGGAGCCCACCATGCAGTGGCAAGATATCCTTAAGCCTCTCATTGATGCGTTAATTGCGAAGCAGGGTGGGGCGGCAACGACGACGACGCAGGCTCAGGGACAAGTCGATGTTTCGCAGTTGTTGCAGACGGCGATTGCTGCTCTGGCCGGAAGGCCGCTGCCAATCCAGAGCGCGAGCGCACCTGCAGGAACTGCTGGGACGACATCTCCGCCAGTACTCTCCGTCATTGATCAGATTTTCGGCGGTCAAGCCTTAGCAGGCAAGAAGACGATGTTGGCCGTGATTGCATATGTGGTTCTTGCGATTCTCCAAGCTACCGGCGTGGTCGGCACCGCTACGGGAGCCAGTGCTACGCCAGCTGGCGAGATTCTAACAACCTTGATCGCTGCTTTCGGAGCGCTTGGCGGCGCCGCTAAGTTCGATCGTTTGAGCCAAGTGTTGGGCCAAGTAGCAACTCAGTCCGCTCCGCCACAGAAATAGAGGGGGAGCACGTGCCATGCCGAATTATAGAAGCTTGGTGCCCGGTGGGTACTTCTCGTCCGCGCCAATGGATAAATCAAAGGGGCCCGTGACGATCCGTTGCAACAATCCGGGCGCAATCAACGGCGCGTCATGGGAAACCGATTATCCGGGTTATGTGGGGACCGTCGAGACGACGCCCGGCAATCGTTCGACAATCTTCGAAGCGCCCGAATATGGCGTTGGTGCCTGGTGGGACCTGCTGCGACGCTATCGGGCCAGCAATGTCGCAACGGTCGGAGGCATCATTACAAAGTATGGGGGTGGCCAAGACTATTCGGCGTACGTTCAGTTCGTGCTGAAGCAGACCGGGTTGTCCGCCGATACCGCGATTGATTTGAATAACGATCAGCAGGTGCTGCAATTTGGCCGTGCGATGTTCCGTTATGAGGCGGGTCAACCACCGCCGTGGAGTGACGATCAGATTCTATATGGCATTAGAGGCGGCCGGGCATTTGCGAACACACGAGTGTGGCCTGCGTCCCCACCGGCGGCCGACCAACAAACGGCGCCCGTGGCGTCTGGGCAATTGGACCGCAACGATGCGCTCGACCTACTTCGTAGGTTACTAGTCGCGCTCGCGACCAACACCGCGAAGCCAGTGACCGCGAGCGCGGTCGGAACCGCCGATCCCTCTGCGACAGCTGGCTCCCGCCCTGTGGTTCTTTCGCCCATAGACCGCATCTTCGGAGGCGAAGCATTGGTGGGTAGCAAGACGATGCTTGGCGTGATTGCCTACGTGATCGTGGCGATCCTCAAAGCCATGGGTGTCCTTGGCGTTGCGACACCTGCGGGCCAAATACTGTCTGTGCTGTCGATCGCGTTTACTGTTCTAGGAGGCCTCGCCAAGGTTGACCGCGTGACGCAGTCGGTCGGCGCCCTCGCCGATTCGAAATGAAAGCGCAAGCAAGTCATTTCTGAACGAAATACCATGAGTGTTGGATAGCCAGCACTAACTTATTCTCAAGCCTCGCACCCGATCAGCCTCATAAGGTCAAATAGCGATGATTGTTGTACATCTCGCGATCAGCACATTTCTTGCTTACTCCATGCTGTCGCTGATGGAATACACCGTACATCGTCATCTCATGCACAAAATTGCTTTCGCCAAATTTCTTCAGAGCACTTATCTGGTCGACACTTTTAGGGACCATGCGCTCGTGCATCATGCGAGATGCTACGCCGTTTTCGACGAAGAGAGCAGGCCCTGTGCGTCGACCAATATTCGCGTCAAGCCTTTGACCACCCTGGTTGTGATGGCGCTGCCATGTCTGCTTGTGTTCCTGATCGATCCGATAACAGCATTTGTGCTCTTTGTGGGAGCGATACTGAACGGAGCGGTTTGGAGCGAGATTCATCAGGAAATGCATAGACCGAGGGGTGCGTGGTTCTCCAACCTCAATACATACCGATATCTGAAACGTCGTCACTACCTTCACCACCGCTACCCAAACACAAATTTTAACACCCTCTTCCTAATGTGGGATTGGGTCCTAGGAACTGCGTCTGTTGCGACCGAAGACGATCGCTGGGCAATGCAAGCAGAGTCGTGGCGGGTTAGGAGGACGAATGGCGGTTCGCGATAGATTATCGGCAAGCGTCGCCGGAGCTGGCGACAGAATCAGAAATCTCATCGTCGGTGAGACGAGCACGTTCAAAACTACGGAGGACGTGCTCCGCGAAGAACACGAAGCTATATGGGGCGCTGCGTTGCCCCGAGCGGATTTCGAAGCAGCCTATCGGAAGGATGTGCAAGAGAAAAAACAGGCCGCGCTCTGTCTGTCAGGTGGCGGCATTCGAAGTGCCGCGTTTTCGCTTGGCGTATTGCAGGTTCTCGCCTATCGCGGACTGCTCACGCAATTTCATTATCTCTCGACAGTATCGGGTGGCGGTTACATCGGCGGGTGGCTGTCGCGATGGATTGCTGACGAACCGCAGCAGAATGCGGTCAATATCGAACGCGTACTTGCGAGAAAGGAAGAGATACTTCAGCTATCGAATTTGCGTGCAAACTCGAATTTCCTCACCCCAAAAACCGGCATTACCTCTGCGGACACCTGGACCGGAATTCTGCTTTGGGTACGCAATGTGCTCTTGAATTGGACAGTGTTCGTTCCGGCGCTCGTGTTCGCGGTACTCGCGCCCAATCTCTACCTGGCTGTGCTGACCTGGTTTGCCGCTATGGCGAAGCTTCCGACTAAGTTGTTTGACCAAGATCTGGCCATGGTGCTGCTATGGATCGCCAGCATTAGCCTAATCATCGCAACCGTGCAGGCGATGCGAAACATGCCGAGCCACCGATCGGGGTCGGATTTGTCGGGGAGGCAAGTCGGCTGGCAGATTGTCGTGCCGCTTGCATTTTGGGCGGGGTTGGTCCCGCTCGTGCTGGTCGCCGGCGGCTACAAGTTGCGTCCGGAGGTTACGTTCCAAATGTTCGGCGCATCACAGCCGATTTTGACCTGGTTAATAGTGTTCACCTTTGGCGCCAAAATTGGTGGCTACTTAATCGCGGCGGTCACCAATCGCCGCAACATGTCCCTATACGCCAGGAATGGCCTGACCTGGTTGATCGTGGTGGTCGTTGCCACCGCAGCGCTGTGGCTCGCCATCTGGATAATCGACGCGCTTTCAACTTGGCTACCAGAGAAGGGTCACCTTCTGTTGTCGGCTGGGAACGGCCTCGACCCGGAAGTCGCGGCGTTCGTGTTCGCGCTCAGTATATTAGGGCCGCTTGGCGCAAAGCTTGCGCATCTTCTGTTGTCGACGCTTTATGTTGGTTTCCGTAATGCCGGCTTCCAAGACGACGCTGATCGGGAATGGCTTGCACGATTGAGCGCCGTCAGCGTCTTTCCGGCACTGCTTTGGGCACTTTTCGCAGCGGTCTGCCTTTTCCTGCCGTTCGTCTTTTTCGAAAACCATTGGCTGACAAGCATGCCTTGGGGACCGACCATTGACCGGATGAGCAAGATACTGGGTGTCGTGTCGGGATTCGTCGCCGTGCTGGGCGGCAAAAGCGCGTCGGCCAAGCTCGACATTGCCAATGCCGCGCCGAGCAGCGGCTTGTCGAAGGTCCTCGAATTTGTGGTCAGGTTGGCAACCCTGATCTTCATCGCCTTTCTATTCGCTGCGTTAGGGTATCTCGAGCGAATCAGCGCTGAGGAACTGGTCGTCATAGCCAGGGAACACGATAAATTGGGGCCGATTGCCGTGTTCGTCCTGCCGCGCTTTTTGGTTTTTCTGATCGGTTTTGTGCCGATCTACCTGCTCTGGTATCTCCTGTCGCGCAAGATGGCGGTTCTCGTCGTGGCGGTGCTGGCGTTAGTCGTACTTAGCGCGCTCGCCTTCTTCGCCAACGCGATGGGGGTGTGGTTGATCGATCAGGCTCGTTCGCCCGGTGAATACAAAATTCTGATAGCCCAGAGCTTCATTGCGGCCGGGCTTTTCCTGATCATTGCCGTCGCGGCGATGAAGATCGATGTTAATCGCTTTTCGATGCACGGCGTCTATCGCAACCGATTGGTACGTGCCTTCCTTGGCGGCGCGCGCGCCAGGCGCAAGGCGGACCCTTTCACCGATTTCGATCCTGCCGACAATCATCGAGTTAGCGAATTGAAGGCGAAGAAGGATAAGCTTCGTGTGCTTTATCCCGTCATCAATGCGACACTGAATTTGGTCGGAGGCGAGAACCTCGCCTGGCAGGAGCGGAAAGCGAGTTCATTCATCATCACGCCGCTTTATTGCGGCAGCGCCATCTTAGGTACCGAAGTCCCGGGGCGTGCCGCGGCAAACAATCCGCGGAAGTGGACTGGAGCTTACGTCGAAACCAAAGACTATGGGGGCAAGGAGCCGGATCTTAACGACAACAAGACCGGCATCTCACTAGGTACGGCGATAACGATCTCCGGCGCGGCTGCTAGTCCGAGTATGGGATATAATTCCTCGCCGGGAACGGCCTTTCTAATGACGCTCTTCAATGTCCGTCTCGGCGCATGGCTCGCAAACCCGGCCGCCGAAATACCAAAGGAGGAGGTGAAGGCTGGGCCGACTAGCGCGCTCAAGCCGCTGCTCACAGAGGCATTGGGATTGACTGACGCCAAAAGTGACAACGTTTATCTCTCCGATGGCGGTCATTTCGATAATCTAGGAATCTATGAGATGATTCGCCGCCGCTGTCGGTACTTTCTGGTCGTGGACGCGGATGCCGACGAGAAATTCGCATTCGAGGATCTTGCACGATCGGTGCGGTTTGCCGCGATCGACCTCGATGCGAAAATCGAGTTCGCATCCGTCAAGATGAAACCTGCACGGGATGCTGGTGAGACGTCCGCGACCTTCGCGATCGGGAAAATTACCTACGCGGAGAGCCCAGCCGCTCCGAGCTGGCTTATTTACCTCAAGCCGACCTATTTTTACGAGACTGCCCCAATCGACGTGCGATCCTATGGGACGGCTAGTTCGAGCTTTCCACATGAGACGACGCTCGATCAGTGGTTTGGTGAATCCCAATTCGAGAGTTACCGACGGCTCGGTGAATACTTGATGTGCAAGCTTTATGACGAGCACCTTGCTAAAATGCCGTTGCTGCCTGCAGGGAGCGCAAAAGGGCACACCTTGGAGCAATTCTTCACCGCTGTCGTGGCGGCATGACGCTCTGCTCCTCAAACGCAAGCTAGCGAACCGAGGGTTCCGGCGCGTTGCAAAAATTCCGCGCTCTAGGTTTGGAGGGTTGGGCAGCGCTTAAATTCAGCAAAGAGGCCAGCGAGGTCGGAGCCCCCTATTTTTTACAGCAGGAGCCGGCCATGCGACTATTCTTGGTTCTTTTCACACTTCTCAGCTTATCTTTTCTCGTGACCGAGCCCGCATTTGCGGCAATCAAGTTCAAGCGCTTTCCGCACTGTCCCGAGGGACCCGTCAGCGTAAAAACCTGCGAATGTCACGCGGGCACGTCAGGCCGCTATCATTTTTGTCATGCCGGAAATTCGTGCGACATCGATACGGGCAAGTGTCACAAGTAGGTCGCTTGGCGGCTGTGGCGTAGGGGAGATCGCGGAGCGAACGGCTGCTGAAGGGATCAGCAAGAAATCCGTGCGCCGTTAGCAACCAGTGAACGAGCAACGCGTTTTGGTATTCTCGCAGGAGATATCCATGAGGCCGCGAATTGCTGCTGTTGCCTTGGCAGCAGCAGCTGGTCGACAGCCGGCCCATTGGCGCCCGACGAGCGAGCGCGTCGTCGTTGGTCACACACGAACAGGGAGTCTGGATGATGACAATAACGGCACTCATTACCGGAGGGACGAGTGGTATTGGACAGGCCGCAGCCAACAAACTGGCTCAGCTAGGGATTCATGTAATGGTGGTAGGCAGAAGCGAGGAGCGTGGCAAAAAAACGATCGATGAAATCCGTAATGCGGGTGGACAAGCAGATTTCATTGCGTCTGATCTTCGGGACGCTTCGAGTGTCCGTGAAGTGGCGCGAAGAGCGGTCGAGCTTGGAAACGGCCATGTCGATATCCTGATCAACAATGCGGGAGTATATCCGTTCGGGCCAACGCATGAGATGACTGAAGAGCAGTTCGACAAAGTCTATTCGCTCAACGTAAAAGCGCCCTATTTCCTCGTCGCCGAACTGGCTCCGTTAATGGTGAAGAGAGGCAAGGGGGCAATTGTCAATGTCTCGACAATGGTCGCAGATTACGGAGCATCGGGTATGAGCCTCTACGGCTCGAGCAAGGCCGCTATCAATCTGCTCACAAAGGTGTGGACGGCAGAATATGGCCCTGGCGGCGTTCGGACCAATGCGGTGAGTCCCGGTCCAACCCGCACGGAGGGTACGGCGGCGATGGGCGAGGGGCTCGAGCGACTTGCTGCGGAGGCACCGGCGCGGCGTCCAGCCATGGCCGAAGAGATTGCCGAAGCGATTGTCTTCTTGGCGACAGATCGCTCTAGTTTCATCCAGGGCGCGAAGCTTGCGGTTGACGGAGGCAGAACCGCCATCTGATCGATTTCTGCTTCTGGCCCGGTCGCGAACATGCCGATGCATGGCTTGGGCGTCCGCTTCTGAGCGCCAGAGTGGCGGGCGAGCAGAACGATAGGAGTCGTAAAAAAACAAGGATACGATTGCTCATCTCAGCCGCTCCCTGACCAATCCAGGCGTCTGCGGTTCCTGTCCGGCGGCGCATGAGTGAAAGGCGCCGCCGCAATCTTACTACGGCAACGCTTTGCCTGCCTGCCCGTTGACGTGTATCCGGCATATCATTCCGCCCAATCGCCGATCGGCAGGGTCGGCCGATGACCGGATCAAGTCATGGGGGATTTCAAACTGGTTTGCCGAAGGACTTCAATCTGGTTGAGTGCGTTCGCGAAGGGCGAATTGGAGCTAGAGGATGGTCTTTGGCCGTTATTCTGGACTTGGCTGAGAGCCGCAAAGGCCCGTTGCGCATCCGACAGATTTCCACTGCTGAGGGCATCGGCCAGTTGTTTGAATAGTTGTCTGAAATTCGACGGAGTGGCGCTGGTCGGACCAAGGGGGCGTCACGTCACCCGCGTCGTCGAACTTCCAGTAGCCTCCTCTCTCACCGATATTTGCAAATATACTTTAACTGTTACGTAACCATAGCGCAGCCATGCTCCAGCAAACGTCTAGGTTGAGTAGTGGCGGGCGAACTACCTTGCTGAAACACCTGAAAACCTCGCAACGTCTGGCTCTTGTGGTCGCGATGCCGCTCGTCCTGCTTGTGGGCCTTGCGGC
>Ga0307474_10000555_pt1 | contig 26882 bp, 27 predicted proteins | sample atmos_gasesECM1C_2_FD_203312 | JGI IMG/M metagenome (GOLD analysis project Ga0307474, IMG submission 203312) | Hardwood forest soil microbial communities from Morgan-Monroe State Forest, Indiana, United States - atmos_gasesECM1C_05 | ecosystem: Environmental > Terrestrial > Soil > Temperate... | reverse complement strand
GGCTTTCGCCCCCTCACACATGCTGCCCGCCGTTGATGTGAATCTCCGCGCCGTTCACGTAGGAGCTCGTCTCCGTGCACAGCACATAGATGATCTTGGCCACCTCGTCCGGCGTGCCCAGCCGGTGCATCGGGATCTGCTCGGCGACGATCTTCTCGGTGCCCGGCGAGAGGATCGAGGTGTCGATCTCGCCCGGCGCGATGGAATTGACGCGGACGCCGACACGGCCGAAGTCGCTGGCCATTTCGCGCGTGAGCGCGGCAAGCGCGGCCTTGGAGGTTGCATAGGCCGCGCCGGCAAAGGGATGTACGCGCGAGCCCGCAATCGAGGTGACGTTGACGACGCTGCCCTTGACCTTCTTCAGCTCCTCGATCAGCCCGCGTGCCAGCGTGATGGGAGCAAAGAAATTTACCCGGAACACGTGATTCCAGGTGTCGAGATCGGTGTCGACGGAGCCGAGCCGCGAGCCGCCCGGTCCCTTCGGCGAGATCGCGGCGTTGTTGACCAGCGCATGCAATTCGCCGCCTGCAAGCCGCTTCCTGATCTCGGCGACCGCGCGCAAGGTGTCCTCGGGGTCGGCGAGGTCGACCTGGATGTGGTCCTCAGGGCCTGCGTCCCACGGGCACTCCTCGGGGAAGGCATGCCGCGAGCAGGTGATGACGCGCCAGCCGGCGGACGAAAAGCGGATCACGGTGGCGTGCCCGATGCCGCGGCTGGCCCCGGTAAGCAGCAGCGTCCGCCGCGGCAGGTTGGATGAGGTCGGCATGTTGGCTCTCTAACTTTCCGTGTCCGTCAGTCGGGGCGTCGCGTCGTTGTCTCGCTCCGTCATTCCGGGGCGCCTCGAAGAGGCGAACTCTGGTGTGCTGTTGCACACCCGAGAATCTCGCGATTCCGGGTTCGGTCCTGCGGACCGCCCCGGAATGACGGAGTAGACAGTTGGCGCCCGGCCATGACGACAGTTGTGCGTCAAGGATACATCCGCACCTTGCTCCATGCGCCAGCTGTCGTGTCGCGACGGAACTCGATGCGGTCGTGCAGGCGGAAGGGGCGATCGTGCCAGAACTCGATGCGAAGGGGAGCAATGCGCCAGCCGCTCCAGCCTGGTGGACGCGGCACCTCGCTGATCACATATCTGGCCGCGACCTTGGCGATCGCCTGCTCGAAGGCAAACCGGCTCTCCAGCGGCTGCGACTGCTTCGACGCCCATGCGCCGATCTGGGCCTGCTTCGGGCGGGTCGCAAAATAGGCATCGGCCTCGGCATCCGTCACCGGCGTGACCAGCCCGCGGATCCGAACCTGCCGGCGCAGCGACTTCCAATGGAAGAGTAAGGCGGCCTTAGGATTTGTGGCGAGTTCGCGGCCCTTCGCGCTCGCAATGTGGCTGTAGAACACGAAGCCATCCGCATCATAGCCCTTCATCAGCACCATGCGCACGTCGGGCAGGCCGTCGGCATCGACCGTGGCCAGCGTCATCGCGTTGGGATCATTGGGCTCTGACTTCACGGCTTCAGCGAACCAGTCCGCGAACAGGGCGAACGGCTCCTCGGCCGCGGTAAAATCACCGGATGTTAAGGGTGCCTGGTGTTTGATGGAGGTGGTGTCATTCATGTAACTGGAGCCGATGTTTGCGCCTCACCGGGGCAGAAAGCCAGCCGAGGTGCCGCCATGCCCTATATAGGGCATGGGGCCGCTTTGGCCTATTGCCGATGTCGAGCAAAGGCGCGGCGCTTGCATTGATTCTGATTGGTCTTTGCACCGGCGGTTGCAGCCTGACGCGCTCCGGCGCCGGCAATCCCTTCGCCAAATACTCCGACGACGACGTCACCGGTTCGATTTCCGCAACCACGCAGCCGAAGGTACCGACCGAGACTGATCTCGCCTTTGCCCGCACCGCTGCCTCCGACGTCCTGACCAGGGGCGACAACGATACGAGCCAGCCCTGGGCTAATCCCGAAACCGGCGCGCGCGGCTCGGTGACGCCGATCGCCTCGTCCTACGCCGCCGAGGATGGCCGCACCTGCCGGGATTTCCTGGCAAGCTACGTCAATGGCGACACCGAAAGCTGGTTGCAGGGTGCCGCCTGCAAGGCCGGCAGTGGAAGATGGGAAATTCACACGCTAAAACCCTGGAAGCGGGGGTAGAGGCAATCGACACCGCAGGGCTCACAGCCGTTGCAAAAATACAACGAAATCCCCAAATGAAAACTGACTGGGCCGGAAGGCCCCTTGGGCTATAATTGGGATTTCCGAAAGGAGTTTTGAGGGATGCGCGACCCCTATGAGATCTTGGGGGTGCCGCGGAGCGCGAGCGCTGCGGCCATCAAGAGCGCCTATCGCAAGCTCGCCAAGAAGCATCACCCCGACAGCAACAAGAACGATCCGAAGGCCGCCGAGCGTTTTGCCGAGATCAACTCGGCCAACGAGATCATTGGCGACGAGGATAAGCGCAAGCAGTTCGACCGTGGCGAGATCGATGCCGAGGGCAAGCCCCGCTTCACCGGCTTTCCGGGCGGTGGCGCGCGTGGTCGTGCCGGCCCGGGTGGCTTTGAGACCTACACTTTCCGCTCGGGCGGCGGCGGTCCGGGTGGCCCGGAAGCAAATGCGTTCGAGGACATCTTGAACAGCATGTTCGGCGGCGCAGGTGCGCGTGCCCGCCGTTCGGCGGGCGCAGGTAGCGGCGCGCCTCCCTTTGAGTTCGACACAGGCGGTGGGGTCGGGGTCGATCTCGACCTCAACGTCTCCATGACCGTGACGTTGGAAGAGGCAGTGAAGGGCGGCGAGAAGCGGGTGCGGCTGCCGACCGGCAAGGAGCTCAATGTCAAGATTCCTGCAGGCGTCTCCGCCGGCCAGACGATCCGGCTGAAGGGCCAGGGCGAGACCGCGCCCGGCCACCCGCCCGGTGACCTCCTGATCACCATCAACATCGCGCCCCATCCGCACTTCAAGGTGGACGGCAATGATTTGCGGCTCGATCTGCCGATCACGCTGTACGAGGCGGTGCTCGGTGGCAAGGTGCGCGTGCCGACGCTGACCGGTGCCGTCGAATTGTCGATCCCGAAAAACACCTCTTCGGGGAGGACCTTCCGCCTCAAGGGCAAGGGATTGCCCAAGGCTGGCTCAACAAGTTCGGGCTCAACAAGTTCTAGCACCACAATTGGGGACCTTTTCGTAACCACCCGGATCATGCTACCGGACGGGAACGATGCCGAGCTCGAAGCATTAATGCAGAAGTGGCGCGACACGCGTCCCTACAACCCGCGCAGCGATCTCTCCTGATTGTCACCCTTGGGTGCAGAGACCCTTTGAGACCGGCCCTGATTGAAAAAGACGAATTAAAGAACGCATGAAAAAAGGGTGCGGCCTCGAGGGGGGACCAGCGCGGTACAAAACCCCAACTCGAGGCCGCTTGCGTCGATCGGCGGATCGAACGCACGCTCAGTTTCTCGTGAGCAAGCGGTGCTATAATGAGACGCACCCAAGGCTTGATTCCAGATTTTCAATGTCGGAATTGGGACGTGGCTTTTTCACCACGTCCGCAAAGCGCGACATCCCATGAGAGTGCATCGTGAAGTTGCGCGCTGCCGGAAGGCAGGCTCGATCAAGTGCGTTAGGTTGCGAGCGCGTCGGGTTGCGAGCGCGTCGGGTTGCGAGCGCGTCGGGTTGAATGAGTTAAATGAGAAAAGGCGGCCTCTCAGCTGCCGCTCTTCTCGACCTGCTCGTAGACCGCCCGCGCCACCTGCGTGAGGCGCTCGCGATCAGAGCCGCCGCTCACGACATAGCCGACGCCGCGGTCGGTCCAGAACATGGCGCTGTCATTGTCGAGCGTGGTGTAGCGCATCTGCGTCGCTTCCGTTGCGGACTTCGCGGTGTAGATGGTGAAGCGCTCGCCGGAGGAGCTCTCATACATCAGGAAGGACGCCGGACCCTTCGGCCCCGGCAGCAGCCGCCCGCCGACCAGCTTCAACCCGGCAGAGGCCAATTCGGGAGCGCGCACGTCCCAGCCGCAGCGCTTGGTCAGCCATTGCTGCAGATGGGCGCGCTCGCTGCCCGGCACCTCGACCGGATGCCGCACTTCGACGACGTAGAGCCGGTGCGCATCCAGTGCATCCACGGTGAAGCTCTGTAGCGGCGCTGGCGTGTCCGCCTCGCCCCGCGCGAGCCAGCCAAGGCCGCCGCCGGCCACGAAGGCGATCAGCGCCGCCGCAATCGAGCCGTAAATCCAGCGGCGCGGCTCGCGCTCCAGCCGCTCCAGCTCAAGCCGCTGCGGTACAGGCTCGTTGGCGACCTGATCGTAACGGGCATGCAACGCCTCCGCCATCGCGCGCCAGGACTGCACCCGCTCGGCGTCCTCGGGGTAGGCGGCAAGCCAGGCCTCGACGTCGCCGCGGCGCTCGGCCGGCAGCTCGTCGTCGACATAGGCGTGCAGCTCGTCCTCGGTAACGGGAATGGTGCGGTCGGTCATGGCTATAATCTCATCGCAATCATATCAGGCAATTCTTTGCATCATTTCACCCGGCGCAGCGCCGGCCGCTCACCCTCGAGCGAAGCTTTGACATGGGCGCGCGCGCGCGCAAGCCGGGACATCACGGTGCCGATCGGAACGCCCTGGATTTCGGCGACCTCGCGGTAACTCATTCCTTCCAGAATCACGAGCAGAAGCACGGCGCGCTGCTCCTCCACCAGCGTCGACAGGGCGCGGGCAATGTCGCGCCCCTCCGCTTCCGTGCCGCTGGCGTCGGGATTGTTGTCGAGCAGTGGCATGAATTGCGGCCGCCGCGCCAAGGACCGCCTGCGGTTCTTGTTGAGATTGGTCAGGATCGTATAGAGCCAGCTCCGGATGTCGCCGCCGAGGAAAAGCTTCTCCGAGCGCAGCGCCCGCACCAGCGTGTCCTGCACGAGGTCGTCGGCAATGTCGGCATCGCGCGCGAGCGCGCGGGCATAGCGGCGCAGGGCCGGGATCATGGCTTCGACACTCTGGCGAAACGCGCTCATTTGCGGCTCGGTCTCGATGCTTGTGGCAGGCCACGCAAAGCGCGCGCTCGCCCCGTCATGTCTAACCCCGAAATGCCCTGTCTATTCCGACGTTTAGGGCCTGATCCGGAAAACTGTGCTGCGGTTCTCCAAAAAGATCATGCTCCATCGAAAGGGCGGCCCAAAACCGATGGGCGATTGGGACTGTACCGCAGCGGAGCGCTGGTGTACCTCCAGACCTCAATCTATTCCGAAGCGAGAAGGCAGAATGGCACAGATTTCAGGTCTGATGCGGGGCAAGCGCGGGGTGGTCCTTGGCGTAGCCAATAATCGGTCCATCGCCTGGGGCATCGCGAAAGCCTGCCATGCGGCGGGCGCAGAGATCGCGCTGACGTGGCAGGGCGACGCACTGAAGAAGCGGGTCGAGCCGCTGGCGGGCGAGATCGGTGGGCTCCTGCTCGGCCATTGCGATGTCACGGATGCGGCGACCATCGATCACGTGTTCGACGTGCTCAAGCAGAAGTGGGGCAAGATCGATTTCGTGGTGCACGCCATCGCCTTCTCCGACAAGGACGAGCTCGATGGCCGTTACCTCGAGACCACAGCGGAGAATTTCTCCAAGACCATGCTGATCAGCTGCTACTCGTTGACGGCAGTTGCGCAGCGCGCCGAGAAACTGCTCACCGACGGCGGCTCGATCCTGACGCTGACCTACTACGGCGCTGAAAAGTGGATGCCGCATTACAATGTGATGGGCGTCGCCAAGGCCGCGCTGGAGGCAAGCGTGCGTTACCTCGCCGCCGATCTCGGCGAGAAGAACATCCGCGTCAACGCGATCTCGGCGGGACCGATCAAGACGCTGGCTTTCGCCGGTATAGCCGACTCCCGCTACCTGCTGAAGTGGAATGAAATCAATGCGCCGATGCGCCGCAATGTGACGATTGAAGAGGTCGGCGACAGCGGGGTGTATTTCCTGTCCGACCTCTCGCGTGGCGTCACCGGCGAGGTGCACCATGTCGATTCCGGCTATCACGTCCTCGGCATGAAGCGGCCCGACGCGCCCGACATTTCGCTCGCCAAGGACTAGTTCGCAGACTGCGCAATGCCCGTGCCCACGATCTATTACATCCGCCACGGCGAGACCGACTGGAACAAGACGGGCAGGCTGCAGGGCACACTGGACATTCCGCTCAATGAGCTCGGGCGCGAGCAGGCGATGCATGCAGGCCGCCTGCTGCGCGGGCTGATCGCGCGCGACGGCCGCAACACGGATAGGCTGCCCTTCGTTGCGAGCCCGCTCGGGCGTGCGCGCATGACTATGGAGCTGGCGCGGGAGCAGTTGCAGTTGCCGCCCTCCGACTATGCGCTGGACGATCGGCTGCGCGAGATCGGCTATGGCACCTGGGAAGGGCGCACGCTCGCCGAGGCCGAGACGCAGGATCCGGAGCCGTACGCGCGCCGCCTGCTCGACAAGTGGACGGTGGGCGCGCCCGGCGGCGAGACCTATCTGGATGTGCAGCGTCGCATGCGCGCCTGGTACGACGACCTCCGCGCCGATACGGTCGCTGTCGCCCATGGCGGCACTGCCCGCGCCCTGATGGTTGCGCTCGGCCTCGAAACGCCGCAAAGCGCGGCCGAACTCTACATCGAGCAGGGCGTGGTCTATGTGTTCGGCCCCGACGGGGTGAAGAAGTATGGTTAGGGCGGCGGCCGGTTCTCTCTGCCGTTATTGCCGGGGCTTCCCATGTGACTCCGTCATTCCGGGCAGATCCGAAGGACCTGACCCGGAATCTCGAGATTCCGGGTTCGGTCCTTCGGACCGCCCCGGAATGACGTTGACAAACGATATCCACGCGAACCATTTACAGCCATCATGTCCTTCAACACCTTCGGCCATATGTTCCGCGTCACCACCTTCGGCGAAAGCCATGGGGTGGCGATCGGCTGTGTGGTCGATGGTTGCCCGCCGCTGATTTCGCTGACCGAAGCCGACATCCAGCGCGACCTCGATCGCCGCCGCCCCGGTCAATCGCGCTTCACCACCCAGCGGCAGGAGCCGGATCAGGTGAAAATCCTGTCAGGGGTGATGGCACATCCCGAGACAGGCGTGCAGGTGACGACGGGCACGCCGATTGCGCTCCTGATCGAGAACACCGACCAGCGTTCCAAGGACTATTCCGAGATCAAGGACAAGTTTCGCCCCGGGCATGCCGACTTCACCTATGAGGCCAAATACGGCCTGCGCGACTATCGCGGCGGAGGGCGCTCGTCGGCGCGGGAGACTGCGACGCGCGTTGCGGCCGGCGCCATCGCGCGGAAAATCCTGCCTGACGTGAAGGTGCGCGGGGCGCTGGTGCAGATGGGCCCCTACAAGATCGATCGCGAAAAATGGGACTGGGACGAGATCGACCGCAACCCGTTCTTCTGTCCCGACAAGGACAAGGCGGCCTTCTTTGCGGACTATCTCGACAGCATCAGGAAGAAGGGCTCCTCGATCGGCGCGGTGATCGAGGTGGTGGCGGAAGGCGTGCCGGCAGGTCTCGGTGCGCCGATTTATGCCAAGCTCGACTCCGATCTTGCGGCGGCCTTGATGAGCATCAATGCGGTGAAGGGCGTTGAGATCGGCGCAGGCTTTGCCGCGGCGAAGCTATCGGGCGAAGAGAACGCCGATGAGATGCGTAGCGGCAATGACGGCACGCGCTTTCTCTCCAACCACGCCGGCGGCATTCTCGGCGGCATCACCACCGGCCAGCCGGTTGTCGCCCGTTTTGCGGTCAAGCCGACCTCCTCGATTCTCACCCCGCGCCAGACCGTCGATCGCGCGGGCCATGAGACCGAGATCCTGACCAAAGGCCGGCATGATCCCTGCGTTGGCATTCGCGCCGTGCCGGTAGGGGAGGCGATGATGGCCTGCGTGCTGGCGGATCACTTCCTGCGCCATCGCGGGCAGGTTGGGAAGTAACTCGCTTCACGGTGCACCTCGCCCCGATGGCAAACGCCGAGCCACGGCGGCTATCATCCGGGCTTACGATAGCATAGTCTTTGGTCATGGATGCATTACGCCTGCAGGACACCATCGACTGGCTCATGGACGGCGCTCGGTCGACGCGAACACCAATCGCGCTCATACAGGAGACCTGCGAGCGCATTGTCGGCGCAGGCGTGCCACTCTCGCGCGCTGCCATATTCGTGCAGAGTCTGCATCCCGACGTTTTCGGCCGGGGGTTTTTCTGGCGGCCGGGAGCCGAGGTGGTCATGTCCGAAGCCGGCTTCGATCTGCCGGAATCACCTCGGTTCACCCAAAGCCCGCTCGCCATTCTCTACGCTAGTGGACATGAAGTGCGGTATCGCTTGAACGACCCGGAGAGCCTGCGTTTTCCACTCTTTGACGATTTGCGCACGGAGGGTGCGACCGACTATATCGCTCTGCCGCTGCATTTCACCGACGGCTCGACCCATGCTTCGAGCTGGAGCACGAATGAGCCCGACGGCTTCAGCGATGATCACCTGGCGGCACTGCGCATGGTCGTGCGTCCCTTCACACGGTTAGGCGAAATCCATCAGTGGCGCCGCACGGCTGCCTCGCTGCTTGACACTTATGTCGGCAACCGCGCCGGCGAGCGGATTCTGGCCGGCCAAATCCGCCGTGGCCACGCCGAATCCATGGAGGCCGCGATCTGGCTGTCCGACTTGCGCGGCTTCACCGCGCTGTCGGACCGGCTGCCGCCGGAAGTCGTGGTCGACATCCTCAATCAATATTTCGACTGCCAGGTGCCGGCGATCAGGAAGCATGGCGGCGAGATCCTGAAATTCATGGGCGACGGCCTGCTCGCGGTGTTTCCGATCGCCAGGGATGGCGGCAATCTCGGCGAGGTGTGCTCCCGGGTGCTGGCGGCGGCGCGCGAGGCCCGCGCCAGCGTCGACGCCATGCATTACCCAAGCGGAAACGCGGTCGAGCGCTTCCGCTTCGGGGTGGCGCTGCATATCGGCTGCATCCTGTTCGGCAATATCGGTGGCATGAGCCGGCTCGACTTCACCTGTATCGGGCCTGCGGTGAACCTTGCGGCGCGGCTGGAAAAAATCGCCGGTCAGTTGAAACGCACGGTGGTGGCGTCGGCTGCCTTCGCCGGTATCATGACGGATGGCTGGACCGATCTCGGCGAGTTTCCGATCGCGGGCTTTTCCAGGCCGCAACGGGTGTTCGGCCTGCGCGACGAGGCCGCCCTATAGACGCGCAAACTCGTTGAGGCCAGGATGCGGTCGTTTCGCGAACGTCAGGGTGTCTGACATGATTAAGTCGGCGAAGCGTCAGTGAACGTTCTGGCGGCATCGGCTACTTATTGTTATGGTGCAAGCGGAATTTGACGGATTGCTTTGCGCGTCCAAGGGCGCGCTTGATGTTTTTTTCTGCTCGTTTGGTCTGAGCCATTGTCATTTGAGCCGACCGGAACAGGTCGGCGCAGGCGGCGTAGAGTAACGCCATGCGCGAGAAGATTCGCGACATCAATTCTGCTCGAAAGAGCGGCGCGCCACCGCAGGGACAATCGCCGCGTCGTCTCGCTGCGATCGTCGCCGGCGATATTGTCGGTTATAGCCGCCTGATGGAGCTCGACGAGGAGGACACGCATGAGCGCGTGAAGTCCATCCAGCGCGATCTCATCGATCCCACCATAGCCGAACACCATGGCAGGCTGGTCAAGACGACCGGTGACGGCTTTTTTGCAATTTTTGACAGTCCGGTCGAAGCCGTGCGCTGCGGCATCGTCATCCAGCAAAACATGTTCGGACGCAATGCACTTCTGGCGAAGGAGCAGCGGATCGAATTTCGGATTGGCGTCAACTTGGGTGACGTCATCATTGAAGACGACGACATCTATGGCGATGGCGTCAACATCGCCTCACGTCTTGAAAGCATCGCCGAACCCGGTGAGGTCTATATTTCCGGCGGCATTTACGAGCAGATCAAGCACAAGCTGGTTTGCGGGTATGAGTCGCTCGGAGATCGCAGGGTCAAGAACATTACCGATCCGGTCAGAGTCTATCGCGTATTGCCGGACCCGGCCGCGCTCAACAAGAGAAGGCGGCGAGAGAACATCCTGATCTTCCTGCTCGGTGTCATCATGCTGGGGATCGGGTTCGCCGTGCTCTGGCATTGGCTTCCATTCCTTGATGACAAGGTGCGAGAGGCTTCGACCTCGATGTCGTCACCGACGTGGAATGCGCCGGCGGCGCAGCCGCCCGCGGGGCAGCAAGCGGCCCAACAGACCGAGCCGCTGCCTGCCGCTTCGCGGCTCGCTCAGCAGGCGCCGCCGCAAACCCGGCCAGCTCCCGCCGTCTTGCCGTCGACGAAGCAGGCCGCTTTGTCGGCTGCGCCGCCGGCGCCGCAGACCCCGGTTGTCATTGAGCCCGAAATGAACCCGCTTCGGGGCGGGACCTTCACGATGGGCAGCAATGATGATGCGACCGAGAAGCCTGCTCATCAGGTGACCATTAAGCCATTCGCGATCAGCCGCTATCCGATTTCCATCCGTGAATGGAACCAGTGTGCCGCGGCAAAGGCCTGCGGGTTAACCGCAAGCGGCAAGGACGACGCCCCGGTCACGAATGTGAGCTGGAGCGATGCCAAGCAATTCGTCGCCTGGCTTGCGGAGACGACACACAAGCCCTATCGGCTGCCGAGCGAAGCCGAATGGGAATACGCAGCGCGCGGGGGCACGCAAACACGCTATTGGTGGGGCGACGAGTTGCAGCAAGGCATGGCCAATTGCAAGAACTGCGCGGATGCCGCAGCCGCTGAACAACCGATCAAGGTCGGCAGCTTCAAGCCAAATCCGTTTGGGCTGTACGATATGGGCGGCAGCGTCGACCAGTGGGTGGAGGATTGCTGGCACAAGAGCTATCACGGCGCGCCGTCGGATGGTTCAGCATGGGTCGAGGCCGACTGCGGATCGCATGTCATCCGGTCGGGGTCCTGGAAGAACGACTCGCGTTATGTGCGGCCGGCGAATCGCGACAGCTACGACACCAACGTTCGATATCCGACACATGGATTCCGGATTGCTCTCTCGCCCTGAAGGTTTCCGAGGAGCGCGCTCATGAGGATCATCCCGCCCATTGCGCTGGCAGCAGTGCTTTTGTCTTTCCCGTATGCCGCACAGGCGCAGGGAAAGCCTGCGGCCAAGGACGCGCTTCTTTACTTTATCTGGCCGCAGAACGGCGCTGTCATCAAGGGCGGCTTCTGGTGTCGTTTTGGATTGCGCAACATGGGCGTCACCCATGCCGGCGATGATTATTCGAACAGCGGACATCATCATTTGCTTGTCGATGTCAATGAACCGCTCAATCCCGACGAGCCGATCCCGCAAGACAAGAACCACCTTCATTTTGGCGCTGGTCAAACCGAGACGCGTCTCGAACTGCCGCCCGGCAAGCATACCCTCCAGCTGGTGCTGGGCGATGCCAAGCACTACCCCTTCAGCCCGCCACTCGTTTCAGAGAAGATCACGATCACGGTCAAGTAGGGCTCTCATTCCTCCGGCTCGGTGGTGAACAGCAGCGGGTAGCCTTTGGCGCGGCCGGCGTCGGTGGCGCGGGTCGCCTTGGTCTCGGCGACGTCCTTGGTGAAGACGGCGACCACGCAGACGCCGCGGCGATGCGCGGTGATCATGACCTTGTAGGCCTGGTCCACCGTCATGCGGAATTCGGCCTTCAGCACCGTGACGACAAAATCGCGCGGGGTGTAGTCGTCATTGACCAGGATGACCTTGTGCATGCGCGGCCGTTCAACCTTGGTCCGCACCTTGGTCTTGACTTTGGACTCGGGTTTGGTGACGGTGTCGATCATGTGCGAGCAGCACCTTTGATTGACTTCTTGCGCTAAGAATATCGACTTCACCTGCTTTCCGGAACCGTCCGTTTGCGCGTGGCTTGCCTGCATCACAGGCGCCAGCCGCCTCACTCGCGCGCAATCGCCGCCCAGCTAACTTGAATGTGAAGGCCACGCGCTGTTCCTGCTTTGCGCAGCCGCATTTGCATGTCACCATCCCGTCACAACGTTGGAGGGCGGCTATGCGCTGGTTTGCTTCGATGGGGGCTGTGCTTTTCGCCGGTGCGCTGGCCGGCGGCGATGTGGCAAGCATGGCGGCGCCGGGTCCGCAGTCCGAGGCGCCCCGGCAATCGGCCGACCGGGACGGCGCGCCGACAGTCGATATCGAACTGATCCTCGCCACAGACGTCTCCTACTCCATGGATATGGACGAGCTGGCGGTCCAGCGCGAGGGCTATGCCGAGGCGATCGCCTCGAAGGAATTCCTGCAGGCGCTCAAAAGCCTCCCCAACGGCAAGATTGCCATCACCTATTTCGAATGGGCGGCCTCCAACGACCAGAAGATCATCATCCCCTGGCGGGTGATCGACGGCCCGGAAACCGCTGACGCGGTGGCCGAGGAGATTCTGAAAACGCCGGTCCGTCGTGCCTCGCGCACCTCGATATCAGGCGCGATCTATTTCGCGATGCCACTGTTCGATGAAAGCCCATACAAGGGCGTTCGCCGCGTCATCGATATTTCCGGCGACGGCCCGAACAACAACGGAGCCCCGGTCACGCCGGCCCGCGACGAGGCCCTGTCGAAGGGCATCGTCATCAACGGCCTGCCAATCATGGTGAAGGAGCCGTCGTACTCGACCATGGATATCGATAATCTCGATTGGTACTACGAGGACTGTGTGATCGGCGGTCCAGGCTCCTTCGTGGTGCCGATCAAGGACCGCGAGAAGTTCAAGGAAGCGATCCACACCAAGCTGATCCAGGAGGTCGCAAATCGGACGCCCGCGAAAAAGGTCGTGCCGGTCGCGGACAAGGAGCCACGGGTCTCCTGCCTGATCGGGGAAAAGATCTGGCAGGACCGTTGGGGACGGTAGGGTACGGTCCGCCGAGACGATTCGCCTCACCCCCGTCGGTGGCCCGATTAACCGCCCGTTAATCAACGAGCGGTCCTTATCCACTGACGCTTTCGCAATCGCTCACGCGCCGAGACTGAGCATCTTGGCGCGCGTGTTTTGCGAGCGTTCGGGACTTTGAGCCGGCGATGACCACGATCCAGAGCACTAGCAGCAACCAGATTTCACCGGCCGACGAGCGGGTCTACCACCAGAGCAATCTGCTCGGTGACTGGAAGGGAACGTGGACCAGTAACCACCAGCCGGTCGAGTTCAAGGTCATCAATATCCGGGCCGGCCAGGCGCTGGTCGAGTACACTCATAACGGTCATACCGAGCGTGGGCTCGGCGACGTCAGCGGCGCCAGCATCACTTTCGGCGACGTCACCATCGGGACCCGCGACGGATCGGTCGCAGCGATGGAATTTTCCGTGGGCACCGCGAAGATGACCGCGATCCTCGACAAGCAGGCCTCAACCGCCGACCAGAACAAGCTGGTGGGAAGCTGGAACGGCTTTTCAGCCACCAACAACCAGAGCGCCTATTTTCAGGTCAAGTCCGTCGACGGCAGGGACGCGACCGTCACCTATACTGCGGGCGGCATGACCCAGCAGGGCACCGGCACCGTCTACAAAAACACCGTCATGTTCGGCAAGGCACAGATCACCTCCGACGATGGCCAGCACGGTACTGTCATCTTTCAGGTCGGGCACAATACCTATTCGGTGCCGGTGACGAAATCTCAGCCGCCGAGTTCGTCGTCCTCCGTCAACAAGCTGGCGTGACGGAAGCAGCGTCAGGCTGATGGCTGCGCTGCCAGCGCGTGCACGTCCCTGTCGATCTCACGCAAGATTGTGAGCCCGGTTGCGAATCTGCTCTCGCCAATGAGCCGCCAGGTCTCGCCGACGCGCGGCATCAGCGAGGGGATCGTCAGCGCAAAGCCCGCCGCTTCCTGCAACGCGCCTTTCTCGTTGATGAGATAGCGTGCGTTGAGTGCGAACAGCACCTGGGCCAGGCAGGCGAAAGCGCGATAAGCGCAGCCGGCGACATGCGTCTGCTCGCCCCTGGACGCCGCAAGCTCGGCGTTCTCGATGGCAAACAGTATTTCCCAGAGGAAGCGACGGATTAGCGCCTCGCGCAAGCCGGGCGGGTAGGGCAGTGCTGCGGCCTTGAGCTTTGCGATGGTTTGCCGGGGGTCGTGCAGCGGCCGGCACAGCGCAACCTCGCCCATCCAGATCGCCGAGCAGAACCCGTGCGGATGTCCGGGCTGATAATGCATGGTGACGTCGCCCGCACTGCATGCCGCAATCACCCGCGCCACCGCCTCGATGTTGCGGTAGAGCAGGTCGACCTTGCGGCCCTCAATCGCAAGCCATGCGCCGCCGACGATCCATGGACCCCAGTCGCCGACCGGCGTCACGCCGGCCGCGTCGGAATCGTCGACCAGCGTTCTCGCCACGTCCGCGAGCCGGTCCGTGTCCAGCGCCTGCGTCTCGGAAAAGTAGAGGCCAATGTCGTGGTCGGAAGCCGCGTGATGCGTTCCGCGCGCCTGCGATCCGCCAAGCGCGATCGCTTCGACTCCAGGGACTTCCGCAAGCGCGGAGGTGAGCCGGTCGAGCAATGGATCGGAGGGCATGTCAATACCGCCCCATTTGGCCGCTTGTGCATCTTGAACTATAACACTATAAACTATAGTTTATGGAACGGGAAGCGCGCACGCGTATCTTCAAGACGAAAACGCTTGCGAGGTTCGCGCGTCAGAACAGCATTCCCGATGCGAGTCTGGTCACCGCCGTTGAACGCGCAAAAGCAGGGTCTGATTGACGCTGATCTCGGAGGTCAGATTGTCAAGCAGCGCGTTGCTAGGCCGGGTGAGGGCAAGCGAGGCGGCTTTCGCCTGCTTGTCGGTTTTGGTCCCCGTCGGGCGGTGTTCCTTTTCGGTTTCGCCAAGAATGAACGTGAAAATATCGACGACGCGGAATTGAAGACGTTGCGAGAGATCGCGGGAATATTCCTGAAGGCCAGCGATTAGAAGATCGAACAAGCTCTTAAGGATGGAAGTTTGATCGAGGTGAGACATGGCAGCTAAGACAAAGACGCCAAAGACCAAGACGAGTCGACTCACGAGGGAGCTCTTGGAGACGGCCTGTGACATGAGTAGAAGCGGACTGATGTCGAAAGCGGCGCATGAGAAGATCACGATGAGGCATAAGGCCGAGATTCCCGCCGCCAGGGGGGCGATGTCTGGCGCCGAGATCAAGGCTCTGCGCGAGGAGGCCAACCTCAGCCAGGCCGTGTTCGCTCAACTCCTGAATCTGACCGTCGGATACGTTTCCCAGCTCGAACGCGGAGCAAAGCGACCGACCGGCGCGACCCTTGCTTTGCTCAACGTCATTCAGCGAAAGGGGATCGAAGTCATCCTTTGATTGAATGGGCGCCAGAACATCGTCACCGCGCAAACCGCGCTACCAGCTCCACATGCGGCGTGTGTCGGAATTGGTCGACAGGGGTCACAACCTCGAGTCGGTAGCCGCCGTCGACCAGGAGGCGGGCATCGCGGGCGAAGGTGGCGGCGTTGCAGGATACGCCGACCACGACCGGAACCTGGCTTGATGCGAGCTTTTGCGCTTGCGCCTGCGCGCCCTGGCGCGGCGGGTCGAACACGACAAGATCGAACTCGCGCAGCTCCTGCGGCACCAGGGGGCGGCGGAACAGGTCGCGCGCTTCGGCCTTCACCGGCTTCAGCCCGGGCGCGTGCGCCGCCTTCTGTAGTGAAGCGATCGCTGCCGCGTCGTTATCGAAGGCTGCAATGCGCGCGCGCGTCGCCAGGCGGAGCGCGAACGGGCCGACGCCGCAGAACAGGTCGGCGATGTGCTTGGCGCGGCCGCAATGCTCCTGCACCAGTGTGGCGAGCGCCTCCTCGCCGGCGACGGTCGCTTGCAGGAACGAGCCCGGCGGCAGGGGTACGGTGGCAGCGCCCATTTTCACCGCAGGTAGGCTCCGCATCAGCACCAGTTCGCCATGACGCGTCAACCGGGCCAGGCGATGCTTTTCGGCGACGCGCGACAGCGAAGCGACCATGGCGGGCTTGAGCGGACCGGAGCCGCGGATGTCGACATCGAGTCCGCTATCGGTCGCCGTAATCTGGATGTCGAGCGGCTTGCCATTTGCGATTAGTGGCTCGGCCAGCGCCCAGGCGGCCTCCAGTGCACCGTCGAGCGCGGGATCGAGAATCGGGCAGCGGTCGATCGGGATGATGTCGTGGGTCGCAGCCGCGGCATAGCCGACCTTGAGCACCGAATGCGTCCCCATCTGCGCGTGCAGCGTGATGCGGCGGCGGCCCTTGCCATGAGCATCGATCAGCGCCGCGATCTCGCAATCGAGTTTTGCCTGGGCGAGCGCTTCGACCACCAGCGCGTGTTTCCAGGCACGATAACGCTCCATCTCCCAATGCTGGATCGCGCAGCCGCCGCACACGCCAAAGTGCTGGCAGAACGGCGCGATGCGCTCGGAGCTCGGCTTCTCGACGTTAAGGAAACGGCGGCGATCGGGATGGTGGCCGGGCACATCGGTGACTTCGACAATCTCACCGCCGAGCGCGTAAGGCACATAGATCGCCTGATTGCCTGCGAAGGCAACGCCGTCGCCGCGATGGCCGACATGATCGATGAGAAGACGTTCAACCACGCCGCGCGCCGAGAAAGAATTCGGCGTTGCCGTCGCCGCCAGGAATTGAGGAGGGGAATACTTCGATATCGGTGCAGCCGAGTGACGCGGCAAACGAAGCGATATCGTGGCAAACCTGCTTGTGCACGGCCGCGTCGCGGATAACGCCGCCCTTGCCATGGGCTCCTTGCGCCTCGAATTGCGGCTTGATCAGCGCGAGCAGATGCATCGGCGCCGCCGACAGCGACAGGGCGACCGGCAGCACGTGTTTGAGCGAGATGAAGCTGACGTCGATGGTGACGATGTCAGGGCGAGCAGGCAGGCGCTTGCCTTCATATTTGCGGATGTCGGTTTGCTCCATCGAGACGATTTTCGGATTGTCCCGCAGCGAGGGGTGCAGCTGGTCGCGGCCGACATCGACCGCGAACACAAGCGCAGCGCCGTTCGCAAGCAGCACCTCGGTGAAACCACCCGTAGAGGCGCCGACGTCGAGGCAGACATGGCCCTCGATATCGATCGGATACCGTTCCAGGGCGCCGGCGAGCTTTACGCCGCCACGGGAGACGTAAGGATGCGCCGGCTGCGCCTGCAGCACGGCATCGGCCGGGATGGTCTCGGAGGGTTTTGCGATCCGCTTGTCATTGGCGACCACGAGGCCTGCCTCGATTGCCGCGCGCGCCCGCGCCCGGCTCTCGAACAGGCCGCGCTCGACCAGAAGGGTATCGATGCGTTTGCGTGGAGCGGACATGGTCTGAACTCGAGTTAGAGCCGTCGGACGGGGAGCCGTTCGGCCGCAAGCCGCACGCATGTCTCGAACGCGGTCAGGTCGTGCCAGATATCCGAAGCCCGGTCCTGCGGCGTCACCAGCGCGCAGCCATAGCGTTCGACCGCATGGATCATCATCAGATTGTCACTCAGGCCGAAATCTTCAACCGTCAATCCGTCGGCGTCGATCAAGTGGCCCTCGCGGGCCGTTACGGAGGTCAAACGCCGCACGCGCTCGGCATAGACAGCGGGATCATTGGAATAGCCGAGGCAGAGCTTTCCGCGTCCCGCCGCATAGCCGAGCTCATAGACGGTGCCGGGGTCCGCGCCCGCGCCGCGGAACGGCGTCAGGTTGGCAATGATGGCGTCGGCTGCGTCTATCATGGCCTCATTGGCCTTGAAGATGGCGAGCGACGCATCGGCGGCCGCAAGATCGACAGCGTTGTCCAGAGGATAGAGGCCGATGAGGCCGTGGCTGGCGCAGATGTCGGCTTTCTGTCGGCCGATCGCGATAGCATCCGGCAGGAACACGTCCGGCCCTGCCAGATAGACTTTCATGAGCATGGCGTTTTCGAGCCAAAGCCTGCCCCGGACTTGATCCGGGGTGGATCCTGGCTCGCGTGAAGAAAACGCGTCAAAACCAAGCTCTCCGCCGATCAGGCGAGCTTGACCGTCTCGGTTTTGAAGTCCTTGCCGAGCGCCTCGAACACCTTCTTGACGATGCTCTTGGCGTCGAGGCCGGCGCGGCCATACATCGCCGCCGGCGTGTCATGATCGAGGAACACGTCGGGCAGGATCATCGAGCGCACCCGCACCGCGCCGTTGTCGAGCGCGCCGTTATCGGTGAGCGTTTGCAGCACATGGGAGCCGAAGCCGCCGACCGAGCCTTCCTCGATGGTGATCAGGATCTCGTGGTCGCGCGCGAGCTGCATCACCAGGTCGACGTCGAGCGGCTTCATGAAGCGCGCATCTGCGACGGTGGTGGAGAGGCCGAGGGCAGCAAGCTCTTCGGCCGCCTTCTCGCATTCGGCAAGCCTTGTGCCGAGCGACAAAAGCGCGATCTTGGAACCCTGACGGATGATGCGGCCCTTGCCGATCTCCAGGGGGATGCCGACTTCCGGCATCTCCACGCCGCGGCCTTCGCCGCGCGGATAGCGCACCGCACTCGGGCGGTCGTTGATCGCGACCTGCGTTGCAACCATGTGCACGAGCTCGGCCTCGTCTGACGCCGCCATGATCACGAAATTGGGCAGGCAGCCGAGATAGGCGTTGTCGAAGGAACCGGCATGGGTCGCCCCGTCGGCGCCGACCAGGCCGGCGCGGTCGATGGCGAAGCGAACGGGCAGGCTCTGGATCGCCACGTCGTGGACGACCTGGTCATAGCCGCGCTGCAGGAAGGTGGAATAGATCGCGCAGAACGGCTTGTAACCTTCGCTCGCAAGACCCGCCGCGAAAGTCACGGCGTGCTGCTCGGCGATGCCGACGTCGAAGGTGCGGTTCGGGAACGCCTTGTTGAAGATGTCGATGCCGGTGCCGGACGGCATCGCGGCCGTGATGCCGACGACCTTGTCGTCCTTCTGGGCTTCCTTGACCAAGCTCTGGCCGAACACGTTCTGATAGGCCGGTGCGTTCGGCTTGGCCTTGGCCTGGGTGCCGGTCGCGACGTCGAACTTGACCACGGCGTGGTACTTGTCGGCCGAGGCTTCCGCCGGCGGATAGCCTTTGCCCTTCTGCGTCACGACATGGACCAGGATCGGTCCGGTCTCCATGTCGCGGACGTTCCGGAGCACCGGCAGCAAATGGTCGAGATTGTGGCCGTCGATCGGGCCGACATAATAGAAGCCGAGCTCCTCGAACAGCGTGCCGCCGTCCATCATGAAGCCGCGGGAATATTCCTCGACGCGGTTGGCGCGGTTGGCCAGCACCTTCGGCAGGCGCTTGTTGATCTGCTTGGCCGCCTCGCGCAGCGTCCGGTAGGTCTTGCCAGAATAGAGGCGCGACAGATAGGCGCTCATCGCGCCTACCGGAGGAGCGATCGACATGTCGTTGTCGTTAAGGATGACGATCAGGCGGGAGTTCATCGCGCCCGCGTTGTTCATGGCCTCATAGGCCATGCCCGCCGACATCGCGCCGTCACCGATCACGGAAATGACGTTGTTCTTGCCGCCGGAGAGGTCGCGCGCGACCGCCATGCCGAGGCCGGCTGAGATCGAGGTCGAGGAGTGCGCGGCGCCGAACGGATCGTAGTCGCTTTCGCTTCGCTTGGTGAAACCGGACAGGCCGCCGCCGGTCCGCAGCGTGCGGATGCGGTCGCGCCGGCCGGTGAGGATCTTGTGCGGATAGGCCTGGTGGCCGACATCCCAGATCAGGCGGTCGCGCGGGGTGTCGAAGATATAATGAATAGCGGTGGTCAGCTCGACCACGCCAAGGCCGGCGCCGAAATGCCCGCCCGTCACCGACACGGCGTCGATGGTTTCCTGGCGCAGTTCGTCGGCGACCTGCCGAACCTGCTCCACCTTGAGCCGGCGCAGATCGTCCGGCGTGCGAATGGTGTCGAGAAGCGGCGTTTTGCTAAATACGGTCACGGCGTTATTCCAATTTTGCATGCCGGGATTTTGAGCTCCGGCAGGAGAAGGGTTGGACAGTAACGGCACAGCAAAGGCGTACCTCGCGGAGTTGGTCGCGTCAGGCGCGATCCCGATTCAAAGCCTAGCTGCGCCCCGGAACGGTCAGTGTGATATCGGTCACTTTGCGTGGCTTTACCCGTCTAAGCCATTTTCTTGAGCATTTGCAATGGATTAGTTCCGCCCTACGGCGGCAGCCCATCCCATCCAGGCGCCCACACTTCGACAAGCTTTACACCAAACTTGACCCCAAAGCCAACCCGTGAGGCATGCCAGCGGGTTCATAAGCATCGTCGTGTGGCGCGAAAAGCTCAACCGCTGCCACGGTCGGATGGTTCCAAAGGACGCGGACGGGCGTCCCCGGAGGTGCCGCTTACGGCAGATTTGAGGGTTTTCCAAGCCTTGATCCGCGCCGCGACATTACCATTCGGCAACGGCCGGCGCGGCCTCCATGCTGCCTATGCGTTTGCGCAAGGGGCGGAATCGCAAATCATCATAAAGACGTCACAACGATGAGGCCGTCCGTTAGCAACCACGAACTGGCTGGCCCTTTGGATCGTTACTGCACGTCCAGCGGCTCGATGCCGCTGACCTGGCCGCTCGCGTCGGTGGTGATCTTCTCGACCCGCGCCTCGGCCTGGCGCAACAGCTCCTCGCAGCGCCGCTTCAAGGCTTCGCCGCGTTCATAAATGGCCACAGATTCCTCCAGCGGCACCTTGCCGTCCTCAAGCCGCTTCACGATCGTTTCCAGCTCCTCGATCGCACGCTCGAAGCTGAGCTGCTTGACGTCTGCCTGGATGTTGTCGGCCATGCTGCCTTCCCAAAAGAATACGCGCGGAACTTGCCGCTGAAGTTTAAGGAGATCACTGCGGACGGATTGTGGCGGGAACCAATGCGGCCGGAACTCAACTGCCCATCAGGGCCGTGACATGGGCTGCAACCGATTCCTTGAGGCCTTGCAGATCATAGCCGCCTTCGAGCACCGAGACAATTCGCCCGGCAGCACATCTGTCGGCGAGGTCCATCAGCTTGCGCGTCACCCAGCCGAAATCTTCAGCCTTGAGGTTGAGGGAGGCGAGGGGATCGCGGTAATGCGCATCGAAGCCGGCGGAGATGATGACGAGCTCGGGTGCGAACTTCTCCAGAGCTGGAAGGATGCGGCGCTCGAATGCAGCGCGGAACTGCGCGCCGCCATCTTCGGACGCGAGCGGCGCGTTGACGATGGTATCGTGCTCGCCGCGTTCGCCTGCCGCGCCCGTGCCGGGAAACAGCGGCATCTGGTGAGTGGAGCAATACATCACGCTTCCATCGGCCCAGAAGATATCCTGGGTGCCGTTGCCGTGATGCACGTCGAAATCGACGATTCCGACGCGCGCGATGCCGTGTTTGCGCTGCGCGTGACGCGCGGCAATTGCGACATTGTCAAAGAAGCAGAAGCCCATGGGGCGGGCGGTCTCGGCATGATGGCCGGGCGGGCGGATCGCGACAAAGGCATTGTTGTGCTCGCCCCTCATCACCGCATCGGCGGCAGCAACTGCGCCGCCAACGCCGCGCATCACCGCTTCCCAGGTACCCCGCGACATCGAGGTGTCGCCGTCGAGATAGATCAGGCCCTCGCTCGGCGCGATGTGGCGCAGCTCCGTGACATAGTCCTCGTTGTGGCAGAGCGTGACCAGGTCGAGCGAGCCTTCCGGCGCCTCGCTGCGCACCAGCGCGTTGAAGCGCTCCCCCGACAGCGCCTCCTTGACCGCACGCAACCTGTCTGCGCGTTCGGGATGTCCCGCAGGCGTCGCGTGGTCGAGACAGGCCGGATGGCTGAGCAGCAGCGTGGTCATGAACTGTCCTTCCGGCAAGCGCGAGGAGGCGCGCTTGCGACAAGCGGCTAACTTAAGCGGTCAGGGAGCGCTCGGGAAGGGTTTCGGGTCGAAATAGCCCCGCCGTTTCAGTTGCTTTGCGTGATGCGATCGGCAGGTGGCGGCGCGATCGGGGTGTTTTTCTGGAAATAGGCGAACAGCGCCTCGTCGTCGTAGACGCCGAATTGCGGCTTCACGCCCTGCTTCAACACGGTAAAACCGTCGCCGCCGAGCGCGAGGTAGTTGTTGACGGTGACGCGATACGGCGTGTCAGGGTCGATTCCCATACCGTTCAGCTTCATCGAGCCGGCTGCCACGCGCTCTCCCTCTGGCTTGGTCGGATCCCAGCTGTAGGCAAACCCCTTCGAGGCCGGCAACACCCGCGGCCGCGTCGGGTCGTGCCATTGCTGCTCCAGCATGGCTTTGATCTGGGCGCCGGTCAGGGTCAGCGTCACCAGCTGGTTGCGGAACGGCTGGCTGGCAAAGATCTCGGCATAGCTGACGGTACCGTCATCGTGCTTGTCGATATCGGTGCGGATGCCGCCAGGATTGGTGAAGGCGATCACTGCACCACCGTTCGCCTCGTCGCGCGTGGCGGCGAGCTGCGCATCCGCAATGAGATCGCCGAGCGCGCTCTCGCCGGCCGCATTGGGCACGCGCGACAGCGTCTCGGCCACTGTGCCGGCGCGGCGGTTGGCGATCGGGGCGGCGAGCTTCTCATATTCCGCGATCAGCGCGGTCTGCTCGGGATCCTTCGGCAGCGCGCTGATACGCACGATCTTGTTGTCGGCCTTGGCGCTGATGACGTCGCGGCTTTGCGGATCGAGCTTGAGGTCGATCGCGGTGACCAGTGTACCGTATTTGTCGCCTGACGTGACGAGGCGGCCATCGATCTCGCAGACATAGGCCTGGTGGGTGTGGCCTGAGATCACGACATCGACCGCGCGGTCGAACTTCTTCACGATGTCGACGATGGCGCCGGAAATGCCGGGACACTCATTGTAGTCGCCGGTCGGATATCCGCCTTCATGGATCAGCACCACGATGGCCTCGACCCCGTGCGCCTTCAATTCGGGAACGAGCGCGTTCACCGTGTCCGCCTCGTCGCGGAATTCGAGGCCGTTCGACGCGGCAGGCGAGATGATGTCGGCGGTGCCCTTGAGCGTGAGCCCGATGAAGGCGACCGGGATGCCTTCGAATTCTCTGATCTCATAGGACGGGAATACGGTCTTGCCGGTGCTCATGTCGACCGTGGACGCTGCAAGATAATGGAATTTGGCGCCGACGAAGGGATGCTCGGGCCGATAGCATTTGTCGACCGGGTGGCAGCCGCCATTCTGCATCCTGAGCAGCTCGTCCTTGCCTTCGTCGAATTCGTGATTGCCGACGGAGGAGATCGCAAGATTCATCATCGACAGCGACTCGATGGTCGGCTCGTCATGGAACATCGCCGACAAAAACGGACTAGCGCCGATCAGGTCGCCGGCGGCGACAAAGATCGTATTCTTGTGGCCGTCGCGCAGCTGCTTTACGAGGCTCGCCATGGTCTCCGCGCCGCCGGCGGGAACCGTAATCTTCTTCGTGTTGTCGTTGGGATCGGTGATGCGGATGCCGCCCGGCGGCGGCTTCAGATTGCCGTGAAAATCGTTGATCGCAAGGATCCGCAAATCCACCGGTGCGTTGTCGGCGCGGGCGGATTGGATGCAGGCAAGCGGGAAGGCGAGCGTGAGGGCGGCCGAGGCCAGAACAAGAATCTTTCGCATGGCATCATCATAGAGCGCCGGCGCGACGATTTCACGAAGCTTCGCGTGCGCGTCGGCCCGTCAACAAAGTCATCTCCGCTCGAACGCGCCTTCCGCGGCGCGCGACCAGCGGGCCATTCGAGCCCGTTGAAGGGGTGCCGGTCGACCAGGTGTCGCCGATCGTCGACGGGCTGACGCACCATACCGGAGCGGCGGAACCGCACTCTATAATGAAAGAATTCGTGACCATGGCGGATTGCCGCACGCCGGCCGCGAGGCGTCCCGCCGCTCCGCGCAGCTGGAGAGAGCTTTTGACGGCAATTTTGGCGCCAGAGGCGCAACGCCTCTTGCATCGCATAAGGCATTGACTATGTCGAAATAAACGAAACCGTTTCGTTTTGTTAATGGAGTTGTGGCATGGCAAAACATGCAGCGCCCACCATGGAAGCCTCGGTGCCGGGGAGCGCTCCCGATGGCACCAGGTCGGCGCGGGAGCGCGCGCTGGAGGAGTGGCGCGGCCACGAGGCCGCTGACGCTTCGCACCCGGTTCCATTTCGTGGCCGGAAGACCACGCCGGACGAACCCAGCGAGCGCCGCGTCGTCGAGGTTCCGGGCGAGCCCGAGGAGGAGGCAACGCAACAACCCGCCGCGCCGCCCAAGGGGCGGCTGCGCCGGCATCCACTTGTGTCCATGCTCTGCGGGCTGGCGCTCGCGGCGCTGGCCGCATTCGGCTATCTCTATTACGACTATGCCGCGCATTTCGAGTCGACCGACGACGCCTTCATCGCCGCACGGCAGTTTTCCATCGCCCCGAAAGTCGCGGGCTATATCACCGCCGTACCCGTCACCGACAACCAGCATGTCAAGGCGGGGGATGTGATCGCGCAGATCGACCGGCGTGATTACCGGATCGCGTTGGCTCAGGCCGACGCGCAGGATAAGTCGGCAGACGCCAGCATCAAGAATATCGACGCCCAGATCGGCGTACAGCAGGCGCAGATCAATGCCGGCCAAGCGCAGGTCGACCAGGCTCAGGCCGCCCTCGTGTTCGCGCAGCAGCAGGCGCAGCGCTACCGGGATCTTGCGCGCACCGGATCGGGCACGGTGCAGAACGAGCAGCAATACGACTCGCAGCTGCGCCAGCAGCAGGCCGCGCTGACCAGCGCACAGGCGACGCTGCAAGTGGCACAGCGCCAGCTCGAGTCGCTGAAAGCCCAGCGCGACAGCGCGACCGCTAATCTGGCCCAGGCCGAAGCGCAGCGCGACCAGGCCGAGCTCAATCTGTCCTACACGACCGTCACCGCCGCTCAAGCCGGCCGCGTAGTGAATCTGAGTGCGGCGAAGGGCCAGTTCGCGGCGCAAGGCACGGCGCTGACGCAATTCGTACCCGACGATGTCTGGGTCACCGCGAATTTCAAGGAAACCCAGCTTGATCACATGCGCCCCGGCCAGCCCGTGACGCTGAAGATCGATGCCTATCCGGAGCGCGCCATCAATGGTCATGTCGACAGCGTGCAGAGCGGCTCGGGCCCGGCCTTCTCGCTGCTCCCGCCGGAGAATGCCACCGGCAACTATGTGAAGATCGTGCAGCGCGTCCCGGTCAAGATCGTGATGGACAATCCGCCCAGCGATGTCGCGTTGGGTCCGGGCATGTCGGTGGTGCCGACGGTGCGCATCAACGCCGCGCCCTCGCTCTTTGAACGCTTATGGAGCGCGCTGTGAGCGGCCGCGTCGCCACGCTCGAGGGGCCTGATTTGCCGGCTGCAGCCGTAAATCCCTGGCTGATCGCCGTGCTGGTCGCGGTCGCGACGTTCATGGAGGTCCTGGACACCACAATCGCCAATGTCGCGCTGCCCTATATCGCGGGCGGCATGGGCGTCTCCGAGGACGAGTCCTCCTGGGTGGTGACCACCTACCTCGTCTCCAATGCCATCATCCTCACCGCCTCGAGCTTCCTGGCGAAACGTTTCGGCCGCAAGACCTTCTTCCTGATGAGCCTTGCGCTGTTCACGATAAGCTCGGTGTTGTGCGGGTTTGCCTGGAATCTGCAGTCGCTGCTTTTGTTCCGCATCCTGCAGGGGCTCGGCGGCGGCGGCATGGTGCCGGTGTCGCAATCGATCCTTGCCGATTCCTTCCCGCCGGCCAAGCGCGGCCAGGCATTTGCTCTGTTCGGCGTCGCCGTCGTGGTGGCGCCGGTGGTCGGGCCGACTCTCGGCGGCTGGCTGTCGGACAATATCTCGTGGCACTGGTGCTTCCTCATCAACGGCCCGGTCGGGGTAATCGCGATGGGGCTGATCGCCCTGGTTTTGCGGGAGTCGCAATCGGCGATTGCGGAGCGGCGGCGTCTGATTGCCGCCGGGCACAGCTTCGACATTATCGGCTTCGTGCTGGTCGCGACCTTTCTCGGCTCGCTCGAACTCATGCTCGACCGCGGCCTGGAGGACGACTGGTTTGGCTCGCACTTCATCGTCACCGTCGCCGTGATTTGCGCATTGGCCTTCGTGCTCATGATCCCCTGGGAGATGAGCCGTAAGAACCCGATGATCGATATACGCATGGTCGCCTCGCGGCAGTTCGGCGCGAGCTTCCTGGTGATGCTGGCGACCGGCATGATTCTGCTCGCCACCACGCAATTCCTGCCGCAGATGGTACAGCAGGATTTCGGCTACACCGCGACCTGGGCCGGGCTTGTGTTGTCGCCCGGCGGCATCGTGACCATGCTCATGATGTTCGTGGTTGGACGCATCTCGGGCAGGGTGCAGCCGAAATACATGATCATCGCTGGCGCCCTGGTCGTTGCGGCCGCGATGTACGACCTTACCCGCGTCTACAGCGACGTCGGCTTCTGGTTCTTCGCAAGTTCGCGCATGCTGCTCGGCATTGGATTGCCGCTGATCTTTCTTTCCATCATGGCCGCGTCCTATAACGGCGTTCCGCCCGACAAGACCGATCAGGCCTCGGCGCTGATCAATGCGGCGCGAAACACCGGCGGCTCGATCGGCGTCTCGCTTGCGGCCAATGTGCTGGCGCATCGCGAGCAGTTTCACCAGAGCCGGCTGATCGAGCACGCGCTGCCCTCGAGCCCGCAGTATCAGGACACGCTGCACCAGCTTACGAACTATTTCGCCGCGCACGGTGCGTCGCTGGCGCAGGCGCAGAGCCAGGCGTTGGCCTGGATCGGCCAGACGGTGCAGGCGCAATCCTCGCTGCTCGCCTATATCGACGTCTACTGGGTGCTGATGCTGGTCTCGCTATGCGCCGTTCCGCTCGCGCTCTCCTTGCGCAACGTCAAACCCGGTGCGGCACCGGCCATGGCCCACTGAA
>Ga0307474_10000554_pt1 | contig 26915 bp, 30 predicted proteins | sample atmos_gasesECM1C_2_FD_203312 | JGI IMG/M metagenome (GOLD analysis project Ga0307474, IMG submission 203312) | Hardwood forest soil microbial communities from Morgan-Monroe State Forest, Indiana, United States - atmos_gasesECM1C_05 | ecosystem: Environmental > Terrestrial > Soil > Temperate... | reverse complement strand
CCCTAAGCAGGCGTACGCCGCGGCCAGCAGCCAACGTGGCAGATCAATCTGAAGCCATCCGGCGGCATGTAGCACCGAGAGCAGAATCATCGGGCCCAACAGCGCCCACGCCGGTAGTCGCAGTACTCGAGCGAATTGCTGAGCTAGCAGTGCAAGGATGAGTACCAGGGCGAGGTTGCCCCATGGGACCGGGCCGAACCAGGATGCGGCGGGCGCATGCGCATTCCCGGCATGCGCCCAGAAGCGCGCTACCAGCGCGGCTGCCACGGCCACCAGCAACACACGGGAGAACTGCATGAAGGCTACCAAGCGCGCATCGGCGCCTTCCGCCTCGCCGAGAATGACCATTGCATTGGCCGCGCCCGGCGAGGTGCCATACACGGCGGTTGCACCGCTGATCAATCCCGTCCGACTGATCAACCAGCCGATGCCGGCAGCGCCTAGCAGGGTACTTAATATCAGCGTGCAGAAGAGCCAATACTGATGACTGAATGTCACCAGGATCGAGCGGGTGATGCTTTTCGCCACCATGGCGGCGATGAGCGCTTGCGCGCCCAGAAACGGGATGCGAGGCACTTGGATTTTTGCCCCGTTCACGCCGAGCACGATTGCACCGATCATGGGACCCAGCAGGAGCGCTGCTGGCAGTCTCAAGGCGCTCCAGCCCGCAAAAATCGACACGGACAGCGCCAGTAGTGCGAACCAGAGCAGCGGGACGGGCCAGCTGCCGAGTCGCGATTTAGCTGCCAGCTTAGTGGAGACCTTGGGTGTACTCATTCGAAGGTAATCGACTCCGAATTCACCACACGTGCCAAGCGGGGAAAGGTGTACTTGAAACTGTGGGCGTGCGTCTCCTCGCTCAAATCAGAGCAGAGATCCTCGCAGAGGACGAGTTCGTAGCCGTGCTCCCAGGCACTTCGCGCCGTGGACTCCACACCGATGCTAGAGGCAATGCCGCCCAACACGATCGTGTTCACCCCCCGGCGCCGCAGCTGCAAATCAAGATCCGTGCCGTAGAAGGCGCCCCACTGACGCTTGGTCACCATCAGATCGGATGGGGGCAGAGTTTCAGGAAACTCATCCCAACCGGCTGGCAGGGAACCCATGTCGCTCGGCTGATCGACCTTTGCGCGCGGCGCATCCGCGAAATTGCTGGCAAAAGACACGCGTACCCAGACGATGGGGCCGCCGGCCGCGCGAAGGCGGGATGCGAGCGCTTTCGAGCGCGCATAAACGGTGGTCGCAGGGTGGGGGAGAAGTGGCCTAGCCAGGACGCCCTTTTGCAGGTCGATCAGTACCAGAGCCGTGGTCTTCGTATTCAATTGCATGGTGTCTCTCGCAAATTAGAAAAGGGGACATCGCTCGGGGGGGTATACGGCCCGCTTATATGAGGGTATCATCATATAACTCTTATTATGAGGGAAGACTCATAAATGTCAAGTCAAGCAGGGACTGCCGCGGCGGTTTTGCCGAAACGTCAGCGCGGCAAGCAACGTGTCGCCGAACTGCTCGCCGCCGGCGCGGCCGTTTTCGCTGAGAAAGGTTATGCGGCCGCAACCATGACGGAGATTGCTGCGCGTGCCGAGGCGCCTATCGGCTCGTTGTATCAGTTTTTTCCCTCCAAGGAAGCGCTCGCCGACACGTTGGTGCAAAGCTATGTTGCGTTGCTCACCGCAGACTTAGAATCGCTCGAGGCTCAGGCACGGAATCTCTCCACGGCGGCCCTCATCGAGGGTCTCTTTGGAGTGCTGCGGGCCCATCCGCAGGAGCGTGCGGCGACATTGCCCTTAGCCGAAGCCCGAATGGATGAGCGTACGCGTCGCGAGACATTTCGCTATCTGCTGCGCAAGCGCATCGCCTTGATCCTGCGCGCACGCTCGCCGACACTGTCCGCGCAGCGCGCGCGGGACCGCGCGATCGTGCTGTTGCAGCTCATGAAGGCTGCAAGTGCGCTCAACGACGAGGAGGGCTTAAGCGGCCGTTCAGCCGCGCTTCGGGAACTACAGTCCCTGGCCGCCCAATACCTGGAGCAGCGATGAAATCTCATCGCTGCTCACTCATTTCACTGCGTATTGGTCGCGCCACCGCCTACCGGGCTCGAACTGACGTAATACCCCAAGATCTTGGAGTCGACGTAGGTCGCGCCCACTTGCAACGTAAAATTCCGAAATGGGGGTAAATATGCTTGACGGCGTATCACTGGATCAGCTCCGCACTTTTCTTGCGGCCGCAGATGAGGGTAGTTTCTCGGCGGCCGCCCGCCGCTTACGTCGAGCGCAGTCCGTCGTGAGCCAGTCGCTGGCCAATCTTGAAGGTCAACTCGGCGTGAAACTGTTCGATCGAAGCGGACACCTCCCGGTGCTAACAGATCAAGGCCGCGCGCTTCTCGCCAATGCGCGTGCGGTGGCGGGCGATGTCGACTTGCTCAAAGCGCGGGCGAAGAATTTGGCTGGCGGTCTTGAACCTGAATTGAGCGTGGCCGTCGACGTCATGTTTCCGGACGCGACGTTTACCCACGCGGTCGCGGCTTTTCAGAAGGAATTTCCGGCGACGCTGCTCAGATTCGTCGTTGAGTCGAGCGCCGTGATTGAGCCCGTGCTCGACGGGCGCTGCGCCATCGGGGTCGTGGGGTCATGGGCGCGCATACCCCCGCAACTTACGCATGAAGTGCTGCTGTCAGTTAGGGTGTCCATGGTTGTTTCGCCAAAGCACCCGCTTGCGAGTCGACGCGGGCGGATACCAACCCCTGTCCTCGCCGAACACATCCAGATCTCGCATATTGATCCTAACGATATGACGGGCGTGTTAGTGGCGTCTCGCCCGAAGTATCCAAAAATTTGGCGCCTCTCTCACCTCGGCGCCAAGCTCGCTTTCCTGCGCGCGGGCTTGGGTTTCGGAAGCATGCCCCTGCATACCATCGAGGCGGAACTCGCAAGCGGCGCGCTCATTGAAATCACACCCGATCATGCGCCGCCCGGGGGCCACGTTATCGACATGGTGGCTATCTACAGGACCGACAGCCCGCCGGGGCCGGCCTGCCGTTGGTTCATCGATCGCCTCAAGCAAGCACAGACCTTACATGCCCATTAACATTGTGCCCGGTGAAGACACCCTAGGAAGCGCGGGATTGCAACATGTCCCCAATCTGCATAGCGACATCAGGAAAAGTGTATGGCTTGGGGATGTAGCGGCGGGTGTTACCTCGGTAGAATCCTGGCAGCGTTTCTGTCAAACCCGATGTGAGCAGCACCGGAATTGCGGGACGATGCACGTCGAGCCATTTGGCGAGCATTAGGCCGTTAAGCCCCCCCGGAAGTTTGAAGTCGATGAACGCCAGATCAACATGTGCGCCGGACGTGAATGCCACGATGGCGTCGGCCGCGTTCGGAACTTCGATCACTCGGTAGCCGGCCTGGCGCAGATAATCTGCTATGACCCACCGAACTGAGAATTCATCCTCAACGATAAGCACTACGTGCTCACGGGAGATTTCAGTTTTGCAGTCTGTCGACAGCTGTTCCACGGTCTCCCTCAAGCTTGCTTCCTCCCCGTGCGACGCCAGAAGATAAAAATAACATCGACCTACGGACTGTGTCTGCGCTGATTCACGAATCGCAAAAAGATGCGGTCGTTGTAATTTCTACAATCGCAGGCGACGCTTTGAGGCCGCCAGACTAGACGTAATATCGGCGCATGAGATGTCTCGCGCCAGCGGTTCGCCTGACCCGCTGACATGTCGCTTCGAAGCGACTACGACCAGGCAGCGCAGTAACCTTGCGAATTGCCGGCAGCGCGCCGAGGAAACGATTGTCGATGATAAGGGTCCACAGACGCGCGACCAGCCATTTCAGAGACGCAAATTCAAAAAAATAGGCGACTGATCATATGTGGTCCGACCGCGAAATAATCTGCCCCCGCAACCATGATTCCGAGCATGACGAGTGGATGTCGGGATGGTAGCCGACGCCTACCGATCCGATCGATCCATGCCTGCCGAGTATGTCCGTCAGGCTTACAAAGTCTTGGCTCCGGCGCCCCAGAATAATTTAGATTCCACTTGGAAATGTGGCTGGCGCTTTTCTGGCGGGAAAGATGCGCGGGTTTACGAAATGACGCCGACCGCTGGGCGCGTATCTAGGAGAATTGAATCTTGAGCACTCCCGTAGTCTTGATTACTGGCGCTTTGACCGGCATCGGCCGAGCGACCGCGGTCGCCTTTGCGAAGGAAGCGGCCCGGCTGGTCATCTCGGGTCGCGACGAGGTGAAAGGGAAGGCCTTGGAGACCGAGTTACGAGGTCTGGGCGCGGAGGCAGAGTTCGTCATCGCGGATGTTCGGCACGACAAAGCAGTAAGTAACCTCGTCGACCGAGCGGTCGCGCGTTTCGGCCGGCTGGACGTAGCCGTGAACAACGCCGGCACCGAGGGAAAGCCCGGCCCGGCGACCGATGTGTCCGCGGAAACCTATGCCGCGATGTTCGATACCAACGTCCTCGGCACCCTGCTCGGGTTGAAGCACGAACTGCGGATCATGCAAGCGCAGGGCAGCGGCAGCATCGTCAACATTTCCTCGACGATGGGTGAGCGCGGAGCGGCGAACTTCTCACTCTACGCGGGAAGCAAACACGCGGTCGAGGGTATTACGAAGTCCGTCGCTCTCGAGGCAGCCGCTTACGGTGTTCGCGTCAATGCCGTGGCCCCCGGCCCGACCGACACGGCAATGCTCGACCGTCTGACCGGATCAGCCGAGAAGAAGGCGGCATTCTACGCGGCCGTTCCCCTGAAGCGCGGCGCCTCGCCGGCAGAGATCGCCGACGCGATCGTCTTCGTCGCGTCGGGCAGGGCGACGTATATCACCGGACAGATCATACGGGTGAATGGGGGCAAGACGGCGAGCTGATGGTGCGCCCTGCGCCGTCCTTTCGTTCGTCCTAGATTCGCGGTCTCGAACAGGAACTGGGCACAGACCTTCTCATTCGAGGAGCCCGCGGAGTGGAGCTCACGGCGGCGGGCCGAGTGTTTCTCGATCATGCACGGATCGCGCTGCTGCAAGTCGAAGCGGCCGCGGAGGCGGCCCGCCACGCCGGGCGGCCCTGAAAGCCTCGTTCGTCATCGGATTTCTGACCGGCTACGAAATGGAGTGGCTGCCGGCGTTAATGTCGATTCTTCGTGAGGAACTGCCTAACATCGAAGTCGTCGTGCGCAGTGAGCAATCACCCGACCTCGCGAACGCGCTTATGCGTGGCAAACTCGATATTGCGTTTCTGCGCCGCGAGGAGCACGCATCCGGGTTGGTATACAAGTTGCTACGGCGGGAGGCGTTGGTCGTAGTCATGCCCGCGAATCACAAGCTGTCTGCGCGCAAGGCGATCCGACCGAGCGATCTGGTTGACGAGATCCTGATAGGGGTCCCCAACTCGAATTCGCCCGTGCTGCGCGCGGTGACCGATCGGTATGGGAAGCAAGTGGGCATCGATCTGACACCGGACCACGAAGCGCTCAATCCGGCAGTGGCGATTTCGCTCGTCGCCTCAACGGGAGGAGTGGGCCTGCTGCCGCTCTATGTGCGCAACATGTTGCCCCCAACTTTGATCAGCCGGCCCCTCGACGGTGCGCCACCCATAATTGATCTGGTTCTCGGTTACAGCCGGGCCAACACTTCGCCGCTACTCAAAACGCTGCTCGGCAAGATCGACCAGCTCAAGTTTCAAGTCGAGAAGCGGGTCGAGGCATGAAGGATATATTCGCCCTCAGGCTCTCCACGCAGTTGCGCGACTGGGGAACCTCTCTGCCGCGCGCGTGAGTGCGGACCACCGAAGTCCAGCGGGTCATCACCGATCTCGAGGCGAAAAAGGCCATTCGCGCCAATAGCCGCTTAAGTTCCAAACAGAATGCACACTGCACTAGGTGCACGAAGGCTCGTCCTCCAGGGCAGCAGCACAGCGCTTGAGCATGTCACGGAGAAGTTTGGCTTCTTTTGCCGACAGTGCGGACAGCATTTGGCGCTCCACCACATCGGCCGCTCGCGTGCCGGCGGCGACTGCCTTTTGCCCGGCCTCCGTTAGCTCGGTCATGATGACTCGCCCATGTTCCGGATGCGGGGTGCGCACGATCAGGCCCTCGCGTTCGAGATTGACGAGGATCCCCTGCATGGTCTGCGGCGTGACGAACGCCGCGCGGGCCAGGTCGGCGTTCGAGACGCGCGGGTTGCCTGCAATCTCGAGCAGGACGGCGTTCTGCGGGGCTGTGATGCCGAACTGAGCGAGCTCGGCATCCAGACGTTGTCTCAAACGATGTTGCGTGATCTTGAGATTGTAGCCGACCCAATCGGCGCCGTTCCGAGGCTGAGCTTTCGCCGTTGACATGTCAGGGGCCTTACACTAGTATCAGGACACTGACATCAATCTACAGGGATCTCTATGACAACACCAGTTGGGCCTGATTTCATCGCCTTGCAAGTTCGAGATCTGGCCGCGTCCAGAAAGTTTTACGTAGAGATATTCGGTTTCGAAGCGGCAGCTCACAGTCCGCCTGGCGCAGTCGTGTTCAAGACAGCGCCGATCCCGCTGGCGCTGCGAGAGCCTATGCGGCCGCTTCCCGAAGCCGGGCCGCTCGGCGTGGGCATGGTGCTCTGGATCGCCTGCAACGACGCCGGCGTGTTGCACCACACGCTCGTCAAGCGAGGCGGCACCATCCTCGCCCCCCCTGCCGATGGCCCCTTCGGTCGCTTCTTCGTCGCACAGGATCCTGACGGTTACGCGATCACCTTTCATACGGCGCGGAGCTGACCGCCGCCTGCGCCTTCCAAGCAACTGATCGCTGACAATTACGCCACGCACAAACATCCTGCCGTGCAGGAATGGTTGTCGAAGCATCCGCTGAACCTGCGACTCCTACGTCAGAGGGTTATAAAAACTAATAAAAACATATGGTTGAGATCAATGCATTTGGCTTAGAAGACGAAAAAATGACCGTTTGACTAAGGTTATTAACATCATATAATAATGGTACTAATCTTCGATTGCGCATGACCACCCTTTCTCAAGCTCGCGATGCATTTCAGCTGCGACTGCTGACATTCCTCTTTCGCGGCTCTACAGACTCGAGCCTCGTCTTGAAGGGCGGCGCGGCCCTACGGGTTCTTACTGAAAGCGCTCGTTTTACCCAGGATCTGGATTTCGATCACGACCCACATCGCTCATTGGCGAGCCTTCAAAACATCGTGCGGACGGCAATCGATCGCGCTATTCATGGAAGCGGGCTGATCGACACCTCGATTTCCGAATCCAAGCAGACTGAAACTGTCGCACGGTGGAAGATCTCCGGTCGAACGCGTACCGGGGAGATTTTGCATCTCGCGGTCGAGGTATCACGGCGACAAACGCCAGACACCAACCATGTGCTCAAGGTTCCCGTTCAGATCGCCGATCGGACGTTGCCGCGTGTCTACGTGAGCGTCTATGACGAGCAGGCGCTGGCAGACAACAAGCTTGCAGCACTGATCGACGATCGGCGGACAGCTCCCCGTGACATCTACGACTTGGAACTGCTACTGGCGCGCGGTGTTGTCCCGAGCGCTGCGGCGGTTGAAAATATGGGAGGCGTGGTGGCACTCATGAAACGTGTCGCCGACAAGCTGGATTTGATGGGCTGGGCGCTTTTCCGGGATGAGGTGCTGCCAACTTTGCCGGTGGAAATTCACGCACACGTTGACGAGGACGAATACCTTGCGATGAAGGTGCGACTTCTGGAGTCGCTCGAGCGGTGCCTGAAAGGAGCCGCTGGCGATGCGGACTCATGAAAGTTCTTCACTGGTCAACTCGCCTGGAACTGGTGCTCGCGGAGTCGGGCGCACTGCGCGTACTCGACACTGCGTCGATCATCCAGCTGGCAAAAAATGTGCGCCGAGACATCTCCAAGCCGAGCGTTGAGCGCTGGATCCAGGAGGCAGTGGCCGCCAACCGCCTGCGGCGGGTCGTGCGAGGACTGTTCCTTAATCGGTTGATCACGCCGGCGCCCCAGCTTTGTGAAGCGGCGGTTTGGCTACGGCCCGGTGCGGTGATCTCTCTGCAAACTGTGCTCGGTGATTCAGGTGTATGGAACAACTACACAGAGTGGGTAACGGCTGTCGTTCCTCTGTCCTCACGATACACGACGCCGTCACTCGGAACAGTTGAGACCGGAGCAGGCACTTTTGTATTCCGCGGCGTGCCTGAGCGCGTACTCGAAACGGGAGGGGAGAATGACCGTCTAGTCGCGACAGTCGACTATCGGCGAGCGACCCCGGAGGCGGCACTCCTTCATTGGCTGTACCTGTCGGGCTCACCACGGAGTCGCATGTCGACTCCGCCCTTGGATCTTGATCTTGGTGCGCTGGACTTGAAAAGACTCAAGCGACTGGCGATTGGGATGCGCCTCGACGCGAATTTGACGATCTGGCGCGACCGCAACATCGGCCAAGAGGCTTAGGTCTGCTTGCGAAAAGTCGGATTGCTCGAACAGGAAAGGCGAGATGTCAGGCGACATGTAATTCTGACCCCCTGATGACACGTAAAACTGCCCCCCCCAAGCGCACCAAACTGCACGTTTTCGGTAAAGCGCCTCAAGTAGGAGCCCACGTTCCCGTCCTACGATGGCGCTGAGTCGAATGACCGTCAAAATGATGATACTGTTCGATCTGACATGAAACTGCCACGGAAGACCAAGCGCGCTGCTGCTGAAGAGGACCAGCGTGTTCGGGTGGCGCGAGTGAAACGCGAACGGATGCGGGCGCAATTGTTGGACGCCGTTTTGGAGGTCTACCCTGGCCGATCCAGCGACCGCCTGAATTCATCGTGCTGTTTCGCTTGGTAGCCAGCAACGTATTCGTGCTTCTGGGTTGCATGTCGACCGAGTTCACTGAGCTACTGTCCGGAATACTCCAGCAGCCGGATATACATTTGAAATGCGCTATCGGCTTGCGCTGGTGATTCGGACTGAGGAAGTTGAGTTCGTATCTGAAATATGGGCCCCGGAATCGGTCTGTCGAAGCCTTCCGGCTTGGGCGACAGCACGCCATGCACGAATCCGCTCGTCGCGGCGAGGCCGAGCATCACAAGCAACGCGTCGTCCTCCGCAAATCGCATGAGCGCCTATCCACAGCGGGTACCCAAGCCCGCAGGATTCAATTGCATTCGCTTTGCCCATCCGAGTGCGAGGACCTTTCCCATGGCAATAAGCCTCTGATTGAAAAATCCATCGCCAGGACTATGCACCGCAGTTCACGCGTGTTCAGGGGTCTAGGCAAGACGTGACACCCAGCGTCCGCATAGGATCACGAGCGTGCCCCCAATCGCTCCGATGAAAGCCGCTGAGGCCAGGGAAAGGAATGCAGGAACTCCGGGTTCTAGATTGGACGCGAAGAATGCTGTCATTCCAAGGAAATAGCTGGGAACGGAATTTATGGGCGTCATTTGCGAAGACAGAGCGAGAATCGCGGATACTACGACCACCACTGGTAACGCCAGCACTCCCAGCGTCGATTGGAGCGCTACGACCGCTGCGATACCCCCTATTCCTAAAATGAGCCCGATCAAGAGGGCAACGATCGCCGTACTTCCCCGGCCAAGGTCATCCCGACCCGTGCCAAATGAAATCCAACCGACGAACATCATCCATAGTTTTAACGCAAGCGCGACCGTTGCTCCCGCCAGTAGTCCGGCGATGAGGGAGGCAATGATGATGTTGAGTGCCAGGTACCGTGAGCTCTGTCGCGTCGAAGACCCGGAGGTTCTTGACAGCGCAGCGTCGCCTAGCTGCACAACAGGCCGATTATCCTGCATATATTCCTCCGTCGATCGACAACACCGAGTCGGCCGCGTAGGACGTCTTGTCGGACATCAAACATAGGACGGCTTCGGCCGCCCCACGGTCAATGCGGTGCATCGGAATACAATTGCCGAAGGCGTGTGCGTCTCTACCGATCGCGCCTGGGGAGATGGCGTTGACCCGGATATTCCTGCTCGCATACTCGAGCGCAACGGAACGGATCAGTCCATTTACAGCAATCTTGCTGGCAGCGTCGTGCGCGATTTCGGGTATGGCCTTTAACCGAAATGTGGACGCGGTGTTGACGAGCCGGCCGCCGCCTTTGAGCGTGCATTCGGCTTCATACTTCACCCCGTAGTACACGGCCTTGAAGTTGAGGCCGATCACCCATTCGGGTTCTTTCTTGGTTGTCTGATCGATGGGCTTCATGTCGGCGTGACCGCCGGCATTGTTGAACGCGAGATCGAGCTTGTCGAATTCCCGCGCCATCGCGAGCGCCGCCCTGTTGCGGCACCTATCGTGTCCTTCAGCTGCGCTCCATGTTCGCGGCCTTCGGCTAAGCTCGCATTCATGGCGCAATGGCATCCACTCGTGCGAGTGCAGTACTAACGGCCTTCTCGGCGACTTCCGGTCCGAATGCGATGCCCTCGACAGCGATGACCTCAACGTCGGTGATGCCGATAAATCCTAGGATCGTTTTTAAATAGGTGTCTTGGAAGTTGAAGGCCTGCATTGGACCTTGGGAATAGTTCCCACCCCGCGCGACGACGAGGTACGCCTTCTTCCCTTTGATCAAGCCTTCCGGACCATTGTTCCCATAGCGGAACGTGACGCCCGGACGCACTACATAGTCAATGTACGCCTTAAGGCTCGAGGGAATGCCGAAGTTGATCATGGCCGCCGCGACAATGAGTGTGTCGGAGGCGAAAATCTCCGTCAGCAATCTATCGGACAGTGACAATGTCGACTTTTGTGAGCTCGTCAAAAGCTCCGGCGGTGTGTTGTGGGCGACCGAGAAGCTATCGTCGATGTGCGGCAAAGGCTCACGCAGTAGGTCGCGCACGGTAAGGTGGGACCCGTGTTGGCTGGCGAGTTTCTCAGCAAGTGTTCGGCCCACGCGCGTCGAGTAGGAATCCAAGCGCGGGCTTGAGGCAATCAATAGAATCTGGCTCATGTTGCGAGATCCCACCGGGCTCTGTCCTTGCAAGCGCGGCAGAGCGTATCGCGCAAGAGCGGACGGTTACGCTGAGACAGCGCATAGGATTCAGACATCATCCCTTCGCTTGACAAAAGCGGCATACTAGAAATGCGCGAGTATGTTGATGCCGCGTCGTCACGTAGAGTGTTGCCGCGCACACGGAGATCACCGAGGTCGGGTCGAGCTGGCGAATCTGGTCGGTCATGAGGAACATTTGGCGCCCCGCTTGGCGGCCTCCCACAACGATAATAGTTCCACAAATCTTTCTCCCTCAAAGAGGCTTCGCACCGTTCTACTCGCGGCAAAGCCTCAGCATGAACGGGTTCAGATTATTCGTCCTAGATCGTATGATACGACATCGAACGATTCTGTCAACACCATCTATCTCCCTAACCGTCTTCCCATGGCTCGCTGGATGGCTACGTGGGAGACGTGCTCTACTCGACCTACATCGGCGCCGGGTTGGTTTGGGGCGAAGCAGTCAGTCTGGGTGAGGCTCAATGGGACTGAAGCGGACAATCACCGAGAAGAGCGGGCACGCTCCTGTGATCGATATCTCACCATTGCGACGCGAGGCGGGACAGAAGGGCGAGGAGGGCTATTCTGAATTCAAGGTTCCCGTTTCACCCGAGTTTGGCCTTGAAGGTTCCATTGACGCCCGCAATGTCGCTGGGCTTTACCGATTGATGGCACAGGATCTGCGCCATGGCACGCGTACTGCGCCCGGCTTCGATGATGCGGTCACACTTCATAGGACCCTTTATGCGATCGCGCAGTCGGCCGAAACAGGTCGGTGCGTACTGGTGGCCTGAACGACTTGCGCGGTTGGCGCCGCGCGTCCATTGAAGCGGGTCACATACATCATCACCAAAAAGAGTAGTCAGCATAAATCAAGCACGCGCCATGGTGGTGTCGCCCGTGAGAGCCCCGTTAACGTACACGCGGCCCTTCCCATGGGCTCCGCCCACGATGAAGCCGGCGCCGCAGATGGTCGGAAATAAGGCGTACCCAAAAGACTTGTCGAAAAATGTGCCGCTTTTGCCCGCTTCTTTGAAGATGTGGATGGTCTCGTCATAGCTGTCAGCGCCGGCCACGCCCACCTGCACACTGGCAAGAACGAGCACTGCGACTATCGATCGACGCAGTGAACTCATGGCTGGTCTCCCGTTACTTCGCGCCCGACCAATCTCACTGGTACCGCATTCGGTGTAGGGCCATGGGTGTCATTGGCGACCTACAGTTCGAGTCACTAGCGACATTCGTTCACAAACACTCGTCGCCCCGTCTGTGCCGACTGTTCAATGGCATGCAGCGTCCGGTGTATGGAGACCGCGTCCTCGAAATTGGGTGCTGTATGTGTGCCGTGACGGAGATCCTGCGCCATCAATCGATATAGTCCCGCCACATTGCGCGAGACCGTCGCATCCTCGACACCATAGTAGTACGACGATGGAATGTCACACTCTGAGAAGCCTATCTCTCCCCGTCGACCCGCCTCCACTCGCAACGGCGAGATGTTGATCACGGGAACATGCTCGCTCCGGGCGGTCATGCGCAGATCCCCCTCCGTTCCATGGATCTCCCACAGCAACCGCGCTCCGCGCGGCAAACCGCCGCGAAGCTGTAGAGAGAGAGGGGCCCCGCTCAGAAGCACGCAGTGCACCGCCACCTGATCAGGCGTCTTCATGGGAATCGTCTCCCCCGTTTCTATGATTCGCACGGTTTGCCGACGCTGTGACAATACCGCACCGACCTCGTCGATTGGCCCGAGCACCCGTTGCACAGCAGCGAGGGCATGACCCCCAATCACTGACAGCAGGGTGGCACGGTTCGTGGAGTCCATGGCGTAAGCCTCACCGAGGCTCACCTCATCACCCCAGATGGAGCCGGCGCCGATGTAGGTGGAAGAGAGCACTTCTCCGACGTACCCATCAGCCAGCTTGTCACGTACAAATTGAATCTCAGGCGAAGCAACCGCCTGAGTTCCTATAACAGCCAGCACCTTATTGTCGTTCGCGAGCTTGGCCAACTCCAACGCCTCAGTCAGCCCGGTTGCCAGCGGCCACTCACAGTAAACGCTTTTGTAATTTTGCAGCGCCGCTGTCACGACTTCGCGATGGTGGGGAACTTTAACCGTGACAATGACCACGTCAATCTCGGGGGAAGCGATGAGGGCCGCGGCACTCTCAAACGCCCACGGGAGGCCAAACGCTGCTGCGGCAGACTCCGCACTCTTCAGGCTGGTGTTTGCCACTCCCACAATCTCGAAGTCATCGGACAGCGCGCGTAACGCAGGCACGTGAGCCGCCGTAGCCCATCCGCGTACGGCGCTGAGGCCTACAATACCAAGTCGAAACCGTCTTTTCATGACACCCCCCACTTTAAAAAGAGACGATGCCACGATCGAACTCGTAGCCGCTTACCGCAACAGGCAGTTGAGCAAGGCATAAGTGTCACAAAGCGAGATTCGCCAAACCGGCGTCCTCAGGGCCCGCGGTCAGAGCGAAGGCAGGGTCTTTCAGACGCCGCTCAATTAGCGCTTTGGCACGCCGCCCCATCTCACTTGCTCCGCACTCAGTGTAGGGCCATGGTATCAATGCGCCGCGCAGTACTGCGGGGCGCTTGCGCAGGGCTTCATACCACCGGTTGACATGGGGAAAACGGGTTAAGGCTTGCCCCTGCCACTCGTGATATTCGATCCAGGGATACCAGGCAATATCCGCTATTGAAAACTGGTCGCCGGCGACAAATTCGCAATCGGCGAGCTGATCATTGAGAACGCCGTAGATGCGCGTCGACTCAATGGTGAATCGCTTAATCACCTCGGGAAGAGCTTCACGGTACATAACCCTATAGATGTGCGCATTGCCGAGATAAGGAGCGTGCGCGACTTGAAAGTACACCCATTTGAGAACCTCGTAACGGGCGGCTCCCGCCTGAGGCAATAGCCGCCCGGTGTTTTCAGCCAGATATTGCAGGATTGCCCCCGACTCCCAAATGACAAGGTTGCCGTCGGGCCCCTCGGTATCCTGCAAGGCGGGTAAGCGGCCATTGGGATTGACGCCAAGAAACTCGGGCGAAAGCTGCTCACCGCTATAGACGTCCACCGTCTTGCATTGGTAGGGCAGTCCGACTTCTTCCAAGAAGATGGTAATTTTTCGCGGATTCGGCCCGCCTGTGACATAGACCGTTAGCATCGCTTCTCCTGGCAATATCGTTGTCGCGATGAGTGCTCCCTCGACGAAAGCGCCCGGATTCAAATCTTGAACGAGAGCATCGTCTCCGGAGCGAACAGCTCTTCAGGCTCGAGTAACCGCTTCGAGAGTCCCTGCTCATGGTGGTAGCGAAGAAAGGTCGCAAGGGCTGTGCAATTGGCATCGATCCCATACGCCCAGAAGTCCTCGCCCATGAGCGCGCGCGTTTCCTCAACGTGAGAGGTGAGCCACGGCAGCATGGCTTTGAGCGCGGCTGTCATATAGAGGTCTTCGTACGTACGGCGCTGCGCCTCGACGAATGACTTGTAGAGTGATTGCGCAATCCACCGATTCCGCTCGTAGACGTCCCGCCGAATCGCAATCGTATGCATGATGGGGAAAATGCGCGTCTTTCGAAAATACTCTTGCTCGACGTCCCGGTAGTTCGGAAATAGCCGTCGCACTGAGCCTCCGTGCAACGAGAACGTGGATGGCATCCGGGCGGTGTGGAGGGCGTCGATCTCGCCCACCGCGAGCATCTGCGAGAGAGTTCGCGTGGCTCCAATCGGCTGTACCTTGATGTAGGACGGCAAGTTCAGCTGCATCTTCTCCAATCGACCGGGCTCCTCCTCGCCGCCGGTGTGATAGGTAACGGAGTCGACGGGAACGTTGTAGTGGTCTGACAAGATGCCGCGAATCCATACTGGTGCGGTCATTTGATATTCGGGCGTACCGATGCGCTTTCCGATCAGGTCCTTTGGAGTCTGGATGTTGGCATCGGCGTTGACGTAGATGCACGAGTGACGAAAGAAGCGCGATGGGAAAACAGGGATGGCGATGAAGGGTTGATGCTCGGTGAAGAGCGACATGGCGTAGGAGGAGAGCGACAACTCCGCCACTTCGAACTCACGGTAGCGCAGCATCCGGAAGAAGGTTTCCTCGACCGGCAACTCAAGAAAATTAAGATCTATGCCTTCGGGCTGTACGGACCGATCAGCCAGAGCCCGCGTTCGGTCGTAATTCCAGCACGCAAGATTGAGTTTCAACTTTGACATGGAAGCGCTCCGTTAGCCGCCCGAGAGGGTCGAGCGCCTAATCTTTTTCAAAAAAGTGTTGACATGATCGACCGAGATCGTATCATACGATCTCGTATGAATTAAGCCAAGCGTCTGGAACAGGCTGCTGACAGGGTCAGGGCCCTATGCCCAGACACCGATCAGACCAGAACGTCCAAACGAACTCTGAGAGGGGAAGAGGATGAAGATACGCAGGTCTATAGAAAGGTGCGGCCTAGTTTCGGCATTTATCGCCGTGATCGTGGCGATCCCCGCGCTGGCCTTTGGTGATGCTGCTCCGAGCGACGCAGACATCTCTGCCCATGCTTCCTCCGACGCGGCAGCTGCCGCTCCCGTAGGCGCGCTCGAAGAGGTCGTGGTGACGGCGACCAAGCAAACCACGAGCCTGCAGAAGACACCGGCGGCGGTCACGGTCTTAAGCGGTGACTCCCTCATCAGCGCTGGCGTCACCGACATTCGTGCGGCGCAGGACTTCGTGCCGTCCGTCCGATTTCAATCCGAAGGCACATCGACCGAGATTTACATTCGCGGAGTCGGCGGCTCGTTGGACGACCCGCAGGTCGAACCGCCAACTTCCTTCAACTTCAATGGCATCTACGTCCCGCGCGAGGCGACCAGCGTCCCTCTCTATGACATCGCACAAATCGAGGTGCTACCCGGACCCCAGGGGACGCTTTACGGCCGCAGCTCGTTGGGCGGTGCCGTCAATGTCAACTTCAATCGTCCGGCGAAGGAATTCCAGACCCGGGCCGAGATCGAGGCCGGCAGTTACGACCTGTTCCATGTGAGCGCTGTCGAAAATGTGCCCATTGGCGACACCTTCGCCGTGCGTCTCGCCGTCGATGAGCTGCAACACCGGGGCTATATGACCTCCGGCTCCGATTCGCAGCGGGATTTCAGCGCACGCTTGGGTATCCTGTATGAGCCGAACGGCCAATTGAGTATTTACCTGTGGGATCAAATCGCGGCGTTGCAAGGCCATCCGGAGAATTCCGTGGTCAAGGGCGTCAATCCGGCGACGGGCACACTCTCACCCAACTCCTACCTGACTTCGAACCCCTGGAACGATGAGCTACCTGCGCCCTATGCGGCCGCGCTACCATTCGGTCAACCGGCGGCTGAGCACCAGGGCTACAGCAACAACATGGTCGGCGGCGAAATCAAATTCAAAGTCGGCGCCGACATCACGCTCACCGACATCCCCTCTTACACGGATGTAACCGTCGCACCCAGTTACTGGCTCGGCGCCTTTCCAGCCAATTTGACGGTTCACTACAATCAGTGGACCAACGAATTGCGGGCGTCCGCCACGGAGTCTTGGGGCTCGTGGCTTGCGGGATTTTATGCCTATCACCTGCAAAGCAGCGGCATCTTCTCCTTCGGCGGCTTCACTCCAGATACGGCCATTGTGGTGCCGTTCGACATCGATTCGAATCGCATCACCGGCGAGGCAGGCTTCGGTCAAGTCACGTTCGATCTCCTCCAGGACCTGCGCCTTACGCTCGGTGGCCGGTACAGTCACGATCACCGTCTCGGAGACGGCAACCACGATGTGAGCGCCCTCACGCCATTCTCCTACGATCACACTTTCAGCCACGTCGACTACAAAGTGGGCCTAGATTACGACATCGTTCCAGGCGTTCTCCTCTATGGCGCCGTCCAAACTGCTTATCAGCCAGGAACATTCAACGGCTATCCGAGTACAGCCACTTACAGCAACGCCGTCGACTCGGCGAACCTTCGAGCCTACAGCACCGGTGTCAAAAGCCGCTTCTTTGGCGACCGGTTGCAAGTCAACGACGAATTGTTCTACTACGACTATCGTGGCTTGTTTGCCTCGGCCTATAACACTATTACCAACGAACAGCAGACCTTCAATGCCCAGAAGACCGAGATTCTTGGCGACCAACTCGATGTCGTCTTCAAGGCGACGACCTCCGATCAGCTGAAGCTGTCGGTTGGGTACCTCAACGCGCGCAACATCCGATTTCAGCTTCCCGATGGCTCTGCCAATTTTGATGGCTACCAGATGCAATACGCCCCGGATTGGACCATCACCGCAGGCTACGCTCACGATGTCCACTTCGACGGCGGCTACGTGCGTGCGAGCGCCTCAACCCGGTATGAAGGCTCATTCTATGCGGACTATGTGCATACACCGGGCGGTCGACAGCAGTCCTACCATAAAACCGACGCCTCACTGACCTACTACCCGGAGCGCGGTTCGTGGAGCCTCGGACTCTGGGTTAAGAACATCGAGAACGTAGCCGTCCTTGCGGCAAGCGCCGGCGGGAGCGCCATACCTCCCCTAGCGGAGGCTGCGACGGCGAACTTGGAAGCACCCCGAACCTACGGCATGCGCGTCACCTGGAACTACTGATCAATCGATTGGAGGGGAATCGTGAACAAGCAATATATGGTCGATATGTTCGCCGCGGCGGACACGATGGACATCCCAAAGACCCTGCGGTACCTGACGGATGATGTCGAGTTTCGCTTCGCCAACGCTCCGACATTTCATGGCCATGCGCAGGTCACGCAGGGGCTGACGACGCTGTTCGAAACCGTCAAGAAACTGCGGCATACCATCGTCGGTGTGCACAATTGCGGCGATGTGTGGGCGGTCGAGACCGTTGCGCACTACGTTGATCGTTGGGGCCGATCCTTCTCATACCCTGCGTGCAACTTGATGGAACTTCGCGGCGATCGCATAGGTGTCTACAAGATATTCATCGACAACAGCGAAATGTTTCAGCCTCCCAAGTGATCGCAAGACAGGCTCTCGGTAGGTGTAACAGCATGGCGGGTCGACTTTCAGGAAAGGTTTGCATCATCACGGGAAGCGGCGGAAGCATGGGACGCGCTGCCGCCATCCTGTTTGCCTCCGAAGGGGCGCGAGTGATCGGATGCGACGTCAATACCGAGAGCGCGCTCGAGACGTTGAGGCTCGTCAAGGCCTTCCAGGGCGACATGGCTTCGATGCAGCCCTGTGATTTGACCGACGCAAAACAATGTCAGGCACTGGTGGACTTTGCCGTCAGCACCTACGGACGGATCGATGTCTTGTTCAACAACGCGGCCATGGCCTATTTCGGGTGGATCGATCAGATGGCCGATGAGGATTGGTACAAAACCATCACGCAGGAGTTGCACCTGGTCTTCTTGCTGACCAAGGCGGCGTGGCCGGAACTCGCGCGGCATGGCGGCTCCATCATTAATACGGCATCGGTGTCGGCCCGGCTCGGATTCAAGGTACTGCCCGGACTCGCCCACGCCGCCGCCAAGGGCGCGATCGTGTCGATGACGCGTCATATGGCCATGGAAGGGCGCACGGTCGGCATTCGAGCCAACAGTGTCTCGCCCGGCCTCATCAAAACCAATCAGACCCGTCCGCTTCTGGAGGATCCGACATGGTCCGAGTCGATGCTCGGCAAGATTATGCTGGGACGGGCGGGTCGTCCCGAAGAGATCGCCCATGCCGCGCTTTTCTTCGCTTCCGATGAAAGTTCTTACGCGACCGGCGCCGACTTGCTCGTCGACGGTGGCATGACGGCCTGGTAGAGCATCGCGAACACGCGCGCCCAAATTTCTCCTATCCCACAGAGGTTCCAATGACCAACACAACTCCACTGTCTTTCGTTGAAGCCGCCAAGCAGGAAATGGAGCAATACCATTTCCTCGGGGACCTACAGGTGCAGCCCAAGTGGGATATTCCCTCGCGCATCGCCATCAACGTCGCGGTGTCTGGGCGTGCGTCCGGAGGAACCGCGGGCGTGGATGCCGGCGAGGCGTCTCCGCAGAGCGTGGATGACTACATCGAGGCGGCAGCCGGTGTGATCGAGGCCGGAGCCACGGGAATTCATCTGGACTTCACCCTCGTGACCGATCGACAGGGCCGACCCCTAGACTCGGGTGAAACCCCGATGGTGGAGGTCTACAAAATGGTGCTGGGTCCTTTGCGGGCGCGATTTGGTGATGGCTTCGTGTCGAATTTGAACGTGCTCAGCGGCAAGACCTTCGAGGCCTGTGTGGCGCCGGCCCGTGCGGGGCTTGCCGATGTGGCCCCTTGCGCGTCGGGCCACCCCGACGCCTTTATGCTGCCCGCCATGCAGGCGCTCGAGGAATGCGGCGTGAAACCCGAAATTGTGGTGCATAGCTCCGGAGAGATCGAGCTCGCCAAACGAAAGCTGATCGACGCCGGCCTGCTCTCGCGGCCCCTCAATTGGATCATCCTCTTTGGTTTGCCCTTCAATTCCGGCCGGACATTGCTCTCCGGAACCTGGGTCCCCAATACGCGCGACCTGATCACTCATCTGGTATTGATGATCCAACAGATCCGTGAGATCGACCCGACCTCCGTCATCACCGTGTGCGCCGCCGGAAGGGCGACCCTCTATCTGACGACGCTCGCCACCATGCTCGGTGTCAATATTCGGGTGGGTTTGGAGGACACCATGTGGCGCTACCCCAATAGCGATGAGCAATTCGCATCCAACGTCGAGATGTTCCAGAAGGCGAAAACCATCGCCGAGCTGCACGGCCGGAAGGTAACGACGGCAGCTGAATATCGCGCGGAGCTCGGCGTGAAATATCAGTACCGCAAGGGCTAGTTGCGGAATGCCCCAGCCACTCGACGGTAAGGTCATCATTGTTAGCGGCGCAGCTGGTGGCATCGGTCAGGCCTGCGCGGTGACGCTTGCCGAAGCGGGCGCCCGCCTCGTCCTCACGGATATCGTGAACTGCGACGCGACGATTGCGGCCATTCGAAGATCTGAGAAGAACGCGATCTTCCTCAAGGCCGACGTGGGCGTGGAGTCCGACGTTGAGGGCCTTGTGGATCAGACTGTGAAAATGTTTGGGCGGCTCGATGGGGCGTTCAACAATGCGGGCGTAGAACAGTGTGCAACGCCGCTGCATGAACTGACGAGCGCTCAATGGGAGCGCGCCGTGCAAATCGATCTGACAGGAGTGTTCTTCTGTATAAAGCACGAAATTCGCGCCATGTTGAAGTCAGGCGGTGGAGCGATCGTGAATACCGCGTCCGCGCTCGGCGTCGTCGCCATTCCCAACGCAAGCGAATACGTCGCCTCCAAGCACGGTGTGATAGGGCTTACCCGGGCCGCAGCGGTCGAATATGGCGCGAAGGGCATTAGGGTCAACGCGGTGTTGCCCGGGATTATCGAAACCCCCATGTTGGCGCGCGCTGCCGCCGATCCCGGCGTCGCTGCCTATCTCGAGATGTTGCGCACGCGAACCCCCGCCGGTCGCTTCGGGAAGCCCTCGGAGGTGGGCGAAGCGGTTGCCTGGCTGTTGTCTGATTCAGCCTCCTTCGTGATGGGTGCGTCGATTTCTGTGGACGGGGGCACGCTTGCAGGATCTCCCTGACGACAACCGGGGAGGCTGGCGAATGCTCGCAATTTATCGCGAGCCTCGAGCACGGAATCCATCGCCGATCAGTGATAGCGGTTGGATGTCTTAGAGGCGGGGGAGTGGAATCATGATCAAACTCATCGTTGCCATCAAACGTAAGCAGGGCATGAGTCCAAAGGACTTTCATGCGTATTGGCGGACACACCATGCAACCCTGGTGAAGTCATGCCCGGCGTCGCGGCGGTATGTTCGAAAATACGTTCAGTGTCATACATGCCGCACTGCATGTTCTTCATGACCGAGGAACAGCCGATAATCTAAAAAAGGGCTATCACGCGCACGCCCCTGGACCTAACGATGCGGCCCGTAGAGGCCGGTCTCCATGAGTTCTGCTGCACGGCCCGCGGCCTCGGTCAGACGCAAGGTATCAGCGCATTCGAGCAGCCACGCCCAATAGCCTTCCGGCACCTCCTCGGTGGCGCCCCAATGTGTCGTGCCTTTGGGAACCCACGTCAGGACGCCCGGCGTATTCACTAACCCCCAGGAGCCCGGGCCGCGGAAGTACAGAATGACCTCGTCATAGTCCGCGTTGTCATGGTGCGGTGGACGGCCGACGACTCGCGAACTTAGGGTGAAGAACAGAGACTGTCGCGTCGGGGTCTCCGCGAACTGCGCGGGAGGACATACGCCGCTCGTCGTGGTCTGTTGTGCGATATGCGTCAAGTTGAGCTTCCACGTCGGGACGGGTCCGCCGAGGGTGGCCGCAAAGGCAAGCGGATCGCCGGCCATCGTGTAGCGCGTGACGCCATCAAAGGATTTCAGCCGGAGCTCTTTGGTTCCATTGGTTGAAGGCTTTGAGGCGTCCGGTCGAATGACGTGACGGGCGAGATCGACGATGCCAAACGGCTGTGACGGGGCAATCCTCAGGCGCTCTGGAATCTCTACGATGAGGCGAAGCGTGGACGCGGTGGTCGGTGTCAGCCGGTAACCGACTGATCGAGCGATGTAAATGAAGTCGCCTGGCTCGGCATGCAAGGTGCCAAACGCGGTCACAAAATCGAGCCCGCCTTCCTGAACGAAGTGCAGCTCGTCGAATTCGACATTCTTGCTCACGTACGGCATCGGTTGCGCCAATGCTGACGCGCTGATGGCCAGGCCGCTGCGCCCGGCAAGGAAGGGCGCCAGCACTGCCCGCGGGTCATCGCGATCGGGCAACGGTAATTTGGACAGATCGACGCGATGAGGTGTGTGCGGTCCGCTGACATCGAGATACTGATGAACCGAATTAGGGCGAAGCATCGCACAGATATCGCCCACGAATCCTTCGCGCGTATGAATGGCGACGCCGACGTCCTCGGGCGCCTGTGGCTGAGTTTCGGATTTTTTCGCCTCCATTTCATCTCCTCCAGCAGCAACTGGTATAACTGTATCAATCGGCTTCAACGCGCCGCATTGCAGCAACGGCGGACGATTGAACGATATCGAATGATACGTGTATGGTATGATATTCCTGGGTTGGGACGATGTCACTATTCGTGGTTCTTACCCAAAATTAATTTATTAATTCAAGGGACTCGAGCATGAAGGCGCAGTCAAGGATGCAAACCGCAGTGGAACCCGCGCAAGCGCGTAACGAGCCGCAACGAGCGCGAGCTGGCCGTCGTTCGCGTGTCCGTGAGGGCGGGGCGGTCAGCGAAAGGAGCGCTCCGCGCACCGCTGCCTCCATCGACCAGGATCGCCGAGTCTTTGACACCGCCGGCAGAAGCATCCCGTGGGCAATCCGGGACCTTAATCGTTTATTCGCCGCAACCTTGGAACCGCTGGTCTCGCGCGACGGCGTGACTGTCTGCCATTGGTACTACCTACGAATCCTGTCTGAATTCGATGGGCTCAATCAGCGGGAATTGAGCCAAAAGGTCGGCGTTCACCCAAATACCGCGGTGCCGGCCTTGGATAACATGGAAAAGCACGGTCTTGTTAAACGCGTGCGCGATGCGAACGACCGGCGCCGAATGTGTGTCCACCTGACACCCAAGGGACGACGGCTTCGAGATGAAATGATCCCGGATGTGAGTGCGATGGTGTTTCGGTCGATTGCGAACGTCACGCCGGCCGAACTCGACACGTTTTTTAAAGTTATCAAACGCATCGAAGATAATCTCGTCGCTGAGGGCGGAGATATCGAGCGCGGAATTGAGTGGTAGGTTAGCGACCCAGCCGGAATTGATCGCGGTCAGGACGCCGGTTCACACCGCAACGACTCGTGAGATTAAGTTCCGAAGCCAGATGCTTCCCGGGTCTGCATGAAACCGTGCGTGCCAGTGCTGTTTTACGGCGTATGGCGACAACCGGATGGGCGCTGCGAACATTCTGATTTTTTCCTGATCGGCCAGTACCTCACCGAGTCTCCTGGGCACGATGGAGATAAGCGGGGTGCTCGCCACCAATCGCCCGACACCCAAGAAGCTTGGAACACGAAGCACGATACGTCGCTCAATCTTTCGTTTCGCGAACTCTTTATCCACGATGGCATGACCCGTACCTGAAGTGGTCACCACGATGTGGCCTTCGTTGCAGAAGGCCTTGAGATTCAATGCCTCTCGAATGCGGGGATGATTCCGAGCAACCAAACAGACAAAATCTTGCATGAATAGCGTCTGTTGATAAAAACCGGCTTCCAGACTCGGCATGTAGCCTACAGCCAGGTCCGCATGCCCAGACTCCAAGCGGCTCGGACTATCCGCAGTTATGTGTTCCGCTTCAATGTCGATGCCATTCGCCAGCCTGCGGAGCTCATTGATGAGATGCGGGAGCACAACGATCTCACTTATGTCCGTCATACAGACTCGAAACCGTCGCCGAGCGCTAGCCGGCTCGAAGGTCGGGCGCCGGCTGTCAGGCAATGAAAACCGTTCAAAACAACCAACTATGTCTGGATATACACCAGTTGCGTACGGGGTGGGCTCCATGCCCGTCGAAGTGCGGGCAAAAAGCGGGTCTCCGAAGTGACGCCGCAGCTTCGTTAATACCCCGCTCGCTCGTGCCTGTGCCATTCCGAGCCGATCGGCAGCCTCCGACACGCTGCGCGTCTTGTAGATTTCAATGAATACACCCAGCCAGTCGACGTCGAGCTTTGCCATGAGTTCATGTATCTCAAAACGATATGCGCACTATACCGCAATGCCTCTTTTCCACATACCGATCAAGGCCGAAACTGCAAAAAAGGGGGGGGTCAATTGCAGTTCTTCCTTAATGGCTTCAGACCCGGCGATCCGAGACTAGCGGCCGCGTCGAGGACAGCCCAAACGCAGGAAGGCTCTGAATACCTTCCAGGGCAAGTGGATGTCCTGATCGTTGGCACCGGGCCGACGGGCCTCACCCTGGCAGCGCAACTCGCCGCTTTTCCCGACATTGAAACGTTGATCCTCGAGCAGAAGGCGGGGCCGCTAGAAATGGGGCAAGCCGATGGTATCGCCTGTCGGACGATGGAAATGTTTGAGGCGTTCGGATTCAGCGAACGGGTCCTAAAGGAGTCCTACTGGGTCAATGAGACCAGTTTTTGGAAGCCAGACCCTTCAACGCCCGCGAACATCATCCGCAGCCGGGTCATTCAGGATGTTGAAGATGGCATTTCTGAATTCCCGCACGTCATCTTAAATCAGGCCCGGATTCACGACTTCTACTTGGAGTTGATGAGTCACTCACCAAAGTCGCTCGAGCCTTGCTATTCGAGGCGCCTGATCGATTTACAATGTGATCCCTCATTGACCATGGATCCCTTAGCCCATCCGATCACTGCGCGCTTCGAGCACGTGGAGGGACCCAACGCAGGGAGAGTCGAAAAAATTCACGCTCGCTATGTCGTCGGCTGCGACGGCGCACGAAGCGCCGTCCGCCCTTTCATCCGTCGCCCCTTGGAGGGTGCCTCCTCCGGACAGGCATGGGGGGTCATGGATGTCCTCGCGCTCACCAATTTCCCGGACGTCCGCCGTAAAACGGCAATCCACTCAGCCGAGGCGGGCAGCTTGCTCATCATTCCACGGGAGGGAGGATACCTTGTCCGCTTCTACATTGAACTCGACCAACTCGCGAGCGGCCAACGCGCCGCCGAACTACAGGTTACGACCGAGCAGCTGATCGAGCGAGCGCGGAATATCCTCCACCCCTATACGCTGGAGGTAAAGGAAATCGCCTGGTCATCCGTGTACGAGATTGGACAGCGATTGAGTGCCCGCTTCGATGACCTCGCCGACACCCGTGAGGCCGGCCGGTTTCCACGCTGCTTCATCGCCGGGGATGCGTGCCACACGCACAGCCCGAAGGCAGGGCAGGGCATGAATGTGTCGATGCAGGATGCCTTCAACCTTGGCTGGAAGCTCGCAGCGGTGGTCCTTGGACGCGCAACTCCCGAATTGCTGCGCACCTATTCAGACGAACGGCACGCGGTGGCCAAGGAACTGATCGACTTTGATGAAAAGTTCGCTCAGATGTTTGCTGCTCACCCAGCAGAATCGAGCACCCCGGATGGCAAGACTGTTGACCCGGCCGACTTCCAAGCCTTCTTCCAGCGCCAAGGTCGATTCACCGCCGGAGTGGCCACGCGTTACGGGATCTCGAAGATTGTCGGGCCCGACAGCAATCAATATTTGGCTAAAGGCTTCACGCTTGGCATGCGTTTGCACTCCGCTCCTGTAGTGCGCGTTTCGGACGCAAAGCGGACGCATCTCGGGCATACGGTGCGCGCTGATGGGCGCTGGCGCATCTTTGCGTTTGCTGACACCGATAGCCCAGCCACCCGATCGTCTCGGCTGTGGAGGCTCTGCGATTTTCTCGAACAATCACCTGATTCACCCGTCCGCAAGTACACGCCGGTGGCAAGCGACATCGACTCGGTCATCGAGGTCATCGCCATCAGTCAGCAGGCGCACGCTGAGCTGTCGATTGAGGCTTTACCGCACCTGCTGGTTCCTCGAAAAGGCCGTTACGGGCTAATTGATTATGAGAAACTATATTGTCCCGACCTCGGGCACGGCAACGATATCTTCGACTTGCGCGGCATCGACCGCAAGCGGGGAGCACTCGTCATCGTGAGACCCGATCAGCACATTGCCCACGTTTTGCCACTGGATGGATATCATGAGCTTAGCGTTTTCTTCGCTGCATTCATGAAATAACCTCTGCGTCATTTGGATGGTCCGTAATTTAGTGGCCGGAGGAATCCCCAGGCGATCGTTGATCCTGAAGTTGTGACCGCCCAAGACACCCGGAACGATGGCGTCAGGGATCACCTCGGGCAGGTAACTCATTGCCCGAATTGTCCAAAAAATCCATCGACATTCGTCAGGGGCGGCCTCTATTTGCGGGACGAGCGACTGCGCGCGCTCTTCCCGTTCCGGCGCTAGGTCGGACAATCTCGGGAGTCAGCAGGAGGATATATGTCATATCAAGCGTATCTAGACAACGTCAAGGCCAAAACCGGCAAGTCGCCAGCGGAATTCGCGAAGCTGGCCACTCAAGAAGGACTGACGAAGCATGGCGAGATTGTGGCTTGGCTGAAGTCGACTTTCGAGCTGGGCCACGGGCACGCAACTGCCGTCGCCGGAGTTATCTTGAATGGTGACAACCCACCGCGAAGTGACGTCAAAAAACCGGATGATCTGTTCTCCGGTACTAAGGCATCGTGGCGCAAGCCTTGCGACGCCTTGATCACCAAGATTGCAAAATTTGGACCCGGCGTCGAGGCTGTTGCCAATTCCACTTACGTGAATCTCCTGCGCGCGAAATTGAAATTCGGAATTCTCCAGCCGGCGTCGGCTTCGAGATTGGATATTGGAATCAAACTAAAAGGTCAAGCACCCATGGGGCGCTTCGAACCTGCGGGTGACTGGAACGCCATGGTCACCCATCGCGTGCGTATCGATGATGCAGAAGAAATCGATGACGAAGTGCTGTCTTGGTTGAGAACGCTTACAGAGTTGCGTAGCTAGAGGCTCGGTTGACAAGTGCTTGGGATTATTACTCGGTGCGTCTTGACCGTCGGAGGTCAGCCTGGCCGCCATGCAGGAGACTTAAGTTAGGTCAACTCGGCGATCAAAGGGGTGACCCCGAGGCCGAGGGGGTCAGGTGAGTTAAACTTCCACTCTATGAACGCCGGAGTAGAACGTCGCGCGACGCTGGATTTCCTCACCCACATGAGGGCTGCACTTGAGGAGGGCAGAGTCGACTTACCTGCCTTTCCGAAGGTCATCATAGAGGTCCAGAATGTTCTCAAGA
>Ga0307474_10000553_pt1 | contig 26916 bp, 28 predicted proteins | sample atmos_gasesECM1C_2_FD_203312 | JGI IMG/M metagenome (GOLD analysis project Ga0307474, IMG submission 203312) | Hardwood forest soil microbial communities from Morgan-Monroe State Forest, Indiana, United States - atmos_gasesECM1C_05 | ecosystem: Environmental > Terrestrial > Soil > Temperate... | reverse complement strand
CCAGTGTCGCCCAAAGCGGCTCATGACTGCCCGTCGAAAGAAGAGGCGGAGCCGCCGGCTTCAACCGCTGACGAAGACTATGTGAAGTTGTCCCGTTCGGCGTGCTACGGAACATGTCCATCATATGAAGTGACCGTTTCGGCGAACGGAGACGTCGCCTGGGACGGACGCGGTTTCGTTAATTCGAGAGGGCTTGCCCATGCGAAAATTGCACCCGAAGCGGCGAGAGGTTTGATTGCGCAATTCCAAGTTCCTAAATTTTGGGCGTTGTGTAGGGGCTATGACGCGAGCGTCACGGATAACCCCGCGACGGAAATCAACGCCCGAATCGGCGGAAAGACAAAAGGCGTATGGAACTATGCGAATTCCGCTCCTGCCTGGGTTGAGACATTCGAGCTGGCAATCGATGCTGTAGCAAACACTCATCGATGGAGGCATGGAGAATCAACGACCGAGCCACTCAGCAATATTTTTGAGGATGCTTGGTTGCCCAAACCGGGTGTGACACCTCTGATGAGATCGGCGGAAAGAGCAGATATAAGCTCACTTAAAGAAGCGATTGGTCGGGGAGACGATATTGACGCGGCAGATTCCAGCGGTTGGACCGCACTGATGTATGCCGCAGCGAGTTCCAATTCAGAACCGGTCCAGCTTCTCTTGAAGGCCGGAGCAATGCCGAATCACAAGTCTTTTGCAGACGATACCCCGTTGATGGCGTCAGCCATCGCAGGACAATTCGATGAAGATCTGTGGCGAAGCGGAGCGGAAATCAACGCTAAAAACGTCGATGGGGTAAGTGCGCTGATGATACTCGCCGCAAAAGGCGAAGCGGATGAGGTTAAGGCCGCGATAGATGCTGGTGCGGACGCATTTGCAAGGGATGCCAAAGGACGTTCCCCGCTGCAGTACCTGCGATTGGCAAATTGTGGCAAGAATCCAATTATTGAATCACGTACTGTCGACACTGGCGGAAGGTGCGACCACCTCGATGAAGACGATGTTAAAAAAACTGCCAGTCTTCTGAAGAACGCAAAACACAAGGCAAAAGGTGGGCCCGTGAGCCCCGATGGAAAAACTTCGCGGTTAACACCTGATTAACGCCGTGACCGGAAACTGACCTACCACCGGCGTGCCACTGAGCCTGAGCAGACGCTGGAGACGGCGCGGCACGCGAGCCGGTAAAAAGAAAGGCGCGCGGCTACGCTGCGTGCGTTCCATGCGCCCAATTGCGAGGCACCGTTCGATGCCACGTCGCGAAGCCCTAGCGCCCCATTTTCAACATGGCTGCAATGTGCCCGCGGTTATTTGCGGCGCTGAGCTTGCTCGCTATCGAGCGCGCGTTCGCCGGCTGGCGTGGTGATGACTGTATCGGGCAGGCGAATCGCGGCATAGGCGATCGCGGCGAGCACCGCGCCAACCAGCGGCGCGACGATGAAGAGCCATAATTGTTGCAACGCCCAGCCCTGCACGAACAGCGCGGGTCCGATGCTGCGCGCCGGATTTACCGACGTGTTCGTGATGGGAATTCCGACCAGGTGAATCAGCGTGAGCACCAAGCCGATCGCGAGGCCGGCAAAACCTACCGGAGCTTTCACGTCGGTGGCACCGAGGACGGTGACCACCAGGAACATGGTGAGGATCACTTCGGCGATGAACGCGCCGGTCATCGAATATTGTCCGGGAGAATGCGCGCCGTAACCGTTCGCGCCCAGGCCACCGGCCGCCAGATCGTAGCCTCCGGCGACGGAACTGGCGATGAGCAAAATCAGCGCCGAGGCCACGATCGCGCCGAAAATCTGCGCGACCACGTACATTACCGCGTCGCGCGAGCCGATGCGTTTGGCCAGCAGCACGCCCAGCGTGACCGCGGGATTAATGTGGCAGCCCGAGATCGGGCCGATGGTGTAAACCATGGCGAGCAGCGAGAGGCCAAAGGCAAAAGCCACGCCGGCATAGCCGATGTGACTGCCGGCCAGCACCGCGCTGCCGACGCCGCCAAAAACCAAGACGAAAGTTCCCAGGAATTCAGCCAGGTATTTGCGCAAGGGGATGCCTCCTCGAGAGAATGCGCGGAGTATATACCACGGCTTGCGTTTCCATCAGTCGCGATTGAGTCGGTCGATTGGGCCCATCGATCGTCTCGGTCTTCCGTTTCGACGTTCGCGGGAAAATCGACGCCCGGAAACAAAAAAACGCTCGGGCGCGACGTTACGCCGCTTTCACCAGATTTTCGGAGTGCCCGATCAGGTCCATCATGTCGGATTTCGATACGACCCGGTCGATGCCCGCGGTTTTCAAGTCGGCCATCATTAAGGCCTGGGCGTGGAGGGTAAAGAGGATTTTGGGGACTTCGGGCATGAGTTCGTTCAAAATGCGCGCGGCTTCCAGACCATTCATTACCGGCATGGACAAATCAAGGATGATCAAGTCCGGTTTCATGGCGATAGCTTTTTCCACGGCTTCGCGGCCGTTCACCGCTTCGGCGCAAACTTCCAGGAAGGCATGATTTTCGAACAAGCGGCAGAGCGCTTTGCGGAGGTACGGATTGTCGTCGGCGATGAGAATTTTCTTGGTGGGTTTGGCCATGGCTAAGAGCTCGGGAAAGCTGGATTGCTATAGCCCGGCGAGTACAACCTGAAGGGCCGCTTGCTGGTTCAGGGTGCGCTGCGTGGCGAGGAGTTTCAATCGGGTGAACGTAGTAGGTAAAACATTGCACAGGAGCGAGTGGAGGATTTCAGGCAAAAACGCGCGTTGCATGGGGCTCGCGAAGAAATCCATCCGCCCGGAAATTCGCCGCGTACTTAAAAGGTAGAAGTGTGCGGGGCGGCGGGCGCTCCGGAATTACCTTGGAACGTACTTTCGAAGTTACTTCCGAAATAATCCGTTGGCTTCGTCCCAGGGCATGGCGCCTTCGAGCATCGCTGCGTAGGTTCCGTGGTCGCGCAATTCGCGGGCTGCGCGCTGAGTGACGCCCATGGCTGCGCGAGTGATGCCCGCTCCGGTGCTGACGCGCGCGACGCCCAGCGCTTGCAGGCGCGGAACGCGTGGCGAGGGTGCCTGCGCGAGAATGTTCAGCGGAAATTTCAGTTCGGCGACCAGGCGCGCGATGGTCTCCTCATCGGTGACACCGGGAGCGAAAACGCAATCGGCGCCGGCCTTGATGTAGGCGTGCAGCCGCTCGCAGGACCGGGCGAAGCGAGTAGCGGGCTCGCCGATTTCGGCGAGGTATACATCGGTGCGCGCGTTGATCACCAGTGAGACACCAAGGTCCGCCGCCACGCCGCGCATCGTTCTGATTTTTTCTACTTGCTGCGCGATCGGAAAAAGCGCCGCGCTGGCGTGATCGAAATCTTCGATGTTCAGGCCGACCGCGCCAGCTTCGATCGCAGCGGCGGCGGTTTTGGCGGGATCGTCGTAGCCCGCTTCGAGATCGGCAGTGACCGGCACTTTTACGCTGGAGGCGATTTTTTTTACGGCCGCAAGCATTTCGTTCGGCGGGATGAATTGCCCGTCGGGATAGCCGAGCGAAAAAGCCACGCCGGCGCTGGTGGTGGCAATCGCCGGGAAACCGGCGTCTTCGAAAATGCGGGCACTGGCCGCGTCCCAGGCGTTGGGCAGCACCAGGATTTTCGGTCCATGATGCAGTTTACGAAGTTTTTCGGCCTTGCCCGCCTGTTCGCTCATGATTTCCCTCTGGTCTTTAGCGAAAACTCAATTCCCTGCTGCGCGGATTATAACGCCGGCATGGGGTACGTGATGCTGATCGCAGCGCGAACGTTGTGCGCCCGATGGCGCCAGAAGATTCGGATCAGACGCACTTTCAGCGCTCCGCCGGGCGAAGTTTGCGCAACGGCTCCGGGATCAGGTTGAGGATGGCTTGTTCAAGGGCGGCGCTGTGGCGTTGGTATTGCACGCCGATGTAAATCACCGCGAGGCCCAGCAAAGTGACGGCCATCGGAAACAGAAACGAATTGCGGAAGACTTCGGAGGAAAGATGCTCCAGATATCCGAAAACTCCGAGCGCTCCGAAAACCACGAACATTTTGCGTTGCAAAAACACAGCCAGAAAAATCAGCGCCAGATTGATCAGGCAATAGACGAACTTTTTCCATTCGCTGGAGCTCTCCATCAGCGAAAGGCCGCCCCAAAAAGCCATCAAGCCGAATAGATATCCCCAGAAAGCAAAGTCTTCGCGGGTCCGGCGATCGATCAGGTAGGCGCCGAGCAGCATTACCAAGCCAAAAATCAAGGACACCCACAAGCGCTCATGCCAGCTGAATTCCGGTTTGCCTATGAGCAGCGGCGTCAAATCCATGGACATATACCAGAGCGAAAAAGCGATGGGAAAAGTGAGAAACGGAAAACGAATGAATTTCAGCGCGATCAGGCCGACCAGGATCGTGCCGATTTCCATGTAGATCCAGCTGCCCTTGACCCAGATATGGTAACCCTGAAAATCGGGGGGAGCGCCCTGGGCCCAGAGCCCGGTGGCTTGTTCAAATCCGTAAATCGCCAGGGGCGTCATCCAGACCGCCAGGGTGAAAAGCAATCCGCCAGGAACTTTTAGATTTTCTTGGTACCAAAGCGTGCGGCCGGCGAAGGCGAAAAGCGCGGCGTACAGAATGGCCAGCAAGCAGACCGCGGTTCCGCCGAACTGCTCCCAGCCGAGATTCATGAGCCAGCCGAGCGCAGCCATGACGATCAGCGCGCCCAGGTAATAGGCGACGTTGGCGGTGTCGAAGCGGGCTCGGCCCAGCGCGGCGGCGCGCTCAGATAATTTTTGCCAGAACTGTTCGGCCAAATCGGGTGCGACTCCGATTTCGGCGGCGGCCCAGTTCACGTCTTCGCGATTGATGTTCATCAGCGGTCCTCTGGGGGTGGATAGTAGCACTGCGGGGGTGCGGTTACGGATGCGAGATGACGGCAAAACAAAACCTTCCGCGTGCGGCATCAGGGTTGAAACTCTCCGTCGCTGCGCTCCTCAGAATGACGAATTGTAGGCGTCTCACTAAAGTGCACTTCACGGTATACTTGGTACAGCGACGCCCCCTCGCGAATGTAGCAGCTCATGCAACCATCGCTTCGTTACAACATGCCGGACTTGCGGCGCCGCATCGTCGAGCAGGCGCTATTCCGTGGCGCCGAGCTGACCTTCGCCAATAAGGATTACGTGCGCACGGCGCGTGCGATTCTGGGCACGCTGCTGGAAACCGATACGCTGCCGCGCGACGCGACCGTGGCGGCGGTGGGGATCACGAACAAATCAGCGGCGGCGCAGGTGATCGCGCGGGAACCGGGCGTCGCCGCGGGCCTCGAGGAATACGCCTGGCTGTTCCGCAAGCACGGCTTGAAAGTCGTGCTGAAAAAAGAGGACGGCGATATTTTGAACACCGGCGATGCGCTGGTGCGCGTGGAGGGATCGCAAAGCAAGATCCTGACGATGGAGCGGGTGGGATTGAATTTGCTGCAGCGTATGTGCGGCATCGCCACCGCGACCCAGCGATTGCAGGAGCGCGCGTCGCAACGCTGCCCCGCGACGCGCATTACCGGCACGCGCAAAACGCCCTGGGGCCTGCTCGATAAACGCGCGCTGCATTTGGGCGGAGGCGGCACGCACCGGCTGAGCCTGGCCGACGGCATCGTGATCAAAAATAATCATCTGGCGCTGCTGCATCGCGACGAAGTGAGGGCCGCGCCCGCGGCGGTGATCAAAGCGTGGGCCAAGCAGCGCCGCGCGCGATTTATTGAAGTGGAAGTGCGCAGCGAGGATGCCGCGATCGCCGCCGCGCGCGAATTTACCCGCCTGAAAAAAGCGGGCGGTTCGCGGGTGCACGATTATCCCTGCTTGATCATGCTCGACAACCAGATGCCGGACGACGTGCGGCGAATCATCGTGGCGCTGCGGCGCGAGCAGGTATGGGACGCGATTCTGGTGGAAGCCAGCGGCGGGATCACCGAAACCAATGTGGAGCTGTACGCCGACGCGGAGGTGGACGTGATCAGCATCGGCAGCTTGACCCATTCGGCGCGCGCGCTGGATTTGAGCCAAAGGCCGGCGTAAGCGTGTGTCCGGCCCTCGCTTCAGCTAATTATTTCGGAACGTGAAATTCTTCGCGGATAAGGGTTTTGATTCCCTCCGCGCCGGCAAGGCCTAGGCAGACGAGCTGACCTTCCTTTTCCAAGTCGATATGAAAATTGAAGAAGGGGCAACATTTGGATTCGACGACAGCCCAGTCGGCGAGTTCGGCCACCGACATGTTGGCGGGAGTGTATTGAAATTCGTAGCCTTTGTCGGTTTCGACGATGGCGCTGCGCACCGCGATAAGCTTTGCGGCGAGTTTCTGGTGGCGGGCGCGTTCGTCCGGGCTGAGGGATTTGAGGTTGCAATAGAATTTGTTGGTGGCGACTGCTTCCTGAGCGGTTTGAATTGATTTATTTGAATGATTTGCGGAGGCGGCGCGCGCGGGGAAACCCGGCGTTGCACAACAGGCGAGCAGTAGGTTAACGGCGACTCCGGCCTTGACGGCCTTTAGTGCCCTGTGTTGATTCGTCTTCATGTGTTGGCTCCTTTGGTGTTTTACTTGGCCCACCTCGAAATGCTAGAAGTTAAAGCTCACTTTAAGTCAAGGGTCAATTGTGGCGGGCAGGCAAGGAGGCGAAGGTGAAAATCGGAGAACTGGCGGAGCGCGCCGGGCTGAATCCCTCGGCGATTCGATATTATGAGCGGGTCGGCTTACTGGCGGCACCACTCCGGGCCGGCGGCCAACGGCGGTATGCGGACAACACAGTTCCCCGGCTGCGTCTGATTACTTTCGCGGGCGAGATGGGGTTCACGCTAGCAGAGATTAAGGTATTCCTGGCTGGTTTGCGCGACGACGCGCCGGTGGGGCCGCGCTGGAAGAAACTGGCAGACCGCAAGATCGGCGAAGTGGAAAGAATGATCGAAAGATCGTTACGGCTGAAGTCGCTCTTGATCCATTTGCGCCGCTGCCACTGCGCCTCGCTGGAGCTGTGCGTGGAACGGCTGAGGCTGAGCGAAAATCTGCAGCGGATTCGCAGCGGGAAGAAGCCAAAAATGAAACCGCGCAGCCATAGACTTGAAAAGCGCAGCGAAGGGAAATATCAATGAGCCCAAACGTGACGACGAGTCGGAAGGCGAAGCCGGCGGAGGGTCGAAAGTCATCCGTGGCGAAAGGCATGCCGCCGGTTTCGATCGCGGCGGCGCTGAGTTTTTTGAAGGAGACCAAAGGCGCGCTGACCTGGACGACCCAGGAATTTGCGCGAGGCGTGGGAATCAAGGTGGCTGAGGCGGGGCCGGCGCTGACACTGCTGCAGATGCAGGGCTACATCAAGCCAGCTGAAGGCAAAAACGAATGGATGACCAGCGTCGATGGCGATGCGGTTTCGGGCGCGGCGTCGCCGCGGTTCAGCGTGAAGACGGTGAAGCAGGCGCTGGAAGATTTGCGCGGGCGGATCGCGGCGGTGAATAAGGACGTCAAATCCGAAATTCGGGTGGGCCGCGCCGTGGCCTTCGGCGATTTTCTTGCGGATCGCCCGCAGGTTCAGGCCGCGGATGTAGGGATCGAACTGGTGCGGCGCAATGCACGGGGCGCGAAGCGAATCTCTAACGCAGACGAGCGAGGATTTTTAAAGACGCTGCGCGCCGGGAAACAGATGATCCGGTTGCTGCGGTTCGAAGCCTGGATGCTGGATCGAGCGCATCAGCGAATCGTTTAGCGGTTACAACTCCTCCGGTGTTGTTCTCTCGCTAATTACCTTGCTGTATATGGCAAGGTTTTTTGGTCGCGTCCATCGAGCAATCCATCTTGCTATCGCACTTGCGCCGGAACATACTCCGCCCAAGATTTGAGGCGTAGACGCGGTGCAGTTCATTTTCAAGGAGCAGACGGATGAAGCGAGCTCTCTGGTTGGTGTGTGTTTTGGCCCTCTTGGCGATGGCGGCCGGCCCGCTGCGGGCGCAAAACAATCCCTTTTTGGGGACTTGGAAACTCAACCTGAGCAAATCGAAATTTGACGGGATGCCAGCGCCGAAAAGTTTAACCCGCACGGTGGCGGCAGACGGTGCGGGGGCGACCTACACGTTTACGGGAGAGGATGCGGACGGCAAGGCGATCGAATACAGCTTCACTTCCCATTTCGATGGCAAGGACAGCGCGGTGACCGGCGGCGGAATGCCCGGCGGCGCAGACACCGTGGCGTTGACCCGGGTCAATTCCAACATGATCCGAACCATCTGGAAAAAGGGCGGGAACGCCATCGGGATGTCCAACACCGAAGTCTCGCGGGATGGGAAAACCACGATTGTGAAAGGCAGCGGAGTGGACCCGGACGGCAAGAAATTCAGCATGGTCAGCTTGTACGACGAGCAATAATCCTCCGGTAAGTGCCATCTCCCGAGCGCAGCGAAGGATCTCATCCAGTATAAAATTGACGGGACGTGCAGGGGTTGAGAGTCTCTGCCGGCGGGCAACCTTGCGTCGTTGTGACCCGGGCGTTGCGGAATGGTTGAGATCCTTCGTCGCAAAAAACGCTCCTCAGGATGACGGCGGTTAGGTGGTGACGATTTGGGTCTGCGGGCGCGAAGAGAAATCGAAGGTAAGACGCTTGCTATCCAGGGCCGGGCGGAACATACTTCGCGCAACTGCTGAGGCGCAAACATCCCGCGCCGAAGCCAATTCAAGGAGAAAACTGATGAAGCGAAGTTTGTTCTTGGTGTGTGCCCTGATGCTTTCGGCTCTGGCGGCTGGTCCGCTGGCGGCGCAAGACAATCCGTTCGTGGGAACCTGGAAACTCAATTTGGCGAAATCGAAGTACGTTGGCGTGCCAGCGCCGAAAGATCAGACGCGGACGGTGACGCTCAACGGCAAGACCGCCACGTACTCGTTTACCGGAACCGCGGCGGACGGCTCGGCAGTGAAATACAGTTTCGACACGAATTATGACGGCAAGGACAGCGCCGTGACCGGAGCTGGACTGCCCGGCGGCGCGGATTCGATCGCGCTGACGCGAGTCGCTTCGCATCACGTGACCGCCGTACTGAAGAAGGGCGGCAAGGAAGTGTCGAAGGTCGACTCAGTGGTGTCGAAGGACGGAAAGGTTTCGACCGTGACCACCAAAGGTGTCGACGCGGACGGAAAACCACTTTCGGTAACCAGCGTGTACGACAAGCAGTAAATTTTAGCTGGATCGCAAGCCGGGATTCGGGCGCGTGCCGAATCCCGGCTACGTGGCAGTGAAATTGTCTGGCGGCTACTTCAGGTCGGCGTCGATGGCTACCGCGATGCCGTCGCCGCTGCGCTGGACGTGAACCTGATCGGGCAGAATAAACGTGGGCTGGCCGTTGTGGCTGACGACCAGTTCGACGTTGTTGTCTTTGGGGCAAGCTGAGGTGGCGCCGGCGCCGGCGTCATCGAGTTCGACCAGACTCGAAGCTTCCGGAGAGCACGGCACCAGGTGCACGTGGCCGGAAATTTTGTCGCCGGCGACGCAATTGATCTGCAGCGGCGCGGATTTCGCGGCGCAGGAGGCCAACAGCACCGAAACGCACAGAAATATACCCGGATGCTTTTTGAGGGCCCTCAGAGTTAGACGAAACAGGTCTTCTTCCTCAACCACTGTTCGAGAATTCGGCAAGCGATTTGGTCTCCCGGACTACGATTTCTATACGCCTGCCGCGCGAACGGCCGCGACGTTGGCCCGAGCCATCACTTTGCTGGTGTGCAGGTCCATGACAAAGACCTCATTCAAAGTGCGGCCCGCGATTTCCTGCAGTTTGCTATTCGCGTTCTGCAGGCCCACCACCGCGGTCAACCACTGCGATCCCCCATCTGGAACTTTCTCGAACAGATCGTAACTGTTTTCGTCAAAACGAAACGGATACTGCGTGCCGTCGGAGCCGGACATAAAAGCCTCCTTCGATCACCGCTACCACTTCGGGTAGACGGTAATAAAGCGGGACGCCGGGGTCAAGAGAAAGATACGGAGGGCGCGGCGCGGGTGAGCGTAGTTTTCGTCTGCGCGGCGAAAGTCAAATAACATTGCAAAGCGCGCGAAGTGCGGTGCCGCGAAATATGAAGCTTTGCACTCGCGACTTTTGCTGAGAAGCAAAGCGCAAACGGTGCGGCACCCAGAAACTTTTGCACGGGTGCCGCACCGTTCTCGTCGAGTTCCCTGCTGTTTTATTGCGCGGGTTTTTCTTCCGGCTTTTTGTGCTCGGCGGCTGGTGCAGCGGCGCGCTTCCAGAACGTGGGGTCCGAAGCCATGGTTTCCGCGCTGACATAGCTGATGCGCGGATTGATGGCGAAGAGATTGCTTTCGTGTGATTCCATGCACGAGGCGGAAAGTTCGTTGAGCTTCTTCATGCCGTCTTCGCCCAGGGCGGCGGCGAATTTCGGGTCAGAGGCAAAACTCTGATCGATCTGCGTTGCCGATTTCAGCGGACGCATGACCACCGCCACAAACGGGCCGCCGTACACCCGGTCGTACATCGCCCAGTGATCGTCGGGATTGGCCTTGGCCAGAGCGGGGATCACCAATTTTACGGCGGCGTCCCAATCGGATTCGTGGCCGGGCTTGATGTGAAAGACCTCGATTTCGAAAAAGCGGGCACCCACCAGACCGTCGGCTCCGGGGTTGCTCTGGTCTGAGTTTAGAACATACGTGGACAAGTCATAGCTCTGCAGCAGGTCGCCGTCGGCTTGGCCGGCTCGATCCAGTGCATCCGACAGCGTGGCGTTGGCCTGTTCGGCGCGCTGCATCTTTTCCCACTCCGCGAAATTCTCGTAGCCGCTGAGGAAGAGCGTGCGGCTGGGACCGGTGATTGCATCCAGCGCGATGTAATGGTCGGTGGCCTTGGCGGCGGTCATGGCCCGGACGAAGGCGCTTTCGGTGCGTTCGTGCGCGGCGCCGCCTTTGCCGGGCTTCACCACTTCGCGGACGACGTTGAGGACTTTGGGCGGAGCGTTATTCATGGATTTTTCCTGGGCGGCAACGACGCTGGCGGTTCCCAGGCAGAGCGCTAAGGCGAGCAAAACTCCGAAGGATTTTTTCATGGTCATATTCATGGTTGCCGACCTCTGCGGCAGAGTGGTTGGACGCTGGTTGAATTGATAGAAAGTGTGAACGGCCAGAAAACTTCGACGGCATTCGAGCGCGCGATGCGCACCGTATTGTGCCGGAGGTTAGCGAAGGGCTGAAATGAAGTCAAGCCGTAGCGGGGATCTCGGCGAGGGTTTTGTAGATTTTCAGGCCCAGGGACTGGCCGACGCGGACCATTTCGTCGGCGCCGGCGGAGGGGCCGCCGACGCGCAGAACGGCATCGCATTTTTCGAGCAGGCGCACCGCGATGGGGTGGAAGACTTCGTTGAAGGCATCGTCGCCAATTTTTTTCGAGCCGGCGAGGGCGACCAGCGGCAGCGCGAACCATTCACCTAGCAGCGGGATGTGTCCGGCGCGGAAAATGGGCAGCGCGTACGATTCCATGTCGTGGATGTTCTTCGCGATCAATGCTGGGTCGTCATTGGTGCCGGAACGGTAGGGGCCTGCGATCAGGATCATCATGATGACGACATCGTGCCACAGATTTGCGCATTGAGACGAGCGACAAACGACGAGCGGCAAACAGCGCGGGGCAAATCTTCGGTTTAAGTTGTCATCCCGACAGAGGGGCCGCATTTGCCCCGACGAGGGACCTCTCTTCGGTTTGGACTGCTCATCGAATGAAACCCGGTCCTATTTGAACCACTTCGAGCTCAAATCCTCCCATTTCGGATTGGTAGCCTCAATCAACTCGACCTTCTTCTCGCGTCTCCAGCCCTTAATTTGTTTTTCTCGCCCGATCGCGGCGCGAACGTCAGAAAAGGGTTCAAAATGCACGAGCCGATCAACGTTGTACGACTGGGTGAAGCCTGGGGTGCGCTTTTCTTTGTGTTCGTGCACGCGGCGGAAAATGCTGTTGGTGATCCCGGTGTACAAAACACCAGAGAGGCTGGCGACGATGTAGACGTAGTAGCGTTTATCCAAAGAAGCTGCCCGCTTCGAGTACGTCTGCTATATCCCCTTTTGGCGTTCAATTCAACTTCGAAGAGAGGTCCCTCGTCGGGGCAACGGCAGCCCCTCTGTCGGGATGACAACGTGAACCGAATCCACCGCCGGCGAATTTGCGCAGCTAAAAAATCCACATACGAGAGTTTATTGGGCCGCCTAGGGTAAATACCCTGTGGTCAAGGCGGGCGCGTGGGTTTAATCTCTCCAACTTCGTGGCGGAAACTGTAACGTTATTTTATCGAGATTTTGCGCTGTGGTTGATGGCGGTAGTCCTTAATACTTTTCATTCGATGGAGGCCCTATGGGAAGCACTCTTTTTTCGGCGGCATATGCGGCGCAGGCGGCAGAGGTGAACCGGGAGTTGCTCGAAAAATGGCTGAAGACCGGCGTGTTCGAGACCGAACATTTCGCCCAGAACAGCAAGACGCGGGAAAAACTTTTTATTTTGCGCCGAATGATGTGGCCCGCCTGGCGGAATTTGCGGCAAAAGAGATGCGGAAGAGCCGGGCATCGAACGAGCTGAGGGGCGATGGAAGGGGCGAGTTACGAAGGGCGAGTTGAGACGGCACGCTAAGACGAGCGAGCTGGAGAGGTGCGTTATGGAACCAGAAGGCGAAGTTGTAAGGAAAATTGTGATTAATGACGGCGACGTGGCGAAATTTTCGGATGGAACATTTGTAAACCGGGCGTTCTTGTTCCGGCACCCGGTGTTCGGCGGGATCGTCACGCAGAGTCTGGGGATTCCCTCCACCGAAGCGTTCAAGTGGGCGTTCAAGTACGGCTTCACGGATCAGGAAGTGCAGCAACGGCTGCGCCATTCGGACGCGGTGGGTTTCGACGCCGACATTCAATAGGCTTCAACGTAATTCCGACAGCGAGATTCCGCAGCGTTATTGCTTGCAGGTCAGGCGGTCCATGGTGGACCAATCCGCCTGCGGTTTGCGCGTGTCGTAGGAAATTATAAATTCCTTGGCGGATTTGCGTTCGAGCACGAAGCGCTGATTGATTTGGGTTTCGGCGCCGGAAGCGGCGGGGAGCATGTCACCGGCCCAGGTGAAGGTGTCGGCATCCCAGCCCTTGGATTCGAACAGGCGCGCGCCGCCGAAATTATCGTAGATGAAATTGGAGAAGTGCTTCGCGGTTTTGTGGTAGCCCCAGAATTCCACGGCGTGAAAACGGTTTGGCGCCTTGTCATCCCACCGAAAGACCAGCCAGCTGCCATCGAGATCCGGCGTGATGCTGATGTGCGCGGCGATCGGTTTCTTCGAGGCGACGAATTCCCCCTCGCAATCCCACTGGCCAACGAAAAATGCGAGGGGTTGCAGCTCGGGTTTCAGCGCCGGCGGCGCTGCGGCGGACGAGCCGGTGGCCGGTTGCGGCGGCGTTTGCGCGTGAATTCGCGGCGCGAGGAAAAGCATCACGCTGAGCACAGTTAGTACGATTGCCGGTTTTTTGGTCATTCTTCCGTTCATTCGAGCGCTACCTCGTGGACAACGAGACATTGCGATGCCGAGACTTTATCGCAAATTGCTGGTGTGGCCTAACGGCCTAGTGGCGCTTTTTCGAAGCACGCGAGATGATACGCTGCGCGCTGGAGTGGGAAGACGCTGCGTTGAGACTGTTGGGGGAAATATGAATTTGAAACGTACATCGCTGAACGTCGCCGCGATTTTCGTCTTGCTGCTGGTTGCTGGCCAAATATTTTTTGTTTCTACTGGTGCGGCGAATACTTCCCTGCCTGGGGCGCTTTCGGCGAGCGCCGTCGTTGCTGCGGTCCCGTCTGTCATTGGGGTGGCGCCACCGGCTGGCGGCACGCGAACTGTGTCGGTGACCGACCCGATATTCAACATGCGGGCGTATTCCTACACGATACCGGACGGCTGGCTTTTTGACGGCGCCGCAATTCCGGGGACGTCGTGCGGCGGCGGAATCGTTCCGGTTTTTCGCGCCATTCGTCCCGACGGGCTGGTGGGAATCAAAGGGCTGCCGCGCATGGATTGGGCCTGGTCCAACAATCCCACCCTCGCCAAGAAGGACGAGCAGCCGGATTGCCTGGCGTACAAAAAAACGCTGACCGCACAGGAATTCATGCAGTACATGATCGGCGTACTGAAAGTTCAATTTGTGCGGATGGAGCCGGTGCCGTGGCTGGCGCAACGCCAGCGCGAAACCGCGACGCAGAACCGGCCGGGTTCGCAATCGACGGTGGACATCGCGATCGCCACGGTGAATTACAAGATCAACAAAATTACGATCGAAGAACAGATTCAAGTGAACGTCTACTGCCACAGCAATTCGCTGGGCGCTAGCGGCCAGTATCAGAATTCCTGCAACGCGGGAGTGCTACGCCGCTGGGCGCCGCAAGGAAAATTGGAGGCGAACCAGGATACGTTCAAGGCGATTCTGCAATCGTTCAACATCGACCAGGAATGGCAGGCGCGCTACGACCAGATGATGGTGCAGGAGATCAAAGACCGCGCAGCGAGAGACGGGGCCATGCTCAAGGGGCAAATGGACGCTGCGAATCGCCAGATGGCCGCGCAGTACAACCAGTTCAATCAGTCGCAGCAGATGCGCCAGAAACAGCACGACGATTTTCTGGCGGTGATGCAGCGCGGCACGGATATGTCCATGAACCGCACCGGTGAAGCGATGAACGCGCGCAGCCGGGCGGCGGACGACTGGTGCGATTATTCTCTGGACCAGCAGAAGCGCCTCGACCCGAATACTGGATTGATCACCAAGGATTCGAGCGCGTACAACTACACCTGGGTGAACGAGCAGGGCGACCGGGTGCAGACCAATAACATCAACGCGAATCCGAATGGAAATGGAACCGGCAACTGGACGCTGCAGGAGAATGTCCGCTAGATGGAGCCGTCCACGGAGACTCCAACGCAGGCTACAAACGAGCCGCAGGTTTTCCGCAACAGCCGCGCGTTCACCGCGCTCGTGAGATTCATCGGATTCTTCATGATGGCGGCTGCGCTGCTGTTCCCCTTCGCCGCGGCGTGGAAGATGATCCACACGCAAGAATCCGCCGGACAACGAACCAAAGAAGCCGTGGTGATCGTGTTGGGCTGCGCGCTAGTGGGTCTTTTGGGGCTGGGTACGTGGGCTCAGGGCGACAGCATGAAATTCTACGAGGCTACGCTGGAACCCGACGGCGTGCGTTTTCAGTTGGGCTTCAAAAAAGCGCCGAAGGTGACGGTGATTCCATACGCATCGATTGTTTTGGTGAATTACAAAATGCCAATGAACACCGCGTACGCGTCGGTGGTGACCGGCGACGGGACCACGCTGAAATGGTCGTCGTATGAATTTTTCCGGACGAAGACTTTGGCAAAGGCCATTGCGAGCCGCGCGGGACTGGAACTGAAGGAAATGGATTAGGACGTGGCCCGACAACCAGGCTAAAGCCGTCCGCTACAGACGCAACAACCTGGAGCAGCGATTTGTGGGGTGATTGGAGGATCGAGGGTGAGATTCTTCGCTGCGCTCAGAATGACGGCTTAACGGCAACCGCAACGGCAAATACAAAAAAACGGCGGCAAATGACGGACGCTATATAGATGACCGGCACTGGGAGTGAAACGGGGACTGCAACCCGGACTGGCACTGGCGCGGGCGGAACCGTTGCCATCCATAACAATCGCTTGGCCGTTTTTGGCGTGTACGTGTTTGCGTTGTTTACGGTGTTTCTGGCGGTGTGCATGGTGTTCGAAGTCATTGATTTGGTGTTTGTGCAACACGGTTACGGTTTCGTGCGTTGGATGAGTGCGGTGCAGTGGGCCGGCGCGGCATTTGGATTTGCTTACATGGCGTATGCCTGCTGGGCAATCGCGGGCAAGCTGCGCTTCGCTCGCGCGCAATTTGACGATGCCGGGTTGCATTTGCGGCTAGGCACCAGAAAGAAGCCAAGAGAATCGTTTTTCGCCTGGGACCAGATTTCAGAAATCGATACGCAGCAGGTCGGCACCAGTTGGGCGATCACCGTGCGCGCGAAAAGCGGCGAGTGCGCCTGGTACACGCCGTACTCTATTTTTCGTTACATGCAAACGGCGAAGATGATTTCGGCGCGCTGCGGCGTGCCGATTACGCAACTGCCTCCGTACAAAGCGCCGGCGAAAAAGGCGAGTACGGCGTAGACGTAGCAGTCGGCCGCACGCGTTGAAGCAGAGGCGCGGGCAAAATCGAAGAGAGATCCTTCGTCGCAAAAGACGCTCCTCTGGATGACGGCCAAAAACGGGTGAACGAGAGGACTTAACGGCTAGGAGAAACGGATCATTCGGAGAAACAGTTGACGACGAAACCGCGGCCTGTCCGCTTCTCCTAGTCGTCCAGGTTGGCGCACGGCCTGCGGGGCTACTTACCGAATTCGACGCGGTTGCGGCCTAGGCGTTTGGCTTCGAACAGGGCGGCGTCGGCGCGGCGGACCAGCGCGTCGAAATTCTGGCCATCTTCCTTGCGGAATTGGGCCACGCCGAAGCTGGCGGTGACGCTGACGTGCTTGCCTTGAAACTCGAACCAGGTTTCGGAGAATTGCAGGCGCAGGCGTTCGATGACCAGGCGGGCGTCCTCGAACGTATTGTGCGTGAGCACGAACAAAAATTCCTCACCGCCGATGCGCGCGCAAATGTCGCTGCGCCGCGAGCTTTGTTTCAGCAGCTCGGCGAATTGTTTCAGCACCGTGTCGCCGGCGTGGCGGCCGAAACGATCGTTCACGCTTTTGAAATTATCCAGGTCGGCGTAGGCCACCCAAAACGAAAAATCGTGGCGGGCGGCGGCGCTCAGCTGATGGCCGGCCCATTCCTCCACCGCGCGGCGGTTGGGCAAGCCGGTCAGCGAATCGGTCAGCGCTAACTCTTCGAGCAGGCGATTCTTCTCCGCCAATTCCTGGTGCAGTTGCGCGATGCGCGAGCCCACGCCGAGGCGCGCCAGCAGTTCCTCACCATCGAACGGCTTGGTGATGTAATCGTCGGCGCCGCAGGCCAGGCCCTCCACGCGCAATTCGGCGGTTTGATTGGCGGTGACGATGACGATGTAGGTGTATGCGGATTTCTTGATGCGGCGGATGTGCCGGCAAATTTCGCCGCCGGTGGTATCCGGCATGGTCCAATCGAGAATCACGATGTGCGGATCGTGGCGCTCGAATAGCTCAAGCGTCTCGCGCCCGTTGGTGGCGAAGACGAGGTTATAGTTTTTGCCTGAAAGCGAGTGTTCGACGTGCTTGCGAAAAACGCTCGAATCATCCGCGACCAGGACGGTCAGCGCCACTTCTGCAAGACTCATTGGTTCCAGTGTAACGGGCTGGATGCGGCATCTCGCCTGCGGTTTTTACGGAGTTTGCTTAAATCAATACGGTAGCAGCGCGGCCTAGGCGGAAGTTTTGGTTTTCACCGTGGTTTGCACGGCTTTTTGGCCGGCTTTGGCGGCGGCTTGGGCCGCTTCTTTGGCGACTTTAGCCTCGGCCGCGGCGGCGGCTTCGGGAGTTTCCAGGCTGTTGGGATCGTAATGGAAACCCCACAATTCGGGCGCGGCGGCGGCAAATTCCACACCGAGTTTGTGCAGGCCGTTGGGAGTGACGTCACCGGACCAGACCACGCGGCCGCGAACCGCCACACCGTTTTGGGCGTTGCGGAATTTCAGTTCGCTGCCCTGCGGCCATTTGACCGAGCACAGAATCAGCGCGCCATTCAGGTTGATCACCGCCGTCGTCGCCGGGATCACCTCGCCGTTGGCGAGGATCTCCAGCGAGAGAGTCTTGAGGACACGTCGGCTGCGTCTCTGGTCTTGCATGAAAAATCCTTACGGGCTGATGTAGAACGATTTTACCAAGTATCGAGAAGGTGCTGCGGAAGTTGTGGGGGGAAGTTCTTAAAGGCCACCGGCTGGGCGTTTTCGCTCTGTCTTCACCGGCGCTGATCGGTCGTCGCCGGCGGCGCCGCTCTACACGGGCGGTTTGGCCGTCATCCTGAGGAGCGTAGCGACGAAGGATCTGCTTTCTGGTACGCCGCCGAGGTGTATTGAAAGAAAGCAGATCCTTCGCTGCGCTCAGGATGACGATGGCGTTTGGGCCTTTGGGCGGCGGACCACCGAGGGAACCTCGCGATCGAAGGAATCGCGCGCGAGCGGAGGCCACAGCGAAGAAATTTAATGAGAGAATTGTTGGGTGACATCCGCTTCGACTTTGCCGGCCAGTTCCCGGCCTGAAGGCTCCGCGCCGCCATCTGAATTTTCGAACACGCTGCGGATCATCGCTACGGCGATTCTGAGTTTCGCTTGCTACATCACGATTGGCATGCAGCTGGCGGTGGTGCCGAGCTTCGTGCATCTCACCTTGCACTACAGCGCGGTGATCGCTGGGCTCGCGGTGAGCGTGCAGTACGTGGCGACGCTGGCCAGCCGGCCATTCGCGGGACATACCAGCGACACCAAGGGTGCGAAGCGGGCGACCGCTTCGGGGCTGTGTTCGATCATTGCCAGTGGCGCGCTTTTTACCGTCGCGGTGTTTTTGCGGCACGAAGCGCTGGCCGGTTTGCTGGCGCTGTGCCTCAGCCGCCTGGTGCTGGGCTTCGGCGAAAGCTGGGTGGCCACCGGCGGCGCGTTGTGGGGCATCGCGCGCATGGGCGACATCCATCAGGCCAAAGTGATTTCGTGGAACGGCGTGGGTTCGTACGGCGGCATGGCGGTGGGCGCACCGGTAGGCGTGCTGTTGGAAAATCATTACGGCCTCGGCGCGGTAGGTTTTGCCAGCATCGCGATCAGCGCCGCGGCCGCGCTGTGGGCTTTGACGATTCCTCGGGTCGCGGCCTACCAAAAGCCGCCGCTGGCGTTTGCCAAGGTTCTGAAAAAAGTCACGGCCGAAGGCATCGGCCTGGGCCTGGGCGGGATTGGTTTCGGGACCATCGCCGCGTTCATTACGTTGTTTTACGCCAGCCGCAATTGGGCCGATGCGAGTTTGTCGCTGACGCTTTTCGGTGTGGCATTTGTCGCCGCGCGTTTATTGTTCGCCTGGACCGTCACGAAATGGGGCGGCTACCCGGTGGCGATGATCTCGCTGGCCATCGAATGCGCGGGCTTGCTGGTGTTGTGGCGGGCGCCCGCGCCCCTCGCGGCCCGCATCGGCGCAACCGTTGCGGGTTTTGGATTTTCCCTGGTTTTTCCGGCGCTGGGCGTGGAAGCCGTGAAAAAAGTGCCGGTGGAGAGCCGGGGCTCGGCCCTCGCGATTTACACCGCGTTCATCGATTTATCGATGGGCATTGCCGGGCCGATCGCCGGAGCGATCGTCAGCGCGGCAGGTTATCCGCCGATTTTTCTATTTGCCGCGGTGGCCGCGGTGCTGGGCATCGCACTGCTGCTTAAAATTCGGCAACCCTCCGCAACGCCGGAATTTTTAGCTTAAAGATATTTCCGCTGTTCATCGTTCCGGCAATCGCCTACCCCCGAAAGACATTTACGACATTTCTAGTATTACCGATTCGTAATTACGTGGTACTGGACTTGCAACTACACCAGCGAGCTTTGGCTCGCGCTGATTGCAAGGCGAATCAAAGCGTGGGAGCGGAGTCGCTAAGTCACGCCAAAACATTCTGATAGAGACTTGGGGGTGTCGAATGGATTTCAGCCCAATTGCAAAACGCTTTTCGTTTATCCGAATTGTCATATTGCTCGCGTCCATTTTTTTAGTAAACACTCCCCTGCTGGCGCAGAGCACGACTGCGACCGGCAGCATTCAGGGCACGCTCGCGGATTCGACTGGCGCGGTGGTGGCCAACGCGACCATCACCATCATTAACAAGGGGACCGGCGAATCGTTCGGGGTGCAGACCTCGTCTGCCGGTACCTACAATTCCGGCGCGCTGGTTCCGGGCGAATACACGGTGCGCGCCGAGGTCAAGGGATTCAAAACGGTCGAGGCCGGCGTGGTGGTGCGGGTCGGCGTGGTGTCTGGCGTGAATTTGGCGCTCGAAGTGGGCGCGTCAAACACCGTGGTGGAAGTGGAGGAGCAAGCAGTCTCGGTAAATACCGAACAGCCCAGCGTGCAGGGCGTGTTGACCAGGGATCAGATTGAAAATTTGCCGGTGAACGGGCGGAACTTTCTGGACCTGGCGCAGCTCGAACCGGGCGTGCAGATTCAGGATGGAGCGGATTTCGATCCCACCAAAGTTGGATTTTCCTCGATTTCGGTAGGCGGGCGTTTCGGGCGCACCGCGCGCATTGAAGTGGACGGCGTGGACGTCAGCGACGAAACCGTGGGCACCACTACCGAAAATATTCCGGCCAGCGCGATCGACGAATTTCAGATCAGCCAGTCGACGCTGGACCTTTCGAACGAATTGACTTCGTCCGGTGCGGTGAACGTCACCACCCGCTCGGGATCGAATGCTTTCCACGGGGAAGGATTCGCATTATTCCGGGACAGCGTGTTTGGCGCGGCTTTGCCCGGGCCGGTCGGCATCCCCTCGCCCTACCAACGAAATCAGGATGGAGGAAATTTCGGCGGGCCGATTCTCAAAGACAAAGTTTTCTTCTTTCTGGATGCCGAACACACCAATCAGAACCTGGCGGCACCAGTGGTGCCGGCTTCCCCGTTCGACCCCTTCGCCGGGACCTTCAACAGTCCGTTCCGGGAGACGGACTACGTAGCCCGGGTGGATTTCAACCTGTTCAAGAACGTGCGCATGTTTTACCGGTTCAGTTATTTTGACAGTAAAGCGGTGGCTACCGGCGGAGCCGTGGGTTTTTCGCCGTTTGAAGACAAGAACTACACGCGGACGCACGTGCTGGGCGCGGACTTCTCCACCAAGAATGGCTTCACCCACAGCTTCCGTTTCGAATACTTGAAATTCATCAACAACCTGGGCGATGCGACCGCCGGGACTGGCCTGCCGTTCGCCAACCTGGGCGTGACCCTCAATTTCTTCATTCAGAGTTTTTTCACCGGCCCCAATTTCCTGGCGCCGCAGCAAACTTATCAGACCGACCGGCAGATCAAATATGACGGCAGCAAATTGCTGGGCTCGCACATTCTGCGCTACGGCGTGAGCTATAACCGGCTGCGCGGCGGCGGCTTCGCGGCGTTCAGCGCACTTACTCCGAACGTGCTGCCAAACGGAAACGATCAGGAAGTAGCTGCGGCGGCCACAGGCCCTTTCACCTGCCCCAACGGAATCACCGGCAGCGCCTGCCCGCTGAATTATCCGGTGGATAACGTAACTTTCGGAAACGGCCTGGGCTGCGGCTCGGAAATTCCGGCATTCGGCCGCTCGTGCGGCGGCACTCCGCCGGACAATCGGCTGGGCCTTTATGTGGGCGACAGCTGGAAGGTGAAGCCGAATCTAAACGTAACAGTGGGAATTCGCTATTCGCGGGACACCGGCCGGACCGACAGCGATCTGCCCGCCATTCCTATCCTGGACACTTTGGCCCCGGGACTGGGCAATCGCGTGCGGCAACCCAACATGAATTTCGGCCCGCAACTGGGTATCGCCTGGGATCCCTGGAAGAATTCCAAAACCGTAATTCGCGCCGGCATCGGCGTCTTCTACGAAAATGCGATCTGGAACAATGCCGAGTTCGACCGGCCCGAACGCCTGGCGACCGGCGCTTTCCTGGCGAACCCCACGCCGTGCACCTCCGGCCAAGGCGGAGGCGTGCCCTTTGCCAATAATCCGAGTGTGCCGCAATTCCTGGGCGGCTCGGCGGGCGCGGCGAGCATTATTTGCGGCAGCTCACCGCAGGCGGATGGCACGCAGGCGTTGATCGGTACCACACTGGGCCCGGAAGCGGGCACGTGCAACGCGATGACCACCACCGCGTGCATCGCGGCGTTTCAGACTTCCTATCAACAGGCGGCTGCGGCGGTGGGCTCCAGCGCTCCCAATCCTTCGTTTCTGCCGAATCTGATTTCGAGCGGCTCGGCGATTCCGCTAGGGGCTCTGGCACCCAATTATCGGACGCCTTACTCAGTGCAAATGAACGTCGGGATTCAGCGGGAGCTGATGCCCGGGATGGTGCTGAGCGTCGATTACTTGCGTAACGTAAACCTGCACTACCTGATCGGCGTGGATACCAACCACAGTGGCGACGCCAGTCCGCAGTTCTTCAATCTGGCGGCAGCGCAGACCGCAATCGCATCCACGCTGTCGCAATGCGGAGTGGGCACGATCAACCAGGCCATCGCGGCCTGCCCCGGTTTGCACCCGACCGGCGGCGGCGCCAGCATCGGCGACTTTGCCGGCAATGGCCTCGATTCGGCGGCGGACCTGGGCGTAGGCAGCTGCTCGGTTGCCTTAGGCTTCAATTGCGCCTTCCAGGGCGTCAATCCGAATTTTGGTCCGGCCGTCTTCCTCTATCCGATTGGGCGTTCCGTATACAACGGCCTGGACGTCAAGCTGGTGGACAACGTCAAGAACCCAATGCGGGGCGTGAAGTATCTGAACTTCCAGTTCGCCTACGCGCTCTCACGGTTCACCAACTGCGGCGCGGCGCTCAGCACCTCGGTGGGCACCTCACCGGCCGCGGCGGACCAGGATTTCGTCAATCCCACCATCGACAATAACAAGCCCTGCGGCTTTAGCGGGCCGTCGTCACTCGACCGCACCCACCAGTTTTCGTTTGGCGGCTATGCGGACTTGCCGGGACATTTCAGGCTCGGAACGATTTTCCATTTCGATAGCCCGCTGGCGGCAGGCCTGGCCGTACCGGTGGTCGGCGCCGGCGGCGAGATTTTCGCCACCGACTTTACCGGCGACGGAACGGTGGGCGATCCGGTCCCCGGAACCAAGCAGGGCGCGTTCATGCGCAGCGTATCGGTGGGTGGTTTGACCAACCTGATCAACAACTACAACAACACAGTGGCGAATAATCCCACGCCGGCCGGACAGGAACTGATCGCCAACAATCTGTTCACGCTGTCGCAGTTGCAGGCGCTGGGCGCGGTGGCACCGTCGATTGGGTTGCCGCCCGCGGGCGAAGTAGGACTCACCTGGTTGAAGACTTTCGATATGAGCCTGACCTGGGTGGGCAGCGTGAAGGTGAAGGAACGCGTAATTTCAATCGAACCCAGCGCGAGCCTCTTCAACTTGTTTAATTTCGCCAACTTCAATATTCCCGGCAGCGTCTTGAGCGGAATTTTGAGCGGCACGCCGGGCGCGGTGAACGGCACCACCTACGCGGATACCAGTTCGGTGCGCATCGGAGTCGGCACCGGCGTCTTTTCGCTGGGCGCGCCGCGCACCGTGGAGTTTGGGTTGAAGCTGACGTTCTAGGCCGAGTCAGAACGCGTCTCGGCACAAAAAGATGAGTTCGTGCGTTGAAGATGCGCAGCGCCCCCGTCGCGGGTCTTCAACGCACGCGCTCCCCCTTCCTTCCGATAAGTGGGTCGGAACTATTAAGTTGCGCTCGCTTCGCTATTCGCTCGCATCCGCCGAGCAGCCATGAAAACGTGATATCGCCTGCATATCCGAAGCATCGGCCCGCGTGGCTGTCCAGGTTCCCGTCGTCCCCGAGTCGTCAACGAAAGCGCCGACGATTTTATCGTCTTTTATTCTGCCCGTATAAATTGTGCTCAACGTTTTTGCGTCCGAAATAGGCTGCTTCACCGTAATTGCGATTATCTCGCCGTCAATGGTGCCAGAGTCAATTTCCACACACTGCCCGTCAGTTCCGACTAGATTGCCGATCAACCATTGGCCTCGCTCGCCGGTGGAGAAGAGGCGGACCGCGAACCGGGACACACCGTTTTGACCGCGCCGCCGTCCCTGCCAAACTCCAAGATCCATACTCGCGTACTCGACGATGAGTTGCGGAGGTGAAGCCACGACCACAACCACTCCCGTCCCTTGCGACAAGGCCAGCTGATCGCCCATGATCATGTAATGAAACGTCAAATGAAATGAACCGGCTGGGTGCGGAGCGAATTTCCAGGTTCGCGCGGCGTCCTCGGACGCTTTGCGGAGGAGCGGCGGGCCGGAGTCGGCTTCGGCGCTGAGCACCGACGTGCCATCGGTGGTCACCTTAACTCGAACATCGCCCTGGATGTGTGCGGTCCTGGCAATCGGCGGATAAGTGGGATTGGTCTGGACCGTTGCTTGCGGCACGACTTCCGCTGGTTGCTGCGTAGGAAGTGGCGCGGGCCAAAGGAAGAGTGACCACGGCAAACAGGATTGGCGGATGCGTTTCATGCCGGTAAAGTATCAGAATGGCGGACAAAACCTCAGTAGTTTTGTGGCCCTCCGGGACGCGATCGGAGAGTTCAGCGATTCGGGTCAGGGCTTGGCGCGAGGAAATTCTTCGATGTGCATTTCACCCTGGCGGCCGAAGTAAATCACTTTTTTGCCGGTCAGGAAGGCCCAGTAGGCGATGACTCCGGCTGCGGCGGACTGCTTCATGAACTCTGGGTAGCGGATGGTGTCGCTTTGCGCGCCGCGAATGGCGGCGACAATTCCCTCCGTGGAAAACTCCTGCGCGATGGGCAAATGTGGCAGAGTCATTTTCGCGGTGTGGGTCTGGCCGTCGCGGAGGTAAAGAGTTTCCTGCATCGCGGCGGCATCGCAGAAATAGGATTCGACGCCCACTTCCAGCAGGCGGCGCACCACTTCGGGGAAAATCAATTGGCCGGCCTGCGTTTCGGCCATCACGGCATGCATGGCTGCAATCTTCAGGGGAAATTCCTCCCATTTATTTTGACGCCGCGAATTTTACTCTAAAAAGAGATTCTAGCCGGCGAGTACGTGCGCGATTCGAAGCCACCACGCGGGATGCTGAGTAACGGCGTACATCACGATCGTCTGGCCGACGATCAAAGCGGGCAGCGCGTAACGGTAAACCTGATGCACGCTGCGGTTGACGAGGAGATCGCGCGCGACGCCGAGCAGAATCAAAAAGTCGACGCCGGAATAAAACACGATGCTCGGCATCAGCGCAATGCGGCCCCAGCCGGCGGCGGTGAGCGCGCAGGAAGCGAGCAGGATCAAGCGGCGGTGGAACTCCGGTTTTTTGCGCCACAGGATGGCCAGGGAAAAGGTAATCGTGAAGCAAGTGATATCCCACAGGGGAATGGCCATAAACGCTTCGGCGTAGGGCTGATGCAGCACGATCGTGTTGAAGCGCGCCATGGTGACCGAGATAGCGACTCCGAACGTGATGATGGCCACGCCGAGCGCGGCGCCAAACCAGCCCAGAGTGCGATGCAATCCCACGTGCTGTGTGCGCACCAACGCGGACTGCACAATGAAAAAAAGCAGCCAGCTGGAAAACACGGCGGCGTGAACGTAAAGGAGGAGCGGACGCGGCTCGTGAGGGTGGATGAGATTCTGGCTTACGGTGTGACTGAAACCGTAGATGACTACGGCGGCGATCAGCAGCGACATCGAAAAATAGAAGTACTTGTCGAGGAAACCGCCGCGCCCGATGATTTTAGCGGTCTTGATGGTCTTCGCGGCTTTGACGGCCACGGGTTCAAGCGCGATTTGATTCGGAATAGTAGTGGACACGATGGGCTGGAGCCTTGATCTGTGCTGCCACGGTATCTGGATTTCGCGGACCACGCAACCGATTCGTCATCTTCTGTTCGCCGGCGGTTCTTCCTGCATTAATATGGGCGAGGCAGTGTGCCGATACGATTTAAGGGGCCTGCCGCGCCACGCCGAGGCCGCCAATTCGCCGATGTGGCTGGAGTAAACGATGGAAAGCAACGAGCGCTCGAAGCTGAGCACCAACCAGAAAGCGCTGCAGATCAATCTGGATCATATGTTTTACGGCACGTTTGCGGAAATCGGCGCGGGCCAGGAAGTGGCGCGCTGGTTTTTCAAGGTGGGCGCCGCGGCCGGAACGATTTCGAAATCGATCTCGGCGTACGACATGGCGGTGAGCGACGCGATCTATGGGCACAGCAAACGCTACGTCTCGCGCGAGCGGCTGCAGGGCATGTTGAACCACGAGCACGCGTTGAACCTGGAGCGGCTGCAATCGACGCGGCGGGACAGCACGGCGTTCTTCGCCTTCGCCAATACGGTGGCGGCGCGGAATTATCAGGGCACCAATGAATGCCACGGCTGGATGGGCGTGAAGTATCAAGCGCACCCGCGCGACGAAGATAGCCAGATCATCATGCACGTGCGCATGCTGGATCCGGCCAGCGACATGCAAGCCGACGCGCTGGGGATTGTCGGCGTGAATTTGTTGTACGGCGCGTTTTTTCTGCATCACAAGCCGGAAGAGCTGCTGGAGTCGCTGCTCGACAATCTGAACGTGAAGCGCATCGAAATCGACATGATCGAATTTTCCGGGATCGAATATCGGTATGTCGATAACCGGGTGATGAGTTTGAAATTGGTGCAGCTGGGCCTGAGCGGCGCGGCTATGTTCGGGCCCTCGGGCGAAGTCCTCCAGCCTTCGGAAGTTTTGCGTAAGCGGCCGATTCTCGTGGAGCGCGGAAGTTTTCGCCCGGTCACGAAAGTGAACATCGATATGATCAACTGCGCCAAGGAGCGTTTCAGCGCGGAGCCGGAAGTGGAAGCCGGGCAAGTGGTGGAGCTGATGGAAATCACCATGACCAACCTGCTGGCCACCGGAAAAATCGACCTGACCGATTTTCTAGCGCGCGCGGATCTGCTGGCGGCGGTGGGAAAAATCGTGCTGATTTCGGATTACTTCGAATATTACCGGCTGGCGGCGTATCTGGCGCGCTACACCCACGCGCCAATTGCGCTGACCATGGGCCTGATGAGCCTGGAAGATTTATTCAAGGAAGAATATTACGCGGGGCTCGAAGGCGGGATTCTGGAAGCGATGGGCCGGCTATTCACCAAGGATTTGCGGATTTACGTGTATCCGATGCAGGAT
>Ga0307474_10000551_pt1 | contig 26962 bp, 36 predicted proteins | sample atmos_gasesECM1C_2_FD_203312 | JGI IMG/M metagenome (GOLD analysis project Ga0307474, IMG submission 203312) | Hardwood forest soil microbial communities from Morgan-Monroe State Forest, Indiana, United States - atmos_gasesECM1C_05 | ecosystem: Environmental > Terrestrial > Soil > Temperate... | reverse complement strand
CATCGAAGGACCAGCCGCCTCCACCACGAGCAGCGCGTAGAAGAAGAACGCGCTTGTCCGGTTCACGCCCTTCTCGAACGATCAGCGCTCAACGTCGCTGTGAACGCGACGAGGAAGAACGCCAGCCACCAACCCCAACGCTCCCAATGAGGCGCGACGATGAACGTAGCCATGGCGCAAGAGAACACGATCCGGGCTGGTAGGCGTGTCATAGCTAGTTCGCTGCGACGCGACGCGTGACCGAGCAGCTGCGACCGTGCGTGGTCCGTTCTCCACATTCGCCGCAGCGGTTTGTCTTGGGCGCAGGAGGGGCCGGCTGGGGCAGGTCCACGTCCGGCGGCCTGAACTTGCAGGCCTCGCACAGGGCGCAGTCATCGCAGAACGCCAGAGCGAGGCATCGCGGACACTTCTGTCCACGAGCGTGCCCGAGCACGCGCATCTACGCGGACCTCTTGGGCTCATCGGCCTGAATGAGCCATGAGAGCCTCTCGCCCGCGCGAAAGGGCACGAGGCCACCGGGTAGCTCCTTGGGCACGTCGACAGGCTCCTTCACCAGCTCGACGTAGTCCTCGTTGGGCGGCAGCCGGTAGAAGTGAGCGCCGAAAACCGACGTGAAGTTCTCCAGCCGTTCGAGAGCGCTTGCCTGTTCGAAGACCTCTGCGATCACCTCCATCGCGACGGGCGCCGTGTAGACACCCGCGCAGCCGCTGTCGCACTCCTTCGTGTTGCGCGCGTGCGGTGCCGAGTCCGTCCCCAGGAAGAACTTCGGGTTGCCACCCGTCGCCGCGCCGATGAGCGCCTGGCGGTCGATCGGATGCTTCGCGATCGGCTTGCAGAAGTGGTGCGGGCGCAGCTTGTCACCAACGACGTCATCGAGCGTGAGCAAGAGATGATGCGCGGTGATGGTCGCCGCAACGTTCCGTGGGAGCGTCGCGACGACATCGACGGCTCGGTGCGTCGTCACGTGCTCCAGCACGATGCGTAGGCGCGGGTAGTCCGCCGACAGCTTCCGCAGAGCGCCGAGGAAGAACGTCTCGCGGTCGAGGCAATAGAGGCCCGGCACCTCGCCGTGCAGGCACAGCACCATGTCGGCCTCCTGCATGGCTTCGAAGACACGACGATCCATGGAGATGTCGCCGAGCATGTCGACCTGGATGCCGTCGTCGGAGTTGGTCGTGACGCCGGCTGGGTAAAGCTTCGCGGCCACGACGCCCGCCGCGTGCGCATCGCGCACCGTGTCCGCCGTCGTCGTCGGCAGGAGCTTGATCGTCATCAGCGGCTCGAAGCCCCAGTCCGCTCCGAGCACCGTCCGGATCGCGTCGAGGATGCGCGCCTTGTAGGCCATCGCGTCCGCGCCAGTACGGATTGGCGGCGTCGTGTTCGGCATGACGAGCGCGCGACCGAAAGTCGTGGCCGTCGCACCCACCACGTGGCTGAGCATCTCCCCCTGCCGAAGGTGCACGTGGAAGTCGTCGGGGCGACGGATCCGGATCTTCGTCTTGCTCGTCATGTGGGTCCCCTCAGTCGAACAGGCTTTCGATGATGTCGGTGATCAGTCGCCAGAACCAGCTGTTGCTTTGCCCGGCGGTGTCGCGCCGGAAGTAAATGACGAGGATGACGATCGCCACGAGCGACGCGCCACCGAGGACGGCCACGTGCATCCCGTCGGAAGAGGACGTCACGCAGCGTCCTCCACCCTCGACGGTCCGAGGCGTCGGTTCACGCTTCGAATGATCCCTGCCACACGCCACGGTCGCAGGATCGACACGCTTCCCAGCTCGACGGCGGACGCGCCAACATCGAGCAAGCGATTGGCGTCGCGCTTGCTGAGAATGCCGCCTCCACCGACGACGGGCTTCGTCATCCCGGCTCGCATGACGTCGGCGATCCACTCCTCGACGATGGGCAGAAGCGGCTTGCCCGACAGGCCGCCCCCGCCGTAGCGCGCGATCGGGCTCTCGTCCGAGCCGAAGAGTCCCTTCCAGTCGATGCGATCCTTGAGCTGTCCCCACGGGATCGTGTTCGAGCAGACGACAGCGTCGCATGCCGAATGCGCTGCCATCTCGCACGCCAGCTCGGGCGGCACGAGTGCGTTGAGCTTGATCATCGTCGGCACGTTGAGGCGCTTGGCATGGTCGAGCACCGCCGCGACCTCCTCACGCAGGTGCGACGAATCGACGCCCACGTTGGGACACGAGAAGTTGAGCTGGAGCGCGGTGAAGAGCGTTCCATTCGCCTGCACGAACGGCTCCAGGAGCGTGAAGAAGCTCGACGCCTCGGAGATACGATCCCTCGGCGTCCCTTCGACGGCCATGTACGAGACCACCATCTGACGCGGTCGCCTACCCTTGCGGTGGTCCTTGCGGTTGTCCTCGCGCCACCGATCCATGAGCACGCGGATGCCGGGACCCGAAAGACCCACGGCGTTGAGCACGACGCCTGCGAGGGGCTTGACCACGATGCAGTCCGGTCGCAGAGCCATGGGTTGCTGACCGTCGTCGAGGGGCATGTTGCCCTTGCGCGGCAGAAGCGTCGTCGTCTTCGCCACGAACGTGCTCCCGGCGTACCGAAGGCCGCACCAGGCGGCCAACGAGTGCCACCAGTAGCCCTCGCCGAAGAAGCTCCGCCCACCCGCGGAGTTGAAGACGTTCCCCCATTCGATACCACGCAAACGCATTCGCGATGACTTACACCGTGTCAAACGTTGGCGCAACGTGCGTGCGCGGGGACGGAGCTAGTTCTCCGACGAGCAGTTCGCCGTCGACGTCGCGCACGTGGAACTGCCTGGGCAGCACACCGGGTACGCGGTCGGGCAACATGTACCGTCACCGCAGTCGACCGAGTCGGCCGCGGGACACGAATCCGGCGACGTGGAGCAACCCGAGGTCGTTGTGATCTGGCAAGGATCGCTGGCGCAGTACTCGCCGTTCTGGCAGTACGCGCACATGCCGATCGTGGCGCAGTAGCCGCAGTACGAGTAGTTCGGATCGCCCGGTTGGACACACGGACAGCCCTCGGTGGAGGAGCAACCGGACACCGTCCCGGCGAGCGGTTCGAGGGTCGCCGCCACGCCAGGGACCGTACCGCCACCGCTGTCGTTCGACGGCGACGCCTCCGCAGCGCCCTCCAGGGCGCCCGTATCGGCCGCACCGTCCACGTCGGGGCCCGACTCCTGCGGCAACGCGGCCTCGCCACCCGCGTCCGTCGCGTCCCCAGCATCGCCACGACCGCCACCGTCCGCCTCGACCGCGTTCGAGTAGCTGCCGCAGCCGACGAGCAGGGTCAGCGCGATGGATCCGAGCAACCCGAGGACGGCCATTTTCGCTGTCATACGTGATGTATAACACGCATCGGCACGAACGTCACGCCGGGGCGCCCCCGATTTGTGCTAGCCCATGTCCGTGGCCACGCAGCACGTCATCGATCCGCTGACGCAATGGGAGCGCTCGGTCGGCCTGTTCGTCACGGAGCGCAGTCGCTGTGGCGGCGTGCCCGATTCATGGTTCGTCGGGCGCCTGCGGCGCAACACGCGCCTCTTCCGCGCCGGAGACCTCGTCGTGGGCACATGGTGGAACGGCGGTGGAGAACGGCAGCCCGTATGGGCCTTCAGTTCACGCGGTTACAAGGTCGTCCACTTCTACCTGCCGTACACACGCTTTCTGACGCGACCGAAGGAGCACTTCGGCGAGCGCTTCTTCGAGCTGGAGGACAATCATCGGCCGGCGTGGCTGCCGTACTCGGACTCGACTCACACGGATCGGACGACAATGCAGATCGTCGAGCTGCCGGATGCGCTGACGAAGCTATCGCCAGCGGATCCGGCTGTTCGGAGGTACGCCGCCGAAACCCTATGCGCAGGGGATGCCGCAGCCCGGTAGGCGCAGGTAGCCGGGCTTGTCTATCGGGTGCCGCGTGGTAACTTGGGCGGCAGTCCAGGCAGTGCACAGCGCTGGAGGTCGAGGCTGCGCGGCAACGCGCAGAAACGGCGACGATTCCGTCGCTTAGCTCCTAAAGGCGCTCCCCCCAAGGGAGACGACCATCGTGGAGACGACCCGCGCAACGCGTTTGGCGAGCAGGAAAGACACCTGACGCCATGGCCCGCATCAAGAGCAACGACCGGATGCCACCTCGCTCCTTCGGGAACGTGCAGCATACGGTGGACCAGGCCGCCAACGGACCCCACAGTCGACGCGCGCTCGACTTCATGATGCGCACGTCGCCGCACGATCTCTTCGAGATCCTGCACAGCATCCGTCGCTGGTACTCGGGCCAAACCATGGCGCGCGCGCTCCGTTCCTACCGAGACGACTTGCGTGGCGTGATGCGTCTGGAACCACGTGACGTCATCGGCGTCTACCGAGGCTTCAAGGTGCCGAAGAACGATCCGCTCGCCCAATCGAAGCCAGGCGATCGCCACACGATTCGCGTCACGCGCAACCACGGCTTCTCCTCTTGGAGTCTCACCGAGGCGCCCACGCACCGATTCTCGGGAGCCAGCCCGGGCAAGGTCGGTCTCGTGGTCCGCCTAGTCGCATCCAAAGGAGTCGAGCCAGTCCTTGCGCCCCCCGAACGCACGGCATCATGGTTCAACTCGCTCTACGAGGAGGCGATCGGTCGATCCTTCCGACCGACCGAGCAGGAGTACCTCATCTACGCGCCGCGCGTGACCGTCGAGATCGTGCGCGTCAAACGGTGAACGAGAAAGGAACAGAGCATGGGAAAGATCGAGTTCGATGGTGGCAACGTGCTGGTTCGAGACAACAAGCTGTTCTTCTGGGGCGGATGGCCGAGCCAGTGGACGCTCGCGGACTTCGTGATCGACGGAGTCACCTACAACTGCTGCGAGCAGTGGATGCACGCCGAGAAGGCGCGACTCTTCGGCGACAACGAGGTCTTGGACAAGATCCTCGCCTCACCGTATCCCAAGGCCCAGAAAGAATTCGGCCGCAAGGTGCGCGGCTACGACGACGCGCGCTGGGTCGAGAAGCGCTACGAGGTCGTCGTCCGTGGCAACGTCGCCAAGTACAGCCAGAACCCGGAGCTACTCACGCTCCTGCGCGAGGCGCCCGAAGTGTTCGTCGAGGCGAGCCCTTACGACGCGGTCTGGGGCATCGGCATGGGCATGGAGGATCCGGACCTACTCGATGTGTCGAAGTGGCGCGGTCAGAACCTGCTCGGCCAGGCGATCGTCGAAGCTCGCCGCCGCATCCTGGCACCGTGAACACCGCAACCGACCAACCGCTCACGTTCGAGCAAGCGCAGGCTCTCGTCAGCAAGGACGAGGAGTTGGCCACTGCGCTTCGGCGCGCCGAGACCCTCGACTTCACCATGCTCAAGGCGAAGCTCGTACAAGATGGCGTCATGACAGAGGAGCTTTGCGAGGAGGCCGAAGGCCTCTACCGACGCTTCCTGGCTCTCGCCATGCGCTACCCCGATCGGACCATCTGTCCGACGGGTCCCATCGACACGTTCTGGCACGCGCACATCCTCGATACCCACGCCTACGAGCGTGACTGCACGGCTCTCTTCGGCCAAGTCCTGCATCACTTCCCGTACTTCGGCATGCGCGGTCCCGAGGATCGGGCCGATCTGGAGCACGCCTTTCAGGAGACGATCGACATCTTCATCCGGAGCTTCGGCATCGATCCAACCGCGGGCGACATGGCAGCACGGTCCTGTCGTCCGCAGAACTGCCCTTGACCGACCACGCGCGTCCGTCGATCAAGCACCGCGGTGTCTACGTTCGATGACCCTGACCTGATTGTAGAGGCCACGCGACAGCTCCAGTCCCGCCCGCGGTTCGCACCTTCAAACAGTAGACAGTGTCGATACGTGTAGCGACACGATTTGTGTTCGCGGCGCGCGTGGCCCTTCGGTAAATTCGGGGCATGTTCGAGCCGCGTCCGCATCCGCAAACCATGGGACCTGCTTGGAGCCTTCCGCGTTGGGACTGGCGCGGCGGCTGGGGCGGCGGATGGCCGTCGAGCTGGTCCGGATGGGTATGGGCCAACCCGTGGGGCTATCCCTACCATCGTCAAGAGGGCTTCGGTCGCCCGCACGGTGGATGGGGCGCAGGGCAAGCGCACATGCAGGTGCCCGCATACCAGCGCCCGCCGATGGCGATGGGACCCGGTTGGGCCACGCCGCGCTGGGACTGGCGTGGAGGCTGGGGCGGAGGGTGGCCGTCGAGCTGGCTCGGGTGGGTGTGGACCCACCCGTACGGGTATCCGTACCATCGTCCGCAGGGCTACGGGCAGCCGCTCGGTGGACCTGGCGCAGGTTGACGGGCGCTAGGGCACGAGCTGCTCGTGCGCAATCCGGACTCCGTGCCTCGGCAGTTCAGGGGTGACTACGCGAGAAAAGAGGCGGTCTGTGACGCGGTCGCTCCGTCTTCACTTCTGCCAGAACGGAGCCGGCACGTGCTTCTTGGTTCCTCTCTGGAGGATCCCGGTCTTGCTGTAGATGCTTCGTACGGGCTTGCCGGCACGCCAGTCGAGCACCTCGTCGGCGTTGTGTCCCCAGGCGGCAAGAGCCTCCAGAGGCGTGTCGAACGCCGAGACGTCGAAACCGATGCCTGTGGGAGGTAGCTCCCCGGACCACCGGAGGTCGTTGAGCGATCCCTGCCAGCGCGGCTTGCCGTCGACCGTGGTTCCGTAGTTCATGTTGCGCAACAGGCTTCCGGCGCGCTTGCCTTTGTAGAAGATTGGCCTTCTATCGTACCAGAAGGAGCTGTGCGGCGGACGCTCCTTGGAGTGCTCCACAGGTCCCAGCGTGAAGACTCGGCCGCCAGACGTCGTGAAACGTGATGGAGGCTTGATTGTCTGCCACTGGCGTACGGGCGCGAGCGACTCCAACAATCTCTGCGCCACCGGCTTGTAGGGCTGGGCGCTGCTACGGCGACCCCTGGATCGTCGCGAAGGGCGGCTGCTGCGCTTGATGGCCATGCCACGAATTTATCAGCGGATCCAACTCGCCGTCCAGGATCAGATCCGCCCGCGCAGGCACGCACGCGCCACGACGAATCCGAGAGGTGTGAGGCCCCAGCAGCCGATCGCGCGAAACATGTTGGCGCCCATCTCCTCCCGCATGTCCTCCGGCAGGCGCCTTTCCGAGAAGACGAATCGCTCGCCGCTCGACAGCGCTAGCCGATCCGGCTGACGCGCGAGATCGCCTTGGATACAAGCTCCGCGCTTCGACACAGAAACTCGTAGTCGAGCGTCGATGGAGTGTCCGTCGGCTTGTGGTAGTGCGGGTTGCGCAGGAACGCGGTGTCGGTGACGAGCAGCGCACGGTGACCCTTCGCCCAGAACGATCCGTGGTCCGATAGGCCGCTCAGCAATGCCGCCTCGCTGCCCGCTCGGAAGGTCACAGCCTCGACGGGCAGATCCGAGACGAGTCCCTCGAAGAGCTTGAGCAGCCGCAGGCTCTTCGAGTTCGAGACGAGCGCGAGAAAGTCTCCTTCCGCTCGCTTCGTATCAACGCCTTCAACGAGCGTCTGGCGCTCGGCCTTGTAGCCGAGCATCTCCAGGGAGAGCATCCCGATGACGTCAGCGCCTCCGAGGCGCTTGCAGTGCGCCGCGCTGCCGAGAAGACCATCCTCCTCCCGATCGTACGCCACGAACTGCACGTGGTGAGCACCTTGCTCCGAGGTCATGTGTGCAGGCTTCTTGTACGGTTTGTACGCGCGAGCGATCTCGATGAGAGCCGCGACGCCGCTCGCGTTGTCGTCCGCTCCGGGCGAGCCGGGCACGCTGTCGTAGTGCGCACCCACCACGAAGAGCGGCATGCGTGGATTGCCAGCCTCGGCGATGACGTTGCGGCTACCGTCCGCCTCGACGACGATGCGGCAAGGCAGACCCGCACCCTTTAGCTCCTGCTCGATGTAGTCGGCCGCACGAGCATGCGCCGGGGTGCCCGGCACGCGCGGGGACGAGGCGAGCGCCTCCACGTGCTTGCGCAGCCGCAGCTCCTCCATGAAGAGGAATCTACAAGAGATGTCGTTCTTCAGGTAGCAGCCACCGCTCACCCGGCCCCAGAAACTCAGCGGTGGCTTGCGTCGATGGCGCGTTGGATCTCGCCGATGGTGCGCGCATTATCACCCCGAGGAACGACGGACTTCTCCATCGACTCGATCGCGCCAAGGCGCAAGAGGGCCACGCTGTCGTGCGGAATGCCCATCGTGGCCAGGCTGTCGCGACTGGTCACGCCGTCGACGCGCTTGGCCTTGAGGAAGGGAACGGCTCCACGTTCTTCAAGCAGTCCGAAGTCAGCATGCTGGCGCCAGTAGTCCTCGCTCCAAGCGCCAAAGGGTGAGGTGGATTCCTTGCGGACGTTCTGGTTCTCGAAGAGACTGCGGATCGCCGGCTGCGACAGATCGGCCAGATCCAAGACCTTGGCGCCCCTCTTGAGCCGGATGGTCCACAGGAAGGCCGTAGGGCTCTTGACGTAGTAGGGTGAGCCGTACTCGGTAGCAACGACCGGATTGGGCGTCAGCCACAGGATCCCTTGGGCATTGAGCCTCGGTCGAGCGAAGTCGTGGTAGGTGCCGTGGTAGAGCGGATCGCCAGCGGTGTACGTGAAGTTGCCGAACCTCCGTCCGCGCCCGAGACAACGGAGGCATCGTCCGGCGTACAACGGTCCGCGTCGTCCGCACGTGCACATCGTCACAGACGGCATCTGTGTCGCTCATCATACACGTATCCTTTCGAAGCTCTGGTAGCATCGGCAGCATGGTCGCTCGACGAGCCAGCCGCCGGTCACGAGGCCGAAGGAGCCGTGGCGCCAGGCGCCACGGCAGTGTAAGCCCTCTGCACGTCGCGCCGTACTCCACGAAGAACCTGACAGACGATCAGGGGATGAACCTGCACCCGCATAGGGGCGGATGGATCGTGAACGTGCGCGGCGAGTACATGGGCTCCGTCAAGAAGCTCAAGGCTGGCTGGAAGAAGGAGCCGCTGGGCGGCTACACCGACAGACCTTCGGACCGGTTCTCGCGTGCGATCGACCGGGCAGCGGAGCTTCTGGACCAGCACGCAGGCTCTCGCTGAGCGCTCCAGCGGCAGAGGCTAAACATCGCCGCGCAGCCGCCCATCGGAGTCGACCCCGACTGACCATCGGGCTCAGCGCTACGCGCGTCCCATCACCATGGCTGCCGCATCGCCCGGCAGGAGGGGCACTGGCAGCCCGCCATGACGGCACGGGCCGTCTCGCAGGAGGCGCAGCCGCATCCCGACGTCGGCACACCTGCCGTGGCCACGGGCGGCGGAGCGGGGGCTGGAGGCCGAGGAGGAGCCGGACGCGCGGCGAGGACGGGAGGCGCTGGACGCGGGCGCCCGGCAGGTGCGGGAAGGGCCGGCCGGCTCGCCATGGGAGGAGCGGGCTTCGGTGCGATGCCGCGCTGCTCGTCGGGCGTCGGCACGCCCGACGCCTGAAGCTCCCGGGCCGCAGCGAGGGCACCAGCTTCGCCCGCGGGGCTCGACGACACGATGTTCATGATGTGCGCGCGATGGCTCGGCGGCGCGCCGTTCATGCCGTGCGTCGCGTAGTACGCGACCTTGGCGGTCGGATCCGTCACAGTCTTTGGAGCGCGCGGGCCCGCCACACGTCCGATGTGCACGGCCGTCGCCAGATCGAAGCCTCGCTTCTGCTCCGGGCGCAGGCCGTTGCGCACCGCCTGAAACTCGTAGGGCGTGATCTTGTGCTGCATCATGCCCGCGCCCAGCTCGAACCCCTGGAAGTCCTGACCGACCTGCGAGAGCGTCGCGCGCGCGGACTGAAGCACCGGATCGTTGGAGATTGCCTGCTGGCCTACTTGCAGGACGTGCTGGAGGTTCTGGGGATCGCTGAGGGCCTGGCGCGTGATCTCCTGGAGGTTCTGGCCGTGAGCCATCGCCATGCCCACGCTCAGCCCGTCGCCCAGGGCCTTGCGCGCGTCGGGCGACAGGTTGGGGATGAGCGCCTGGCCCTGCTGGATGAGAACGTCAGCGATGCTCTTCTTCTTCGCGATGGCATCGGCCGTCGTCGCAGCCGCGCGCGCGGCAGGCTGCGCGTCCGGAGGCAGCGCCGAGATGGCCGTGTCGATCGCTGCCTGTGGGATCTTCTTTCCGTCCGCCAGATCCTTCGCGAAGGTCAGCCCATAGCCGAGCGCCTGCGAGGCCTGCGGCGGGATGGGCACACCCGCGGCCTGTCCGAGATCGCCGAGCGCCGCGAGACCAACCTGGCCGATGTTCTTGTGCTCCATCGCCGCGCGACCCGCATCGAAACCCGCCTTGGCGATCGGGCCCCCAGGCAGCGCGTCCGCGGCCGCCGTCAGCGCCGCCTCGCCGATCGACTCGCCCTCAGCCAGGGCGAGGCCACCGCCGATGGCAGCGCTCACGGGCGCCCCGATGCCTGGTACGAGGCTGACGACCGTCTGCACGTACGGAGCGATCTCCTTGACGCCCGAAGCCGTGCGCTTCACGCCGTCGAGCACCGCCTTGTCGATGCGCTGCCCGCGTCCGATGTCCTCGGCGATCCGGAAGGGCGCTGAGTCGATCTGCAACGCGGCATGCAGGACGGGTCCGACGACCGGGATCTTGTCGATCGCGTTGCTGATCTTGCCCGTCACCTGATCGAGCGCGTGCGACGCCGCACCGATCGCACGGCCAGCCGCCTTCACCGCGTTGTGCAGGAAGGTCGACTGCACGTCGATGATGGGCTTTCCCTTGACGATGTTCCCGAGGTTGACGTGGATCGAGAACCCAGGAATCAGCCCGCCCGTCGCGAAGTACATGAACGGCTTACCCCAACGGACCGTTGGGGCCTCCGCTCGGCCATGCCGCATGCATCGCGCTCCGCAGGCCGTCGAAGGCCGCCTGCACGTCCGCAAGCGATCCGTGCCCGCGCTCCGTCGAGTCGACCGCATGATGCAGGCGACTGATCGCCGCCTTCACCCGGTGCGTGCCGCCCCCGCCGCCGTGCTGGTGCTGCTGACCCGTCACGTACGCGTAGGGCCAGCCGGCAGGAGCGCCAGGCGGGTAGTTCTCCAGGGGCACGAGCGGCCCGCTCGGAGGCCAGCCGCCGAAGCCAGCTGGCGGAGGTCCCACGAGGCCATCGGTCTGAGGCCACCCTCCCCAGCCGTATCCCTGCCACGCCGGGTAACACAACTCGCACATGTGCCAGCCCTCCTGGAGCCTCAGAGCATTCTCTCGCCGTGCGCGCTCCCGCGCCTAGCTGAATCGTGTGACGACACGTCGATACGTTTCTCGATCGCCATCGCCTCCGGTACGATTCGGACCGGATGTGCAGGAAGAAGCAGAGTCCGCTGGAAGGCGACATCGACCTGTCACTGCTCGCGTCGCTGCCGTGGACGGAGCCCGAGGTTCCGCACCTGCCGCTGCGACCCGCGAGGCCACGGTTCCGGATGGCCCCACCCGTATTCACGCTTCCAGAGCCGAGCGCGGAGGACGTTGCCGCCCTCCTTCGAGCGCTCGACCACGATCAGTGAGCAGCCGCGGGTCCCGCGTCGGTGGCCCGAGCCGCCGCCGCCGTGCGGATAGACTTGAGGGTCGCGAGGATCGACTGCGGCATGCAGTTCGGCGCACCCGACACCGGCGGCTTCCCGACGCCGCACAGCATCGGAGATGCCGCCGCGGACGCAGGGGGACCGGCATCCGGAATGGCACCCGCCTCCGGAACGGCACCGGCATCCGGAGCCTGCGTGTAGAAGGCGAGGATGGCGTCGATCTCCGCCACGAGCTGCGAGGTGAGCACGTTGTCGCAGGCCTGGATGATCGCGTCGACGTTCAGGACGCCGCTCATCGCCTGGAGGATCACGCAGGCTCCGATGGCCGCAGCGCTCTGCCCCGTCTGCGCGCCACCGCTGCTGTTCAGGAAGGCGCAGCCCTCCACCACCATCGCCGGCTGCTCCTTCGTCTCGCGCGTCACCGCCGGGACGAGGCACAGGCCGACGATGCCGGCGATGCCGAGGCCCTGAACGAGCCGCATCCGAACGAAGCCGCGAGCGCCCACGAGTCCGGCCGCTCCGACCGCTGGAGCCTTCGCCGCCGCACGCTTCGCGCGAATGGCGCGAACGTTCTCGGGGACGACCACGTGTGCATGAACCGCCAATCCAGGTGCTGATCCCGTCATGAGGGACACGATACCAGCAACGACCGCATAGAAGATAGTCGGTGCGTTGAACACCAAAGGCGATTGGGACGCGAGGTAGGACACGATTCCCCCAAGCAGGGTCATCGCAATCGTCAGGGTGGGCAGCCACGACTTGGGCGTGGCCCACTTCCACGCGAACATTCCGGTCTGCACCATCTGGGTGATGATGCCGAGCACGAGGCTCAGCACCGTCGTCACGACCGTGGCCGTCGTGAGCGTCGGCGGAGGTGTCGACGGCACGATGGCCACCTGTGTCGTACCGCTCGCTACCTGCGCGAGCGCATCGAACGGAAGCACGACCCACAGCGCGACAACGCCCACGCACAGGACGAAACGACGCATCGACCTTTACCTCCGCGTAGCGACACTCACATCGAGGGTATCACCAGCTCGTGCAAAAGACCGTCACGCAGGACGCCATCGAAATCGCGCCAGGGTCGCGGCCGTTGCCGACGTGCGAAGATGCCAGCGACCGACACCTTGGGGATCGCCCCCCAGCGCCGCCAGCGCCTCTCACTGTCTCTCGACACAGGCCCGTCGATGAGCCAGTCGCCTCCAGGTGTACGCAGCGTCAGGCTCTTGCCGTCCTCGCCGCGCCAACGCGTGACGCCGTGAAACCAGTGCGCGTCCCACATGGCACCTACCGGCGCCGCGTCCGCGTCCATGGAGCGACCCGTGGGCTCACGCAGCGTGAAGATTGCGCTGGTGCCGGGACGGACCCACTCGCGCTCGTAGTAGAGGACGCGAGCGTCGTCCTCCTTGAACTCGTAGCTGCACCGCTCGCACTGTTTCGGCCAGCGCGGATCGTCCTTCGGCCAGTTGCCTTCGACCGACACGGCATCCGCGTCCGTCGCTTCTACCCGATCGAGCAGAGCCGCCCCCTCATGCCATCCACGCTCACAGCCCGAGCCTCGCGCGTCGGGCGCGCGCACGTGCCGGAAGAGAAAGCGCCGACACCAGGCGGTACGCTCGATGAGGAAACACTCGACCGCGTCCATCGTCATTTCGCGCTTGGCGTCGATGGTAGCAGCGTTCTTGCAAGGACCGGCAGCGCTTGTTATACGTGGTGTATGACGCATGCGCGCCGAGGGCGACGGGAACAGCCCGCGTGCCAGAGCGTGACATCGCCGAGTGATGTGGGCCGCATCCCGAAGATCCACTTTCGTCGCAGCGAGACGTGCACCGAGTGTCCGTGGCGCCGCGACGTCGCCGTCGGACACTTCCCGCCGGAACGCTACGTGTCGCTCCGTCGGACCTGCGAGCAGGGCTTCAACAACGTCTTTGCCTGCCATCAAACGGCCGAGGGCCACGAGACCGTGTGTGTCGGCTACCTCATGGTCGACGGGCTCAACAACTTTCGCGTACGCCTGGCCGTCATCCAGGGGCAGTACGATCCGAAGATGCTGAAGGCAACTGGACCCCTCTACGAGTCCTTCCGTGAGATGGCCGTCGCCAACGGCGTCGTCTGGGACGGCGACTGGAACGAGCCGCAGGAGTAGGTCCATGGAACGCATTCGCTTCGTCTACAAGATCCTCACCGAGCTGCGGTTGACTCAGCAGGAGGTCGTGGCACTGACCGACGCCTGCGAGGTCCACTACGATGTCGACGTCCAAGGACTATCGAAGCCTGGTTCTGGCGCCATCCTCAACGGCGCACGCAATCACTTCCTCGTGCAGCATGACGCCGAGTGGGTCGCCGTGCAGGCTTCGAGTCGCCAGCTCGACCTCCTATGCAAAGCGATGGAGATGGCGGGCGTACTCGCGGAGGCACGGGCGTATTCGAAGCAGCTTCTAGTAGACCTCTACGTAAAATTGCGGATCCTCCAGCGGGAAGCGAGCGCCGAGTGGGAGAACGTCAACGCGCGCGGCGACGTCGAATGCGATCACGGATGACGCCGACTCCAGCACGAACGAATCACACAGGAGCCACCAGCATGGATTTCTCCTACAAGGACGAGCAGGACAACCACCGCGGCTTCACGCCCGAGGAGCTACTCCGAGCCGGGCACCGAACCGACGATGGCGCCAAGAAACGCTACGACGATAGGCTCCAGCTGTTCGTGAGCCGCGGCGGTCACGTACCGCGGCTGAGGCACCATCTGCTCTGGATGCTGCACAACTGCGTTGCCCATCCTCTGCTCACGGTTCCAACCCACACGGCCGTGGAGTTCCATGAGCTGACGAGTCAGTGGCTCAACGCCAAGACCCACGTCGTGGGCGGCAGCGTACGCCACGGCCGAGGCGAGTGGAGGCTGCTCCGCTACTCGATGCCCAAGGTCGAACGCACGGTCGCATGGGCCATCCACAACCTCGTCGCCCACACGATGATCGGCCTCGCGCCGTGCAAGCCGACCTTCAAGTTTCACGACTGGACCGCCCGTCTGATGGACGTGCCAGGGTGGGTGTGACAACGTTCGTGCCGAGCCCGATGGTGAAGCGCCCCACGATGAAACCGAGGACCAAGGCAGAGCAAGCGATTCTTGTTAAGGTCCGCACCGCGAACGAAGCAGGCGCTCTCGCCGGACTTTCGACGGCGCCAGGCGAGGCCAACTTCGGCGCCCACGCGTTTCGCTTCCTCCGTCGACTCAACGATCGTGGAGAGCTTGTCTGGATGCCGCGCTCGACCAAGTTCGGCGCGGGCTGGGCCCTACGCGAGTGTGTCGACGATTTCTACCGCGCAGGCTATCGCCCAGAGTAGCGGCGGCGGCTGCCAACTCAGCGGCAAGCGCTCATCGGATCTCGACCTGGATGCGCGCCTTGCCCGCCGCCAAGGCCTCGGCGCGACTCTGGAACACTAGGCCCGAGCTGTGGCGCCCTCCAGGGCCGTGCGTCGTGTACCCGTACTTGGCCGTACGCGCGAAGCCGGGCTGCGGATACGAGCGCCCATCGGTCTCGATGAGGTAGCCGTGGGACATGGTGCTCTTCGTCTCCAAGTCCCGGTAGGCAGCGTTTCCGTGACGCCGGGACCTACGACTGGACCGACCGCTGCGCTTTTTCGAGGCCATGCACCCACGAGTATCGCACAAATCGGTCGGCCTCAGCGATAGTGGATGCGAACGCGCACGGGCGCGCTGCCCAGGAACGACGCACCCAACTGTGCCGCTAGACGATCATCGGCTCGATCGGGTACCAGAGGCCGGCTGACACGAGGGTGGGCGCCGCGTCGCCAGTACCGTAGATGCCGTAGCGGCCATCAGAGGTGTTGTTGCCGCTGCTGTAGAAGATGACCTCCGAGGACGGACCGATCATCGCTGGACCCGTACCGTTGACGCCCGCGGGCATGATGTCCGCCATGGGCGCCGTTCCGGTCGTGGCGCCGTTGTACGTCGTGTAGTGGCCACCCGAGGTGTCCCAAACAGTGATGCCGTAGGGTTGCCCGGGCACGAGCGTGAAGAAGGTCGGGAAGACGGCGCTCCAGAGGCCGGGCCCCGACACCGCGATCGTGACCGTGGCCTCCCGGACATTGCCCGTGGGCAGCCACAGGGAGACCTTGAGGCTCGTGGCACCACCCGCCCAGTAGCCGCGCACGCCGATGCACTGGTGGCCAGCCTGCGTCGCCGCGAATGCTATGCCGCCCGAACGGCTGCCGGCGTTGTTCACGACGCCCGGCAGGCCCGCGCCCATGACGATGTCGACGATCGAGACGTAGAGGTAGGTAGAGGCCGGCATCAGGTCACCGTCGGCTCGATGGGAGAACCGTAGAACGGACTGAAGCTGGCCGGGTTCGCGTCCCCGGAGCCCTGAGCGCTGTAGGGAGTGTTGCCGCTCACGTACGGGCAGAACTCGATGTACTGACCGGCGATGACGTTGACGCCAAGCTCCACGGCAGGGAGCACCGGGTAAAGTATGGACGTCGAGTTGATCAGCATCGTCGTGTAGTGAAGCCCCGCGGTGTCCCAGACCGAGATGGCGTACTGCGTTCCGGCCGTCAGCGCGACCGAAGATCCGAAGCTCACCGTGAAGACACCAGGACCGCTCACCGCGACGTTCGCGCTCGTCAGGCGCGACCCCGCCGACCAGAGCGACACCTTCAGCGTCGTGGCAGGGCCCGCCCAGTAGCCTCGCGCTCCGGTGCAGGAGTGCCCTGTCTGCGTCGCCGCGAAGCCGAGCGACATGGTGATGCTGCCGGACTGGTTCTGGACCTGCGAAAGGCCCACGGCCATCGCGAAGTCGACCGGCGAGACGAAGAGGACCATGGTCATGTGACCACCGGCTCGACAGGGAAGAGGACGTTCGTCGAGGTCTGATCGGGCTGGCCGTACCCCCAGTTGCTGCTGTTCTCGAACCAGCAGAGGTAGCACTCGAACTGAGAGGTTCCCGGGTTGTTGAAGAAGTCGACGCCCATGATACCCGCGTCCCAGAGGACGCTCGAATTGCCGACGCCCTGGGGAATGCTCTTGCCCCACGTCGCGAAGCCAGAACCCGCAGACCAGTACGTCGGTGCGAGCGCAAAGTTCGTCGTCGGCGGCGTCGTATCGAACACCGTCACGCAGTAGAGCGCTCCCGGCGTGAGCGCGACGGCAGACGAGAAGAGGATGGTCGTGATGCCGCCTGTCCCCACGCCAGTCGCAGTCGCGATCTGACCGACACCCTGCTGCCAGAGCGTGACCTGCACAGGATGGGTGTCGCCGCGGTAGAAGCGAACGCCCGTGCACGTGTGACCGTTGGCGGACGCCGTGAACGAAGTCCCGCTCGTTACGCCCGTGTAGGTGCCAGCAACGAGCGCCGCCTGCGAGATCAAGTCTCCGAGCGGCAGCACGTTGCCCACCAGGTTGTCGACGATCGACGCGCTGAGCGGAGGCAGATCCGGCGGAGGCGTGGGCACTCCCTCCGGAACGAGTTGTTTCAGCACCAAGCCCATCGGGGGCGGCATCGTCAGCTCCTCCGGTCAGGTGTCGAACTGGACCTGGCCGATGACGGACCAGGTGACGGGATCCGCAGGATCGCTCGGACTGACGCCCGCGAGCTGGACCTCCACAGTTGACCCGCTCTGCACGAGCGTTGCAGCCCAGCCTGTCACCGTACCCGCGCTTCGCACGTTGAGCGGATTGCCCGACGCCGGCAGAAACACGCCCGTCGCCGCCGTGAACGTCAGATCGGCCCGGTAGACGTTGCCCGCGGCACCGGAGTCGAAAGCCACGACCGAGATGGAGACGTCGACGGAACCCGTCGCAGGGATCGGGATCGGCACCACCGTGACCGGCGTGTTCGAGGTCGTGAAAAACTGCCCTGCGAAACCGTCGACCTCATAGGCCGTGTTCCACGCGAGCTTCGTCTCGGTGGGCACGATCTCCGCGATGGTACCAGCGCTCGTGTACGTGCTCGTGCCTGTGCCCGGCAGTTCCGGATAGTCGAGGTTGTCGAGCTTCGTCTTGTCAGCTGCCGACATGCTACCGGCCGCGCCCTCGGTCGCAGCCGTAATCGAGATGGCAGGCGTCAAGCCGCCCGACGACACGATGGGCGCGACGCCCGTCACGCTCGTCACACCCTGAGTGAGATTGTCGAGCTTCGTCTTGTCGGCCGCCGACATGCTACCGGCCGCGCCCTCGGTCGCCGGAGTGATCGAGATGTTCGGATTCACGCCACCCGAGGACTGGATGGGCGCCGTCGCCGTGACCGACAGGACTCCGGAGCCGCTGCTACCTCGCGCCAGGACGAGCTGGATGGCCCAACCACCCAGCTCGCGGTCGAACGTGAAGTAATACCCCGCGCCGTTCGTGTTGATGGTGGCCGTGTCCCCGACGCCGTCGAGGATCGTCTGGCCCGGGCTCGCGTTGATGACGATGGGCTGCGTCCCGGCGTTGTTGGCCACGTCCTGGATGAGCACCTGGTCGCCGTTGAAGGCGTTCGGATCGAGCGTGAGCGTCACCGCGCCCGAGAGCGCGTTGACCGCGTACATGTCGACGTGTGCCTCGGTCGTCTGCGACGCACTGATCGTTGCGATCTCGAACGGCGTCCCGAGCGCCCGATTGCGACCCATAGGCCATAGCGTAGAGCGTACGAATCGTACGCGGCCGCTTTTCGCGTCGATACATGTCGCTACGCTGCGCTACCGGCGCGCGCCCGCAGCGGTCATGGCGGTGTAGATCAGCTCTCGATGAGCCGCTGGCCGCGCTCGGCCCCGTGGATCTCCAGCACGCGGTCCATCCACGCTTGCGTCTTGGCCTTGGCTCGGAGGATCTCCGTAGACCGCCGCTCCTTCGCCTTGCCCACCGCCCCCTCGAACGGAAGACCCTCCAGCTCTCCGCGCCGGATCTGCTCCACGAGGCCGCGCGTCCAGTTCATGGTGCCGAGGTACGGCGCGGTCGCAACGCGGTCCTCCAGCGCGCGCCGGAACTCCACGGGGCCGAGCATCTCGCCTTCCGGAGCGACGTCGAACACCGTCAAGAACTTCGGATCGTCCGCAACGTGCAGGCCCGCGACGCTCTGCGCCCCCCAGAACTCGTAGTAGACGACGACATTCTGCCACCGGCTGTCGCGCGCGACGCGACCGAGCAACTCTCCCAGCTGCTCCTCGAAGAGCCGCGGCACGAGGACGAGCTGCGGGTTGCTGTCGTCGAGCAGGCCCGTGCGCCGGCCGTGCTTGTACCAGCCGCGCTTGCGATTCCACTCGCTACGCATGGAGGAGCCGTCCAACTTGCCGAAGACGACGGCGTTGGCGATCTCGCGAAACTGCTGGCCACGAGCACCTGGGACCGACGGGTAGTCCTTCAAGATGCCTGCCTCACGAATGCCATGCGTAACACTGGGCCACAATGAGGCACACGTTCACCTGCACATGGCCTCTGTGAACGGCTTGCGGGTGAGTTTCATGTGGTCGAGTTTTTTTGACGCAAGATCGGCTTGGTCTCGCTGAATCGTCTCGCCGTCGTCGTGCAACTCTTGGAGATCGACTACTCCCCCTGGATTCGCACGCTCAATCTTGATCCGCTCCTGCATGTTGCGGATCTCGGCCAAGTCGGCACACATAGCGATACGCAGAACCTTCGCCTGTCGTTCCGACATACACTGTGGCGCCGCCCGGCAGGCCTGCTCCTTAGCTACTTCTTCAGCTGTCTTGGTGTCGGACGCCTGCCAGTCTTGGACAGGAAGGCCCAGATCCGCAGAGACTGCGTTGACGCGCGTCTCCTCAGCCTTGATCTTCGCGGGATAGGCCGCAAGGTCCGCGTCGGAGAGGCGAGCGAGGAATCCAGCATCGCTCGCTTCGCGAAGTTGCCGCTGAAGGATGCCCAACATTTCGGCCTTCTCTTTGTCGGCGACTTGCTGTCGCTGCGAAGCGGCGATCTGCGCCTGGACGACAGTTCGGGAACACGAGGTCTGCTCCTGGCCACGGAGACCAGCACAGGCGGAGCTGCATGCGGCCTCCTTGCAGAACGTGCAGGCGCCGCTGACACACACGCCCCCGGTACCGTTCGCGTACCCGTGGCTCGCAAAGACGCACGCCGAGCCGCTTGGTGCGCACCGGTTACTCGCGTCGGATGTCTGGCCCACCGCAAGCCCGACAACGCCAAGCATCACGGAGAGGATGACGAACACAGCCACACTACGCGTTGCTCTTCGACACATCGGAATCGGAACCCCACTTCCTGGTTACGTTGACGTATGTCCTACGCGATGTATAACACTCGTGAGACGACGGGCCAGGAGATTCCATGACGGTCGACGCGAGTGACGAGGCCCGCTGCACGTCTTGTGGGCATCTGCTGGACGAGCAGCCGGACGCGACGTGTTCGAGCGTTCCGCACTTGCAGACAAGCTTGTTGCGCACAAGGACGGCGCTCGACACGACGCGCTCGCAACAGGAGACCCTGCTGCGCACCCTCGCCACCTCGATCGACGATCTGCGGCAGGCGACGAGTCAGGCCACGGCGGACGCACGCACCCAGATCCTCACGACCATCGAGGAGATGAGGCAGGCCGGCGCTCAAGGCGAACGTCAGGCGTATGATCGAGGCATCGCGGTCTGCATCGGAGAATGCCAGCGCCAAGCGGTGCGGGCGACCAGCGATGGCGCCGACGCTGCCTGGACGCAGGCCGCCGAGGCTCTGCGAGCGCTCTACGGCGCGCGTCAGATGCTCTCGTTCGCCGACGACTGCCCGAGCTGCGGCCGTACTCGTGAGCTGGATCTGACGGAGCCTACCGAGCCGATCTGTCCGGGCTGGGGCTCCGAGGACTGCCTCACAGCCACCGTCGCCCGCTTCGACCATCTCCACAAGGAGGAGCTGGCCTGGCGCCTCGGCCTCGCACACGCCAAGGAAGCGCTCGGTGCAGACGCGCAGACCGACATCGTGGACGCGATCGTGGACCTGCGCGAACGCGACAAGCTTCGCGGAGAGGTGCTCGCCCGGATCCGGCAGTCCGACAACGCCAAAGAGCCGTGGCTCGCCGAACTACTCCGGCTCACCGAGCAGTAACGTGGTGCGAGCCGAGTCTCGCTGGCGTCACGAGCACTCCTGACCCCATGCACGACCAACGGAGGCCAGAGGGCCCTTTCGATAGAACTTGTTTCTTCCTGCCTTTCGCAACAACATTCCGCAGCCATGACCGGGATCTCCAGCGCTGCCCGAGCCCTTCTGACGAGTGAGTGGACCCGCCCATGTTACGGTGGATGCCGCGCTGCCCACTGTCCGACTTGCGAGGCCGAGCGCTCGCTCACCGATGCGCGTCACGTCGCGTCATGCGCGCACGATACGGCACTCACCGAGCTGGGCTACCCGGACCAGGAGAGCCGCGATCGCGCGCGCTCCCTGATGCTCCGCGCATCTGCACCAACGCTCGCGCCATCCGCAGCAGAGTAGATCGACGCGCGGCGCGCACAACGCTTGCGTCGCTGTCTAACGGCGTGTATAACGCTTGGGATGAAGCCGGACGATCCTGAGAGCCAGCGAACGGACAGGCCGCGTAGACCGCGCTGCCCTGGCTGCCGTGTAGGCGGCTACACCCAGGCGGAGGCTTCCGACGGACGACCGCGGTTTCACTGCGGCAACTGCGGTCACACGTGGACGAGTGGCCGCGACGGTGCACCCTACGCCGGTCACGCTCAGCCGCGGTAGACGTGGGACGATGTTGGCGATGTCCTCCTCGCAGAACGCGGTCTTTGCTGGCTACCTGGCAGCCTACGGCTGCGTCGTCGAGGCCGGCTACAGCGACGACATCGAATGGGCCAGGGACCTCGCGAACGTCAAGCCCGACGATCGCTACGTGATGTGCGAAGGCGCGTGGGTCATCGTCAACAGCGGCTTCCGCTACAACGTCGCCCGCAAGCTCTGGCCCGAGCTGACGCGCATCTTCTGGGGCTTCGACCCCCACTGCATCGGCCCGGAAGACGTCGCACGTGGGCTGAAGGTGCTGCGCAACGAACGGAAGATCCGGGCCATCGTCGACCTCGCGCTCCTCATCCACAAGGACGGAGTCGCGAGCATCCTGGAGGACGCCAAAGACCCGCCGAAGCTCACGCGCTTGCCGTTCATCGGCAAGATCACATGCTGGCACCTGGCCAAGGTGCTCGGCATCGACGCTGTAAAACCTGACGTCCACCTCCAGCGAGCGGCAGCGGCGGCCGGCTACCCGTCGCCACTCGCCCTCTGCGAGGCGATCCGCGTGGCCTCAGGAGACCGGCTGACCGTCATCGACTCCGTGCTCTGGCGCTACGGCCAGCAGCTGCAAGAGCGCCGCTGGCTCCCCTGGGACCAGCTCTTCAAGGAGGCGCCGTGACCCGACGTCGCCAATTCATCAGCAGCGACGAGGCCAAGGTCTCCAGCCGCCAGCACGAGCGTCCTTGCTCGGACTGTCCGTGGAGTCCGACATCGCTCCGAGGGTGGCTGGGAAGCCTGACCGCCGAAGAGTGGCTCGAAGTCGCGCACGGCGAGGGGCGCGTCGACTGCCACACGCTCATCGGACCGCAGTGCGCCGGCCTGGCGATCTACCGCGCGAACGTGTGCAAGAGGCCGCGCGATCCCGAGCAGCTACAGCTACCGGCCAATCGCACGCTCGCCTTCGCGGGCCCCGCCGCATTCCGCGACCACCACTCCAAGCTTCCGGTACTCCACGAGCACGACCAGACCACCAAGCGCACAGGCACACGATGAACGTCTACCTCCGCCGTCTCCTCGCTCATCCCAAGACGACCTCCGCCGACCGAGCACGCGCGCGCATGCTGGCCGAGCGGACCAACCCAATGGCGCTCGTGTCGATGGCACGACTCCGATGGATGGCGCTCGTCGCGCAGCAGATTGCGGAGCGGGCCACGAAGGAGCGCCTGCGCGATCTGGAGAAGCGCATCGAGGCGCTCGAAGAGGACAACACGTACAACCGCACCGTCGTCGCGCAGGTCGCAGACCAGGTAGGAACGCTTGGCCGAATGGCCCGTGCCACGACGCGAGGACCCGGCTGGTGGAGGAAGGACCCTCGCATCGAGGCCTTCTTACGCCGCTCGGTGGTAGAGCTGCGTGACCAGGGAGTGTCCGACGTGCAGATCCTCAAAGAGGTGTTCATCGGTCTCTCCGTGGCCGATCTGCGGCAGCTTTGCACTGCTGCGTGAAAAAAGGAGCCATCCATGGCGACAACACGGCACAGGACGACGAAGCACGCCGCTCGGAAACGAGCGTCATCGCCTGCACAGAAGCTCCGCAGCTTGCAGAACAAGGTGCGACGCGCCAAGAAGCTCCTCCTCGAAGCGGACCTCTCCCTCCAGAATCATCGACATGGCATGCGGGCGCGAAGACGTGGACAACACACGAGTCGAGATCGTCGCGCTGCCACCCGATGGACCCGCCGCTGTCCTATGGACGCGAGACGAGTCTCCGGACAGCGCCCGGGAGGACTAGATGCTCGTTCCCTCTCCGCGCGTCCACCCCAGGCAGCTGTCGCTGCGCCCATGGCAGGTCGTCGACATCGCCTTCCCCACCGAGCAGCGCGAGTACCTCTTGCAGAGCATCGTGGTCGATCACGAGCCCTTTCCCATGACGCTCCTGGAGGCTCGCGTTCGCAGGCGCCGGAGCCACCACTGGCTGTCCGAGAGGACCAGGCGCCACGACTGGCTTCTGGTCGAGCAGCTCCGCAGTCGCAACACGGACGACGCGCGAGTCATGCAGGTCTTCTACAAGTCCTACGTTCTTCTGGCCGGCCCAATGCCTTGGAGCTTCTTCGCGCCTGCGCCGACCCTCGCGGCTGCCCACGCGGAGGAGGACGACTGGAGGCCACGCCGCTCCTTGCAGCGACAACCCGCGATGCACATCGAGCTGGGCGAGACGTTGACCGTTCGTTTCCGAAATGGACGTCGCCCTACGGCCTGGAACTTTCTGCTTCGCGGCGTCGAGATGATCGAACGCAACGACACGCCGATGTTTGCACCACTGCGGATCGGCCAGTAGCGATGGACGCCATGTGGTTCGCGGCTGGATTGGCGTTCGTGCTCGGCGTCGTCGTCGGCATGTTCGCGCTCGCAACCCGGCGACGCGCGTGCAGACACTCTTCGAAAGTGACCTACGCGGTGCAGAGCGAGCCTCCGCTCCTGCTTGAATGGTGCAGACGCTGCGGCTCTCTTGCCGTGCAAGGCTACGGCCAGACGTTGGCGTGGCACAGGCCAGCAGGCCGGACACGGCCACCTTCCACGCCTCCGAGCCGCGTCGCCTCGACCTACGGATCACGTCGTCAGGCATGGAAGTCCAACCCAGGGCGGTAAACGCGTCCTGCAACGACAACGAGGGGTTGTGATGAAGGAAGCGGAGAAAACCGTCCAGACTCGGAGAGTCTTCTCCATCAAGAAGCTCGTCTTCGTGCTCGTCGTCGCGCTCTTGGGTCTCAGCATGGCCGCGGTGTTCTACGCGCCCACGTACGTCCGGCACACGATCGAGCAGCGTGCGCCATACGTCACGGTCCATGGCGAGGTCGAGGTCTTCTGGTCGAAGGTCGTCCTGCACGACGTCGACGTCCACAAACCCAACCTGCGCGCGCAGCTGCCTCTCGTCACCGTCTTCCGCAGTGACGAGTCGGTCGTCGTCGACGGTGGTCGGGTCGACTACTACCTCGGGCACCGGGACGCGAACGCCACCGAGGCCCAGAGCCACCACGTGACCGCGCACCACGTCTGGGCCACCGTGCACAAGGACGAAGAGCCCGGCAGCCAGGGGTACGCCGCGGACCTCATGGACGTCGACATCGACGATCGACAGGTCTGCTTTCAGCAGTTCGGCGTCCGTCGCGGCGACGATCTCCTAGCGGAAGGCGACAGCGGCTGCGTCTCCCGCGATCGGTCGTCGGGCCACGTCGAGAAGGCCAACATCAAGTCCTACGCCCTGCACGAGGCCGGCGAGTACCTCGCGCAGATCAAGTTCAAGCTCCTCGGCCTCGGCGACGACGGCACCCCGTTCGCGGAGAAGGACGACGAGTTCGTCGTCCTGAACCTGCACTTCGAGGACAAGGACGGCACGAAACGAGTGACCGCCGAAGAGGCGTGGCTGAGCGGCGTCAAGCTGCGCAACGTGTCCGTCGACTACACGCGCGATCCGGCGCACGTCGCTCTGTCGGCCGATGCCTTCACGATGGATGTGCCGCGCGTCTTCGGTACGCCGTTCACAATCAGCAAGCTCGCAATGAGCTTCGACCCCACGCACTTGCGAGACATCCCGATCGCCGCCTCCATCGACGGAGTGACGGTCCACTTCGATCCGAGCACCTACGGCGTGTCCGGCGATGAGGACTGCCAGGCGTGGCTCCAGGTCATGCCTCACGAGATGCGGATCGGCGCCTTCGATGGTCTGAGCTTCACCGGCCGGCTCGGGTTCGACGTCCAGATCAAGCCGGACGTGAAGGTCTCCCTCCGCAACTCATGCAAGGCGATCTGCCCGGTGCCGGCGATCGAAGCTCTCAAGCGGCCGTTCGAGAGGACTATCTACGTCTCTCCCGGCGACGAGGAGATCACCGCCATCACCGGCCCCGGCACGCCCACCTGGACGCCTCTCGCCGACATCGGTCCGACGATGCCCATGGCGGTCATCAACATGGAGGACAAGGGATTCCCGACGCACCACGGGATCATTCCGGCTGCGATCGAGAACTCACTACGAGAAGATGTCCAGAAGGGGAGGTTCGTGCGTGGCGGCTCCACGATCACGATGCAGCTCGCCAAGAACGTTTTTCTTCGCCGCGAGAAGACCGTCGGCCGCAAGGTCCAGGAGGTCTTCCTGACGATGGCCCTAGAGAGCTGCCTCTCGAAGGACCAGATCATGGAACTCTACCTGAACGTCGTTCAGTTCGGCCGGAACCTCTATGGCATCGGCAGCGCCGCGAGAACGTACTTCCACAAGAAGCCCGCGGAGCTGACAGCTCAGGAAGCGTTCTATCTCGCAAGCATCCTGCCGAAGCCGACCCACGCCCCACTCCCGAACGATGCCACGATGAAGCGCGTCGCTTCGCTGATGCGGACCCTCGCAAGTCGCGGCAGCATCGATCCGGATCTGGTACCGGACGCCGCAGACCAGCCATAGATCACCATACCTATCCGGCTCGTTCCACCACGCCACCGGTCACGCACGAATTGCGTGACCGTTCGACATCGTGTATAACATCATCAGCAGAATGAAGACCATCTTGCTGTCGTCCAAAGGTCGCGGTTCCAAGGAGCTGAATGTGGAGGCGGACGGCTGTGTCGTTAACATCATGGTCGGTGTGGTTGACGAGCACGGCAACCACGTCACCTATGTCTCCGTGACGGCAGACAGCGCAGGCGAACCGCAATGGCGGGTCGCCCAAGGCTCCAAGATCGCGCCTAGCGGCGTTGGTCTTCGGATCGTGCAGAGGCTAGCAAGAGCGAGAAAGGCTCCGGCACGATGACGACTGGGCGCAAGGGCATCGCGACTGGACGGTCCGTTGCGAGTACATTGGAATGAATGACCGATCGCAAGGCGCGGATGCGCGAGTTGATCGAGGCCTTCGACGGGAGCACCTCGCTGCAAGTCGAAGCGATCATGCACCTGTTCGACTGGGACAACGTCGCCGAACTGGCAGCGGCGATGCCCGACGGCTTTCGCGAGCACTTCGCGGAGTGGTGCTCACTGATACGCGCTGGCGGTGCACCGCTGGAGAACTGGGAGCCCGAGTTCGCGCGAGGCTTCGATGCGGTATGCAAGTGGCTGGACACTTGCCCGTCGACCAACCGTAGTCATTAGCAACTACTCGGAACCCATCTGCGAGGCGCCTCGCGTAAAGACGGCGATGGCTGCGCGGAGGTGTCGATAGCTCGGCGTGGTTATGCGGTTCCGATGGCGATTTCAACGGCCTCGCGCAAGGTATGTGGGCGAGCTATCTCGATTGTTCCATCCCACTCCACGTCGGCGCCAGGGGACAGCAGAACGAGACGGACTCCGTCCTGCGCAGCTCGCTCAACATAAGCTTTCGTCCGAGACGTATTGCGGATGTCGCCGAGCAATCCTACCTCGGCCATTGCAACCAAATCCGACCTGATTGGTTTATTCAGGATGGCCGAGGCCATGGCCAGTGCAATCCCGAGCCGTCCGGCCCATCGCACACGATGACCGTCGTCGACCACATCGATTTCCATCGCGCGTTCATCTGTTAGACCAGCCCGTTGAAGCAGACGAAATAGACCCGTCACGTGCCATCGGTCCAAACCATGGCCAAAGCGTAGCGGCGCCTCCAACGACGCGCGCGTCAAGCGTGCCTGGATCGTCACCCACCGGACCGCGCCTTCCTCTGGCACCGCGATCTGACCTACCTGCCACGTCATGATGAACCGACCTATTTCCGTTCGTGCCCGTAGCACCGCGGTGACGGGATAAAAGGAACCACCGCC
>Ga0307474_10000550_pt1 | contig 26979 bp, 20 predicted proteins | sample atmos_gasesECM1C_2_FD_203312 | JGI IMG/M metagenome (GOLD analysis project Ga0307474, IMG submission 203312) | Hardwood forest soil microbial communities from Morgan-Monroe State Forest, Indiana, United States - atmos_gasesECM1C_05 | ecosystem: Environmental > Terrestrial > Soil > Temperate... | reverse complement strand
CGGGCGTAACCCTGCTAACGACTCAGCCAAGGGTCAGGCAAGCGGGAACGGTAGTATTGCCGGAAGGTATTGAAATAGAGTTGGCTCGGCGCCCGCCGGCTGTACGGAAATGAAAAGATAGCTAACCTCGGTAGCAAAACGCCGGAAGCGTAGAGCAGCATCACTCTGGCGGGCTCCGGGAAACTGGAGCTAGACGGAAAATGCGACCAAAGAGCTTCACCCCCGCGCGGATTGACTTTACGCGGCGCTGCAGCGACACTTTTCCACGGCGGCAGCAAAGGCTTGAAGCCGCGACGCTTTCAAGACGGAATCGACTACGAAGGCAGTGGGAGGGACAGCCGGGGGCAGCTGTCCCCCACTTTCAGTCGCGACTGCCTCTACCATTTCGGAGGCGATTCAGCTCACCAAACGTGGCAGGAGTTCTCAGCCACCATGGGCTGTCCCGCTTTGCAACCCCAGGCTTTTTGGAACTCCGGCATGTTCTGCACGACGCCATCCACGCGGTACTTGCCCGGTGAATGAGGATCGGTCAGCACGCGGGTACGTGCAATCTCCTCACGCTGCTTCTCGCACCACACGCGGCCGAACCCCAGGAAGAATCTCTGCTCGGGCGTGTAGCCGTCGATTTTCTGGCCTTCTTTTCCAGACTTATCATCGGCGATCATGTGCTCAAGCGCCAATAGAGCGATGCGCGCGCCGCCGTTGTCGGCTGTGTTCTCGCCCAGTGTGAGCCGCCCATTCAGCTTCAAGTCATCCACCGCCACAAAGTTTGAGTACTCGTTCGCCACACAACTGACTCGTTTCTCGAACTCTTTGCCATCCTGTTCAGTCCACCAGTCGTGGAGATTGCCGTGTGGATCGAACTTGCGGCCTTGGTCGTCGAAACCGTGCGTGAGTTCGTGGCCAATCACCAGGCCGATACCGCCGAAGTTCACGGCGTCATCCATGCTCTTGTCGAAGAACGGTGGCTGCAAAATGCCTGCGGGAAACACGATTTCGTTGAACGAGCCGCTGTAATAGGCGTTCACGGTCGGCGGAGTCATCCCCCACTCCCTGCGGTCGAGCGGCTTGTCAATCTTCGCAATTTGGCGCTTCGATTCGAATTCGCCGGCGCGGGCAACATTACCCAGCAGATCGTCGGACTTGATCACCACCGAACTGTAATCGCGGTACACGTCTGGATAGCCGATCTTGTTGCGAATCGCTTCCAGCTTTACCTTAGCTTGGCTCTTGGTTTCGTCGCTCATCCAGGAAAGGTCGTGAATGTCTTCCGCGAGTGACTTTTCGAGGGCATCCACCATCTTCAACATGCGCTGTTTGCCGTCCGCTCCAAAAGTGAGATCCACATATCTGCGCCCGAGGGCTTCGCCCAATTCATGATCGGTGAGGTTGACACAACGCTTCCATCGCGCCTGTATTTCCTTCTGACCCGTGAGCTTCTGCTCGAATTTAAAATTCGCTTCGACGAATGGCTGCGAAAGCCACGGAGCCGCCGCGTTCAGCACATGCCAACTCACATAAGTCTTTAGCGAATCAAGAGGTTCGGATTCCAGAACGCCGTTCACCTGCTTGAAGAAATCGGGATTGGTGACGTTGAGTTGCGCGAAGTTGGGCGCACCTACCGCCGTGAAGTAGCGGCTAAGATAGAAATCGGGTCCGAGCGCAACCGCCTCGTCGCGGCCCATTTTATGATCGCGGTTCTTGGGATCGCGCCGTGCGGTGCGGTCCATCGAAGCCTTAGCCAAAGCAGTCTCGATGCGCAGCACAGTCTGCGCGGAATCTGCTGCCTGCTGCGGGGGTTGGCCTACCAGCGCAAACGTTTGCGTGACATATTCGACCAGATGTTGCCGCATCTCCTTCATCTTCGCGTTGTCGTCCTTGATGTAGTAGTCACGGTCGGGAAGGGTCAGGCCGCCCTGATCGATGTAGGCGATCACCTGATCGGCGTTGTGCAAGTCGGGTGATGAATAAAAGCTGAACAACGATTCCCCGCCGACCAAATGAAGATGCGCCAGTTCGTCGATGAGCGCGGATTTGTCCTTCGTCGCAGCCACGCGATCCAGTTCGGGCTTGAGCGGCGTGATGCCCTTCGCATTGACCGCTTTCTCGTCCATGCACGAACCGTAGAGGTCCCCGATTCTTTGATCGACCGCATCGCGACTTGCCCCGCCGGAAGCCGCCTTCTCCAGAATGCTGTGCTCAATGTCCAGATTGCGCTCGCGGAGTTCCACAAAGCTGACCCACTGCGATTGATCGGGAGGAATCTCGGAATTCTTGATCCAATTGCCGCAGGCAAACTGGTAGAAATCTACGCAAGGATCGATGCTCTTGTCGATGGTATCGATGCTAAAGCCCGGGGCAGGTTTAGTCGACGACGACGTTTGGGCAAAGCAGCCAAAAGTCACAAGAAACAACAAGGCCACTAAAAGATGGGACACGCGCATAGCGAGAAGTCTCCTTTGAGGAACGGTTGAGATTTTAAGCCTCGCAGTTCCGTACAGGCAAGGACGATGGTTTCCAGACGAACGAACTTCCCCGGGCGTAGCGCTCCGCAAGACAGAACATCTCGAAGGCTTTTCGCACGACACCCCAATCCCGCCGGCCATCCGAGTATAATCGGGGCCTATAGAATCCCGACAAAGGCTGGCTCTTACAAATGATCCCCCCGAATGGAAATTCCGGCAACGGCAATAACGGTGACAGCGTTCCGAAGCCCCGCGCAGAATGGATTGCACGGCGCAAACAAGCGAACACCGACGGCAACTTCTCCCAAATGCACTATGCCCGACAAGGCGTGATCACCGAAGAGATGGGCTATATCGCGCATCGCGAGAAGCTCGCACCCGAACTCGTGCGCGATGAAGTAGCGCGCGGCCGCATGATTATTCCGGCGAACATCAATCACCCGGAACTGGAGCCGATGGCGATCGGCGTGGCGTCCCTATGCAAAATCAACGCCAACATCGGCAACTCTGCCGTCACCTCAGAGATCAAAGAAGAACTGAAGAAGTTGCATACCGCCGTGCATTACGGGGCTGACACGGTGATGGATCTTTCCACCGGCGGCAACATTCCCGAGATCCGCGAAGCCATTCTGCGCCATTCGCCGGTGCCCATCGGCACCGTGCCAATTTATGAAGCGATTTCGCGCGTGAAGCGCGTTGAAGATTTGAACGCTGAGGTAATGCTGGAAGTGATCGAGGAACAAGCTGCGCAGGGCGTGGATTACATGACGATTCACGCGGGCGTGCTGGTCCAGTATCTGCCGTTAATCTCGAAGCGTATTACCGGAATTGTAAGTCGTGGTGGCGCTATTCTCGCGCAGTGGATGGCTCACAACCACAAGCAGAATTTTCTTTACGAGCACTTCGACGACATCTGTAAGATTCTTAAGAAGTATGACGTCAGCTTTTCGCTGGGCGACGGCCTCCGTCCCGGATGCGTCGCAGACGCCAGTGATGAAGCACAGTTCGCCGAACTTAAGACTCTGGGCGAACTGACGAAAATCGCCTGGCATCACGATGTTCAGGTGATGATCGAGGGCCCGGGTCACGTCTCGATGGATAAGATCAAGGAGCAGGTTGAGAAGGAAGTCGAGCTTTGCTACGAAGCTCCGTTTTACACACTGGGTCCGCTCGTCACCGACATCGCTCCCGGCTACGACCACATCACATCGGCAATCGGTGCAGCCATGATTGGATGGTACGGCGCGGCCATGCTTTGCTACGTTACGCCTAAGGAGCATTTAGGGCTACCGAATGAAAAAGACGTGAAGGATGGCATCATCGCGTACAAGATTTCCGCTCATGCCGCCGACATCGCCCGAGGACGCCCTGGCGCGCGTGACCGCGACGACGCCCTCAGCTACGCCCGCTACAAATTCGATTGGGAGAAGCAGTTTGCGCTCTCCCTCGATCCCGAAACTGCGCGCTCCATGCACGACGAAACCTTGCCCGACGACTACTACAAAGAAGCTGCCTTCTGCTCCATGTGCGGCCCAAAATTCTGCTCGATGAATTACTCGTCGAAGGTAGACGAGTACAACAAGCAGGTGCATGGAATCGAGAAGAAAGATTATTCGGAGTTGGTGGAGAGGCTTGTGTCACTGAAGTAAAGCCAAGACACTTGACTTGGAACAAATTCCGAACAATTAGCCCTGCGAAACAAGAGCTGTGAAATTCTCAATCGAGAGAGCGTGCGAATGCGAAGAACCCATGTGTTCCGTGTTCACGGTGATGCCCAGTTCGGAGCAGCAAATTGCGGGAAGTCGCCCATCTCATAGAGCCGGTGGGTGTGAGTGTCACCGCGAAACGACTTTTGCACTGCAGCAAAACAGAGCTGGAAGGTGAGGATTAGAGCCTCTCGATCGTAATCGGAGTCATGGCTGGTTGAATCGTACCTCACTCAATGGCGGCTCAGGAGGTGGAGCGGGAGTAAGGAGTATCCAAGAAGCAGTGGCTTCTCAGGTCCGATTGGCTTCTTGTCGAAAAGACTCAGGGCGACGACCTTTCGACAAGTTGGTTAAGGGGAACGCCGCCGCAACTACGATATTTTCTGAACTCCCGAATACCCCGCACGCAACCCAATGCAATTCGTCCAGAACGAACTTTCAACCGACGCAACCGGATCGCTCACGGGGGCTGCGTGAATTCGAATAAGGGGGATGCGAAACTATTTCATACCGTCCCAGTCGCCGTAGTTTCCATGCTGCGAGGGATTGACCGGTCGAAATAAGGAAACCTCTAGAGCCTGTTTTAATTAAGCTATCCATTTGTGGATGCCCCGGGTGTCCCCTCATAAACAAAGCTTTTGGAGGGTGAGGAATCTTGAAGAACTACAAAATAGCGGTGATCGAAGGCGACGGCATTGGACGAGAGGTGGTTTCCGAGGGCATTCGTGTGCTCGAGGCTGCGGGTCGCCGCTTTGATTTGTCATTTTCGTGGCAGCGTTTCGATTGGAGTTGCGAACGTTACGCCAAGACCGGCAGCATGATGCCCGAAGATGGTCTCGACCAACTGCGGCCCTTTGATGCCATCTACCTGGGCGCAGTGGGTTATCCCGGAGTAGCCGACCACACGTCTCTTTGGGGTTTGCTGATTCCGATTCGTCGGGGATTTCAGCAGTATGTTAACCTTCGCCCGATACGCCTGCTCGAGGGCATCACAAGCCCCCTCAGTGGCCGCAAGGCCGGAGACATCGACTTCATCATCATCCGGGAAAATAGTGAAGGAGAATACTCGGAGGTGGGGGGACGGCTCAATCGGAATACCGAGTTCGACCTCGCCATGCAGCAGAGTATCTTCACCCGCCGCGCCTGCGACCGCATCATTACCTATGCCTTCGAACTGGCTCGCACGCGCAGAAAGCACGTCACCTCGGCCACCAAATCCAATGGCATTGTCTACTCCATGCCCTTCTGGGACGAACGCTTCGCCGCGATTTCAAAGAAGTATCCAGAGGTAAAAGCCGACCAGTACCACATCGACATCCTGACCGCACATTTCGTGGCTCATCCCGACTGGTTCGATGTCGTAGTTGGATCGAATCTTTTCGGCGATATTCTTTCCGATCTTGGAGCAGCGGTTGTGGGATCGATGGGGCTTGCGCCGGCGGCCAATCTGAATCCTGAACGGGAATATCCCTCGTTATTCGAGCCCGTACACGGCTCGGCCCCTGATATCGCCGGAAAAGGGATTGCGAATCCGGTAGCCCAGATCTGGTCGGGCGCTATGATGTTGGAACATCTCGGCGAGAAAGAGGCAGCTGACGCCGTTGAACAGGCCATTTTCAAAGTGCTGGCGCACTCCGATGTTCGAACCCCCGACATCGGCGGCCGCGCCGGCACGAGGGAAGTGGGAGAGGTCATCGCCACCGAGGTTTCTAGGGTCGGTGTGGCTCACTGAAACCTCTCCCTGACCGGTGGCGGTAGTCCAAGAAACGCTATCTCTACGGTAAGACTTCGCACACGCAACTCTGCCATCTGTTTTTCATGACTCGGCGGCAGCCCACGCCGTCATCCGCGAAAATACTCCTGCGGCAAAGATCCATCCCGTAGTTTCCAGCCAGCCGCGCCGAGTCAGGCGTGAGAACCGCTTTCCGGCGGCATAGCCGCGATCTGATCTTGGTTCATAAGCACTCATGGTTCATAGGCACTCATGCTCCTCGGGCAGTACCGCGGGCGGAGAATCGAAACTGGAGAACAGTTCCCGAACCGGCCTGCAGATCGGAGCCTGCTCTTCTATTTCCCGTAGATGAGAAGGTGTGCCGTGCCCGAAATAGCCGGACGCCGCGCCTTCGGGCCCGCAGCAGGACCAAAATCAGATGTGCTCAGAAACAGATTGTGAGTTTTAGGATCGATGGCCATGGTCTTGGCGCCGTATTCGGTCTCAATGGGGTCCAGCGCGCTCAGTTTGTCAGCCGAGTCTTCGTGGAAGACGTGGATCTTCCCGGCGCGGCTCGATGCGAACACCGTGTTGGAGTTGGGATCGAAGACGCTCGAGTCCACTCCCTCACTGATCGGGAATGACTGGATTACCTTACCGCTAGCCGCATCCATCATTACCAGGAGCGCCGGCCCCCGGCCAGAAGAAAATAACCGCCCGTGTTCTTTGTCCAGGGTGATAGCAACGGGCTCACCCGCTGGCGCCACTTTCCAGCGTGATTTTATTGTGAGCGAATGCGTGTCGATGACAACCAGTTCGTTGGTGTCGGCAATGTTGTCATAAATAATTCCTTTTCCATCGGAAACCGCCTGCTCCGGAGCACCGCCCAGGTCCAGTGGCTTTAAGACGGTATCTTTCGCCGGATCGATGATCGTGGAGTTCTTGCTGTCGCCGTTAAAAGTGAAGATGAGCTTGGAGGCGGGATCGTACACAATCGCGTCGGTGTCGGGATAGCTCTTGATTTCGCCAGTCTTCTTTAGGCTCTTGGTGTCGAATACCACGACGCTGGCGGCGTCGCCGTCCGTGATGTATCCCTTGCCCAATTCCGGGACGACTGCGACTCCGTGGCATCGTTTCAGGCTGGGAATTTTGCCCACGACCGAGAAATTATCCGCATCCACAACGACCACCTCCGCCCCGTGGCTCACGTAAATGCGCCGCGCGTCGGGGTCGACCGCAATGTAGTCGAAGTACTCGACGCCACCCGCAGCCTTTCCCAAGGGAACTTTCTTGATCAGGTGGTAACCGCTCGCAGGAGGAGCCGCCATCGCAACAACCCCGCTTAGTACGAAGAAGATGCACACCACAAGCCCGCACGTCCTGGAACTCATTGAACCGCCTCCTTAATATCAATATCAATGCTGAGAACCTTGTGCCGGATGGAACTGCAGCCAGACCCTTCGGGCCCAGGCACATCTCCGCTGACCCGCCGGATTCCGGCGACTGGACAATTCGGATGGCACACTTGGCAATGATGGCGATTTCGGATTAAGGACATCTGAAAACAAGATCAATTTCCATTCACCGGTTCGGAACCACCCAACAGAAATATTTATCCATGGGTTTACGAACGTTTCTTCCAGCGCGACGTGATGCTCCGGGATGTGACGTGGCCTTAAGCCGTTCATAAGATTGCTTCTTGCCTAAACCTCCTTAGCTATTGAAGTCGGCCACGCCATCCCAGACCAGCTGAACGGCGATGGCAAGGATCAGAAATCCAAAGATCTTGTTGATGGCTCCGACTGCGCTGGGCCCGAGCCGTCGCACCAGCGGACCTCCCAGGAAGAAGAAAAGGAAAACCGTCAGGGCAACGGCGGCGATCCCGATCACCATACCGAAATATGAAGCGGCGCTATCCACGTGCGCCGCGAGCGCCATTACTACGCCAATCGCTCCCGGCCCCGACATGAGCGGCATCGCAAGCGGCGTGAGCGAAATATCTTCCTTGTCCTCTGCTTCATGGCTTTCCTCCGGGGTGATGCGCGCGTGAGACGTAACCATACCCCAAGCAGTATTCGCGACGATCAATCCCCCCGCAATCTTCAGGACAGGAAGAGAGATGCCGAAGAAAGAAAGCACGAAGCGGCCGATAAAAAGAAACGTAACCAGAATCACAAAAACCCAGATGCCCGTCTTCAGGGCAGTCTTGTTGCGATCTTTTGCCGTCCACGAAGCCGTCAGGGTAAAGAAAATCGGGATTCCTCCGAAGGGATCGACGATAGGGAACAACGCAAGAAAGGTAGCGGCTGCGGAGTGCGGCAGCGTGCGCAGAAATTGTCCGAGGACATGTGTGGCGTTCATCGAGCTATCGATAACCCTCCAGAGCCTTCGCAGCGCGTTCGAGTGCTGCCGCCAGGACTGCCAACTGCTGGCGGGCCCGGTCGGCGTCTCCCTTATCCAGAGCCTCGTTCACTCCCGGAATCACCACGGCCGCGTAGCCTGTATATTCCCCCGGGGCGTAGATGGCATGGCGAAACCAAGGACGGTGCGGCAGCCCCTCGGGTACCAGCAGAGCGCGCTCGGCGCCGCGGAGCGCCTGATTCAACCTGGCACGATCTCGTGGGGGATTCTTCTGCTTCGAAAGCATCTTTGCTCCCGCGTCCTGAAAGTGCCTCGCAGCCGCGGTCACTGCGTTGAAGTCGAGAGCGCGATTGCCGAATTTGTTCTCTGCTCGTCTTCCTGCAACGTCGAGATAAGCGGCAACCTCTTTTCCATACTCCTCGTAGTCGTAAGGCAGAACGTCGGCATCGGCCATGCGCAAGGCCTCTAGTCCAAAGATCCTCGCCATCTGCTGCTCGTACACGAAGTCAGGATCACCGAACTTCTTGAACCAGGCAAAATTATCGAATACCGAGTGGTACACCCCATACGGTCCGCTGGAAGTTATGTCGGTGGAGGGCACTGCCAAATGCTGCTGGAATGCGCTGTAGTCGGACCCGCTGCCCAAATCGCCGACCGGAACCTCGCCCTTCGCAGGCTCGGCAGGTAAGCGACGGCTGTCGCCCATAGTTTCAGTGGGCGACTGTGCAGAAGCAACTCCCGGCTGATCTACCTTCTGCCACGCTTCGTAAACTGTCCCGCCTTTGGGGCTGGACACGGCCTTGGTAACGTCGCGCAGGAATTGCTTTAGACTCGGCACCGCCGACGCGCCGAACTTCGCCCCGGACACAGCAACGTCCATATTGAAGTATGCCGGTGCATCGGCCAGTTCGGATTCATACTGTTCGGCCCATTCGGTGGAACCGATCAAACCCTCTTCTTCCCCATCCCAACTGGCAAAAATTATGGTGCGCTTCGGCTTCCAACCTGACTTCAGCAGCTCGCCTACACCGTGCACGCTTTCGAGCATGGCTGCCGTGCCGCTGTTTGGATCGACCGCCCCGTAGACCCACGCGTCGCGATGGTTACCCGCAACCACCCATTCGCCGGGAAATTCGCTGCCGTGCACCCGGCCAATCACATCCCACAGCGTACGGAACTGATAGTCCTGCTTGAGATGCATCTTCACCCGCGCCGGTCCGGGGCCTACGTGATATGTGAAAGGCAGCGCGCCCTGCCATTCGCGTGGTGAGTCGTGGCCGCCCAGATGCTGAAGAATGGGCCAGGCATCGTGATAAGAGAGCGGCGTAACGGGGATCTTCGGCATTTGCGCCGAGTTCTGCGGCTGAATGCGCTTGTTCTCCGGCAACGATGGCAGTGAAGCCACTCCTGGGGTCGTCGGATCGCCGGGAAACTCGAACATATATCCTACCGATCCGCGTTCCACGCCGGTATCGGGTCGCCACGGACCGTCAGGATATTTATCGCCGCGCCTCCAGCCATCGTCGAATGGATCAGAGTATATGATCACACCGGCGGCGCCATGTTCCTGAGCGATGAATGCCTTCACCCCGCGGAAGTTTTGGCTGTAGCGCACAAGCACGATCTTGCCGCGCACATCGACCTTCAACTTTTCTAACTTTTCAAAGTCCTCTGGCGTGCCGTAATTTGCATAGACAACCTCCGCTTCGGCATCCCCCGACGGCGACATTCCATTGAACGGCGTCACCACTCGCGGGTCGTCGTCGTAAGGGTCGCCATCGACGTGTTCGCGTGTTGGGCCGTGCATCGCAACTCCAGGCGGGGCGGTAAGGTCCACGCTAATTTCTTGGGGATAGTTTATCCAGACTTTATATTCGACGATCTCGGTGTCGAGTCCAGCAGCTCGGAACTTCTCGGCGACGTAGTCCGCTGTAGCTTTGTCTTCCGGGGTGCCCGCCATGTGAGGTGCCTGAGTCAAGATGCGCAGGTGTTCTTCGGCAAGCCTGGGATCGGGGACGGCCAGGAAACGGGCTTCGACGGCGTTTTCCGCGGGGGCATCGCGAAAGCCGAGAATCGAGCTAGGAGCCACGCCAGACTGCGGCCCGTGGCCGCTGACACTGCTCGACAGACAGGAAAGCAGAATGACCGAACAAAAAAGAACTGATGAGAACAATCTCATGGGGCTCCCGCAGTGAAAGTAAGTAAGGTAGCACAGCGGGTGTTACGCCATACAGATGAAGCGTGGACGCAGGAAGCTCCGGTCTTTAGGAGATTGGTGCGGAAGAAACAGCGGCCTTGGTGACGTGAGCAAGAACCACGATTACTATCTGGCATTTCCTGACGCAACTGGTCCGGCGCCCCGAGGGTTCAACGCACCTGCCCCGTCCCCACAATCTCATACTTCGAGGAAGTCAACTCCGCCAGAGCGAAAGGCCCGCGGCAGTGCAACTTCTGCGTGCTGATGCCCATCTCGGCGCCAAAGCCGAACTCAGCACCATCGGTGAAACGAGTCGAAGCATTCCAGTACACGGCGGCGGAGTCCACGCCGCGCAAGAACTTGCGGGCATTGGTCTCATCGCGTGTCACGATGGAATCGGAGTGCTTCGTCGAGTAGCGATTGATGTGGGCGATCGCCTCGTCCACACTTGCGACAACCCGAACCCCGATGCAGAGCCGCAGATATTCCTCGTACCAGTCTTGTTCCGCTGCCAGTTCAATATTCAGGCCGGCAGCCAGGCTGCGGGACTTTTCGTCGCCACGCACTTCAACTCCGGCATCGATCAGCTTCTTCACGATTCGCGGAATATATTCCGCTGCGATCCGCTCATGCACCAGCAGCTTCTCGGCAGCGTTGCACACTGACGGCCGCTGCGTCTTGGCATTGATCACGATCTGGTCTGCCATCTCGAACTCGGTGGATTCATCGACAAAGATGTGACAGTTCCCTGCTCCGGTTTCAATCACGGGCACGGTAGCATTCTCGGTGACGAACGTGATGAGACCGGCGCCGCCGCGGGGAATAATCACGTCCACCAGTCCGCGGGCCTTGATGAGTTCCTGCACCGATTGCCGTGTGGTCGAATCCAGCAGTTCGATTGCTCCTTCCGGAACTCCGGTCACGGCTCCTAGAATCTCCACCAGGCACTGATTGCTGCGCGCCGCTTCTTTGCCGCCGCGCAGCACAATCGCGTTGCCGGTTTTCAAAGCGAGGACGGCCGTATCAACCGTAACATTCGGCCGCGATTCGTAGATTATTCCCACCACACCCAGGGGCACGCGCATCTTGCGGATGTGCAGGCCATTGGGTCGCGTCCATTCCGCCAGAATGTCGCCAACGGGATCGTTGAGCGCGGCAACTTCGCGTACGCCCTCAGCCATCTCCGCGATTCGTTCAGGGGTCAGAAGTAAGCGGTCACGCATGGCGTCGTCGAGTCCGGAACCTTCTACGTCCGCCTGGTTTGCCCCAAGAATCCTCCCGACATTGGCTGCAATGGCATCGGCAATTCGCAGCAGGAATGTGTTTTTCTGCTCGGTCGAGAGCAATGCCAGTTTCCCAGCAGCCCCACGCGCCCGTAGGAGCTTTTCCTGAGTAGAAGCCGAGTTGGTGAGAGTCGTCGCCATTAACTTTTCCGTCGTGAAGGAGGAAAATAAGTTCCCGTCTTTCGTTCCACGGCCAATGTGATTCCCTGGGGATGGCGTCCATTAACGATCGCCACGTGAACGCCCGCTTCGCTCGCCAGTTTTGCGGCGCGCAGTTTGGAAACCATCCCGCCGCGCCCCAGTGTGCCTTTGCCGTTGCATTGCGCTTCCAGAGCTGGGGTCAGCTTGCGCACGACACGTACCAGTCGCGGCTTCTTGCCTCCGTTGGCTCTGAGAAACCCATCGACATTAGTCAGCAACAGAAGCCAATCGGCGTCGACTGCGGTCGCCAGCAGCGAACTCAGTTCGTCGTTGTCGCCGAAAGCGCCTTCCAACTCTCGCACTGAAACGCTGTCGTTTTCATTTACGATTGGGACAACTCCCAGCGAAAGCAACTCCCTCAGGGCGTTCTGCAAATTACGGTAGCGCACCGGCGAAGTAAAGTCGTCGCTTGAAAGCAAAAGTTGCGCTACGACTTTCTTGCCGAAGAATAGCCGCTCGTAGGTGTGCATCAGCTTGCTTTGCCCAACCGCGGCACAAGCCTGCATGCCCGGAACATCTTTGGGCCGCTTGGTCAATCCCAGTCCGGACATACCCGCGGCGATGGCCCCGGACGTGACAATCAAATATTCGTTCTTGCTGAGATCGAACTGATCCACTATGCCGCGCAGCAGGTTCGGGTCAATCTGGCCGGCCGGAGCGATAAGGCCGGTGCCGACTTTGATGACGACTCGCATTACTTGCTTCCTATTCTCACGGGCTTACTTGGAATGGTATCGCACTCAACACCCTGGGAGGATCTCTCCCTTCCTTTTAAATATTTTCCCCGGTGGAGATCACCCGGGCTCGCGCCACCGGGAGCCAGCGGAAGGACAAATTTCCTGTCCCGGATCTAAAATGGCTTCATGGCGAGATGAAACTTGCCACGTTATCGTCTTATGCCTGCGTCCAACGCCACCAGCCGATTCTCTGATCGCGTCGAAAAGTATGTTCTCTACCGGCCGGGATATCCCCCGGAGGCGCTGCGGACGCTGCAGACAGAGTGCGGTCTGATGCCGAGCCATGCGATCGCCGATATCGCTTCTGGAACGGGGATATGGACGCGCATGCTTTTGGAAAATGGTAACGCAGTTTTCGGTGTCGAGCCCAACGCTGAGATGCGAAAGGCGGGGGAACGTCTTCTGGCCGGCTTCCCGAAATTCAACAGCGTCGCGGGAACAGCTGAGGCGACGACGCTCGCGGACCGGAGCATCGACTTCGTCACTTCTGCGCAAGCCGCTCACTGGTTCGACCGCGGGCAATCAAGACGCGAATTCGTTCGCGCTCTGAAGCCTGGCGGCTGGTTGGCGCTTTTGTGGAACGAGCGGCTCACCGACACAACAGAGTTTCTTCGCGTCTATGAACAGCTGCTTCTGACTTACGGCACCGACTACCAGGACGTTCGCCACGAACGCACGACCTCAGCGGTCAACGAATTTTTTGATCCCGAGCCGTATCAAGAGCGAGGGTTTAAGATGCGTCAGGAGTTTGACTATGCTGGCGTTGAAGGCCGGCTGCTATCGTCGTCGTATGCGCCCGGGCCAGAGCATCCTAAACACAAGCTCATGTTGCGCGAATTGCGGAGCATCTTTGATGACTGTGCTGAAGGGGGCCAGGTCGCGTTTGAGTACAAGACGCGACTGTATTTCGGACGTCTGCACTAAAGACAGAATCTGCTCTGATACGATCGCCGTTGATTGCATCCTTTGAGGTCAAGCTAGTGCCCGACGAGAAATCTTTTCACATGACGCCTGACGAATTCCGGCGTCACGGCCACGCTGTGGTCGATTGGATCGCCGACTACCAATCCCGCATCGAAACATTCCCCGTGCTCTCGCAGGCGAGGCCAGGTCAGATCCGCGCATCGCTGCCGTCAAATCCTCCGATGCGTGGCGAGTCCTTCGACGCGCTGCTGAGAGACGTCGAGGATCTAATTCTTCCCGGAGTCACGCACTGGCAGTCGCCGAATTTCTTTGGCTATTTTCCCTGCAACGCTTCTGGCCCAGGCATTCTCGGTGATCTGCTCTCTTCTGGCCTGGGGGTGCAGGGAATGCTCTGGTCCACCAGCCCGGCGTGCACGGAGCTAGAGACTCAGGTGCTCGACTGGCTCGTGACTTTGCTCGGATTGCCGGAGAACTTTCTATCATCCAGCACCGGCGGGGGAGTGATTCAAGATACCGCCTCAAGCGCCGCTTTGTGCGCGCTGCTGGCCGCTCGCGAACGCGCGACTCATTACATCAGCAATCAAAATGGATGTGACGGACGCGTCGTGGCTTACGCCTCCACGCAAACTCATTCTTCATTGCAGAAAGCCGCGATGATCGCTGGCATCGGCGTCAACAATCTTCGCCTGATTGAAGTGGACGAAACTTTCGCCATGCGTCCCGATGCGCTCGCGCGCCAGATTGAAGCAGACAAGCGGGCCAGCCTCGTTCCCTGCTTCGTCTGCGGCACGGTCGGTACGACTTCATCAAATGCGATGGATCCGATCACTGAGATTGCCCACATCTGCCGTCAGCATAGTCTCTGGCTGCACGTGGATGCGGCCATGTCGGGCACTGCGGCACTCTGTCCTGAATTTCGCTATCTTCAAAACGGAGTCGAACTGGCGGATAGCTACAACTTCAATCCACACAAATGGATGTTCACCAACTTCGACTGCAGTTGTTTTTGGGTCGCCGATCGCAAAGCGCTCATCCAGACGCTAAGTATCCTACCCGAATACCTGCGCAACCAGGCCTCCGAATCCGGCGCGGTGATCGACTACCGCGATTGGCACATCCAACTGGGTCGGCGTTTTCGCTCGCTCAAATTGTGGTTTGTGATCCGACACTACGGCGCGGAAGGCCTGCAGCACCATATTCGCCGTCACGTGGAGCTGACACAGCGCTTCGCGGAATGGGTGCGCGCCGACAAGGACTTCGAACTCGCAGCCCCGGCCCCGTTGAACCTCGCCTGCTTCCGCCACAAGGGCGGAGACGCAGCCAATCAGACCATTATGGATCACCTCAATCGCAGCGGTGACCTGTTCCTCTCGCACACCAAGCTGAACGGAAAGCTGACTTTGCGGCTGTGCGTCGGCCAAACCAACACCGAAGCAAGGCATGTGGAGAGAGCTTGGAACCGGATTCGCCAGGAAGCGGACAAACTGGTCGCAATCGCGTAAGTCGGCACCACGTGAAGCTAAGCGTGCCTCGAATTCAGCTAAAGTAAAGTATGCGAAATATCCTCGGCCTGCGCCCGTTGCGCTTCGTCTTCGCCGCCAACGTGATTTCCATGTTGGGAAGCGGGATGAACTCGGCCGCGGTCGCCTGGTACATCCTCGAAGCCACGCATTCGGAAATGGCCCTCGGCACCTTCGCCGTTCTGCAGACGATTCCCGCCATGCTGATGCTTCCCTTCACCGGCGTCATTATTGACCGCGAAGATCGCCGCCGCCTGGTGATGTGGCTCGATGCGCTGCGTGCCATCATCATTTTGAGCGTGGGCATCCTCGCGTTTCGTCATCGTGTGCAAGTCTGGCAACTTTACTTGATGAATACTCTCGTCTCCGCGGGCTTCTGGATGTTCTGGCCGACCATCACCGCACTTATCCAGGAACTCACTCCCGAAGGTCAATTCGTACAATCCAATACTTTTCTTCTGGCGGGCGTGCAAGGAGGATGGCTCATCGCCGGCTCTCTGGTCGGCTTCATGTACAACCACATCGGCCTGGGCGGCGTGCTCTTGATCGACGTCTCCACCTATGTGGTGTCGTTCTTGTGCTATTTCGCCGTGCGCAAGGGACGCCATGTTGTACTGCATCCGGACGAATTGCGTGCCGACATCCTCGCCGCTGAAACCCAGCTTCAGCGTTTCGGGCGCGAGATGCGCGAAGGCCTGCACTTTCTTCGCGACCATCGCGCCGTCATCCTGCTCGGCATCAGCTGGGCGCTATTTCTCGGGGCGATGATCACGGGAGTTGTCGTCACTCCATCGTTGAGCGAGCGTATCTTCCATGCCGGCGCCGTCGGCTACGGATGGCTCAACGCTGGATGGGGCACCGGCGCGTTTCTCAGCGCGTTGTATGCTCCGGCGATAATCGCCAGCTTGGGCGGACGCCGTTCGGTTGCGTTTTCCATGGCGCTCATAGCCGCGTGCGTCGTGTGCGCCCCGGTGTCGCGATGGCTGGCGGTCGCGGTGTTGCTGTACGCAGTGATGGGGTCGGCACGCGGCATCGGAGGTATCGCCATGAATACCAGCCTGATGGAAATGGTTCCCAACCATCTCATGGGACGCGTGCAGAACACTTTTTATTTTTTCGGGACTTTCCTGCAGCTCGTGCTGGCGCTCGCCGTTGGCGCGGTGGCCCATAAGGTGAGTTTGGTGGCGGCGTTTGCCATTCTCGCCTGTGTTTACGGATTGTCCTTTGTAACTGCAAGTTGGCCCGTGGGAACAACAGTCGCGGCCGAAGAAACGAGTCTGGCAAACAAATAAGAGAAGTCTGGAGCCGACATGAGCTTATCAGCCCTCGAGAACTGGTATGCAGGCCGGTGCAATGGCGAGTGGGAACATGGCTATGGCGTAAGCATCGACACCTTAGACAATCCCGGTTGGCGCGTGCACATCGGATTGCACGGAACGAAAAAACAAGGTGCGGCATTGCCAAAGGCCGCACTGACTCGGAGTCGGGACGATTGGATATCTTACTGGGTCGAGAAGGAGGAATTTCAAGTTGCCTGCGGACCCAAGAACCTGTCAGAAGCGATTGATATCTTCGTCGGCTGGTTCGAATCGGACTAGCAAGGTCCGGTTCCAGAGTGTTTCCTCTGTGCCTCCGTGGTAAATCATCGCTGTCTGCTGTTATTCTTTCCCATTCCAAGGAGTATGAATGTCTTCAGATCTGCAGGGCCGTAACGCGGTCGTTTTCGGAGTGGCCAATAAGCGTTCGATCGCCTGGTCCATCGCTCAGGGATTGCACGCCGCGGGGATGAAGCTGGCAATCACCTACCAGAACGAACGTCTAGAGCAGGAAGCGAAGGATCTCATTCTGTCTCTGCCCGGCGCCCAAGGCTTCATGTGCGACGTCAGCAAAGATGAAGAAATCGACCGCCTCTTCGCTACGCTGAAGGAACGCTACGGCAAGCTGCAAACGCTGGTGCATTCAGTCGCCTACGCTCCCGCCGACGAACTCAAGGGGGACTTCGTCAACACCACGCGCGAAGGCTTCCGCGTTGCGATGGATGTAAGCGTGTACTCGCTGGTCGCGGTCGCCCGGGCTGCCGCGCCGCTGATGGAAGACGGCGGATCGATAATCACGATGACTTACTATGCGTCCGAAAGGGTCGTGCCACGCTATAACGTGATGGCTGTCGCCAAGGCTGGCCTGGAATGTTCGGTCCGCTATCTCGCTTATGAATTAGGCAAGAAAAAGATTCGAGTGAACGCTATCTCCGCCGGCCCGATTAAAACTCTCGCCGCGCGGAGCATCGCCGGCTTCGGCGACATGTTAAGAGGTCACGAAGAACGCGCCCCACTGGGGCGCCGTGTGGAAGTCGAAGAAGTCGGTTCCACTGGAGTCTTCCTCGCCTCCGATGCCAGCAGCGGAATTACCGGCGAGGTCATCTATGTGGACTGCGGTTACAACATCATGGGCTTTTGAAGTCGCTTCCCAGTTCTCCGCGCCATCACTCAGGCCTCAATCGTGGGATAATAAACCCGATGAGGACGAACCGTCTGATGCTCGCCTTGTTTTCCGCGGCTATCCTTTTTTCGATGGTGCGCGAATGGAGCGCGCCAGTATCTTGCGCGCGAGGAATTCTCATCGTCGCCGCACCGTCGCAGCCGGCACGTTAACTGACAATCCGAATCCGCCGCCGGTTTTCCCCGTCCGGCTCCAATGAAATTTCCATATCCCGCTCCCCTTGTAGACGCGGGAATTTCTCCCCCCACTCGATGAGCAAAACGCTTCGCTCGGAACGCAGATCATCCAGCCCCAGCGTTTCCAATTCGCGCGGCGTGTCCACGCGATAAAGATCGATGTGATATAGATTGGCGCGCGGTCCGAGATACTCGTGGACCAGCGTAAAGGTGGGACTGGTTACGTCTTCTTCCGCTGCGGCCTCAAACCCTGCCGCGATTCCCTTCACCAGCGTGGTTTTTCCGGCGCCCAGATCGCCGCGCAGCAGTACGAGCTTGGGAGGAGCCAGCAACTCTGCCAGCGTGCGCCCAAATGCTATCGTTTCCTCTGCCGAGTCCGTAGTGATGTCCCGCGTCACCTGCCGAAGAGCCCCCGAATCCCGCCGCACCCGATGATGCGGAATCACGATCAGTATAGCGGGAGACCTCTGCGCCCGGCACCGCGCCGCAACCGAAAGCGACTAGATGGTCTTCGGCACTACGAACACCGACGACTTCAATCCCAGCAGGCTTCGGTCAGCCACGTGATCGACCGAGGTGCGCAAGCGGCGATGGTCGTCATCTTCGAACGCTACGAAACGGAACGGCTGGAGCACGCCGGTTGTCGTCTTCCGCATAGGACTGAGGACTTCAGCCATTCCGTGGACCGGGCCGGATTGCGTCTGAAACGCGAGTTCTACGAATGAACCGCTGCCCAGAGGATGCTGCAATTGCAGCAGTCCACCGGTCACGGAAATGCTTTGGAGTTTGGCTTTCGTACGCCGGCCATCTTCTAAGCGGATCACAGCCAGGACAGAATCGCCTAGCTGGACCCGGGCCGCGCGTCTGGACGGGTGCGGTTGGGGGAAGTGGGTCATAAAGGTGAATGTACTATCGCACCGGTTTCCGCTGAGTCACAGATTACGGAAGCAGTTGGCCGGATTCCCGTGCTGCGAGCCGGTCTCGACAGCTCCAAGTATTTGCCACCCGGTTACTTAGCATACTGTTTACTATTGTTACAATGTCCCATCAGGTCAAAATTGGTTTTTCACGGCTGCGCAATAACTATCTTCAGCGGGGTGCCTCAATGCGTTGCTTGTCATCCTTCACCAGTTTCGGGTTGATTTTCTTATTCTCAATCCCAGGTCTTCAAGGCCAAAACGCGCCATCGAGGAATCGGATTCCACTCCGCGTTGGCATCGTTGGCCTGGTTCACGGACACGTCCAGGGATTCTTCGACAATTCCCTCCACGGTCCGGAGATTGAGATCGTGGGCATTGCTGAATCAGACCCGTCTGTCTCGTCCTACTATGCGACGCGGTATAACCTCGACCCCAACATTCTCTTCGCCGGTCTGGACGAAATGCTCGAGCGCACTCATCCTCAAGCCGTGCTGGTTTACACGAATACTTTTGATCATCGCCGCGTAGTGGAGACCTGCGCCCGGCACGGCGTCCACGTCATGATGGAAAAACCTCTGGCGGTCAGCTTAGATGACGCGCTCGCCATCGAGAAAGCGGCTCACCTCGGCAAGATTCAGGTCCTGGTGAACTACGAGACGACTTGGTATCCGAGCAACCGCGCCGCATACGACCTGGTACACGAGAAGGCGCTCGGTGAGGTGCGCAAGGTTGTGGTTCACGACGGTCACAAGGGACCGAAGGAAATCGACGTCCGTCCTGAGTTCCTGAGTTGGCTCACGGATCCAAAATTGAATGGCGGAGGAGCTCTGTTCGATTTCGGCTGCTACGGCGTCGATCTGATGACCTGGCTCATGGACAGGCAACGTCCGCAAACAGTGACCGCGGTTACCCAGCAGATCAAACCAGAAATTTATCCGCATGTCGAGGATGAAGCCACGATCATCCTGACATATCCCAAAGCGCAGGCCATCGTGCAAGCTTCCTGGAACTGGCCATTCGATCGGAAAGATATGGAGGTATACGGACAGAAAGGATATGTAATCACGGTGAAGCGGGATGACATTCGAACTCGCCGTGCCGGTGGCGAGGAAGAGCAGCTGGCAGCAAAAGCGCTTCCAGCCCCTTATGACAACTCGCTGTCGCTTCTGAGGGCAGTGATAATCGACGGGGTACAACCAGATGGACTGTCATCGCTTGAAACCAATCTCACAGTGACGGAGATCCTGGATGCAGCTCAGCGTTCCGCAGCTTCGGGAAAGACCATTCGCTTGCCAACTTCGAGATGAGGTGTACGCGCCGCTACCCGCCCCAGCACACCAATCTCTGTCTTGCGGCATTCTGTGTGCGCCGAAAAGCATCAGGTAGTCCACGAAGTAAATCCGTCGCCACCAACGAATGCTCGCCCACACTCTCCCGCATCACATCGCCTGCAAGGCCGTGCAGATGTACCGCGCCGAGCACCGCCATGAAAGCCTTCTGGTTGTGTTGAGCGAGCATCCCCGCAACCATACCCGTCAGAATGTCTCCCGTACCACCGGTAGCCATGCCAGGATTGCCCGTGGTGTTGGCCCAGGCTCCGCCATCGGGACGCACCACCAGAGTGCGATGCCCTTTGAGCACGACGATCAATTCGTGTTCGCGTGCGAACTTCCGCGCCACTGCTAATCGATCTTTCTGTACGTCGGCAATGCTCGATCCCGTGAGCCGTGCCATCTCTCCCGGATGCGGCGTGATCACCAAGGTCCGGTCCTTGCCATTCAGTTCATCGGTGCGCCCCTCAAACGCATTCAACGCGTCGGCGTCAACCACCATTGGAAGGCTGAACTTCGCAACCACACTCCGCACCAGGTCTGAAGTCTCGGGATTCCGTGAAATTCCGGGACCAATCGCCAACACAGTCACGCCTTTTGCCAGCTCGTCCACCCGCTCCCGGGCATTGGGCGAGATCGTGCCAGCATCCGTTTCGGGCAGCGGCTCGGTCATCAACTCGGGATGAAATCCTGCCACCGTTCCGAGCACGGATTTTGATGTTGCCACCGTCGAAAGACCTGCGCCAGCGCGCAACGCAGCCATTCCTGCCATCGCCGCGGCCCCAGCTTTGCCGAGCGATCCTCCAACCACCAGCACGTGTCCGTAGCTTCCTTTATTCGATTCTGCCGGGCGCGGTCCGATCAACGGCGCAACATCGTGCGCTGTGATCACATTCAGTTGCAGCGAGGAACTGATCGCCTCGTCGGGCGAACCAATGCCACCCACACAGGTCGCTCCTGACGTGAACGAGCTGAAAACGTGCGCTGGACGCGGCGCAGTGAAAGTGACGATGGCGTCAGCTCGGGCGATCGTTCCGGATTGCGCACCCGTCGTGTCGGCATCTGCGCCGGAAGGAATGTCCACCGCGATCACTGGAAGCTGACTTGCGTTCATGATCGCGATCGCCTCGGCATAGAGCCCGCTCACCGGAGGCTTGAAACCCGTGCCCAGCACCGCATCGAGATACAAGTCCGCCCGCAATGAAAGCTGCACACGGTCACTCCGCAGCTCTTCGATGGAATGCACGACGATGGCTGAACTCGGTGCCTTTCCCAACATGACTGCCGCGTCCCCTCGCAGCTCTGCGGGGTCCGCCAGCAGTATCACCTGAACCTGCTTCCCCTGTTCACGCAGTCGCCGTGCCGCCACGAATCCATCGCCGCCATTGTTTCCCTTGCCGCAAAAAACCACGATGCGCACCGCCGAGGTGTAATGCGAGAGCACGTAATCCGAGACGGTTGCGCCTGCATTTTCCATCAGCGTGAGCGAAGGCACGCCGTAGCGCTCGCTGGTAGCGCGATCAATAGCGCGCATTTCCGCCGCGCTGACAATCTTCATGATTGGATTGCCTTCATTCTCCTCATCCATCTATCGCCCGACTATAAAACAAAAAGGCCCTCCCGCGCCGTGCGGAGGGGCCCGATGTAGTGAGAGGAGGTTGCTAACTCCTCGGCCTGGCACCCGGCTGCAGCGCCTGCACCCGGCTGTGCTTCACGCTATAGGTGAAGTACACGACCAATCCAATGGCCAACCAGACCACCAGCCGGATCCAGTTCCAGATTCCCAACTTGTACATCATATAACCGTTCGAGATCACGCCGAGGATCGGAATGAGCGGTACCCACGGCGTGCGGAAGGGCCGCGGCTGGCTGGGATTCGTATAGCGCAGCACCATCACCGAGATCGACACAATCACAAACGCCAGCAGCGTGCCGATGTTTACCATCCTTCCGATATCGTCGATGGGAGTAAGGCTGCCCACAACTGCAGCTAAAAGACCTACAAGGATGGTGTTCTTCCAGGGAGTGCGGAATTTGGGGTGAACGGCCGCGAAGAACTTCTTGGGCAGCAGCCCATCACTGGCCATTGAATACAGCACGCGCGTCTGACCCAACAACATGACCAGCATTACGCTGGTCAGCCCCGCGAGTGCGCCCAGCGTGATGATGTGAGAGGCAGTCGTTAAACCCCGATCCAGAAAGGCGCGGGCGACCGGCGCTTCGATGTTGATCTGCTGCCAGTGCACCATTCCGGTGAGAACCCCGGCGACTGCGATGTATAGGACCGTACACACCGCCAGCGATGCGATCATGCCGATCGGCAAATCCCGCTGCGGATTCTTGGCCTCCTGCGCCGTAGTCGAAACCGCATCGAAGCCAATGTAGGCAAAGAATATGTAGGCTGCGCCCGCTCCGATCCCGGCAATGCCATTGGGCGCGAACGAGTGCCAATCGGTGCCCCAATTGCTGGTGTTGATGTAGCGAGCGCCCAGCGCAATAACAAAGAGCACAACCGAAACCTTAATGACGACGATTCCAGTATTAAAACGCGCGCTCTCTTTTATCCCGACCACAAGAATCGCCGTGATGATGAGGGCGATGATGAAAGCTGGAAGGTTTAGGCCAACCTCGTATCCAAAAATGCGCGGCGCTCCCAGCAGGTCATGCGCGCGCAGCAACAATTCCGGGGACTGTGTGCTTATGATCGCGCTCACTCTGTCGAGAAATGACTGCGATCCCGGTATCAGGGAAACATCCGCCGCTTGAGCCATCTGGCGCGCAATAATATTTTCGGCGGTCTTCAAAGCTGTCCAGTGGTCGTAGGCCAGCCACAGCGGCATCCGGATGTGAAAGATTTTCAGCAGTTCGATGAAGTGATTCGACCAGCCGGAAGATACCGCGCTGGCGCCCATGGCATATTCAAGGGTGAGATCCCAGCCGATGATCCAGGCCAGCAACTCGCCGAGCGTGGCGTAAGCATAGGTGTAAGCGCTGCCTGCCAGCGGAATCATGGCCGCAAATTCCGCGTAGCACAAGCCGGCGAACGCGCATCCCAAGCCCGACAGCACGAATGACAAGGTAAGTCCTGGACCGGCATATTGCGCCCCCAGCCCTACCATGACGAAGATTCCCGCCCCGATGATCGCGCCTACGCCCAGCGCAGTGAGTTGAAAAACTCCCAGCGTGCGCTTGAGGCTATGTTCGCCCGTCTCGCGAGCCTCTTCCATCAGCAGGTTCAGCGGCTTGGTCGCAAACAGATTTGCCATTCGTTTGGTTTCTCCTTGGCTGGCCACACCTGTGCTCATTTTGCCTCCGCGCTTTTTGCCCACGCGTAATATACCGGGATGCCCAGCAATACCACAATCAGCCCCGGCCACGTGAACTGCGGTTTGTAGCGCAATAGTACGACATCGATGAAGGAAGCCATCACAATATAAATCGCGGGCAGCACCGGATAACCCAATGCGCGGTAGGGTCTCTGAGCATCCGGACGTGTCCGCCGCAACACAAACAACCCCACAATCGTCAGCACATAAAATACAAGCACCGCGAATATCACGTAGTTCAGCAGGTCATTGTAGGTTCCCGAGATGCACAGCACACACGCCCACACCATCTGCACCATCAGCGAGGCGGACGGTGTCTTATAAGTGGGATGCAGTTTCGCGACGCTGCGGAAAAACAATCGGTCCTTGGACATGGCGTAATAGACGCGCGCCCCCGATAGAATCAGCCCATTGACGCAGCCGAAGCCGGAAATCATAATGGCCGCCGCCATCAAGAGACCGCCCACAGGCCCCAGCATCTGCGTCATGACCGCGGTTCCAACACGATCCTCGGCGGCAAACTTGATGCCGCGGTCAAGAATCGTCGCCCCTGCAGCAACCCCATCGAGCGGTAGCACAGCTAGGTAAACAAAGTTGCAGGCAATGTAGAGCGCGATCACCACACCCGTGCCCAGTGCCAGTGAGAGCGGCAGGTTACGGCTGGGATTCTTGACTTCCCCCGCGGTGAATGTCACGTTATTCCAGGCGTCGGCGGAAAACAACGAACCCACCTGCGCCACCGCCACAATTGTGAGCGTGCCCACCATTACCACCGAACCACTCGCTCCCATCTGCACGGCGTGCTGTGCGCCCAGTCCGGCATTCCGCCAGAAATGTCCATTGAAGTTCACCGCCAGCGCCTGCGCATTCCGACCGAGTGCCAAGCCGAACAATGCCAGGCCCAGCAAGGCCGAGACTTTGGCCGCGGTAAACACGTTCTGGATCAACGCTCCGGTCTTTAACCCGAAGATATTCACCACCGAAAGGGAGACCACCAGAAGAATACCGACCAGGTTTTGCGTGTTGAGTCCCACGTCCATGTTGCCCAGAAGCATGGAACCAACATGGATCTGTGGCACTTTCCAAATATGCAGAATCCAATGAGTGGAAGAGATCGCAGGAAAGAAGATCCCCAGGAACTTGCCGAAAGCCACGCCTACTGCCGCGATCGTGCCTGTCTGAATTACCAGGAACAACGTCCAGCCGTAAAGAAAGCCCCACAACGGCCCGAGGGCTTCGCGAAGGTAGACATACTGTCCGCCGGCTCGCGGCATCATGGCCGCCAGTTCGCCATAACTGAGAGCGGCGACGATGGTCATGAATCCCGCGACTGCCCACGCGCCGATCAGTAATGCTGGGGAATCCACTTCGCGGGCAATCTCTGCCGAAACAATGAAAATGCCAGAGCCGATCATCGACCCCATGACGAGCATGGTGGCGCTGGTCAGGCCCAGGCCCTTGACCAACTCCTTATCCTGATGGCTGTGAATTTCCCAGTCGCTTGCTGAACCCGGCCGCGTTGTCGGTGTACTCAGGATCCCTCCTAAGCCTAGTCGCGCCGGAGCCTGATGGCGCCAGCGCCCCGTCGGCTGTCGCGAGAGGCGTCTTGCCCTCGCCCGCCGGGACGATTATCGAAGCCTCACGACTTTACCTCAAGATGCTGAAAAATTCCTCTGCTGATTTCCGCGGTTCCCGTAACAGATCCGATATCACCGCCACGGAATCGGCCCCGGCTTTAATCACCGAGGCCGCATTGGCACGGCTGATCCCCCCTATGGCGACCAGAGGTTTTCGGGTCAACTCACGGGCCTGGCGGACGCCTTCAAGGCCTACGACCGGATCAGGCTTGGCTTTGCTGGAAGTCGAAAAGACAGGTCCGATGGCAAGGTAGTCCGCGGAGGTCCGGTCAGCCTGCTTGATCTGCTCCGGAGTATGCGTCGACAGGCCAAGCCAGCGCCCGGAGCCAATGATCCCGCGAACCGACTCCGGGGAGAGATCATCCTGCCCGATATGGACGCCGTCGAAGTCCGCGGCCAGACATAGGTCAGCACGATCATTCATAATCAGCTTAACCTCACCCCCCGCACTTATCTTCAATGCCAGTGCTTGCTGCAGCATCTCGCCAGCGTTTCCATTTTTGTTGCGGTATTGCAGGACGGTGCATCCGCCAGCGATTAGTTCTGTGGCAAAGGTAGTCAAATCCTCAACTTTTCGGAAAGTCGCCGCGTCAACAATGGCATAAAGTCGCGGCACAGAGATCACGCGGCAGAATCCTTTTTGCTGGCCGCCAGAAATCGCTCGATAAAGCCTGTATCGAATTTCCCGGCGCGAAAATCCGGATCGGCAAGAATTTTGCGGTGCAGCGGAATCGTCGTGTACACGCCCTCGACGATAAACATTTCGAGCGCCCGCGTCATCCGCGAAACTGCCTCGTTGCGATCCTTGCCGCGCACGATCAACTTCGCGATCAGCGAGTCATAATATGGCGGGATCACGCCCTCCGTGTAGGCGGCAGTATCGACGCGCACTCCGGTTCCTCCGGGGGGATGAAATGCCGTAATCTTCCCTGCCGAGGGCGTAAATTTCTCCGGATGCTCCGCATTGATGCGGCACTCAATCGCATGCCCGCGGTGGACAATGGGCCCCTGCAAAACCTCCCGCATGTGAGCGCCGGCCGCGATCATGATCTGGCTCTTCACCAGATCCACGTCGGTGACCATCTCTGTAACGGGGTGTTCCACCTGAATGCGCGTGTTCATTTCGATGAAGTGTAGCCGGCGGTCCTGGTCCATTAAAAACTCAATGGTTCCCGCGTTGGTGTAGCCGATGTCCGTCAGCGACTTGCACAAAACTGCGCCGATTTGGTCGCGTAGTTCGCCCGTTACCTGGGTGGACGGCGACTCTTCCAGCAACTTCTGGTGGCGCCGCTGGATCGAACATTCTCTTTCCCCGAGACTCACCACATTGCCGTGCTCATCGGCTAAAACCTGAAACTCGATGTGCCGCGGATGCTCGACATATTTCTCCATGTAAAGATCGCCATTGCCGAACGCGCCCGCCGCCTCCGACTGCGCAGCCTTAAACAATGCCGGCAATTCTTCTTCCTTGCGCACGATACGCATGCCGCGGCCACCACCGCCCGCCGAGGCTTTGACAATCACAGGAAAGCCGACCTGCCGCGCCCACTCCGCAGCTTCCCCTTCGGAAGCAAGAATTCCATCCGAGCCCGGCAAAATCGGCACACCCGCCCGCTTCATAGCCGAGCGCGCCTTTTCTTTTTCTCCCATCAGACGCGTCACTTCAGGCCGCGGCCCGATGAACTTGATCCCGCTGGTCTCGCAGACTTCGGCAAAGTTGGCATTCTCCGCCAATAACCCGTAGCCGGGATGAATCGCGTCAACGTTGGCAATCTCCGCTGCACTAATCACCGCAGGGATGTTCAGGTAGCTCAGTGCCAATTGTGGCGGCCCGATGCAGATGGCCTCATCCGCAAAACGTACAGGCAAGGAATGCCGGTCGGCCTCGCTGTAAATGGCAACCGTGCGGACACCCAGTTCTTTGCACGCGCAGATGACGCGCAGCGCAATCTCTCCGCGATTCGCAATCAGAATTTTCTTAAACA
>Ga0307474_10000549_pt1 | contig 27021 bp, 31 predicted proteins | sample atmos_gasesECM1C_2_FD_203312 | JGI IMG/M metagenome (GOLD analysis project Ga0307474, IMG submission 203312) | Hardwood forest soil microbial communities from Morgan-Monroe State Forest, Indiana, United States - atmos_gasesECM1C_05 | ecosystem: Environmental > Terrestrial > Soil > Temperate... | reverse complement strand
CGTCTCGGCGATGTGGTGCGAGGCTTTGGTCAAGCTATCGACTGCAGCGTTCATCTTGTCGACATCACTGCCGGTGAGCGCGGTGCGCGCTTCGGCAATCGCGTCTTCGGCAGATTTCACGTCCGATTCGGCGAGTTTATCGCGGTTATCCTTCACGACTTTCTCGGTCTGATAGACCAGATTGTCGAGACGGTTGCGCGCTTCGACTTCCGCCAGCTTGGCTTTGTCTTCGGCCGCATGGGAATCGGCTTCCTTCTTCATGCGATCGGCTTCTTCCTTGCTTAAGCCGCTGGAGGCAGTGATGGTGATCTTCTGTTCTTTCTGCGTGGCGTTATCTTTGGCCGCGACATTCAAAATGCCGTTGGCGTCAATGTCGAACGTCACTTCGATTTGCGGTACGCCGCGAGGGGCCGGAGGAATTCCAACGAGTTGGAATTTTCCCAGCGTTCGATTTCCGCTGGCAACCGGGCGTTCGCCCTGCAGCACGTGGATCTCGACCGACGGCTGATTATCCGCAGCAGTCGAGAATATTTCCGACTTCCGGGTTGGAATGGTCGTGTTGCGCTGAATCAAAACGGTCATCACGCCGCCCTGGGTTTCAACACCCAACGAAAGCGGAGTGACGTCGAGCAGCAAAATGTCTTTCACTTCGCCGCCCAAAACGCCGCCTTGAACCGCCGCGCCGACTGCCACCACTTCGTCCGGGTTAACACCCTTGTGGGGTTCTTTGCCGTTGAAGAGGCTCTTGACGATTTCCACCACGCGCGGAATGCGGGTTGATCCACCAACCAGAACGACTTCGTCGATCTTGTCGGCAGTGACGCCCGCGTCGGCCAAGGCCTGTTTCACCGGGCCTACCGTACGCTGCAGCAAGTCCTCCATCAACTGTTCGAGCTTGGCGCGAGTCAACTTCAGAGCCAAGTGCTTCGGGCCGGAGGCGTCTGCGGTTACGAAAGGAAGATTGATCTCCGTCTCCATCAATTGAGAGAGCTCAACTTTCGCTTTTTCCGCAGCTTCCTTCAGGCGCTGAATGGCCATGCGATCTTTACTGAGATCGATGCCCTGCTCTTTCTTGAATTCCGCAACGATCCATTCCATCACGCGCTGGTCGATATCATCACCGCCCAAGTGCGTGTCGCCGTTGGTGGACTTCACTTCGACCACGCCTTCGCCGACTTCGAGGATCGAGATATCGAAGGTACCGCCGCCCAAGTCGTACACGGCGATGGTCTCCTCCTTCTTTTTATCGAGGCCGTAGGCGAGAGCTGCCGCGGTAGGCTCATTAATGATGCGCAGAACTTCCATTCCAGCAATTTCGCCGGCCTGTTTGGTGGCTTGGCGCTGGCTGTCGTTGAAATACGCCGGAACGGTGATGACGGCTTTGGTTACCTTTTCACCGAGGAAATCCTCGGCAGCCGACTTCAACTTTTGCAGAATCATGGCCGAGATTTCCGGCGGGCTGTAGCTCTTGCCGGCGATCTCAACGCGCGCGTCGTCGTGCGGCCCCTTGACCACCTTATAAGGTACGCGTTTGGCTTCTTCCTGCACTTCGTCGTAGCGGCGGCCCATAAACCGCTTGATCGAATAGACAGTGTTCTCGGGATTCGTAATCGACTGGCGCTTAGCTACCTGGCCCACCAGGCGCTCGCCGCCCTTGGTAATCGCGACCACGGAAGGGGTGGTGCGGGCTCCTTCCTGGTTCGGGATAACCGTCGGCTCGCCTCCCTGCATTACGGCCACGACCGAGTTGGTCGTGCCCAGGTCAATTCCGATAATCTTACTCATGGATAACGCTCCTATAACGTCTAACGGGTAATGCCGGGAGACGTCAGCTTTGAACAGACAGATAATACACGTTGAGCGTACCATTGTCAACATTCTTGTATATGTGTATGTCTATTAACCACAATGAGTTACACTTGCTCTTCGCAATTATGCCGAAAACCTGTATGTTTTCGACACGGTCCGCCGGGTAACCGAAGCAAATGCTAGGACAGCAAACCAATATGCCGCCGACCTCGTCCTATAGAGCTCGCGTGCTAGTGCTGCGGGTCAAGCGCCGTAGCTGTTAGAGCTGAGTCGTTTGGCTAAAGTCGCGGTACAATGTTGCGTCTTTTTCGTATGCAAATCGTCGGGGAGGCGGGGTTGAACTCTTTAACACTATCAGGATCTCGTTGCGTGGGTCGGCTTAGCATGCCTCTGTTGGCATTTATCCTCGGAGCAGCCGTGCTTTTTGTTCCAGCCGTTCGGGCGCAAGGAACGGAGGCGGCGGCCCCGACGGCAAAACCGAAGACTGCGACGAAGCCGCGCGCGGCCGCACCGGATGCCGCGGCATCTGCAACGCCGGTGAAGACTTTCGGGAACAAGAACGCGCCAATCACCATGGAAGTCTTCAGTGACTACCAGTGCCCTTCCTGTCGAACGTTTTTCGAGCAGACGCTGCGGCCATTGCTTGGCCCAAGCCCAGATGGATACGTCGCGGACGGAAAGGTGTATTTGGTACACCGCGATTTTCCATTGCCGATGCACCCGTATTCTTTCCAAGCAGCGCGCTGGGCGAATGCCGCGGCAAAAATTGGAAGATTCCAGGATGTGGATGCGGCGCTATTTGACAATCAAGGTTCATGGGGCGCGGACGGCAACATCGAGAAATTCGTTGCCGCAGCGTTGAGTCCTGCGGATTTCAAACGAGTGCAAAAATTGATGACTGGCTGCGAAGGAGCTACGTCAACCGCAGGCGTGAAACCCGCATCGTTGAATTCAGGTTCTGGCGCACAAGCTGCATCGGGATGCGCGTTGGATGCGTATATCAGTTCCGATCAAGAGCTGGGTAAATCGGTGCCGGTACAGGCTACGCCGACATTCGTGATTTTCTATAAGGGACAAAAATATCCGGCATCCTCCGGATTCGTGACTTATCCGATTCTGAAGCAATTTTTCGATTCGCTCTTAAGCCAGTAAACTCGATGACGACGAACACGCGCGGATCGATTGGATGGGCTCTGCTGCTGGTGGGCCGGCTGGCGCTGGCGGGAATTTTTCTCTTCGCGGCGTACGCGAAATTGAAACCGCAGGCGTCGATGGGCTGGTCGATGGCTTCGGCCAAGACTTCCCTGTCGATGTTCGCCATGCAGGTGGATTCGTACCAGCTGCTGCCCCCACAACTAGTCAGCCCGATGGCGCATTTCCTGCCGCTCTTCGAATTATTCCTGGGGCTCTGGCTGCTGAGCGGAATTTTGTTTCGCTATTCGGCATTGATGACCACGCTGCTGCTCGGGGCGTTTTTCGCCATGATGGTGCGGACCTATCGGATGGGCCTGGAAATTAATTGCGGATGTTTTGGTCCGGGCGAGCGGCTGGGTGTGGGTACTTTGCTGCGCGACGGTTCGCTGCTGGCGCTGGCCATCGCGATAACGGTGGGAGCGTTTGCGATAAGCCGCCGAAAGCGGGCTCAGGTTGACGCGCAAGTTTCGAGTTCGACGGTTTCCGCGCCGCAGCACGCGGAGTAATTGACCGTCTGCGGCCCGTAGCTGGACTTCCCCCTTTTTGCGGCCCGTTCTTGCTTTCCGAATATTAACCATCCAGTTTTAGGTTGTGGTACCGCAATTAGAGTGCGCGATATAGAATGTCGCGTTTGTTACGGAGGATTCGTATGCACCGTGGTTCCGGCCTGTTGAACTTCGTGATGGTTTCCGCATTGTCTTTTTCCGCGCTGACGCTGAGCACGGCAACGGCGCGAGCGCAGGCGACGGCCACAACGAACGGCGCGAAAGAGCTGACGCTGGAGCGGCTATTCAGCGGCCCATACCTGGGCGGGCAGACGACGCGAGGCATCGAGTGGGCGCCGGACGGAAAACGGTTTTCGTATATCGAAGTGAAGCGCAACGGGAACGACGCCGTGCTGGAGCTGTGGACCATGGACGCGGCGAGCGGAGAGCGCAAGGTGCTGGTGAGCGCCGCTACGTTGAAATCGGTGACCCAGCCGGAAAAAGCGAAAACGACGCAGGGCACCGGATTGGCGCGGGTGGAGGCGGACAACTATCAATGGTCGCCGGATTCGGGATCGTTGTTATTCATCGGCACCAACAGCATGGTGCTGCTCGATTTGAAAACGATGGCGGTAAAGCCGGTGGTATCGAGCGAGCATGAAATCGAAGATCCGAAATTTTCCCCGAATGGCCAGTGGGTCAGTTTTTCGCGGGACGCCAATTTGTTCGCGGTGAGTCTGGCGAGCGGCGAAACCAAGACACTGACCACTGGCGGAAGTGAAGAAGTGCTGAAGGGTAAGCTCGACTGGGTGTATCCGGAGGAACTGGATTTGCGTACGGCGTACTGGTGGTCGCCGGATTCGAGCAAGATTGCGTACTACGAGATGGATGAACGCCCGGTGACGCAGTACGCGATCATGGATATGAGCGCGCCAACCGGTGGAACGGAATACACACGTTACCCGCTGGCGGGGCAAGCGAACCCGATTGTGCGCGTGGGCGTGGTGCCGGTTACGGGCGGCGAAACGAAGTGGATGGATACGGGAACGAACACGGATGTGTATCTGGCGCGGGTAGACTGGCTGCCGGACAGCAAGCAGGTGGCAATCCAGCGTTTGAATCGCGCGCAGAATCAACTGGATCTGCTTTTTTGCGATGTGGCGAGTGGCGCGTCGACGACCGCGCTGACCGAAACCGATAAGTATTGGATCAACATTGGCGACGACCTGTACTTTTTTTCGGATAATAAACGCTTTTTGTGGTCGAGCGAACGAACCGGCTACCGGCATTTGTATCTTTACAATAATTCGGGCAAGCAACTGGCCCAGCTGACCAGCGGGGATTGGGGAATTTCGGACACCGGCGGATTCGGGCCCGGAGCGGTGAACCATCCGGGAGTCGACGAAAAGCACGGCTACGTTTATTTCATAACGAATAAAGACGACGTAAAGGAAACGAATCTTTATCGCGTGTCATTGAACGACAAGAGCCTGACGCGCATCACTAAGGAATCGGGATACAACGCGGCGAACCTCTCGCCCGCGCTTTCCGGGTTCGTACATTCGTATTCGAATGCGGCAACTCCCACGCGGCAGGAACTCTGCCGGATGGATGGGACGCCGGTGGCGGTACTGAATGAGGGCAAAGTTCCGGCGCTGACGGAGTACAAAATCAGTCCGCTTGAATTTGTTCAAGTGACCGCCGACGACGGGACCAAGCTGAATGCGTCGATTATAAAGCCAGTGAATTTCGATCCATCGAAAAAATATCCAGTCTACGTCAGTGTGTACGGCGGACCGCACGTGCAGATGGCGCAAAATAGGTGGGGCGGATTCTTTTTCCTGTTTCACGAGGTGCTAGCGCAAAAAGGCTACGTGGTTTTCGAGCTGGACAACCGCGGATCGTGGGGGCGAGGCCACGCGTTTGAAACGCCGATTTATCACCAAATGGGGAAAGTCGAGTTGCAGGATCAAGTGGCCGGCGTGAAATACTTGGAGTCGCTGGGATACGTGGATCCGGCCCGAATTGGAATTTCTGGTGGGAGCTACGGCGGATACATGACGCTGGAGGCCCTGTTCAACGCGTCCGATGTGTATAAGGTGGGAGTTGCGCACGCCCCGGTAACCGACTGGAGGTTCTACGACACGATTTACACCGAGCGCTACATGGGGACGCCGCAAAACAACCCGGAAGGCTATAAGGCTTCAGCACCATTGAATCAGGCGGAGAATCTGAAGGGCAAGCTGATGCTGGTGCATGGGACGGGCGATGACAACGTGCACTTCGCCAATTCGGTGGCGCTGCTGAACGCGTTGATCGATTCAGGACGGTATCCGGACCAATTGATGGTATTCCCGGGGCGTGGGCACGGGATCAGCGATGCGGCATCCCGCGTGCTGGAGCAGCAGCGAGAGCTGGAATTCATCTTAAGTGCGCTTTAACGTTGAGGCATAGATAGAAAAGCAGGGATGCCGAATCGAGCATTTCGCCTATAATCAACGTCTGGAGTCGAACGAGGCCGGTTGCCAGCGCTGGCGCTCACAACCTAACTACATGCGGAAAAGTCTTCGGAAATATTCTTCCGTGCTGGTGTTTACTGCGGGCCTAACCGCTGCGGGATTCATGCCCGGAGTGGCGCAGGGGCAGACGCAAGCGCCGTCGTCGGCAGCGACTCCAGCACCGACCGCTGCGCCGGCCTCGGCTGCTAAATCTTCCACACCCGTGATGGTGCCGGACCCATCAGCTAAAATGCTGGAAAGCGGATATCGTCATCTATACGAATTAAATTTCGAAGCGGGGCGCAAGGACTTCCAGGCATATCAGAAAATGCGGCCGGACGATCCGTTGGGGAAAGCGTCGGAAGCGGCGAGTTATTTATTCGAGCAGTTCAACCAAAAGGGCGTGCTGACTTCGGAATTCTTCCTGAACGACGACAAATTCCTGGGCGGAGTGGAGGGTTCGGCGGCCACGAACAAGAACCCGTTGTTTCTGGAAGCCAACAACGCGGCTCGGGAACAGGCGAAGGCGCGAATTAAAGCGAATCCGAAAGACCTGCACGGACTGCTGGTGCTAACGATCACCGATGGAATGGAATCCGATTACGACGCGATCATTATCAAGAAGCAATTGGAAGGCTTGACCATGATGCGGCATGCCGAGTCGGAAGCGAATGCCGTGCTGGCGATCGATCCGACGGAGCAGGACGCGAATGTCGCTTTGGGCATGAGCAATTACGTGATTGGGTCCTTGCCCAGCTACAAAAGGGTGTTTGTTTGGTTTGGCGGTTTGCACGGCGATCGCACGCGCGGCATGGAGCAGATGAAGTCAGCCGCGGAGCACGGACATTATCTGCAGCCCTTCGCGAAGGTGATGCTGGCTCTGGCTTACGAACGCGAGCACAAACCGGAGCGCGCGAAAGAATTGCTGGCTGAACTCGCGACAGAATATCCCAACAACCCGGTATTCGCGCGCGAGTTGGCGCTGGTCAATAGTCCTTCCTGCTGCAAGAACTAGCGCAATTTAATTCTCGGTACGCCTACCACTTCACCCGGACGCGATAGGTCAACTTTGACGTGCCGTCTTTGGCCAGCGGAACGTCGAAGCCTACGGTTCGTGCGTCAAGCTTGTTCGAGGTCAGGTTCGAATTTACGATTTCCCAGTCGCCGCCCAGGGGTTCCCGGACTTCGACTGAAACTGGCACGTCCTTGTGGTTGCGCAGCGTGATTTCGTATTCCATTTCATACAGATTACTGGCCAGCTTCTTGTAGTCCGTTTGTTTGCGCTCGCAGACGACGTCGAAAGCGTCGCCGACGTAGATTTTTAGATGTTCATCTTTCGGCGTGTGCTGAATGCTGTCTTCGCCGATGAACTGAATTCCGCCCTTCGAATCCGACTGGTAGACGCGCACCGTTCCGGCCGGCAGCGGCATACCGAGGCCACTCTTTTCGTCGTTCTTAAATTGGTAGGTCACCTTTACCGGCTGAGGCGTAGCGTTACCGAGGCTTTGCGGATTCCGGTAGTAGTACGTTTGACCTTCGGTAACAAGGTGCTTTTCGACGGGAATCCCGGTGCCGGTGAGCAGGCTGATTTGTTTCGATTCATTGTTCTGGATCGAGGTGCGTCGACCGAGAGAATAGAGGTGGTATTCGGAGATGCCTTCCTGGGTGAATTGGGGAGCGGCCTTGGCCATGGCCACGCCGCCAGCGAGTCCCATCTCGGCTCTCGTGCTGGGTAAAGGCGACACCTGATGAATTTCGCCGGCGACGAGTTGCAGCTTGGCGTTTTGATAGGACGCGCCACTGTTGTTGTTCAGCGTGATCCAACCATCGAGATCGGCTACCTTTTCGTCGCGGGCCACCGTGAGGACGTAGTCCGCGCTCCAGCTCATATTGCTGGTGAGATAGGATGCTTCGACTTTCTGTGCGGCGGCGCCACGATTGTCGAGAGTCCAGATCAGAGTTGGCCGGCTGTAGAAATTTCCGGGCAGCTCCGGGAAACGGTACGAATCGGAATTCATGCCAGTAACGATTTCGTTTCCAATTTTCCAGACTGGGCCATTGTTATTGGCGAGGAGGGTAGCTTTGGTTTCGACCCATTTGGTCGAGCCCGCATCCTGTTCCGCGCGGACCAGGGTGACTTCCTTGCCGACATATTTTTGCAGGAGTTTTTGGGGATCGAGCAAATCATATTCGTAGTTCTGCTCGACCACGCTCAGTTTGGCGTCGTCGGTCAACGAACGAAAGTGGACGGTGGCAGGGTTGATCGACGCGGCCACGTCTTCAAAGCGCAGCGGGAAGATTCCCGGGGCGAGGCGAATCTGGCGGACGTCGCGGACCAACGCGATATTTGAGTTGTAAACCGTGACGGCAATTTCGGTTTGGTCCTTCTCGGTGGTGGTCAGCGCCTCTGCTTTTCCGGAGTCATTGCCCGGGGACGGCATTTGCGCCCCAGCGCTTGGCGGGTGGCCGGCGAACACAAATAAAGCTAGAGCAAGGGATACGATCGGCTTGATGAATTTTAACCGGCTGGCAGTCATCAGCGACTCCTTGAAACATTCGATTCGGTGCTTAGGAAGCAGAATACCCAACTGTTAGACACCGCCGGGAACATTTTGTATCCCGACCGGACACAGCGCGGCTCATTCTGAAATGTTCTGAATGTTCGTACACTTTTCGGGACTCGCGAATCCAACCAGCGTGCGGATTTGATTTGCCCTTTCGCACTCGGACACCGCAAAATTTTCGCCGCTCTCTATCGCGGTGTACAATGGGAGTTCACCATGAAATTCCGAACTGCCGGAATGCTTCTGCTGGCCGCCGCGACCTCGTTGGCTTCTGGCGCCTTCGCGGCTGAGAACCCGGAAATACCTTGCAGTCCTTCTCTCCCGTGCCCTTGCTCCGCAACTACACTTGGAACCGATTCTGGGTTGCCTTCCCCGCAGTCGCAAACCAGCCCTCCGCAGTCCATGGGCTCAATGAACATGAATGGCATGCGCGGAATGATGGATTTGAATCACAGCGCTACATTTATAGATGAGATCCTGCATCACGCCAGTGCCGGAACCAGCGCGGAACCGAATTCCACGCCGCACGAAATGCTGATGACGAGGAAGGGCGCGTGGATGTTGATGTTTCATGGCGGACTATCGGTGAACGCGCAGCAGCAGACCGGCCCGCGAGGAGCAGATAAAGTTTTCAGCACCAGCTGGTTCATGCCGATGGCGCAGCGGCAGCTTGGTCCGGGCACTTTTACAGCTCGTGCCATGTTCAGCCTGGAACCGGCCACAATCAGCGGCGAACGTTACCCGGAGCTTTTTCAGATTGGCGAGACGGCCTACGGGAAGCCGATCGTCGATGGCCAACACCCACATAATTTGTTCATGGAACTGGCGGCGCTATATGACATCCGCATCGGTGAGCACGCGCTATTTTCGATGTACGCGGCGCCGGTGGGCGATCCGGCCATCGGGCCGGAGGCGTTTCCGCACCGGATCTCTGCGAGTGAAGATCCGCTGGCGCCCCTAGGGCATCATCTGCAGGATTCCACGCACATAGCGTACGACGTGCTGACCATGGGACTCACTTACAAAATCGCGCGGATCGAAGTCTCGGGATTTCATGGCCGGGAGCCGGGCGAAGATCGGTGGACGATCTCCGCCGGCGCCCTCGATTCGTGGGCCACTCGGCTGACGATCAACCCAGCGCAGAATTGGAGCGCACAATATTCAATCACCCGGTTGCACAGCCCGGAATCGCTTTTCCCTGACGAGGACCAACTGCGCATGACTGCGTCGGTGACCTACAACCGGCCGCTACGCAATGCGGAATGGGGAAACTGGGCGACCATGCTGCTGTGGGGGCGGAATAGCACAATTCCCGGCGGCGAAGTTTTCAATAGCTATCTGGCGGAAAGCACGGTGCGGTTTGTCCGCCACAATTTTGCGTGGACCCGGATCGAAAACGTGGACCGGACGAATCTGTTGCTGCTCGGCGAAAATCCACTGCCACCCGGATTCGAAGAGCATTTTCTGGCGCGGGTGCAGGCCTACACAGTCGGGTACGATCACGAATGGAATTTCATTCCGCATGTGTCGTCGGCATTTGGCGGGCAATATACCTTGTACTCGGCCCCGGCTTTTCTCGACCCGGAGTACGGCTCGCATCCCATGGGCGTGATGCTGATTGTACGGTTTCGGGCGATTAGTTCGGGTCGTAACTAACGACGCTGCAACATGTGAAATGTGAATCGCCTGAATCACTCGGCTCGCTGCAAGGTCGTGGCAGATGCAATATTGGCCGTGCAATCGTTGATGCTATACTTCTACGCGCAGGCCGCCGCAATCAAGCCATCTGAAATTCCCGCGGAGAGGTGCTGGAGTGGCCGAACAGGGCTGCCTGCTAATTACACCAACCCCCGTTCTAAAAGACTTGCGACAACTGCCGAGAATCACCACGAATTGCTATAAATAGCTAAGGCATAGAGGCTTACCGGCAAATTTGTAGTTGTGGCTGGTGATGCATGGTTGCAGACGGTGGCTACAAAATCGGCTACAGCGGCGGTGTAGCCGGGCAAGCAGCCCTGATGGACAATTCCGGTGGCTACAGTTTCTCCGAGGGGCGGAGTTTCGGTTCCCGGCGCTGGTAGGCAGAGCTTTTGTATTTGTCGTTCATTTCGTTGTTGTGTTTGCGGTGCGCCGCGCATTCGCGGTACGGCCTGCCCGCTGAAGGTTTAATCTCGCACTTCGCAATCTTGCCGCCGTCGGCGCGACAACGTCCTGCCCCATTACCGCAGTAACCGGCTTCCCTCAATTTTTCCCAGCGTTCGCCCTCGTCTTCAATCGCCATTATCTCGGCAACTCTTTCATTCGGTGCCGCTGCGACGCGCGCTGCGGTGCGCCGAGCTTTAAGGGCCTCTGATTTCGAGGTCATACCTTCGGCCTAGCAGGCCGTTTTTTCTTTTTGCCGAGTTTACGCTTCGGCTGGAGTTTGGATTTGCGGGCCGCTCGGCGACGTTTTGCCTTCGCCAAGTCCGCTTTCTCCATCTTCTTGACCCGGTCCTCGTACTCTTTGGCTGATATACGGGCTCCGTCGGAAAACCATACCATCTGTCTGCCCCTGCGGACCTTCTTGCCTCTCGTTTGTCGCCAGTGCTTTCGCGAAAAGTGGAACCCGTTGCACAACCCACAAAAGTAGGCATACGCCTTTTCGTTCATCGTATCTGCGTGTCGTTGTGCGGCCCGCCTGCTCAGAAACCGAATCTTTTCCGTGACTCCGCACAGGTATTCAATCTTTCCCGTAGTTGCGCATTTATGTCGAACAATAAGGGCGTGGGGGTCGGGTTGGAATGCCTGCTCGCTACCGTCGAGGCGCGGGGGTTTTATCTTTGCAAGTTCAGCCTGTAGTGTACCCATGTCTGCATCCTAGAGCGCGGCACTCCCGCTCGGCAACGCAGCCAAGGTACAGGTATGGCGAAATGGTCATCCGCCGTGGACGTACCCAAGGGGGCACCCTCTGGGCATAGGACCCGGGAAATCGGCTGAGGACCACGTTTCCGGCCATGCCACGCAGGGGCGTTGAGGTGAAAAGGAGCCCTTAGCAGGGCTTCGCTTTTCCACAAGCCCTCGCGTATTATCTTTGCCGGCCTCCTACGAGTAGTGGTAGGCTTGCTTCGTTTTACAAAGCGCACAAAAAGCGAAGGCATGAACTTCAAAAAGAACGAGACGGCGCAAAAGCTCCGTGGCGGCTATTACACACCCCTAGACCTAGCAATCTATATCTCGCGTTGGGCGACAGAAAAACACCCACAAGCTGTGCTCGAACCTAGTTGCGGCGATGGTGTATTCGTGGACGCGCTCGCAATGGCTGCACCTCAGGCCCGATTCGCCCTTACGGGATTTGAGCTGCTCGAGGAAGAGGCGACTAAAGCTAGAAAGCGTTGCCATGCTTTGCAGCATATAGACGGAAAGGTTCACAACCAAGACTTCCTCGATTTTGCGGTGCAACGCATTCTATCTGGCCGAACAGATTTTGACTGTGTAGTTGGCAACCCCCCCTTCATCCGCTATCAATATCTGCCAGCGGACTCGCAGCGCAAAGCGGAAGCAGTCTTCAAGCTACTCCGTTTGCCGTTCACTATGCATACCAACGCTTGGGTTCCATCTGTACTTGCGTCGGTCGCCTTGCTCAAACCGGGTGGGCGTCTTGGAATGATTGTGCCCTCTGAAATTATCCATGTGATGCACCCGCAAGCCTTGCGAACTTATCTTGGATCTGTGTGCAGTAGGTTGCTTGTCATTGACCCAGAGGAACTTTGGTTTGACGGCACGCTGCAAGGGGCGGTCATCCTTTTTGCTGAGAAGAAACAATCGCCGACCGACCATTGCGATGGAGTTGGAATAGTCAAGGTGAGTGGTCGCTCGTTTCTGTCTGATAATCCGGCAGAACTTTTCAACAAAACCGAATGTATCAACGGCAAAACCGTCGAAGGTAAATGGACGCGGGCACTACTGACCCACGCTGAACGGCAACTGTTTGATTCGCTGACCGAGCATCCACAGGTGCACCGCTTCGACGATATTGCCGAAGTCGATGTGGGCATTGTAACTGGCGCGAACAAGTTCTTTTTGGTTACCGACGATACGGTTTCGCGGTACCGGCTGGAAAAGTTCGTGCATCCCATGTTCGGTCGAAGCGACCACTGCCCCGGAATAATTTATGATGAGCGTCAGCATTCCCGGAATGCTCGCGTGGGCAATCCAACAAATTTCGTTTGGATAAACAGCCCAAAGTCCGCCCTGCCGAAGAAGGTAATTGAATATATTCAGCTAGGCGAAAAAGAAAAACTCCACACGAGGTATAAGTGTCGGGTGCGAGAGCCGTGGTACACCGTCCCGTCCGTCCACGCCACCAGCGTGGGTATGCTTAAGCGGGCGAGCGACACACCCCGGCTAATCCTAAACAAGATTTCTGCCTATACGACCGATACTGCATACCGAATTAGTGCACTCAAGGTGTCCCCGGAAAAACTCGTATATTGCTTCCTAAACGCCCTAACAGCCCTGAGCGTGGAATTGGAAGGAAGACACTACGGCGGTGGTGTCCTAGAACTCGTGCCATCCGAAATTGAGAAGGTGTTTATACCACTGCCAAAAGGCCTGCGCCCGCAGGTACAAAACTTAGACAAACTTGTCCGGGAAAATCGAGCCCACGTCGTATTAGAACAACAGAGCACGATTGTGCTCGGACAAATCGGAGTGCAGCAGGCAGCGCAGGAACTACTCTTGGGGGCTTGGTCGCGGCTTAAAAACCGAAGGCAACGCAATGCGAGCGACCACCCAACTGACGCGGAAGACGCGGCCTAGTCAATTTCAATCAAAAACTCAGGCGGGTTCCTATCCTTGCGGTAAAGATACATCGTCCTGCCAAGGAGGTCGCGGCGCGCGACCACAGGCAACGCGAGCCCCCAATGGAGCTGTGTCATCGCATTATTCTGCCTGTAAGTCTCAGTGTTTCGAAGAGTGTTGTGCGTCAATTGGAGCATAAACTTGCCGTAGTTTAGATTTTTGACCGCAAGTTCAAATTCTGCTCTGGCTCTTTCCAGGTGGGGGTGCCGCGCGTCAGGGGTCCAAGTGAGAGCGGCAAACACCTCGTCGCGGAAAAAATGTCGCTGGTCAATGTTTTCCATTGCACCTTTTTTCCAATTCATCGAGCCGGTCCTATTTGTAGTTGGACCGGTAGGCACATTGAGGTCACGTTTTTTGAGTGCCTTGCTCGTCCACACGAGGTAATAGTCCGAAAGCGATATCGCAGGAACTGGTACCGCTTGCGCGGCAGCACCTTGCGCCGCCCGAGCTGCCCGCCTCGGAGCTGCGGGTCGGGGAATTGGCCGCATTCCACGAGGGCGGGCGACCTGATGCAAATTCATGCGCGGAAGAGGGTCCCTACTACCTTTCCTAACTGCACTCGTCACTAACGGTGCCCGAATAATAGTTTCATCCACCAACCGGCCTTCTTCAAACAAATCGTCCGCCGCTGCATCGTTAGCCACTCGAAAAACGTGTTGCGGAAATCTTTGCAGTAATTCATCAAACTTCTGCGTAGTCTGTTCGACAAATGCCCGGTCATGCGCGTCGTCCAGGTCGAGCGTGATTAGTGTGCTGGCTTCAATGTTGTTGTGTAAACCTTGATGTGTAAGGTTTGCGCTGCCAACAATTAGTCGCGCCGCCTGCCCGTTGTCTACTGCAAGGTACAATTTTGGATGGAAAATGGTGTGGCGTGACCCCGTGTCAACGGCGTAGATTTGAGCCCTCAATCCTAGAAGGCGCTTAATACCCTGCACTGAAGTTATCTCGTTTCGTATCCCAACAAAAAATCTTGCCCGCGCGGCGACAGGCCTAATCGCCGCTTCGATGGCCTCGACGCCCGACTCACGCACAAAGCCAACGCTAATGAGCACCGAGTCGGCTCTAATGCAGCGGAGCAACGTACGAACCGCTGCTGCGTGGGTGGTGTTGTTGACGGCTTGAAGGATAAGTTCGATGCGAGCCATATCAGTGCTTCGACAGAACCCCGGGACTATACTCGTTTGCCGCCGTTACCAACAACCTAAATTAACGCTGGGAATAAGGTTGAAATGTTACTATTTTATCGGTAACGCGTGGCCTACGGGAGCAACGGAAGCCGCGCACGGAGCATGACAACATTCGTTAAAGACTATGACGTTTACCACGATGAATCGCTAATCGCGGGCTATTGGCACGGAATACTATTCGTCCCTCGCCACACACGCCACAGACTTTTGGGGTTGCTGGCAAGCGCACGAACCTTCACAAAGCACTCCGACCCTGTTTCCCTCAAAAGCCTCAATAAACCGACCGGCAAGGTATGGAGAACCGTTAACTGTTGGCTCCATATCGGAATTGCCGCACTGATTCAAAAACTAAAGGGCCAACGATATCCGATACTGACCGGGCAGGATAAACAGACTCCCGGTTTTGATTTGTTGGAAACTGTTATCGGAGCGCGGTTCATCCTGTTTCGTGTCAGGGACGGTCTTTCGACTTTGGGTAATTACACGGATTATGGAGCCAAGGTCGAGACCACTTACCGAATGGCATTCAAGGGCGGCCTTGCAATGTTCGCCAACCAAGGCGACCAACTCTGCATTCGTGCTTTGCATTTTGACGGCCATGAGCACTATGGCCGGGGCGTTGACATCGGGCGAATACTGAATCGTATCGGTGCGCCCCCTGCCGGAGTTGTGCTGCACGAAAATTTAATTTTGGACGACAGGAGTTCGGACCACAGGTTGCCGGGATCTCAGGCGCACGATGACTGTCAATTATTGCAGCTCACAGACCTGCTAGTGGGTGGCTTCAGAACCGTGCTTGGGGAAAGCAAAAACGATGCCCAAAGACAAGTATGCAGCCCACTCTTACAACTTTCGGACCGTTGGAACCAAGGTGCTGCGAGGATGAGGAATAGCAAATGGAACAAAGGGTTCTGCCTAAGCGAAGGTTTTATAAAGAACGATAAATGGGAATTTGAAATTCTCCAGCGACCGGCGGTCAGCAAGCAGCCGAGTCTGTTCAATACGGAGTAGTTTGTGAAATTATCAGCGCACCCGGTTTGAACGCGGTGGGCACCGCACGTGGTGCCGGGTGCGCACAGGGCACCACGGCCCTGATTGCGTCCACGATGGCCCTGAGACACCGTGGGCAAACTCAAAAAATAAAATTAATCGGTGCCCGGCAAAGGTCCGGTGTACGGACGCACCACGGGCAACCGGCAGGCTGGTGCATGACCTGTTCGTTCCCACGCAACCATGACGAAACGTGGGGCAAACTTTTAATCGCGGTCCTTGGTGTAAGCGGGGCGCCCATTGCGCGGCCCGTTGGCCTCAAGCAAACGGACTGTCTTTGCCTGTAGCCCTTTTGGACCCTGCCCAATTTCAAACGAAACGCGGTCACCTTCGTTCAGGGTTTTGTAACCGTCCATTTGAATTTCAGAAAAGTGTACGAAGTATTCCTTATCGGTTCCTTCGTCTTTCACAAAACCAAAACCTTTTTCTGGGTTGAACCATTTCATTACGCCTACGGTCGTGCCTTGTGTCTGTGTCGCGCTCATGTCCGTATCCTTATATATGTGAGATGAAAAAGAGCGGGGCTGGCCCGCCAATAGCTATGACCAGCCCCACTGATTGCGTCAGTAAAAGCCCCGGCGCGGTGATTGGTTTAGGAGTGTTGGCTCAACGAATTGATTGGGTGCGTCCCCGCATCCACCAACTGGCTATCCACACGGCTGAAGGCAATAAAGCCAGTCTGACCGTATTCCGCGTAACGTTCATCCAAACGCAGGATTTGGTAAGGCCGAACCTGACGCACGATGAACTTTTTCAAGTCACCAAACAGGACCACACCGCCCGCGCCCGCCGTGCCAATTGGGGTCATGGCTTGGTTGATGACGTAGGGGTAGCCAAGAATGGTGCTTGGCGCGTTGCTGGCAAGGCCGGGCAACCACAGAGGCCGTCCGTACTTATCAAGCAACTGCTTGATTTTTTTCAACGATTGGTCATGCAGAACAAACGAAGCCCGCTGGCGATACAACGGGTCAACGCTGTGCTCCAAGGCAATCAAATCGTTGCTGCCGACCGTCGCGGCCGCAGTTCCGAAACCGTCGTTAGAGCTTGAACCGGTGGCCACAACCGGGGTTGCGCCAGAGGCCAAGACTGCGTTTACGATGCCGTTCGGTTGGTTGGTGCCGGTGCCCAACGTGAACGCCTGTTCATAACCGCGTCCAAATCGGAGCCCGATTTTCTGTGCAAGAAAGTCCTGGATATTGAAGGCACTGTCCTGCATCAGTTCAGTCGACACACGGATGATTTTGGAGCTGTACTTAAAAGCGCCGAAATTGACAACGCCAATTTCAACACCCTGCTCCGTGTCCGAGGTGTTTTCCGCCAAGACCGCGGCTTGGTTAGCCGTGTCGTTGTCGGTCGGGTACGGCAGAATTGCTCCGGTCGCCGTGTCCAACTGGCCGAAGATATTGCTGTCAACGAATTGGCAGTAATACTTCAACGCTGAGTCAATGTCATACACGAAACCCGCCGGGACCAGGAAGCCGCCCGCCGCGCCTGCCGTGTAGGAAATTGATTGCGTGCCAGCCGCCTGCGCACTGGCATCGGTGTCGCGCCGCTCGGTAACAAGCGAACGCTCTTCCGCCGACAGTTGCTCAAGCCCACGCCGCAGGAAGTTCTCAAACGCATTGCGGTGCGCTTTTTCCCGTGGCGTTTCGTAACTGCGGAAACGTTCGCGCTCAACTGCTTCCACGTTTGCTTGGATGCGGTTGTCACGCGCTTCCTTTTCAATCGCCAGCGACAGCGAAACAACCTCGTCGTCCATCTTGGCCCAACGGGTGCGGTCCGCTGCACTGATTACTTCCTGCCGCATGATGTTTGCCATGTCATGCGCCAGCTTTGCTCGCTTCTCAAAGTTATTCATTGAGGGTCACCAACTTCTTTGCGTATTCGGCCACACCAGCGTCCACCGCTGATGCCGTCCGTGCGTTTTCTCCGTTGGGCCTTGCGGCCTGCGTTATTGGTGGGGAACACCACGCGTTCGCGGATACTTGACGCCCTTTAAGGAATGGTTCTGTTGCGGGCACTGCTTGTGCACGGTCATTGGGCATTCCACATACCCGGCCCGTGCGGGCCTCTGCGTCCGGTTAGTCCGCAGATAAAATTGTAGGGAAGCAAGTCGGCCATGCACGCTGAACGTGCACTACGGGCCACGGCCCGTCGCGGAGACCTATTGATTCCCTTTCAATAGCGGCATGGATGTCTCGGGGCAAGAAGTTCCCGTCCGTACCCATGTTGTTCCGCCTAGTACGAAATGTTTTGGAGTGGCGGCGTGAACAAGATTGGCGGTTACTATCCGCCCACCACCACTCTCAAACTTTTAGTAAGCGCGTTCTGCGCCCGGCACCGCTTCCGCGTAGTCAGCGGCATCAACTGTGACGGTGGACAGCGGGCGGGGCGTGTGCGCCCAACGTAGGTGTTCAATGTGTTTGGTCTGCGCGGTTACGCGGAACTGCAAATCGCCTTGCGCTTCGCCTGTGGCGGTTTCCAACTTGGTCCGCAGCTCGGCCAGCTTTTCTTCTGCCTCTACAATTTCGGGGTGTACTTTTTTCATGTGCGTGTCTCCTTTTCCGTTTCATTGCCGCGACGCCCAAACGCTGCGCAGCCCGTAATATTTCGCCAGCTATTTCGTTGTGCAGGCACCCGCAACTGCGGACATGCCCGCTGCGTAAATTCACACCGGCAACCGTCGTATGGTTCCCACACTCGCACCGACACAGGAACATGGCGTGCCCGGCCTCGGTCGTGTAGTCGTAATGCAAAACTCTGAGGCGCGAGTGCCGCTTGCCTGTTTCGTCCTTGAGCGTTTTCCACGGCATTGCCATGTCCTTTAGATAAGTCGGGGGCGCATTCACCCGGCATTCAGATAACGTTCAGCCCCTATTGCATGTATTTTGAGAAATCATTACGCGGGCTTTTACCTTTTTTCTCTGCAATTTCGCGGACAGTTGGCAAAGTTTGGCGCACGGTTTGCGTTCCATTGGTCTTAACATTTCCACCCTCCCCTCGGGTGAAAGCCGCTGATAACTCGGATGGATATGACCTCTATGACGTATCACACCAGTTATCTGCACGTGCCTATACGCTGCCACAGCCTATTAGCCGCACGCACACTACCGCGCATACCTTTTGCCCCCGCTTTGCCTATTTGGGTGCGTTACTGACCATTGAAAATGCGTTGGCTGGTACCTGTGGCGTGCTGATGGTCCTGCTGTTCGCTGGGTGGACCTGCCCTAGCTAGGCTTTCAACAGTTGGAGTACCTGTTCCTGGGTGAGGTTTTCACGCGACTTATCGTAGGCGACGCAGGCAGCCTGAAATGCTTTGTACTCCTCGCTTTCAAAACATGCCTTGAAGGCTGCTGACGCTGCGTAGGCCGCGTAGGCCGTATTGACAGCTTCTTTTTTGGCAATTAGTTCTTGTGGGTTCATGGTTAGTCGTTGACCTCCACTCCGTTGCGCGATACCAGAGCCAGAACGTGTCCGCAGTCCGTTGTCCCGGACATACGGCCAATAATGGACATGGCACGCTCGCCCCTGAACATGAAAATTTCCTTTTCCCATTCTTCACGGCAAGCTTCATCGTCCGCTCTACGCAAAATTACATCACCAACCTGAAAGGCCAGTGGTCGGTAGACGTAACCAGCTTCGGCCTTGTTGCTAGGAATTGTGTCGCCGTAGCCAACAGAGACAACGCGCCACTGAAGTGACCACGTTTTTTTGGCGTTCTTAACACCGAAGCCTCTGCTGTCCTTGTCGCGCTCCAGCAACTCCGGATTCACGGGAACAACGATAATAAGTTCACCTACTGCTTTCATTGGTTTTGCCTTGTACTGCGAATTTTCGCTGCACGCTCTGCTTCAGCGCTCGCTTTAGTAATACTGTTTTACAATCCGCTGCCCGAGCGTATCGCGCATGTGCGGTGCGCTACTGGCGATAGGAACTTCCTGCTTCTTGGGCGGAGCCTTCTTTATGCGCTCAACTGTGTCCGGGTGTATCCGGCATCGCAGCAGTAGCACGCGGGCAACCGGGTTTGTTGGGTCCAGCTTCTGCATTACGTTTCCTTTGCGGCTTCCAGTTTCTTAATGCGTTCGTCCAGCGCGGCCACACGGCCAATGAAAAATTTGTAGAGGCGATACAGGCCGAACACGTGGCGCTCGGGTTGCGCCAATTCTTTTAATTCCGCCGGCTCAATGGGCTCCCGGTGGATTGATAGGAATTGCTGTACCTGCGACATTTGTTGTTGCTCCTTCCCTATTTAGCTGACATGTTCGCTGCGCACGTTGGTGGCGAACACGATGCATTCCAACTTCTGCGTGTCCGGGTTGGTGCGGGTGCCCATAGTTTTGGGCGTGAACTTCACCCGTTTGTCCGTCCACATCCGAAGAAGCTCGCCTTCAATTGGCGACGTTATGGCTACAGGGAACGTGCCGTTGTCCGTGTCAACGTAGAATGCCGGGCCTTTTGGGTCTTTGCCGATTACCAGTGTTCCAATCATTTGCGTTTGCCTTTGCTTACCGGGCTGTGCCCGTTGTCGCTTTCTGAAACTTCTGTTGACCACTGAACTTAATTTGCAAGCGGCAGGCTAGTTACAAAATCGCCCGGCTGTGCTGCCGCGCAACCGACCTTGTGGACGCGGGACAATGATTTGTCCCAAGGATTAAATAGCGTGGTGACCCCGCACGTTTCGCATCGGTCGCTTGTAATGGCGTCGCGTTTTTCCTTTCTGTGGGAACGCATTTCCAGCCCCGGCACATTTGCGGGGTCGTAATCGGCCGTCGCACGGGTACACCCGGCGGACATGGCGCTGGCCTGCCAATGGGCGAACGCTTCTTCCTTGGTATCAAACCCATTGATGTTGAACAAAATCGGCGCACCATTGCGCACCGCTGTAATTTTGAATTGCATCGGACACACCCCTACGGCTACGGGTAAAGCTATTTTGGAAAGATTGCATTAAATGCGGCGTCGGTTACTACCGGGGCTGTGTTACCCCATCTGACAACAGTATAGCACGGGGTGTCATGTTCGTTAACATCCCTCCGTCGCGGGTTGATTTGCCGTGCCCGCGCTTAGGGACACAGGTTGAAACACGACAACGACTACCGCGCACGGTTTGCCGGGCTTATGTTTCCCGGCAGTGCGCACTTGCTTATCTACTGTCTCAGTCTTAAAACTCACTTCTCAACTACCTTGCCACGTAAGTTTACGTGGTGGTCAGCTACAAGTTTACGTGGTGGTCATGGCCTACCGCCGCGTAAGTTTACGTGCCACCCGCCACGTAAATTTACGTGGTGGTTTCGGCCTTTGTCGGGCTGGCCACGCATACGGCCACGTAAGTTTACGCGGTGGTCACTTCCGTTTCTTGGCCTTTTGGCTAGCGATAATGGCGTCCAATATCGCATCGGGCAGCCCCAACACCCGAGTTTTGCCCTGTTCCAATATGCCCCGATATTTCTTGCGTTGCTTGGCGACATTCACGGCTGCCAATGCCGTGTTGCGCTGCTTACCGAACACCATCTTTTCCCCTGTTGCCGTGTTATAGCGGTATGGCGGGCACGGTGTGATGCCGCTGAGTTTCTTCACGTGGTCGGTTGCGTTGGTGTAGTCGCTGTGTTCTACCAGTAGATATTTTACGGTGCCCCACTTACCGCCGCGCCAACGCTGCTTTTCCATCCTTATCAGCCAACCCTTTTTAATCAACGACCCAATATTTCGCAGTTCAACTTCGGTAGTAGCGTTGGTGTAGTTGGCCAGCTTGGTGACGGTACCGTAGAACACTAGGGGAGCGTCCTTTTCGTGCGGACCGGACATCACCATGACACGCATGGTGTCATAAGTCCTAAATTCTGGCGCAGTCATGTGCCGCCGGGCGTGGCACACAAAATCCGGCTTATCTATTTTTGTTGTGGTTGTCATTTGGGTTGTTCCCCATGAACCTTTTGGTTTCAGTTTTCTTTATCAGTGTTGGTATTCCATTTTGGAATTGAATTTCAACGCTACCCCAAAACTTGTCGCGCACTATGGAGTAGAGGCCAAGCTCGTCAACCAAGCTCTCGATGGCATCATGCGGGTTCTTTTTATAGTCCGTAGCAAAATCTCCTAATGGTTTTTCCATTGTTCCTTCTCCTTTACTCCAGTGCGGCTAGGCCGGTGATGCTCCGTCCAGCGCGTCCAATTTTTTCTGCACTCGATTACAAAATTGTTTTAGGCTGCCGAGTTTTACATACGGATGTACCGCGACGATTTCGCTAGGCTTGCGACCGACACAAAAGTATTCCAGCAGTGCCAGTAGATAAGGCAGGCTGTATTGGCTTTGGGACAGAACCATCGCCACGTCGTCGCGCAGCATAATTACTTGGGCGGGTTTGCAGGAACAGTTTTCGCCAATTTCAAGTTCTCGGCCACATTCCCGGCAGCAGTCGGCCCAGGTCTTCGTAATTGCGCTGGGCCGCAGACTGCACCATTCGCCGTTACGGAAAATGATGCCCCCGTCCCGGTACCACAAGACCTTCGGGATTGCGTAGTTCGACTTGAACGCAGTGTGTGCGGCGTTCGCGGAGTTGGCGCGGGTAGGCATGGCTAGGCGGCCTGCACCGTGTTGCGATTTATAAAGGACTGGATATCCGCCTGCTTGAAAAGCACGCGGCTGCCGACCTTGACGTACGGGATTTTGCGGTTGAGCACCCACGCTCGAACGGTGCCCTGTGAAATGCGAAGTGTCTTTGCGGTTTCGACTACGGTGAGTAGTTCGGGCGAGGCTGTAGCTTCTGGCTTTTGCGGCATTGAACGACCCCGGTGCTACGAATTCCGGGGCCGCTTAGACTGGACTGGAAACCAGCCGATGGCGAGCTTGCTGTTTAACGTGTGCAAAAGCAGGCTAGGTGCAGCCCACCGCAGGTTTCTATCCCTGCCAACCACGTATTGCGCTACCGGCCCGGTTGCGCCCGGCAGCCTACAAAAGCATCCTAACACAGTAATGACTAACTTGCAACTACTTTGTATTGTTACTCCGTGGTTGCGCTCGCCTAACCACCTCTTCCACAGCAGCAACCGCCTTTTCATTTCCCTGTTCGGCGAGCGCGTCCAATGTGGCCCAAATTGCTTCCCACTGAGGCACCGTGATATGCATAAGGTATTCAGTGGCAGCGGTAGCGAGCATGTACTTTTTGAGCTTTGCCGTGATAGTCAGGCCTTTGCTTGCGCCCATACCGCCGGTTGCCAGCACCTCAATCGCGTACTTTTTGCCGCGTTGCAGGTAGCCGTTGTAGGCCTCAACATTCGGCAACTCGCCGGGTGCAGCAACATACCGCGCCAGCCGCTCAGCTTTCTTCCGCGCTTTCGTACGCGCCCTGTCGCCCTGCGTTGCTGAAAGTTTTTTCGGGCGGTGGAGCGATACTTGCCCCTTCCATGTACCGACCAGTTCTTCCAACACCATCCACTTTTCTTCTTTGGTAAGGTGTTTGACCAAACTGAGAAGAAAGGTGTTTACGACACCAACTACGCAAATGTGATTGTACTCTTCTGGTGGGATAATCTTGCCCGGCCCGACGGCTCTATTGTCCACCACACGCGCGTCTACGCTGTCGGCCGTCCACGAAATATGTTCGTCGCCAAAGCCGTCCACGTGTACCGCCGCAACGGGTATCTTTTCGCCAAATAGATTAAGCAATTCGGTGACCTGCTGTTTGGGCACCGCTGTATCAGGTGTCACAAACACCGGCTCAGGCTCCGGTTCTGGCGGCCTTTTATTTTCCCGCAACAGCAGGTATACAGCCTGCTCGGACCTGTGCAGTACCTTGCGGCACCATTCTTGAAATGAGGCGCAGCCACGGATTCGCGGGCTGTCTTTGGTGCGGGCCTTAAAACGTTCCCGCATTTCTTCAATCAACGGCTTGCACATTCTCAGCGTACAGAAGGCGAAGCCCATCGCGTTTTCCAAAATCCTACCTAGGTCATCGTCGGTTAATTCGTCGGGCTTGACGCGTGCCAAATTATTTAGCGCCACATAAGCCGACAACTCCACGCGGTCCTTGTCTGGCGCAAGCCCCAGTTGTTGGTCTTCCGGACTAATTACTTCCGCTAGGTCGGGTAAAGAAACTTTACCCTTGTTTGCTGTAGGCATGGGTGGCCCCACACTTCCCTTCACCAGTCTCGGGCAATTATACAGCTAGGTACTAGTACCAGTCAAGTCCTTTCTTTGCCTAGAGCTATTGCACAGGGCTGCTTTCTTAGCTACACTGGTGGTACACCAAATCGGGGCGAGGCGCGGCGATAAAGGAGCCAAATGGACCGTTTAAATAAGTCAGAATCGAAGACATCGAAATATCTGCAACAAATGTTTCCGGGATACGCGTGGGGCAAGACTGCTGGAGGCGGGCAGTTGGATTTTATGGGTGCGCCGCCGCCGGATACCGACCTTCCGATGTTATTCGTTGAAAGCAAATGCGGCGGGGACCGCACGCGCGAAAGCCAAAACGTTTGGGCGAAGAGTGAGATTGGTTTGCGATGCCGCAAGTTTGTCGTCTATAGCCCCGATGACGAAGCTGCGCCGTGCTTCCTTTATACGTGGGATGACTGGCTTCTGTTTGTAGAAGGCGAAGACCTCGTGGCGCGCGCCGAACGAAAGAATGCTGAGCGCCGTGCGGCGACTGAAATGGAGCCAGGTGAATATCAGATAAATCGCGGCGGCGCTGATGCTCGAATGCGCGTGGACGGCGACGGAACAACGACGGTGTTAGCTGGCAGTAAATTCAGGTTAGCTGCCACGCCCGGTGCGCCCGACAGCGCTGTGGCTTTGCGGAAAGAATTGGTTGAAAGCAAAAAACTCGTTCAGGAGGCTGACTGCCTGAGGCTTGTAGAAGACCACCTGTTCAACAGCTCCAGCCAAGCGGCTAGCGCCGTGCTTGGGACAAGCGCGAGCGGGCCTTACGAGTGGAAGAAAGGTAGTCAATCATGAGCGTGTTCAAACGCGGAAACGTTTATTGGTACAAGTTTACGTGGGGTGGAAAACGAATACAGGAGAGCACAAGGCAATCCAATTTTCGCGCGGCCGTCACGATGGAAAATGACGCCAAGACCAAATTGGCAACGGGCAACGCGGGTATCCGAATCAAAAAGCAGGCGGGCACACTTGCCGATTACCTGAACAATAACCTACTGCCGTGGGCCAAAGCGCAATTCACCGAACAACCCAAGTCCCTGAAATGGTACCGAAACGAAATCAACGTACTGCTGAACCACGCGCCGTTGGCGGGAGCGCGGCTCGACGAAATAACCGATGAGTTGCTGGCAGGTTTTAAGTCCGCCCGGTTAAAGCAAGGCCGAAAAATCTCAACTGTGAACAGCACCATTCGCGTTCTACGGAGCGCGCTGGCGCACGCCGTGGATGATGGGCTTATCGGTTCCAAACCTAAGCTGAAAATTCTGCCGGGTGCGAAGCATCGCACGCATGTCGTGACGCCCGAAGAGGAAAAGAAATATTTAGCCGAGGCCCCGGAGCCGTTGAAAAGTTTTGCTATGCTTTTGGTCGGAAGCGGCCTACGGCCCGACGAGGCGTTCCGCCTGCGCTGGGAAAATATTTTGTGGAGCGCCGGAAAGTTCGGGGCGTTGCAAGTCACGACCGGAAAGACGGCTGCCGCTCCGCGGGTCGTGCCCATGACCCCAACGGTGCATGGTATAATTCACGCTCGTTGGCTGGCAGCGCAAAAACCCCATGATGGTTGGGTTTGGCCAGCTCCGAAAGCTTCGGTGGGGCACATGGTTCCGAATTCCATTTACGAGCCGCATCGCAAGGCAGTGACGGACAGCGGTGTGCGACCATTTGTGTTCTACAATCTGCGTCACACTTTTCTAACGCGACTTGGCGATAGCGGAGTGGATGCATGGACGCTGATGCGAATCGCCGGGCACAGCAACATCAAGCAGAGCGTGGTGTACTGCCACAGCAGCGATAAGGCGGTGCACGCGGCCATGACCGGATACGTGCGGAGTGGCTACAAAATCGGCTACAGTGTCAAATCAGCAAAACAACCTAAACTGCTAAACACCGCAAAGTCTTAGCGTTATACCTGCGGAGAGGTGCTGGAGTGGCCGAACAGGGCTGCCTGCTAAGCAGTTATCCCGACAAAATCGGGATCGGGGGTTCGAATCCCCCCCTCTCCGCCATACCTTCGAAACACAAATGGATCGATCCCTGCGGATGTAAAAAAAAAGACGTGTGTCGCGCCTAAGCAGAGTCAGCAACCCAGGCGTTTCTCGTCTCGGATGCGACTAGGCTTTGTGTTCAAGCTTTTGGATGATTTCGCAGTAGAGCTTGGCTTCGTCCTGGTTGGTCTTGAGCAGCCGTTCGAGGCTTTCCCTGGTGCATTTTTCCAGCATGTTCAGGCCCAGCGTGCATTCCAGAAGGCCGATTGATTCTTTTACCGCCGCGTGTTTGGAACGCCAGACCCTTAGCAAATATCCTTCTGTAGCCACAAGCGTCCTCCCTGGCAAGTAGAAGAAACTGTTTCGCCCGGCTCGAAATCTGGGAATCATGCCTACCCAAGCCGGGTAGGCCGACCCAAAGTTTCGGCCAAACGCCCCGATTCTGGCCCTCGGAAACGCATTTGTAAAGTGGCAGATCAACCATCAGCCCGTTTACGCTTTCGTCGCGAAGACGTTGGGCGTACACGGAATCAGTGCGAGAATACGGGCGATTGATGCGATTATGGCCCTGCGGTGCGGTTGAGATGTGGCGTTTCGTGTCCGTGGAAATTCAACTTAGTAGTCCGGGAGACAATACCCAGCGATGGCGATGCCAACTGCACGCGAAGCGGTAAATACGAACGAACCGACCAGCACGAATCACGCGGCGCTGGCCATGGTTACGACGCTTTTCTTTATGTGGGGATTGCTGACCAGTTTGAACGACATCCTGGTGCCGCACTTGAAACTGATTTTTGACCTGAATTACGCCGAGGTGATGCTGATTCAATTTTGTTTTTTCTCGGCGTACTTTGTGTTCGCCATTCCGTCCGGCAAACTGATTGAAAAATTTGGGTACAAGGCCTCGATGGTCGCGGGCCTGTTTACGATGGGTGCCGGCGCCTTTCTCTTCATCCCTGCGGCCAGCGTTCCGGCGTTTGCGTTGTTCCTGAGTGCGCTGATTGTGCTGGCAGCAGGCATGACCATCCTGCAGGTTTCAGCGAATCCGTACGTCGCAGTTCTGGGCCCGGCAAAAACCGCGTCGAGCCGGTTGAATCTGGCGCAAGCTTTCAATTCGCTGGGAACCACGATCGCTCCGTGGCTAGGCGGATTGCTGATCTTGAGTGGCGCTCCGCCGACGCTCGAAGCAGTTCGGGCCATGCCGGCAACGGAGCGAGCGATTTTTCGATTGCACGAAGCGTCTTCAGTGAAGATTCCG
>Ga0307474_10000548_pt1 | contig 27070 bp, 22 predicted proteins | sample atmos_gasesECM1C_2_FD_203312 | JGI IMG/M metagenome (GOLD analysis project Ga0307474, IMG submission 203312) | Hardwood forest soil microbial communities from Morgan-Monroe State Forest, Indiana, United States - atmos_gasesECM1C_05 | ecosystem: Environmental > Terrestrial > Soil > Temperate... | reverse complement strand
ATTCTTTCCTTGATCGATTCCATCGTTGGATTACTGCGTGAACAGCGTATGAGGATTTTCAACGTGGAAGGCGGACCGCAGCGCGGACAAATACATCACAAGCGCATTCTTGAGGCGATCGAGCGGCACGATCCTGAGATGGCCCGGAGCGCGATGCGCTCGCATCTAGAACAAGTACGCGAAGATTCAAAGGCGCCCGCCGGCATCCCCTCTTCGCTGCGGTGAAAGCGGGCGCCGGTAGTTTTCAAAAGTCAGTTCATAAAGCGCGCACTACGTTCGAATACAGTTTGGGTTGAGCACGGAGGTTCGGGGCGAATGGCGAAACTTGGATTTATCGGTTTAGGAGTGATGGGCAGCCAGATGGTGAATCGTCTGCTCAGCAAGGGTCATACGGTGACCGGTTACAACCGCACGCGCGCCAAGGCGCAGTGGCTGGTTGAAAAAGGGATGCAGTGGGCGGACTCGCCGCGGGCAGTTGCCAGCGCGTCCGATTTTACTTTCGCCATGGTGACCAATGCGGCCGCCATCGCTGCCATCACCGAAGGCCCCGACGGTATGCTGGCGGGCCTCGCCGCGGGGAAGATTTTCATCGACATGAGCACGGTCAGTCCAACGGTCAGCCGCGCCTTGGCCGCGAAGGTTCGGGAAAAAGGCGCGGACATGGTCGACTCGCCAGTCTCCGGCAGCGTGATTACCTTACAGGAAGGAAAGTTGTCGGTGATGGTTGGCGGCCGTCGCGAAACCTTTGAAAAAATAAAACCCTTGCTGCTCGACATTGGTCCCAAAGTCACTTACGTTGGCGACAACGGCCTGGCGCTTTCCATGAAGATTGCGGTGAACCTCAGCCTGGCCGTCCAGATGCTGGCGTTCTCCGAAGGCGTGTTGCTGGCCGAGAAAAGCGGCATCGCGCGCGCAACGGCGGTCGACGTGCTCACTCACAGCGCGGTGGCATCGCCCATGATTCAGTATCGCGGGCCGTTTGTCCTCGACCAGCCGGAAGAAGCCTGGTTCGACGTCAACATGATGCAGAAGGATATGGTGCTCGCCCTGGACTTAGGCCGTCAGCTCGACGTCCCCCTTCCCAGCACCGCAGTGAGTAATGAGATTCTGACGGCAGCTCGCGGCATGGGTTGGACAAAATATGACTTCGCATGCATGTTCGATGTGCTGGCCGCGATGTCGGGAGTATCGACGCCGGTCACTAAAGGAGGTAAGAAGATATGACGACTGCTACCTCCAAGAACAATGTTGGCCACGAAACTGCGACTGAAAAAGAAAAATGGCTCCGCGCCTACCACCAGATGGCGAGCATCCGCTTGTTTGAAGAGCAGGTGAATGAGGTTTATACCCGCGCTCTCATGCCTGGGCTCGCCCATTTGTATAGCGGCGAAGAAGCCGTTGCCGTGGGGATTTGCGAGGCGCTGCGAATCGACGACTACATCACCAGCACGCACCGCGGCCATGGACACTGCCTGGCCAAGGGTGCATCGCCCGACCGCATGTTCGCCGAATTGTTGGGAAAAGAAGCGGGCTATTGTCGAGGCAAAGGTGGATCGATGCACATCGCCGATCCTGCGACCGGCAATCTCGGCGCGAACGCCATCGTCGGCGGCAGCGTGGGCATTGCCACGGGAGCAGCTTTTGCCGCTAAGACTCTGGGTACCGATCGCGTTGCAGTCTGCTTCTTCGGCGAAGGTGCTCTCGGCCAGGGATCGCTTTACGAAGTGATGAACCTGGCGCAGTTGTGGAAGCTGCCGGTAATCTATGTTTGCGAAAATAATATGTACAACGAGTACACCCATTACCAGGAGACCACGGCCGGTACCATCCTCGGCCGTGCTGCTGCCTTCGGTATCGAGGCCGCGAGCGTTGACGGTCAGGACGTGCGCGCTGTGAATGAAGTCGCGACGCGGCTGGTAAAGCGTGCTCGTTCCGGCGACGGTCCTGCGTTCCTGCAGTGCGATACCTACCGCTACAGCGGACATCACGTCGGCGATATCAATCGCGAATACTACCGTTCCAAGCAGGAAGAGCATCAGTGGAAGACCGATCGTGATCCCATCGTCGTCCTGACGAGGTGGTTGATCGATCGAGGCCATGCTGATTCCGCCGCCCTTGATCGAATCACGGCTGAAGTGCGCGTCACGATGGAGTCAGCTGTGAAGTTCGCCATCGCCGCGCCTTATCCCTGCGTCGATGAAGTGGAGAAGCACGTCTATGCCTGAACGCGAACTCACATTTGCTCAGGCAGTGCGCGAGGCGCTGGCGGAGGAAATGCGCCGCGACCCGCGCGTCTGCATCATCGGGGAAGATGTGGCCGAGGCCGGCACGCCATTCAAAGTCCTCTCCGGACTCGTCGAAGAATTCGGAGCCAAGCGCGTCGTAGACACTCCGATTTCAGAAGCCGGCTTCACCGGGGTCGCGGTTGGCGCTGCCATGACAGGCCTGCGTCCGGTGGTCGATATCATGTTCGGGGATTTCATCACTCTGACCATGGATCAGATGGTCAACCAGGCTGCCAAAGCTCACTACATGTCCGGCGGCCACTGGAGGGTCCCCATGGTGATGCGCACCACGCTGGGCGCAACCCGGCGCTCCGCCGCGCAGCACTCGCAGTCGCTGCATGCCTGGTTCAGTCACGTGCCCGGACTGAAAGTAGTTCTGCCGTCCACGCCCTATGACGCGAAGGGCCTCTTGAAATCGGCAATCCGCGACGAGAACCCAGTAGTCTTCTTCGAAGACAAAATGATGTACAAGCTGAAAGGCCCGGTTCCGGAAGACGATTACACCATCCCGCTGGGCGTCGCCGACGTGAAACGCGCCGGCGACGATATCACTCTGGTCGCCACCAGCAGCATGGTGCAAGTTGCGCTGGGAGCAGCGATCATGCTGGAGAAAGAAGGCATCAGCGCCGAGGTCGTTGATCCGCGCACCACGTGGCCGCTGGATGAAAAAACTTTGATCGACTCGGCGAAGAAAACCTCGCGAGTGATTGTTCTCGACGAGGGCTACGGCCGCTACGGCGTCACTGCGGAGCTTGCCGCCGTAATCGCCGAAGGCGCATTCTACGATCTGGACGCACCGGTGAAGCGAATGGGAGCGATGCACGTTCCCATTCCGTTTTCCCCGCCGTTAGAAGACGCCACGGTGCCCACGGAGCAAACAGTCTTCGATGCCGCCCGGCTGATGTGCAAGCCGGCCTGACTTGAATAACATTGAAAGCTAGCAGCTAGAGGCTAGGAGCTGAATTTATGGCATTAAAAACTCATGGAACCATGGCAGTCGATTGGGAACAGCGGATCGATTTCGACCGCCTGCGCCGCGAGCGTCTGGCGAAAGCCAAGGCCTTGCTGGCCAAATCCGAGATGGGCGCGCTTCTGTGTTTCGACATGAACAACGTGCGCTACCTGACCTCCACGCACATCGGCACATGGGCCCAGGATAAGGCGAATCGCTTTACTTTGCTGCCGCAGAACGACGAACCCATCCTGTGGGACTTCGGTTCCGCCGCCAAGCATCATCAACTGAATTGTCCGTGGCTCGACGGCCGCTCGCACTCCGGAATCTCCATGCTGCGGGGCGCGATGACCCCTCAGATGGGCCGCGCCGAAGACGTGGCAAAAAAAATCCGCGTCGAACTCGAAAAGCGCGGCCTGCATAAAGAACCGGTAGGCGTCGACATTGTCGAACTGCCGGTTCTCTTCGCTCTGCAGCGCGAGGGCATCACCGTAGTCGACGGCCAGGCGCTCATGTCAGAAGCCCGCGTCATCAAGACGCAGGATGAAATTTCTTTGCTAAACACTTCCGCGATGATGGTCGACGCCGCCTACGACGAACTCTACCGCGCCATGAAGCCCGGCCTCCGCGAGAACGAAGCAGTCGGACTGGTCAGCAAAGTTCTGTACGATCTAGGGTCGGAATACGTCGAAGCCGTGAATGCAATTTCCGGCGAGCGCTGCAATCCTCATCCCCATGTGTTTTCCGATCGCGTGCTGCGCCCTGGCGATCCCGTCTACTACGACATTCTCCACTCCTACATGGGATATCGCACCTGCTACTACCGCTGCTTCACGGTTGGCTACGCCTCGCACGCGATGGTTGACGCCTACAAGCGCTGTCGCGATTATCTCGACGCCGCGATTGAACTGGTACGTCCCGGACGCACCACCGCGGAGATTGCTGCCGTCTGGCCGAAAGCGCAGGATTTTGGTTTTAAGAATGAAGAAGATGCTTTCGCTTTGCAGTATGGCCACGGCATCGGCCTGGCAATCTGGGAGAAGCCGGTCATCAGCCGCCTGGTTTCGTTCGAGCATCCGGTCACGATCGAACCTGGGATGGTTTTCGCGTTGGAAACTTTCTGGCCCTCAACCGATGGTTGGAGCGCGGCGCGCATCGAAGAAGAAATCGTGGTCACGCCCACCGGGCACGAAGTCATCACTCGGTTCCCGGCGGAACAGCTTCTGGTGGCGGGCGCGCACTATTTCACGGTCGACGGACCGCTGCCTACAACTCGCGAAAGTGAATCGGCGCCCAGCGCTCGCGTGCTCGACATGATCGAAGCCAGCGCCAAAACCGAGCGGGTAGGAGTTTCAGACTGAAGGCCGAACTCGAGCCCTTCCCCAATTAGACATTATGGCCTTCAGCGTAGTCATGCCCGCCCTCGAGATGGCGCAGGAAACCGGCAAGCTCATTGCCTGGCGGAAACAGGATGGCGACCGCGTCACCAAGGGCGAGCCGCTTCTCGAAATCGAAACCGATAAGGCGGTGATGGAAGTCGAAGCGCCCGCCGACGGAATCCTTGCCGGAATTACAGGGCTCGTGGGCGCCGACATTCCCGTGGGCCAAACCATTGCCTGGATCGTAGCTCCTGGCGAAAAGCCGCCGACGGAAAAAGAATCTGCAACGGCCGCACCCACAGCGCGCGCTGGGGCACTGGGGAAGACAGAAACACACGCCGCGCCGGTCGCAGCCGCCAGGTCTGAATCTTCTCCCGCCCAGAACGCGAGGATCTCTCCGAAGGCCCGTCGTCTTGCGAAAGAATTAGGAGTGGATCTCGCCACCCTGCGTGGCTCAGGTCCGGGCGGGGAAATTCTCGCGTCGGACGTGCAATCAGCTGGCACGCCAGCCGCGTCGGTCTCCGTTCCCAAGAAATCGGCCAGCCTCGAAGTACCCAGCACGCTTGGCCGCCTCATGGCCGAACGCACCACGCAGAGCTGGACCACCGTTCCTCACTTCTTCGTCACCCGTGATGTCGATGCCACGGCGCTGAATGAATATAGGGAAAAACTGGTCTCCGAGATCGAACCTACGCAAAACATTCGCGTCACGCATACGGATCTCCTGGTCGCACTCACTTCGCGGGTTCTGCTCAAGCACCCGCGTTTGAATGCAAGCTTCACCGCCGAAGGTATCCGACTTCACGATCACGTGAACATGGGCGTCGCCATTGCAGTGAACGACGGAGTCGTGGCAGCGGTAATCCCCAACGCGCACATTGCAACGGTCGCCGAAATTGCGCAGCGGCGCCACGGCGTGGCCGAGCGAGCCCGGGCAGGGAAGCTCCATCCCGGCGACATCGCTGATGCCACGTTCACCATCAGCAACCTCGGCATGTATCATGTCGACCAATTCACCGCGATCATTACCCCGCCGCAGGCCGCAATTCTCGCCGTAGGAAGTATTGCCGACCGCGTGGTCGCCGTTGAGGGCAAGCCAGCGGTGCGCCCCATGATCACCCTCACTCTCTCCAGCGATCACCGCGCCGCCGATGGCGCCCGCGCGGCGATGTTCCTCAATGATCTTGCTGAGGCTATGAGCAAGCCTTCCAAATCATTAGGGTGACCTCGTCATCCTTCGCGTGACCTCGTCGCTCCGCCCTACAACCAAAGCAGTATTGAGATTCCAGAAAAAGAAGCGGTATCCTGCAAGTGACACCTGCGATTACCTCGCTCAGGCTACTTGGCCAAAGTCTTGAAAGCCGCCATCCTACCCACGGCAAAACATCCTCTTCAGATCGAGGAAACGATCAAGCCCACGCCTGCAGCCGATGAAGTGCTCCTGCGCGTTCGTGCCTGCGGCGTCTGCCGCACCGATCTGCACATCGTCGAGGGGGACTTGCCGCCGCGCAGAGAAGCTCTAATCCCCGGCCACCAAATCGTAGGCGACGTCGTTGATGGAGCCACCGCCGAGTTGCCGGCAGCAACGCGCGTAGGTGTCTCCTGGATCGGCGCTGTTGATGGAGATTGTCCCTACTGCCGTCGCGGCCTCGAAAATCTTTGTGACTCGCCGGTTTTCACCGGATACACCGTCAACGGCGGCTATGCGGAGTATGCCGTGGCGCGCCGCGATTTCGTCTTTGCCCTGCCGCCAGAACTCGATGACCTGCACGCCGCGCCTCTCCTCTGCGCCGGCATCATTGGCTTTCGCAGCCTGCGAGTGGCCGGCGTGGAACCGGGCGACCGGGTTGGACTGTTCGGCTTTGGTGCGTCAGCGCATCTCGCAATTGCAGTTCTGCATTCCTGGAACTGCGAGGTATACGTTTCCACGCGCGGCGCTTCGCACCGCCGATTGGCTGCCTCGCTGGGAGCGAAGTGGGTGGGCGGTGAAACCGACAAGCCACCCATCGAACTCGATCGCGCCGTAACCTTCGCGCCCAGCGGAGACGTAGTGATCTCAGCCCTTGCCAGCCTACGAAAAGGAGGAATCGTCGCGATCAATGCGATTCATCTGGACCGCATCCCTGAGTTCGACTATGACCGCTTACTCTGGGGCGAACGCCAGATCCGCAGCGTTGCCAACATGACTCGATCCGACGCTCGCGATTTTCTAAAGATCGCCGCTGACATCCGGCTCCAGCCCAAGATAGCTGTTTTTCCCCTGGAACAGGCCAACCAAGCGCTCGCCGCGGTCAAGAATGATGCGATCGACGGAGCCGCAGTCATCGTTCCTTAGCGCTTGAAGTAAACTCCAGGGATGAAAAATTTCTGTGGAGTCGTCCGCTGCAAGTCTGCGCGATCTACACTCTCCCCTGCCTTCCTTCTTACCTTCACCCTGCTTTGGATATTTTGCGGGACCGGCCTGGCTCAGAAACTCGCCATCACTTTCGATGATCTGCCACTGAACGGATTACTCCCGCCCGGGGTGACGCGCGTCGAGACCGCGAAGAATGTCTTGGAGATCCTGAAGAAAAGGCACGTGCCTCCGGTCTATGGGTTCATCAACGCCAAGAAGTTGGAAGGAAATGCAGATGGCGCGGAGGGGCTGAAAGTCTGGGCAGCCGGAGAACCCGTCGGAAATCATACCTACGCGCACATGGATCTGGAGCAGAACCCTCCCGAGGCCTTCGAACGCGAGATCGACGAGAACGAACCCGCACTGGAGTTGCTAAAGTTGGAGCCGCAAAATGCAGACGCGAAAGATACCTGGCACTGGTTTCGCTATCCGTTTCTGCACGAGGGAGACACGGTCGAGAAGCGCCGCGCCGTGCGTGCCTATTTGCAGACGCACGGCTACAGAATCGCGCAGGTGACGCTTGACTGGGAGGACTACTTGTGGAACACGGCGTATGCCCGCTGCGTCGCCAAGGGCGATCAGAAGTCGATTGAGTGGCTGCGGTCGAGTTACTTGAACACGGCGGCGGAATTTCTCGATCTCGGCCGGGAGCAAGCCCGGCTGATCTACGGACGCGAGATCAACTACGTTCTGCTGATGCATCTGGGAGCCTACAGCAGCACGATTCTTCCCGATGCTCTGGACCTTCTCAAGCAGAAAGGATTCAAGCTGGTGACCCTGGAAGAAGCTCAGGCCGATGCGGCCTATCAGAGTGACCCGGATGTGGGCCTCCATGACGCAGGCACGCTACTTGACCAGATGATGCAGGTGAAGGGGATCAAGTATCCCGAGCATGCCGAGAAGCCTTACAAGGAGATTGAAGCCGTTTGTCAGTAACCTACGCGGACCGGAAATCCTGAGTGCAAAGAATTGCGCATCTGCTCTCTGGCAAAAATAAAGACTGCAGGAGCCTTTTATCTCATTGTCATTCTTCGGTCAAGCCAGTAGCATGTCGGGACCTTTGGGGAAGGTAATTCATCAGCATTGCTGCCCCTCGCCGCGCAGCGAGCCACGCTGAATTCAGGCAGCGAGTTACGACAATAAGTTGCCACTTCCAATGGTGATAGCGCGGGCGCAGGCCATCGCTGATGGTCAAAACCGCTGGCAAGGTCCCACACACGTGATGTTTCCCAGGAGGAAGCAATGTACGAGGATACAGGAGCGTTGTACTCCTCAGCCCACTTCGACCGAACGCGGGCGATGGTGCTGAGTTTAGTTGTGCTGACCCTAACTCTAACCCTATGCTCGGCTCTGCCGGCCAATGCGGCTGTCGGACAGTTCGTTGCCCATAACACTCCCAGCTATGCTGCGACGGCGAAGAATCTCGGAACCGTAGATCCGTCGAAGACCATCGAAATCAGCATCTGGCTGAACGCGCACAATCGCGAGGAGATGGATGCGGTAGCGCGCGACTTGTACGATCGCACTTCACCCAACTACCGTCACTGGCTCACCCGATCGCAAATTGCGTCGCGCTTTGCACCGACGGCCGAAGAAGCCAAAACCGTTCAGGAGTTTCTTGAATCGCACAGCCTGAAGGTCGTAAAGGTTGGCAACGACAATTTTTTCGTAAGGGCGAGTGGCACGGTCGGAGACGTGGAGAAGGCTTTCCACGTTCAACTCAACAACTACCAGGTTGGGAACAAGATCATTCGGGCCAACGCAAGCGATCCTTATGTAGACGGAGTCGCGGGTCCGCTGGTGAAATCGGTTTCAGGACTGGACTCCGGAGAATATGAGCACCCGGCGATGCAACGGCCAACGCTTCCGGCCGGCAAGTCGGGGGTCACAAGGACGGCCGCTTCGACCACGGATTCGAGTTTCTATACTTCGAACTGCTTCAACGGTGTAGTGTCGCGACAGTTTTCAACCAACAACGATGGTGAGCTTCCCATCGGGACCTACACCGGCAATCACTTAAATCTGCAGACCCTGACCAGCGCTGGTTGCGGCTACACGCCACCACCCATTCAGACGGCTTACAATCTCAAGGGACTTTACGCCGAGGGGTTCACCGGGTCCGGCCAAACCATCGTCATCCTTGACTGGTGCGGTTCATCAACCATTGAGGCCGATGCGAACGCGTTTTCGGCAATGTTCGGATTGCCTTTGCTTGGTCCCTCGAACTTCAGCATCATTTACACCCCGACGCAGAGTCTCTGCATTGCTCCGGATCAGGTAGAAATCAACATCGATGTGGAATGGGCGCACGCTATCGCTCCCGGGGCCAACATTGACCTGGTCGTTCCGCCTTCGGCCAGCTTTCAGGATGTGAACGAGGCCGAGTACTTCGCGGTCAACTACCATCTCGGCAACTCCATTTCCGGCAGCTATGGCTCAATAGAATCCGGCACCCCAGCTTCCGAACTGGACAACGAAAACCTGATCTCCGAAATCGCCGCAATCTCCGGAATCTCCACCAACTTCTCTTCGGGAGACAACGGCGACTACACGGTTTTCGGAATTCCAGCCACTGTGAATGCTCCGGCGGATTCGCCGTGGGCAACCGCAGTGGGTGGAGTTAGCCTCGCATTGAACGCGGATCACTCCATTGCCTGGCAGTCAGGATGGGGTAACAACGAATCTGAACTGGCCAGCGCCGGATCCATATTCGATCCTCCATTGGCCTTCGGTTTCAACGGTGGTGCAGGTGGCGGACCGAGCAGCTGCGCTGTGCAGGATAGCAGCGGAGACTGTCTCGGCGGTTTCCCGAAACCAGCATTCCAGAAAAAACTGCCCGGAAAGTATCGGCAAGTGCCCGATATTGCCTGGCTGGCGGATCCGTTCACCGGCGTCGTGATTGCCATTTCCATTCCGGGGCAGATTCCGGAACGGGTTTGGCAGGTATGGGGCGGCACGAGCGTCGCTTGCCCAATGTTCTCCGGCCTCTGGGCGATTGCCAATCAAGAAGCAGGCGCGCCTCTTGGCCAGGCCGCTCAATGGCTCTATACGTTGCCAGCCAGTGCCATCACCGACGTCGTTCCCGTAACCTCCAAAACCAACGTGAAGGCCTCAATTCTCGAATCCACCGGAACCAATCACTACACTCCGAGCCAGGTGTTGGGCGGCCCAACTCCCGCCGCACCACCGAACTTTGTCAGCGCTCTGTGGGACTATCCTTCCATAGAGGACACCGCGCTGGTGGTTTCTTTCGGGATGGACTGCTCGGCCCTGCCCAGCACCGACTTTGACGGAACCTCGTGCAACAGCCCGTCTGCCTTGCACACTAAAATCGGCTGGGACAACGTAACCGGGATGGGCACGCCAAATGGAAAGGCGTTCGCCGATGCCTTCAAACCCGCAGCAGCTGGCGTGAAGTAACCGCTCGAGCGGACCAAACCCTGGCCTCCGCCGCCCGCGAGGGTGTCGGAGGCTTTCTTTTTTGCATGTTCCCACGCTCACGCTCGGGCTGGCCGCCTCAGTCTTCTATAATTGCAACATCCAGTATGACTGCATTTCTTGATCACATAGTGGCGACAACACGGCGGAAGGTGGTTGAGGCAAAACGTGGGGCCGACCTGCGAGAGTTGGAGCGCCGAGCGGAGCAGCATGCGCCGCGCGGGTTTCGGCGGGCGCTCCAAGAAAAGAACCGCTCTGGCATCGCCGTGATCGCGGAGCTGAAGAAGTCCTCGCCATCGAAGGGATTAATCCGCGCCCAGTTTCTTGTCGAGGAATTGGCGAAGGAACTGGAATCCGCGGGAGCGGCTGCGCTTTCAGTCCTGACGGATGAGGAATTCTTTCAAGGTTCGCTGGAAAATTTACAAAAAGCGTCTGTGACGGTTAAGCTGCCGTGCCTGCGCAAGGACTTTATTGTGGACGAATTTCAGTTGCTGGAGGCGCGAGCGAACTCGGCGGATGCCGTATTGCTGATTCTGGCGGCCTTATCGCAGACCGAATTGATGCTGTTAGCGCGCGAGGCGCGCACCCGAGGTCTGGATGTCTTATGCGAAGTGCATGATGAGGAGGAGTTGCAGCGGGCTTTGGATGCCGGCTGCAATTTGGTTGGAATAAATACGCGCGATCTTCGAACCTTCAAGGTGGATCGAGAGACCGCCTTCCGGCTTGCCGAGAAACTTCCAAAAGATGTGGTGCGCGTTGCAGAGAGTGGAATTCGCTCGGCAGAAGATGTTGTGCGCCTCCGCGCTGCGGGATATCAGGCTTTTTTGGTCGGAGAATCGCTGATGCGTGCGGAGCATCCAGGTGAAGCTCTCCGGGAGCTAATGACGACCGGGGATCGACTACCCTCTATCCGCGGCTGACTTTCATGACGTGGATAAAGGTTTGCGGGATGACGAATCTGGAGGATGCGCTGGCCGCGGTCGAAGCCGGGGCGGATGCGGTGGGCTTTGTGTTTTACGAGAAGAGCCCGCGGAACATTACGGTTGAGGCTGCGCGGGAGATTGTGGAGAAACTGCCCGGGGGCGTAGAGAAAGTTGGAGTGTTTGTGGGGGAATCCGCGGAGAAGTTGACCGGCACTTCGGAGCGAGCCGGATTGAGCGCGGTGCAGGTGTATCCGAGTGCGGGGAACGGACTCGGTTCGTTGACAGATTTTGTCCAGCATGTTCGTAGCCGGATGTTTGTGGCAATGCCAGGTCAACGAGTCACGCCCGCGGGCGGTTTTGGATTCTCTTTCTCGGAAGAGTTTCTGAGGCGCACGAGTGCAGTCTTCCTCGATTCAGGAGACTTGCACATGCCCGGTGGTACCGGCAGGCCTTTTGATTGGGGGATTGCGGCGGAATCGGTGAAGCATATGAGCAAGACGGTTCCAGTTGTCATCGCCGGCGGTCTGACATCGGAGAATGTGGCGGAGGCCATCCACACTCTGAAGCCTTGGGGAGTCGATGTGGCTTCTGGAGTCGAAGCGAGACCAGGGAAGAAAGACCCAGAAAAGATGCGCGCGTTTGTGAAGGCCGTACGGGAAATCGATAGGAAGGCGAGTTAAGAATGGCGACGGCTCCTAAAACAAGAATGAACATCAAGATCCTCACCCGCGCCGCCAAGAACACGGCAAGGATAGGGCAGCCTCGCGTTCCTGTTCATGTGAATGAACCCGGGCGCTTTGGCGTTTACGGCGGCCGCTATGTGCCGGAGACTTTGATGGCTGCGCTCGATGAGTTGGAGCGCGAGTATGAGAGGGCAAAGCGTGACCCGAAATTTCAGAAGCGGCTGGAAGAATTGCTGCGGACTTATGCCGGGCGTCCCACCGCTCTGACCTTCGCACGGCGCCTTACCGAGAAGTTGGGTGGGGCCAGTATTTATTTGAAGCGGGAAGATCTGCTGCACACCGGCGCGCATAAGATCAATAACTGTCTGGGCCAGGCGCTGCTGGTAGAGCGTATGGGCAAGAAGCGGGTAATCGCGGAGACCGGCGCGGGGCAGCACGGCGTCGCTACCGCAACGGTGTGCGCGCTCCTGGGATTTGAGTGCGTCGTCTACATGGGGACCGAGGACATGCGGCGCCAGGAGCTGAACGTGTTTCGCATGCGGTTGCTGGGAGCGGAAGTGCGCGGAGTCGAATCCGGGTCGCGGACATTGAAGGACGCCATCAATGAGGCGATGCGAGACTGGGTCACAAATGTGCGGACCACGCATTATTTATTAGGCAGCGTTCTGGGGGCGCACCCTTATCCCACGATGGTGCGGGATTTTCATCGTGTGATCGGGCGGGAGGCGCGCGCGCAAGTTCTAAAAGCCGAAGGAAAACTTCCCACTGCGGTGATTGCTTGCGTGGGCGGAGGATCAAACGCCATCGGAATTTTCTACGAGTTTATAAAGGATAAGAAAGTCAAGCTGATCGGAGTAGAGGCGGGAGGCCGCGGCGAGGCGCTCGGCGAACATGCGGCGCGCTTCCGTGGGGGTTCTCCTGGCGTGTTGCAGGGCACCTATTCCTACGTTCTGCAGGATGCGGCGGGACAGATCGCGAACACCCACTCAGTTTCGGCGGGCCTGGATTATCCCTCGATTGGGCCGGAGCACGCCGCTCTGAGGGATGCGGGACGGGCCGAGTATGTGCCCGCGTCCGATGCGGAAGCATTGAACGCGACCACTTTGCTGGCGCGAACCGAGGGCATTATTCCGGCGCTGGAATCGGCGCATGCCGTCGCGGAAGTGGTCAAGCGCGCTCCTAGAATGAAGAAATCTGAAGTAGTCATCGTAAATGTTTCCGGGCGCGGCGATAAGGACATTGGGATTATGCGCGAAAGCCTCAAGCTGGATAGGTGATTGCTAGTGGGGAATCGTCACCTCCATCAGCCATCCATGATCAATAATTTCTTCCTATGCCTTTATCTTTTTATAAAAAGCCGGCGCTGGTGGTGTACGTGACCTGCGGAGATCCCGACCTCGCGACTACGCGAGCAATAGTGTTGAGTGCGATTGAGGCGGGCGCGGATGTGATCGAACTGGGCGTGCCCTTCAGCGATCCCGTGGCGGATGGTCCGGTCATTCAGCGGGCGAGTGAGCGAGCACTGAAGCAGCGGACGACACTGGCGCAGGTTCTAACACTGGCCGCCGACCTGCGACAGCACGCGCAGTCTACCGGAATGATTGTGTTTTCATACTTGAACCCCATATTGCGAATGGGGATGGAGAAGTTTTGCATGGTGGCCCGCCATGCCGGAGTGGATGGCGCGCTGTTGACGGATTTGCCCGTGGAAGAGGCAGGCGAATATCTGCGCGCGATGCGAACGCATGACCTCGCGCCGGTTTTTCTGGCGGCGCCCACCAGCCCCGATGATCGGTTGCAGCGGATTGCGGCAGCGTCGCGCGGATTCGTCTATGCCGTCTCCCGCACCGGCGTAACCGGTGCGCGCCAGCAGTTGGCGGCCGACGCCCAAAAACTTGTACGCCGCTTGCGCCGCGTCACCAAACTGCCGATTGCGGTAGGCTTCGGAATTTCAAACGCAGAGCAGTTTGCCGAAGTTGGCAAGTTTGCCGATGCCGTGGTGGTAGGCAGCGCGATCGTCGAAACGATTGAGCAGAATCAGGGAAGGGAAGCGGAGGCGGTAGGGGATTTTGTGACGAAGCTGTCCGCTAAGATGTCGTGATGCGTGCCATAGAACTCGATACAAGGATCTCCCGGGTATTCGTATGATACCTACTGAAAGTTTTTTCCGACAACTGACACCTGAGAATTGATTTTCATGGACATCGCAGATTGGCGAAAAAAAATTGATGAGCTTGACCGGCGACTCGTAGAGTTGCTCAGCGAGCGCGCACGGGCTGCGGTCGAAATTGGGCGATTGAAGCGGCACACCAATTTGCCGGTCTACGAGCCTGATCGCGAACGCGTTGTGTTTGAGAACGTCCAACAGATCAATCCCGGTCCGCTGCCGGGGCGCGATCTCGTCCGGATTTACGAACGAATCATGGATGTGATGCGGAATATCCAGAAAGAGGGAATTGGCGGGAAACCGGAGAGCGCGCAGTCCGAAACGGAATTCGATTCAGAGATAAACGACTGAGGGACTGGGACTGCAAAAAGGCGGCAAAAAGGGCGGGCCCATTTCAGACCCGCCCGAATGTTTACAGTGTGACGGCAGCCGTGAGCGCGGTAGTGGCGCCATTGGCAGGAACTTTACGCGTGTCAAGTGGAGAGAGAGTACTGCTCCTCGCTACCGGCGCTGAAACTGATCCGCCACTCCCAGTTACGAAGTAACTGGTCGTCATACTGTCGCTGGCTTGGGTTGCGAGGGCCCAGGCGTAAGGTAGCGTTACCTTGCATGTCCTTGTGGTCCCACTCCCGCTGGCGACTGCAGTGGCACTCTCGCCGTAGGAGCGCGCGCTGCTTGTTATCGCATCGAGCACCGAAACCTCGATGGTGCAACCGACGTTGGTAAGTCCGGTGGACTTCACCGTTATCGCGAACGAAACGGTTATAGTCCCACCGAATGTCGTTAGAGCATCCGCAGTTTCGTCGGATGCAGGCACGGGGCGAAATGCGCCGGTGTTAGGGTCCAGGTATCCCAGGATGCCAGGCTTGGCAGAGCTGTTCGCCGTTTGGCCCCAAACCGCCGGTGCAACTATCAGGCAGCACATGCAAATCAACAACAGCTTTGTGACTCTCATTTCGTTTCCTCTTTCGGAAATTCAGATTGTATTTCTTGATCCGTGCTACTCAGGGGAAAGCGATACGGGGTGGGGGGGCCCGGTATTTTCGGCACAGTCTAGCACAACGCCACCCTGTTAGTAATAGTGTCGAAATTCCACTGGCCGTTTCAGACCGCAAACCTCCGTGTACGTCAGTGAGCGCCAGTCGAGTGGGTGTCAAACGCGAGCAAAAATGCTGCCAGGGAGGATTATTGACCTACCTCTGCGCCCTTAAACGCGCAGCCACACCTTGTAGCGATACTTAATGATCTTTTCTTCTCCGGCCTTCAGCGTGACTTCCCAGGTTAGCCTAGACAGCGGGTTGTCAACTGCGATGGCCTCAGCCAATTTGGTGGTTTTCCCATCGTCGGTCTGCGACTCAACGCTTCCCCGAACTCGATCTGCGATGCTCAACCGCACTTCTTTGCTTTTATAGTTCCTGACCGTCAACGTTCCTTCGACAGTCACTTCGTCGTAGTTGTGGCTGCGCCGCCGCTGGACATCTTTCTGGCGATCGACTTCATTTTCTTCATGACTGGCGCGAAGGTCGGTCGCCACCGTCAGCTTCAGGCTTGATGTTGCGCCTTTGGGCGTGTACGGCACCGTATCCTGCGACAGAGGCTTGGTGCCGGATATCACCATGGTGGGCGCGCTCGTCCAAGGAAATTTCGTCGTGTTCTTCAACCGCAACGCATGCCAGATGCTATCCTTCGTGGAACGGTCCGCTCCCGAGTTCAAATTATTCTGCGCATTGCCGAATCCATCCACACGCGGCTGGTCTTCCAGGTTCCACTCGTAGATGTGCTCATAGTTCACGATTTCGGAAAACACATTGTAAGTCGCGCGTTCGCCTTGCCCAAGCGTCACATTCTTTCGGTTGTACAAGAAGAGGTCCTCTTCCTGCGCTCCCTGTAATTCCTGGATGGTGGACGCGAGACTCGGCGCCTCGGAATCTGCATCCCCAAGGCCATTCACCGCTCCTGCGATCACGCGCTGACCGGTGAGTGCGTTCGAATAGAGTCCATTCGTGTCATTTCGGCGCGTAGCCGCCTGCATAAAATCAAGCAGGCTCTGTTGCAGTGCCATCGGGGACAGAACATTTGCATAAGCAAAGTTCGGGACGCCCACCACGAAGAAGAGGTCTGTATCCTTCAAATCTTCAGCATCGTCGACCAGGACGGCCTGCATCGTGATCTGTGCCATCTTGTCATCCTGAAGCGAAACCAGATAGGAAGGAGTCCACCCTAATCCGTGCTCCAGATACCCCATCGTCAGATGGGCGTGCCCGGTCGCGCCTTTGATTTTGAAACGCAGCGCCTTGCGTTCCTCCTCCTGGGGTTGCTGGAGTACGGAGTCCGCCGGAAGAACTACCCGTGCAATGTTGTGGAAATAGAGAGCCAAAATCTTGCCCTCGGATTTAAGCAGCAGGAATTCCGGCACGACCCGTGGCTGCGGCAACACGGGCGAGGCGTTCGAGTAAGAATTCTCCGCCGATGGGTTGGACAGCAGCGCAGATCCTGCTGCCTGCCGAAAGCCGACGATCTCGCCCGTGTACTCCTTCTGGTTGTTATCAACGATCGTGAGTACCTTGCCGGCATTGGCCAGCAGCACCTCCGCCAGAACCGTCAGGCTCTGTTGCCCGAAGACTTTGTAACGGTGAGCGACGATCTCATCCAGCGACGCTCCAGCATCATTTGGCGCAATCCACAAAGAGCCCAAAGTTGCGTTCGGGACGGAAGCGATATTTCCCACTCCAGCCTCTAAGCGCGCGTCGCCCTGCTTTACCACGAACGCCAATCCATTCTTGAAGGCGGCGACTGCTGTCGTCTTCAGTTCAGGTTCCGGCGCTTCTCCAGAAAAGGCACTCTGTGACCAGAACACGACCGCCGAGAAAGCGATCGAGCCGACGATGCATTTAGACGCAACTAACGCGAACCTGCGCGGGATCTTCATCGAGGCCTCCCCATACTCTAATCGACAATGATTATGGGTCGAGAAGGGAAGGCCAGCGAGATGCAAGTAAGGTTCCGCCTATGGCGAGGGCTCTCCTCAGGTTCTTACTCCCTGATCGTCGCAGATTTACCCCGCCATTCTCGGCAACTCGCTCTTTATCCACAGCCGGCCCTTGGGCGTGCCTCCATCGACAAGCAGATTCTTTAGGGTCGCTGCCAGGGTGAAGTGATACGACACCGCATAAGGCGGGATAGGGCCTCATGCGGCCGATCAGTGGGCTACGCAGTAAAATCGTGTTCTCTCCAGCCTGCAAAAAAAAAGGCGCCGGAAGTTACCGGCGCCCCGAGGCTCGCGAGATGCGGTCTAGCGAGTTTGTAAAGTCGACTAAACTTATTTGCTCTCCGCGATGGGGCTTACACCCAAATCCCGGCGACCGTTGACGGCAGTCCGCGCCGCACGGGCAGCGGGCATATTGGCGGCAGCGGCTCCGTAGCGCTCCAGCAGCACCGGCGCCATGGTGTTTTCGGCTTCCTTGACGAAGATCATCTGAGCTTCCGCTGCCATATCGACGCGGACAAAGTCTCCCAGCTTCACCTGATCGGTAGCAACCAGATTCGCCAGTGGGAACACCAGATGCCGTTCGATCGCCCGCTTCAGATGACGCGCGCCGTACCGCGGGTCCGTGCCTTCCTTCAACAGGAACTGTTTCACTCCCGTCGTGCAGTTGAAAACGAACTGATTAGCACCGGCAGCCATCAGCACCCGCTGCTGCACCATTCCAAGTTCAATCTCCAGAATCTGAGCCAGATGCTCGTCCCGCAGTGTCTTGAATACCACGGTCTTGTCGATGCGGTTCATGAACTCCGGCGTGAACTTTCGCCGAGCCGCCTCAACCGCCGTGCGCTGAATCTTGTCGTCAAAGTTGTTGTCGACTTCCACCGCCTTCGGAGCAAACCCAAACCCGCCGTCCACCAGATTCGTCATCTCACTGGCGCCCAGGTTCGAGGTCAGGATGATGATGCATTGCGAAAGATCGACGCGGCGATTGTCACCCAACGTGAGCGTCGCCTTGTCCAGGATTCCAAGCAGCAGCTGCCACAACGAATCACTCGCCTTCTCGATCTCATCAAACAGCAGAATCGAAAGCTTCAGCTTTTCTGTGAACCATTGGTTCAGCGCCTCCTGGGTCAGCAGTGGATGAGTCTCGCGGTGCCCAAGGTATCCCGGAGGCGAACCGATCAGCTTTGCAATCTCGTGCGAGTGTTGGAACTCAGCGCAGTCAATCTTGATGCAAGCCCGCGAATCGCCGAACAAAGCCTCTGCCATTGCTTCTACTACACGAGTTTTTCCCGAGCCGGTTGGACCCAGAAAAAGCAGGTTGCCCACCGGACGCCCCGGAGCGTTCAGGCCAGCGAGGAACATCTGATAAATCTCGGCGACCTTTTCGACAGCCTGGTCCTGGCCTACGATCTTGCGGCGCAGGGCGGCTTCAAACTCTCCAGCATCGTTGCTGCGGCGGTTCGGATCGAGCACGGTTGCGAGATTCGTTCTCATAAATTGATGGTCCGGTTTGCACCGGCTGTTTCGTTCCTTTTCTAGGCCGGATCCTCGACCTTTTGCCTGCGTCTCCAAGGATCCCGCGGGCCCTTCTTCGCGACACCACACTTTCCTAAGATGACAGAATTTGTCATTTGGAAACCTGCCGCCCACCAGGCCCGAAAGTGCATCCCCGGTGCCTTACGAATAAGCAAGCTGCTGGCCATGGGCAGGCGCCGAATAGTGGAACCAAATACCCTCTATTGGCAGGAGTTACGTCCCCAGCCCAGAGATTAGAACAGGGGTCGGCGAAAAGTTAAAGAGTCAGGAGAGAAATAATTTGCGCAAGAGGGAAGGGACTGTCCCGACGCGGAGCCCACTGTATTTATCCGCATGGGCCTTGAGGACACCGATCCGTGCTCGCTACGCGAGCACGGGGTCCTCTCTGGCCACTCGGCACGGGTTATCGGCTGCCACTTGGGGGTCGGGGATAGCTACTCGGGAACCTCCTCTCCGACTACTCCGGACCACTGGAATACCTTGGAAGATCGGCGCTTCAACACGGCGGAAAGAATTCCAGAACTGCGCCGGGGCTTCGGCCCTCACGACAGGGAGATGACCGCTAGTAACTAGCGGGTCCGCTGCCTGCGCATTAGCATCCGGGTCAGGCCGTTCTTGGAGGCTACTTTGCGTCGCTCGTCTATTCTCATAATCTCTGCCTTCTCGTGCGTCCTCTTCGGGGTGGCCGCCGTGCGCCTGAACTCGCACTGTTCTTCCGCTGAGGCGGCGCGGTCCCCATCCCCGCAAACAGTGGACTCCCCGCCCACGGTGGCGCAAGCCGCCCATCTGGAGCCGGTCAGCACAACCCTCTCCCCAACCGCAAACCCGGCGGATATTCCGTCAGCGCAGCATTTGTCCGCTCCCGGAACCGCGCTTTACACCGCGAAGCGAGGAGATACTATACCCGCAGTCGCTCACCAGTACTTGAAAACCACTTCATATCTCACGTCTTCCGAACTCGCCGAAGCCATCCGCCATGTGAATGGCAACCGCTCCGGCAACATCTTAAGAACCGGGGACCAAATAACCATTCCCGGACTCCTTCCCGCGCCCATCGTGGAAAAAACTGTTCCCGTCGCCAAAGATTTTGAAGTCCGCGCCATCTACCTCACCGGCATCATGGCCGCCAGCGACCACGGACTCCGTATCATCCGCCGCTGGCGCGAGGTCGGCGGCAACGCCGTCGTCTTCGATATCAAAGACTCCGACGGCAGCATCACCATTCCCTTCGAGCATCCCCTCCTCGGCAAGCACCAGGTCTATATCCACGACCTTCCAAAGTTCGTCCACTTCCTGCATGCCGAGAACATGCACGCCATCGCCCGCATCGCCATCTTCCGCGACGAGCGCATGGTCGTCGAACATCCCGAACTCGCAGTCCAGTCCAGGAAAACGAAGCAGCCCTGGCGCGAAAACGGCAAGCTCGTCTGGACCGATCCTTCTCAACCCAAAGTTCAGGATTTCGACATCGCTCTCGCCAAATTCGTAGCCCAATCCGGCGCCGACGAAATTCAATTCGACTACGTCCGCTTCCCCGCCGAAGGCGACCAGAGAGACGCTAGCTTCCTGTATCAGACAGACCATCCCGACGCAGACTCACCTGGAGCCGACTCACGTGGCGCCGGCCGCGCCGGCCGTCCCGCCGATGCGCAGCAAGGCGGAACCTCCATTGATGTTCAATCGACGATGGAGCCTGCGGGCTTAAAACACCCTTCCGTTAAACTTTCCGTTGCCAGGCCTGCAGCTATCCCGCGCGGCATGCAGCGCTCCGACGTAGTCACCGCGTTCCTGAAGAAAGCCTACGCCGAACTCCATCCCACCGGCGTCCTGCTCTCACTCGACGTCTTCGGCGTCATGGCCTGGCAGCGCCCCGTCGATCTCTCCCATACCGGACAAGACATCGTCGGCATGGCGAAATATTGCGACGTGCTCTCTCCTATGATCTATCCCTCGCACTTCTTCGGCATGGACCATATCGAGCACCCTGGCGACGCCCCTGAACATTTCATCGGTGAATCCATGCAGCGCTTCGAGCTGATCACAAAAAATAGCGGAGTCGTAATCCGCCCATGGCTGCAAGCCTTCCGCTGGCGCACCAAGACCTACTCGCCTGAATACATCAAAGTGCAAGTCGCCACCGCCAGAGAGAAAGGCGGCATCGGATTTTTATTCTGGAACGCTGCCAACGATTACAGCAAGCCCTATGCTGCCATGCCCGAGATGCGCGACGCCAACGCCAAAGAAAAAAACAAATTCTTCCGGGGAGACGAATTGCCTACTGCCACAGTGAAAGCCCTCCTGACCCCCGCAGCCATCACCGTCCCCTGATCGTCTTTAGGACTGATCTGGGAAAATTTTGATCGTGATTCGCTTCATGCAGGGACAGCCGGCCTCGGCTGTCCGGCGGCCCAGGTGTATCAGGCCGCTGGGTGTGGATCCCTAGCTCCGATCCCGCAATTTTGCCAACTTCTCCGCCGCCGCGTCCAGCGTCTCTAACCTTTTGCAGAATGCAAAACGCACCTGCCGGGCCCCATCCCGCGCATCCCGATAAAAACTTGACCCTGGTACTGCCGCCACGCCAACCTCTTTCACCAGATATTTCGTAAACTCCACATCATCGTCAAATCCAAATGCCGAGATATCGGTCATCACGTAGTACGCTCCGCGCGGACGAAAACATTTGAACCCCGCCGCCTCCAGTGCCGGGATTAAATGATCCCGCCGCACCCGGTATCCTTCCGCCAGCTTCGCGTAATACTCCTCCGGCAAACTCAACGCCGCCGCGCCCGCTTCCTGCAGCGGAGCCGGCGCACCCACAGTCAAGAAATCATGAACCTTCCGGATCGCGTTCGTGAGCTTCTCCGGCCCAACCGCCCATCCCACGCGCCATCCCGTCACACTGTAGGTCTTCGACATTCCATTGATCGTCACCGTCCGCTCCCGCATTCCCTCCAGCGACGTCATCGAAATGTGTTCGGTCCCGTCATACAGAATATGTTCGTAAATCTCGTCTGTAATCGCGAGCACATCGAACTCCACACATAAATCGCGAATCAGTTCCAACTCCGCCCGCGTGAAAACTTTCCCCGTGGGATTGTTCGGCGTGTTAAGGATGATCGCTTTCGTATTCTTATCGAACGCCGCCCGCAATTCCTTATCATCAAAAGTCCACTCGCCAGCCTCGCTTACCGGCGGATGCAGTTTCACAAACCGCGGTCGCGCTCCGCTCAAGACCGAATCCGGTCCGTAGTTCTCATAAAATGGTTCGAAGATCACTACCTCGTCACCTGCGTTGCATACCGCCAGCAAAGTCGAAATCATCGCCTCCGTTGACCCGCAACAGACCGTAATCTCTTTTTCCGGATCAACCCCAATCCCCTGCCACGCGCCCATCTGCCGCGCAATCGCATTCCGCAAATTCTTCGCGCCCCACGTGATCGCATACTGATTCACGTCGCCATCGATGGCAACGCGCGCTGCCTCCTTGACCTCCGCCGGAGCGGCAAAATCCGGAAATCCCTGCGCGAGATTCACCGCGCCGTACAGCATCGCCTGCCGGGTCATCTCCCGGATCACCGATTCGGTAAAGTGCGAAACCTTGTCGCTGAGAAAATGTTTTTTCTGAATGGATAGAGAAGAAATGACGTCCACCATAGGTGGCAGATTAGCACAATATTTCAATACGATCTGTCATCCTGAGCGAAGCATGCGCGATCGCAAAGCGACACAAATGCGCAGTCGAAGGATCCCCATGTGCCACTGCAAACCCTGCCGGGAGTTCGCGCTGTCAGCTACGCCCGCTGCACTCCCCCCAACCCCTGCAGAGCCTGCACAATCTCCCCAGACCACTGCGCAATCTGCTCGTCCCGCAGCGTCCCTTCATCCGACTGCAACCGCGCCCGCAGCAGAATGGAATACTTTCCCGCCCCAATCGATCCGCCGCGAAAAATCTCCACCGGCTTGAATTCACGCAATGCGCCCAGCCGCAGCTCCATCACCGCGCGCCGCATCGCCTCAAACTCCACATGATCGCCGAACACAAATGAGAAATCCCGCTCCACCGCCGGATATTTTGGCAGCGGCGCAAGTCTTACCGTCCGCAACCCGCGCCCGTGCAACTGTTCCAGATCAATCTCCGCCAGGAAAACGTCCTGTCGCAACTTCCTCGCCGCCTTCACGCTCTCGGAAATCTGCCCGAACTGCGCCACTACTGCCCCATCCATCAACACCCGCGCCGACCGCCCGGGATGAAAATAATCCTCCGTCTCCCGGTCGAAGCTCAGCTCACCGCATCTGAACCCGGCGAGCAGATTCTCAACGTCTCCCTTGAGGCTGCGAAATGCCTCCGCCGCCGCCGCATGCTCACCCTTGCTCATATCCAACGCTCCACCCACGGGCAGCGATCCCTTCACGTCTGACAGCGTAGCCCCAAGGCAAGCGCGGGCCGGTTCAATCTGTTCTCCGCCTCGCATTTCGTAGACGCGGCCCATCTCGAACAGCCGGACGTTTTCGGAATCCCGGTTCAAATTCCATGCCAGCATATCGAGCATCCCCGGCGCCATTGAGGCCCGCATCACCGAAGCTTCTTCGCTCAGCGGATTCTCCAACTCCAGCACCTTCGCGGAGGAAAATGTTTCCGCATCCGCGTGCGAAATAAATGTTAGGGATAGGACTTCGTTGTACCCAAGAGCCAAAGCCCGTTGACGGAACGTCGCGTCCATGGCTGCCTGCGGCAGTTCCACCACCGCGCCCCGATAAGCCGGCAACGTGTTTTCGAATTTGTCGTAGCCATGCAGACGTGCGATCTCTTCGATCACATCGATTTCGCGCTCCACGTCCAGCCGCCAGCTCGGGATATGTACCTGAAACTGCGCGTCGGCCTGGCCTTGAGGAATTACCCCGAACCCCAGCTTTTTCAGGATGCGAAAAACCTCCCCCGCATTCAGACTCCCGCCCAGAATGCGCTGCACCTCGGAAAGCCGCAGCACTACCGGGGCCTGGTCCATTGTTCTCGACACTACATCGATGGCGTCGCCCACCAGTTCTCCGCCACCTGATTCGAGAATCAGTGCCGCGACCAAATCACACGACAAAATTGTGGACTCAAAATCCGCTCCACGCTCAAATCGATGCGACGCATCAGTGTGAATTCCATGCCGCCGCGAAGTCTTCCGCACCGTCACCGGATCCCACCACGCGGATTCGATCAAAATGTTCCGCGTCTTCTCAGTGATCATGGTGTCGAAACCGCCCATCACGCCAGCGAGCCCCACGGGCTTCTTCGCATCAGCCACGACAAGATCGCCGGATGTCAGAGTCCGCTCCACACCATCGAGCGTCTTCAGTTTCTCACCGTCTTTCGCTTTTCGAATGATGAGCCTTCCACCTTCGAGCAAGTCCATATCAAAGACGTGCGTCGGCTTGCCCATTTCCCAGAGAACATAGTTGGTAGCATCGACAGCATTGCTGATGGGCCGTTGATCAAGCAACTGCAACCGGTGTGCGATCTTCTCTGGCGATGCCTTGATCGTCGTCGCACGTATAACCCGCGCCGAGAATCGCGGACAAAGCTGCGGCTCCTCGACCGTGATACTGAAACCGGTAGGATCGTGGGTGGCACAGCGCTTCAGCGCTACGGTAGAGTCCACCGGATCGGATGAGACTTTATTCCCCAAGGGAAGCTTTGCCTCGAGCGCCTTCAGCGGTACGTCATAAATCGCCGCTGCCTCTCGCGCCACGCCATAATGATTCATCGCGTCGGGGCGATTCGTGCCGATCTCCATCTCGAACACGGTCTCGGCACCCGAACCGATGACGCCTTCGACAGCAATCCCCGACGCAGTCAAATCCTCAGCTAGCCGCCGGTCATCGACCGTCAGCTCAACAAACTGCCGCACCCACTGTGGAGAAAGTCTCATCTTGCTTCTCTAGCGCCGGCGTCCCGCCGGCTCTGGAACTGCCCACTACGCCCACTGCCTCAAGAACCTCACGTCCCCCTGAAAGAACAACTGCAAATCGTCCACCCCATACTTCAGCAGAGCAATTCGATCCGCCCCCATGCCAAAGGCGAATCCCGAAACCTTCTTCGGCTCATACCCGTTGTCCTTCACAAACTCAAACACATTCGGGTCAACCATGCCGCAACCGAGAATCTCAATCCACCCCGTCTGCTTGCAAGGACGGCAGGGGTCTGTCCCGCGCTTCCCGCTCCCGCCGCAGATGAAACACGAGACGAACATCTCCGCGCTCGGCTCCGTGAACGGAAAAAACGACGGACGAAAACTTGTCTTCACGCTCGATCCAAAAAATTCCTTCATGGCGTGATCGAGCGTCCCTTTCAGATCGCCGAATGTAATGTTGGTGTCCACCGCCAGCCCTTCGATCTGATGGAACATCGGCGAGTGGCTTGCATCCGGAGGATCATTGCGGTGCACAGTCCCCGGAATTACAATCCGAAGCGGCGGACGCATCTTCTCCATCGTCCGAATCTGCACCGGAGAAGTATGCGTGCGCAGCAGCAACCGCTCCCGCTGGGCCTTCCCCTGCTGCCCCGCGATGAACAAAGTGTCCTGCGTATCCCGCGCCGGATGATTTGGCGGAAAATTCAAAGCCTCGAAGTTGTAGTAATCAGTCTCGACGACCGGTCCGTCAGCCACGGAGTACCCGAGCCTCTGAAAAACCCCAACCACCTCGTGCATCGTCTTGATTACGGGATGCTCGGCGCCGATGGGGCGCCGGACGCCGGGCAAGGAAATGTCAACCCGCGCGCTCGCGAGGGGAGTTCCCGTTCGAAGTTCGAGCCGATTCGACTCAGCTGTCTGAAGAATGTTCTCGACCGCCGCCTTCACCTCATTGACGACGCGTCCGACGTTTCTCTTGGCATCCTTCGGCGCAGCCTTGAGCCACAGATCATTGATCCGCGTCAGAATTCCGCTCTTGCGTCCGATCCAGCGGTCGCGAAACGCTTTCAGTTCAGCATCATTGCGAACCACCGATGCTTCCTTCTGGCATGCGCGAACGCACTCGTTGGCGGCGCCTTCCAGCGCCGCCAACGAATAATCCGTCAATTTGGAAATGCTATAAGCCACGTCTCGGTTCAGCCCTCTCCGAAATTGTCATCCTGAGCGCAGCAAACCGATTCGCGCTTCGCGAATCGGTTTGCGGAGTCGAAGGACCTGCTGTTCGCTTCTACGACCACCGGGCGAGAGTGGAGTTTCTATCTGGGCCTAAGATTTTCACGAAATGAAATCGATCCGCCCGACATCGAACGCGAAGCCCGAAAGCGCTACGCCAGCGCTGCCTTGGCCTGCTGCGCCAGACTGGCAAACGCCGCGGCATCCCGCACCGCCAGATCCGCCAGAATCTTGCGGTCCAGTTCCACTCCGGCCACCTTCAATCCGTGGATGAACTGGTTGTAGCTCAACCCGTTGAGCTTGGCCGCCGCCCCGATGCGAACGATCCACAACGAGCGATACTGCCGTTTCCGCTGCTTCCGTCCGGAAAAAGCGAACTTGAGGCCGCGTTCAACGGCCTCTTTAGCCGATCGGTAAAGCTTAGATTTAGTGAGGAAGTAACCGCTCGCGCGGCTCAATATTTTCTTGCGCTTGGCGCGGCGTTTGGTTCCGCGTTTTACCCGTGGCATGAGTTTCTCCTTTTTGCTTTCTAGGTATTGGCGGCTGGAGGTAAGGACGATTCGCCGTAGCGGCGATCTCTACCTCTTCACGCGCCTGCGAGCTCAAACTCAACTCGCAATGCGGACTCGCGGTCCGCTTCCTTCACGACGTTAAACTTCGTGAAGGAAAAACTTGTATTACTGATACGGAATCATCCGCTTCACTTTGCGGAGATCGCCGTCGCTCACCAGCGTCGAACTACCCAACTTACGTTTGCGTTTGTGGGCCTTCGACGTCAGCATGTGTCGCAGACCCGAATGGCCCCGCTTCACCTTGCCACTGGCAGTTTTCTTGAAGCGCTTGGCGGCGCCTTTGTGCGTTTTCAATTTCGGCATAGTTCCTCGGAATCAGGTGGAGGCCGGTCTCGACCGCGCACCTCTGGATATTCAACTGCTACTGTTCAATTGCTCTGGAATCGTTGGCGCGATTCGCGCCCGTCCTCGGCGATCTCGCTAAGCCTGCGATCTACCCCTGCGACCCGGGATTCGGAGCCCCCACGGCAGCGGCCTCAGCCGGCGCCGCTTGCTCGTCTTTTTTCTCCGGCGCTAACTTGGCCTGCGCCATTTTTTCCTGCAACATCTTTTCCTGTCGCTCGGCTTTCGCTTTCTGCTTGGCTTCTTTCTCTTTTTCCTTTTCCCGTTCCGCCGCAG
>Ga0307474_10000547_pt1 | contig 27088 bp, 23 predicted proteins | sample atmos_gasesECM1C_2_FD_203312 | JGI IMG/M metagenome (GOLD analysis project Ga0307474, IMG submission 203312) | Hardwood forest soil microbial communities from Morgan-Monroe State Forest, Indiana, United States - atmos_gasesECM1C_05 | ecosystem: Environmental > Terrestrial > Soil > Temperate... | reverse complement strand
AAATCGCAAGAGTGTCCCGTTCTGGCAAGTGCATACGACAAACCTACTTCCCGGTTTCCCTGATGGGCCACTTAGGGCAGGAATGACGATCAACTTTGAGCCGATTGCCTCGATTGATGGTGAAGGCTTTTTTCTGGAAGACATGTACCTCATTACCAAAGGCGGCGCCGAATTGCTGACTCCTGGCGTCCCGTACTCGGCGGATGAGATCGAAGCCGCGATGCACTAGGTCGGCTAATTGTGATACTGAAATCGTTACTTTCTGGACTTCAATAATATTGCCGGTGCCCATAAGACGAGTCACCAAGTGCGTGTCTTACAAATCGCGGGCTACTCGGGACTATAGTCGGACCACTGTGCCAAGTCCTGATTAGTCGCGTTACCGCACATCTGCCATATAGCGCCGGATTCGGGTAGATTGCGTTATATTTCGCGTTCCAGAAAACGTAATGGAGGACCACATGGCTAGGGACATCATTCGGACGCCCAATGCGCCGTCATCGGCGATGTATAGTCAGGCGGTCCGGGCATCCGGATTTGTGTTTGTCTCCGGCACCGGTCCGCAAGATCCAGTCACCGGAAAGATAGTTGGGGATACGATCCAGGAGCAGACCAGACAGTGCCTGCAGAACGTATCCGCTATCCTCGAAGCGGCTGGAAGCTCGCTCGACCGAGTCGTGAGCGTCACCGTAATTCTTTTTGACGACACAGACTTTGCCGGGATGAATGAAGAATGGACGAAATGGTTTCCCGCGAACCCACCCGCGCGCCAGGGCGCGAGATTACCCGTTCGAATCCCTGGTATGAGAATTTCGATCGCAGCGATTGCGGAGGCTTGAACTCAGCAAATTGCCGGCCAAGTCTTGATAAGCCGCGTTACCGGGCAAGTGGATTCCCCGGATTTTCAGACATCCGGTAACGGCGTTAATCAGGCTCCGTACTTGGATCTTGCCAGGAGGATTTATTGGGTCAACTTCCGTGGACTTTATTCCATTCTTGCACTCTCTGGTCAGCTTGAGCGATTTGATCTGGCGTCATTTTTTCACTAATGATTGCTAATAGTTTTTTGCCTGGCTCAGATCCCGAATCTGCAGCCAGTTTTGTCCACATATAAGCCAAGATTAAATCTGCGGGGACACCTTTTCCAGCGTAATACATTGCTCCCAGATTATGCTCGGCGGCGGGAAAATGGTGCTTCTCCGCAATACCCTGGAATAGGCGAATCGCTCCCGTGCTGTCCTGTGGGACTCCTTGGCCATCCCGGTACATCACACCCAAATTGTACGCGGCTCTGACGTGATCCTGTTGTGCGGCCAATTGAAATAATCTGGCTGCCTCCTTGTAGTCTTGGGCCACAAGCTTTCCCGTGTAATATTGCCCTCCAAGATTATATTGCGCGATAGCGAAACCGCCGTTCGCTGCCTCGCGAAAATACTGGATCGCTTCCTCGCCATTGATTGCCGTGCCGAGTCCTTCCGCATAAATGAGACCGAGTCCGTTCATCGCATCCAGATCGCCGTGGGCCGCTCCTTTTAAAAGCCATTGTTTCGCTAAGATGTAATTGTCAGGGATGTCTTGCACAGACAAGTACATTAGACCGAGCTGTGTTGGGGCAAGTTTGAATTCCTGATTCGCCGCCTTGGTCATCCACTGCACGGCTAAAGCGTGATCTTGTTGAACCGACTGACCCGTGAAATAAAGCAACCCCACAACGTACTGCGCTTGCGCGTCACCATCGGCTGCCTTTTGCAGTAGGGGAGCGACCATCGCCGGCGGGACGTTCAGCTTCTCGATCATTGCGCTCATTGGTCCCGTCACTTCATCTAGCAGCTGACCGTGAGCAACCTGAGGAAAGATAGAACAAATGAAGAGGGAACAAAGAAAGAAAGCCACGGCTCTTGCCTTCGCGAACATTGCACTTACCTCTCGGCGGGAGATTACTTGATACTAGTCGTGTCACAGTTTATACCTGCCCTTGTCGAAACGGCTAAGCTGTTTCCCGAGACACACGATTTAGGGACTAACCACTGGTAAACCGCGTTACCGGACATTGACGATTGCATCGACTTCACTTATACGGTACTAGCGTTTACCGTGGTCTTGCCCTTCGAACGAATTCCCATTGGCGATAGGTTCCGGATTGCCGCAATACACGAACAAGCTCTCAAGAGCTGCTGTGGGGCGTGAAATAGCGACTTACCGCCAGCTATCGGTCACATTCACCTTCTGCTGCTGAGCGAATATCTTTCCATATCATCCAATGCGGTTTCAGGTCCTCAGCGCCGTGCCGTGAATAAAGCCGCCGAGCGGCTTGATTGGAAGGTTCCACGTCAACGCAGACGCGATGAGCCTGATGGGCCACAAACCATTTCGCTAACCGGCAAATTAATTCTGAAGCGATGCCACGACCCCGGCACTCGCGCCGGACGGAAATCCACTCCAACTCTCCCTCACAATCAAAGCGGCGCGTCAGATGTCCAGCGATCAAACCGACCATTCGCTGATGTTCCAAGCAAACAAAAGACACACGAGGACGCAACGCATCCCGAGGGTGTAGCTTGCAAGCCAAATATTCGGTAATACGTTCCCTCCAATAGTCCTCGGTTCCCCAGTCGACCGCGCGGATCTCCGCCATCATCGGTATATCGCTGCGCCGAGCTTTTCTGTAGGTCACGTTGACCCTATTGCCCTTATCCATTTGCCTCTGAGAGTAAACCAGCGAGCGCTCCGTTTGCACAACATGCGCTTACGGGTCGAAGCGGTTGTTGCTTCATTTCGAGCAGGTGACGGACTATCCGGAAGCTATCTCGAGTCAAGCCGGGTTGCGGGAAGCTGCGATGCACAAACTCCTGTGAAGATGGTGTACCGGACATGAAGAATTGGCGGATGGGCACCTGTTAATCAGGAGCCTGAAAGCCCAATTTCGAGTTTCAAATTTCAGCGCTGCTGGTAGACGTACGCAGCAGCGGTGGACCGGTCATCTTCCGCGTAGCCGCCCGTGAGTAGTACTGCGCCGTCAGCAAGTTTCGTCTCTGTCATGAAGTGCCGGGCGTCCGGTAGGCGGTCGGCGACTGGCAGAAATTTCTTAGTCGCTGGATCGTACACGTCCAGCGTCCTGCTGCCGCCCGCGAATAGCAAGCTGCCATCCGCCAGCGATGGCGCTTCGTCCGGCAGCTTAAATCGAACGTCGGTCAACTCCGCCGTAGCTGTGAACTTTCCGGTGCGCAGGTCGTAAATTTCCGCAGACGCAAGCTGGTTATGCCAGTCGCCCGGGCCTGATCCTCCTGCCACCAGTACACGGCCATCTGGCAAAATTCCAGCAGCGTGTTTGTACCTCGGCGTGATCATGTCGCCCGTCTGCGTAAATGTTTTACCGGCGGGATCATAGATCTCCGCGGATGAATTTACTTTCTCTCCTCGCCCGCCTGTAATCAGCACTCGACCGTCGGGCATCAGCGTTGCCGTGTGCGACAGGCGTCCTGCGTGCATCGGTGCGATGGGCTCAAATTTTCCAGAGGCCGGATGGTAAAGTTCGGCCGACGCAATTCCACCCGGGCTGTCGTGGTCCGCGCCACCCGTAATAAGCACATCACCGGTAGGCAGAAGCGTTGTCTCTGGCCGCCCGCGCTTTGTCGTCATGCGTCCCGCGTCGGCGAAAATTCCGGTGGCAGGGTCGTAGACCTCGGCTTCGTCGGTCGTGTCGTGGCCTGTCCATCCGCCAGTCACCAACACCTTGCCCGAAGGCAGCCGCACGGCCGCCAGGCCCACCCGTCCAATCGTCAGCGATCCCGTCGCGGAAAATCGTTGCGTCGTCGGATCGTACAATTCGGCGCTCCGGTAAAAATCCTGATTTCGCCGCATGCCGCCGACGATTAGGACCTTGCCGTTGGCGAGCAACACGGCCGCGTGGCCCGAACGCGGATCCAGCATCGGCGAAACAGTGTGAAGTGAACCGCGGGCGACGATCTCTCGATCCGGCGCGGCGGGCGTGCTGAAGGGAAGGCCGGGACTTCCGATGTGAAGACCAACGATAACGGCAGGGACCGCTGCAGCTGCGACTATCCATCGAGAGAGCATGGAGCCTCCTACCAAGTCAGACTACTCGCCTTGTCCAACGTTAGCATATTTTTTCGCCGCCACTGCCGCTGCGCTTCCTCGGCGGACAAGGAGACCGCCGGACCTCCAAGCCTCGGCCAACCGCTTCAGCAATGTCGCGCTGCGACACTCCCTCTTCGCCCACCGCTTGCTGCGGCAAATGCTTGCCGAAGATCAGGACTTGAAAAGCGACGTTACTCTGTTTTTGTCTCTTCCCATTTGTACATTCCCTTCGGGCCTTCGCGTAATTCCATATCACCGTATTGCCTCGCACCAAACTCAACGAAGGTTCCACGTTGCAAACGGTAGCGCACGCGAATGAATCCGGCTGAGCAACAATCGCCGCGAAGTTTATCCTTATCCGCGAAATCCGTGACGAGCGATGTGCCCTCAACCCTTACTCTTATCAGCCCGCCGTATCCGCGACTCCCGCTCTCCAGACGGCCAAGTAGCAACAGATGGCCCTTCGTCAGACTGTAAACGTACAGGTAATCCCAATTGGCCGTTCCGCCTGTGCTGTAGTTCAGTTCGACAATGGCCTCGTCCGTTCCATGGCCGGTCAAATCACCATAGATAACGGAAGCCACCCTGAGTAAAGGAGAAGGCCCTTCTCCCAGGTCATTTTCATCGTCGAAGCGATGGATTCCGTCCGAAACCTTGATCTGCGATTCGGGCGAAGAATCTAGCCATCGCCAAGTTGTGTCAAAGGGACCAGGCGCGTCGTCCCAAGCGTATGTGAAATTCCTAAAATCGATTTGTCGGATGGACCGTGGGGACGCGATATTCCCAATAGAGATCGGCAGGAACAGCAGAGCGAGAGTGAAACGAATCTTCATGCGTTACGAGAGAGGCTAGTGCACGGCGGGCTCCTTTTCAACCTTTCTGGTGAATCTGGACTTAGAGTATGCGGAAAACTCAAATGTGTCGGCCTCGACACGATCAACGAAAGCAGCGTGTCTCAATGCCTGATAAGTCGCGTTACCGGACATCTGCCACCTATTGTAAGCAAGGAGACTCAGGTAACGAGACGGGCCCACAGCGTCCTCCACTTAGCGTTCTTCCCGTTAACTCTGGCTCGCTGCTTTCGCTGGGTAGTCCATCCGTTCGAGATCGGCAATCAGTCCCGGTCCCGTGGGTTTCCATCCCAGCTTCTTCTGCGTGATCGCGCTGGACGCCGGCATGTCCAGAGTAGTGAACATCGCGAACCATCCGAAATGCGCCGGCGCTTCCTCCGCCGTCAGCGAGACCACCGGAACCTTCAAGCCACGGCCAACCACTTCGGCGATGTCGCGCTGCGATACTCCCTCTTCACCCACCGCGTGATACTTGGCGCCCGCTTCGTGTTTCTCGATCGCCAGCCGGTAGAGACGCGCGGTATCGCTGATGTGCGCGGCGGCCCAGCGATTGCGTCCGTCGCCCACATAGGCCGAGACGCCTTTTCCTCGCGACAGAGCAACCAGAGGAGTGATCAGTCCTTGCTTCACCGGATCGTGAACCTGAGGAAGCCGCACCACTCCCACGTTTACGCCCTGCGAGAGCAGCGCCATCGCCGCCTGTTCAGAAACGCGGGGCAACGCTGAATCGGAACGGGGATTATCGTCTTCGGTCGCCAGGCGGCCCGGCGCCAAGGGACCGATCCCGGCGCTGACCAGCAACGGACGTTGCGTGCCGACCAGCGCAGCGCCGAGAACTTCGATCGCTTGTTGATCTACCTCGCAGCTTTTCTTGAAATTCGACCAGTCATGAATGAAAGCGCAGTGAATCACTCCATCGGCCGCTGCGGCTCCACTGCGCAGACTTTCCCGATCTTCCAGATGGCCTCGATGTATCTCGGCGCCCACGGCGGCCAGCGACTTGGCGCCCGCCTCCGAACGCGTCAATCCAATCACTTTATGTTCCGCGCCGATCAGTTCCTTGACGACGGCCAAACCGATAAACCCGGTTGCTCCAGTCACAAAAACTTTCATAAATTTTCTCCTTCGTATCTTTTTTAAAAATGACAGTAGCTGTGAATTGTCGCGCGTGTTTGCGTTAGTGCTTCAGAAGGACTCGCCGACCATTTCTTCACTCTTCTTCCACAGCGCCTGCGCGTTTTTTGGATCGAGCGCGTATCCGCGCACTCCTTCGCTGACGCCGCTGATGGTCACGCTGTCCGGCACAATTTTGCCCACATGGCAGTTCTCACAATATTGGCCGCCGATTTCTTCCGCCGGCGCCACCACGCCAGCCCAGACCGACGTCGCCGCTCCTTGCGGGATGGTCTTCCACTGAAACGGCCCTTTGCCTTCGGCGGCGAGTTGCTCGTTCATCAGCTTGACCATGCCTTCCAGCCGCTCCCGTTCCATGTGCCGTCCCAGTTCGGTTTGAATCACTCCGGGATGCACCGCCGCCGCGCGCACTCCGCGCCCGCGATGCCTGCGGTCGAATTCCACGGCGAACAAAATGTTGGCCGTCTTCGAACGGCCGTAGGCCACGAACGGGTCATACGGCGTCCGCTCAAAATTAGGATCCTCAAGATCTACGTTCGAGAAGCGGTGGCCGGCGGACGACAAATTAATCAGCCGTCCTCCGTCGCGGATCAGCGGTGCAATCCGGTTCACCAGCACAAAGTGGCCCAGGTGATTCGTCCCGAACTGCATTTCGAAATGGTCAGCCGTACAGCTGAATGGCGTGGCCATCACGCCCGCATTGGCGATGACCAAATCGAAGGCTGCGCCCTTGGCCAGCAGCGCATCGGCGCATTCGCGCACGCTGCTCAGAATGGTCAGGTCGAGTTCGACCAGTTCGAAGCTCCCACCGTTCTCCGCCGCTTCCCACCGTACCGGAGCGGTTGCGGTTTCGGCTTTGACCAAATCCCGCGCCGCACCTACTACCGTTGCGCCGTGCGCCACCAGTGATCGCGCCGTTTCCACCCCTATCCCGGCCGAAACGCCCGTAACCAGAATTCGTTTACCATGCAGATCGACGCCCGCCAAAACTTCATTGGTCGCCGAGGTCGCGCCAAATACGTCCACTGTATTCATATGATTTCTCCTTGAGCCGGCTGCTCGCGCTGGGTGCTGCGTGCCGGTCAGCCGATATTGACAAGCGGGGCGGCTCGGGCTAAAGTGGAGACCGTCTCCGTATAACATGAGAGTACCGGAGAGCGTCTCCGGTTGCAACTTTTTTTCGATGCCGACCAAAACGTCCACCAAACGACCCAAACCCGCCCGACGAAAGCCGCGCGCCGACGCCCAGCGCAACCGCGTGCGCGTGCTGGAGGCGGCCAAGCAGGCCTTTACCCGCCACGGCGCGAACGCGAGCCTGGATGACATCGCCAAGGATGCGGGGGTGGGGGCCGGCACCTTATATCGCCACTTTCCGACCCGCGATGCCTTGATCGAGGCGGTTTACCGCACTGAAGTAGAGAAGTTGGCCGCGGCGGAAGGGAAGTTCGCCGCGTCGCTGCCTCCGTTGGAGGCTTTGCGGGCCTGGATGTTGCTGTTCGTTGATTACATCGAGGCCAAACACATCATCGCCCCGGCCCTGAACACCTATGCTGGTGGCGCCTCGAAGCTGTATGAAAGTTCCCGCGCTCAAGTCAGCGGCGCGATCGATGCGCTGGTGAAGCGGGCGATCCAGAGCGGCGATATACGCAAAGACATCGAGCCTTTCGACCTGCTCCGCGCGCTCATCGGCGTCTCCAGCAGCATGGGTTCCGGCCCGGACTGGCCGCAAAGCGCGAAGCGGCTGGTGGATATCCTCATCACCGGCTCACGTCCAACCAAATAGAACCAGGAACGTATTTTCGAGGTGTGCCTTCGAGGCGTATTGTTTCGAGGTTTAATTTTTCGAGTGTAGCGTTGGCTGACTCTTCCGATCTGCGCATGTCGAAATTCCGCTGACCCACGGCGGCGGTCAGATGCCGGCGCTCGGATTTGGCAGCTTAATTCCGTTCGCTAAAATTCGATCACCAACAACTTTAAGCATCCGCGTATGCGGCCCGTGTTTTTTTTCACGGGCCGCTCCGCGTTTGGTTTTACATGCCGCTTTTAACGTAGCCCTGTTCCGCTGCGATCAGCGACGTGTTCGGCGTTTCGGTCTTGACCTTCACTGGCTCTAGAGTTGGCTTCTTGGTGCTCTTGGCCATAAAGGTCAGACCATACTGGTGCTTCAACCGCTCGCTCACGTCCCGCAGGTACGGAGTGATATCCACGGGCGATCCGAAGCCGAGGTAGTAGGCCTCGCCTCCGGTCCTTTGCGATACGACGTCCAAGCCGGTCTGCGAGAGAATGGTCCGGAACCCGCGACCGCCGCCGGCGAATCCCGGCTCATAAATGGAATACACAATGAACCCGCCCTGCTGCGCGCGATCCACCGCCGTTTGCAGGTACGGATTGGTGTAAGGATCATTCCGGAATCCGCCGCCGAGCGGATCGATTCCGCTGGTGATCATCAAAATCTCGCGGCGATCGGAGCTCTCCGGCCAACGCTTCATCAGGTCGCCCAGTGAAAGATATGGGCTGGCGTACGCTCCGTTTCCGATAGGCAGGCGCAGCGCCTTGGCGGCCAGCGCGTGGTCGGTCGTCAAATTCTGCGCGGTGAAGACGGTGCCGTTCCGCATGTAGCCCACACCGATTGCGGTGCTGGCCGGCTGGGCTTTGATAAATTCCACGAGGCTGCTGTATTGCAAGGCCAGAGTCGCTCGCGAACTATCATCGATCAAGATGAAGAGCTGCAGACCGGCGCGATCGCCTTGCAGCGGAACCCAGCCGGTCACCGGATCCTGGCTCTTGCGCTGAAACACTTTCACGTCATCGGCCGCGAGCGCCGGAGCGTCGCCGCCATGGCGCGGCTGCACCGTCACTACCATGTGTACCGGCACGTCGCCCGATGTGTTAGTCGATGAGCCAGCCTGTTGCGTTGAAGCCTGCTGCGTTGAATCTTGTTGCGGTGCAGCTTGCTGTGCCGCAGCTGGATACGCTGCCGACGTCAAGCCGAACGCGAGAGCGAAAATTGCTCCCCATTTTGCCGACCGATTGTATTTAGCGGTTCGAATGATTGTCGAATTTCCTGTCTGTAGGTTACGCATTCTGTGTCATCCCTTCTCTCGCGAGCGAGAGCTTCGGGTGCAACTTCCATAAAACGTCGGATTGTTGCCCCACTTATGGGACGCGCGAATGAGCCTTTTCGGATTCATCGTCCTGTGTCCGTAAACGATAGATAATGCGTTCTTTGACGAAAAACGGATTTTTGCCGAGAAATGGGTCAAGCGCTGAAGGGCAGTTTCGAGGCAGCGAGCTTGCATTTTGTTCAGTTGTGTTTTGTGTTGCGCTTCGGATCGGAGGCGTCAGCGTGGTGCGGGGAGGAGACGATCGCCGCGATTTTTCCTGCTTCATAAAGATTGAGACGAGAATAGACGCCGAAGGCTGAGCCATCGTCCAGAAAACCGCCGCCCGGACTTTCCGTTTCGGTCAGAATTTGTTGCGCCTGCTCCAGAGACAATGACGGGAAGGCGACGGTCAATAAATATCCTGCTTCCGGAGCCAACGTATGCACATCTTCCACGCCATCGGCGTTCTTCGAATAAACCACCGGCAAGTTGTAGGTTTGGGTGATGGCGCAGAGAGCTTCGTCGGCAGCAGGGTTGCTCAGCCGGCCGAGATCTTGCCCGGCGCAAACTGCAATCGTGCTTCCGCAGGCGGCCTCGAGCGGCGCCGTTACGCTGGCCCGTGCCGCTGCAACCGCGGACTGAAAGTTTTTGATCACCGGCGGCGCAGGGGTGCCGGGCGGAGTGGGCAAAGTTTGGCCGACGTACGCTGAGTCGTTGGCCAGAAGATGGGCCAGGTCATACATCGCGAGGGTTCGCCCGGCGATAACATCCATCGCGTAGTGGGCGCCCATCAGGATGCGGTCGTTTCCGTATTCCGCGGCGCGCGCGATCATCTGCTGAAATCGCTCCGGGAACACCTCGGCCAGAACCAGCGATCCCATGTATCCGTAGGTGGTGTGACCGCTGGGAAAAGATGGGCTGTCCACCAGGTTCATCACCGGTCCGCGGTTGTAGACCACGTTGTCGGCCGGCGTGTTGAAATAATCCAGGCCGGTGATTCGCGAAACATTCGGCTCGGTCTGGAACGGACGGGAATTGCCGAAGGCATCGGCTCCCGGGCTCCCTGCCTGCAGACTATAGGCGCCGCCGAAAACATCGGTGTGGCCGCCAACATCTTTCAGGATGGCGAGTGCCTCAGGCGACACCGCTTTTTTTCCGTCGGTGGTGGTGTTCGCAAAATAATATTTGGCGGAGTTCGAATTTGCCGCGGTGGTCGAATTGGCATAGGCGATCAAGTCGGACAATTCCTGGGTCAGCTTGGTGGAATGGGTGCGGTCGATGTAATGCGCGCGCGCCAGATACGCCGAGCCGAGTGTGGTTCCCAGTCCGTCCGCGAGGTCGGCGAGATTGTCCGAGGCGATGAACGCGTCGCGCAGCGCTTGCTGCTGCTGTTGGGCGAAGGGCAGCAGGGTGGATTGCCGGATCTCTCCGGTTTGGATCCCGCCAGTAACGGTGTAGTTCGCGGCCAGCGCCGCGCGCCCCGCATTCGTATTCGGCAGCACGCCGACCGGAGCGAGACCCTTCAGCGCGACCAGATCGGTGGCCGATTGCGCGTGCGCGGGGCAGGACAGCAGCGCCACGCAGAATATTCCGATTATTGCGATCAGCCACGGCGTTTTCGACAGATGAGCGGCCCGGCGCAGCGTGCGACGCATAGTGGTTTTTTTCATGGCTGAATATTACCGAGACCCGAGTGTGTTTGTCACAGCGTTTCCCGCGTCATTGCGCGGCCTCCAATACGGCCAATCTTGTGTCGATTAGAAATCATGGAGGGCGTTTATTTTCAGTGAGTTCGATGTCGTTTCTAATCGCGCGAACTGTCGATTAGAAATTCTGGCGGCGACTGGATGCGGTCCGGCCGTTGCGCGAAAACACCTCTTAAAGTGACGATTAGAACGCATGGCTGGCGTTTGTTTTCATGAAGTTACGGCGAATTCTAATCGCAAGAGTGACGATTAGAAATTGAGATGTGGCAAGGGCGGTTGGGCCTGGCGATTTGGGGCATTCGGCCGTGCACAGCATACGTTGGCTCCTCCACCGGGAATGTCGGTGTATCCGGACACGGTGGCGATGCATGATAACACATAGGTAGGAGTAGCATGCAAGTACACACGCGTGGAGGTAGTGACTCAGTTTGGTGGCAGGCTATGACGCTCGCGAGGATAGTGCTTTATATCTGCGCATGCTCCTTGTTCTATCCACTTAGCGCCATCGGGGGTGATTTGCAGAATGGCGATTGGTTGGCCAATTCTTTTCGGGGCAGTTTCCAGATCAACCGCTCCCACAAGCATACTCCGCAAGAAGCCGACGTCATCCAGTTTTTCTATTTCCGGATGCTTTCTGCGATAGACATCGGCATTTTCAGATGCCCCAACTTCTTCATAGAGAGGAAGGCTTGCGAAGTTGCTTATGTCCTTGAACTGTTTGTCGATAGCCATGTTTCCCGAAGCATCTTCAATATATTGCACGATCACGACGGTGAAGGGATTCGCACCACTGGCGAAAACTATGGAAACGTGAGCCGGACCAGATCTTTTTATGAGTGCGTAACTGGCAGGCTCATGCGCTTTGATATGTTGCCAAGCTCGTTGCACTTCTGGGAGGGTATTTTTTTCAAAGACGTTAGCACGCTCTACGATGGGTCCGTGGCCATTGCAGACACGCTTCGCGAGAGGCACCAAATCGTAGTTGATGCTTTTAATATCCTGCACTCCAACGATGGAAAAGAAGCACCTGTCCGCACCTTGAATTATCTTGCAACCAGGTACGGACGGCGGAGTTCCTCCAGGTTTGAGCTGCAAGCCATCGGCGGCGATGACAATTTCACTTGGCGAACAAGCAGTGAGAACCAGGGTGGCATGACAAACAGAGGAGCCGATAAAAAACAGAAAAAAGAACCGCAATATATGCGCCGAAACGACACGGGCGTTAGGGGGTTTGAACGAACGCCAACGGGCCAAGTTATTGATGACCTCAGCAACGCCGATGGTAAAACCTAGTTTCACTTATTCGGGGCAAAGTGTATCACCAAATATAAATCGCTACAGATCACACTGCCAAAAGTTCTTGAGTCGACCAAACATGGCGGCTAATTAGGTAGCTGGGGGTATGTAGAGTTCAAACCCAACATTGACTTGATCATGGTTGGGGTTTTTTCCTGACAACCGATCGTTCCAGCGCCAGCTGTCGGAGCGGAATCATAGCGCAATCAGAGTTGATCGAGCTACGGCAACGAAAAGCCCCACCCTTCGTAGACCCCGCGAAGGATGGGCCACCCTCAAAGTCAAATTCAGATTCAAATTCAATCCGGGATCAACTTGCCTTTGATTTTCCGGGTAGTCCATCCTTCCCGCTTCTGGAACGGTCGGGCTTTTGCGTCTGGTTTACTCTCACACGTGCTGAATCTTCTTCGCTACACTACTGCGACAGTTGCCCTACGAGATTGTGTTTCGGTGGGATGCGCTGGACTTCGCAAGGAGGCGTGATGACTGCGCTGCGGGCGCTCAAGGCCGCGACGGTTTGTGCTTTTCTGGTGTTGATCATCACCGCGTGGGTGTTCCGGTTCAGCGTCAGCGGTTACTCGCAAACTTTCAGCAGCCTGCGCGCGAGTTGGGGAGGAGGCGCCTACATCTTCGTGGCAATTTTTTCAGTGACCACCCTGGTGGCGACGCCCAGTTTTGGAGTTGCCGGCATCGTGGGCATGGCCGCATCGAGACGGCTGGGCCGCGAGGCGCTGCTCTGGGGATTTCTTTGTTGCGCGCTGAGTATCGCGAACTTCGTGCTTTTGAAAAAATATGGAGGAATGCCCACCCACGATTCCGGCATCCAGGCGGTGCCGCAAGCGGCTCAGCCGGCCACTACGCCGGCGCAGCCGAAGCGAGGGAATTCGCCGTAGTGGAAATGGCGTGCCTCGTTCGGGATGACAACGAAAACCGAAGCGGAAGCAAACCCAACGGCAACAACACGTCACGCTCTTTCGTTGATTTTGGGGAATCCCTCGCCGAGCAACTGGCATCCACATAATTACCGGCCCTCCAATTTTAGGTGAGGAGGAGTCTATGTACGTAATTCTTGGCGCGACCGGACACACCGGAAGCGAAGTAGCAAAAAAGTTGCTGGCACACGGCCAGCAGGTGCGCGTGGTAGGCCGTGACGCTAAACGTCTGGAACCATTGGTCAAGAAGGGTGCAGAAGCTGCCGTTGCGGATATCACCGATACCGCAGCGCTCACCAAGGCTTTTTCCGGCGCAAAGGCAGTGTTTGCGATGGTACCGCCGGACGTTAGCGCGCGGGACGTGCTGGCACATTATCAAAGAGTAAGCGATGCCTTGGCGGCCGCGATCCAGAAAAGCGGAGTGAAATATGCGGTGGTGCTCAGCAGCGTTGGGGCGGACAAAGCGGATAAAACCGGGCCGGTGGTCGGGCTGCACAATCTTGAAAAGAAGCTTAACGCCATTCCTGAGCTGAACGTTCTCTATCTGCGAGCCGGCGCCTTCATGGAAAACCTGCTGTCGCAGGTTGGCGTGATCCAGGCTTACGGAAGCATGGCTGGGCCGGTCAAGGGCGATCTGCCGATACCGATGATTGCCACGCGCGATATCGGCGACGCAGCCGCCGACGCTCTGTTGCAGCTGAATTTTCAAGGAAAGAGCGTGCGCGAACTGCAAGGGGCTCGCGAGGTGACGAACGTGGAAGCCGCGAAAATCGTGGGTGCCGCGATTGGCAAGCCCGGGTTGACTTACAACCAAATGCCGGCGGAGCAGTTGAAGCCCGCCCTGGTACAAATGGGGATGTCGGCGAATATGGCGGATTTGCTATTGGAGCTGGCGGCCGCGCAGAATTCGGGACACTTAAAGACGCTCGAGCCACGCTCGGCAAAGAACACCACTCCCACCACGCTGGAGACGTTTGTCGCTGAAGTTTTCGTCCCGGCCTACCGGGGACCACAACAAGCCGCCCACGCGTAGGGCGCTGGCGATGACAACGTAAGGCGTAACGTTTGTAGCGGCGGCCTTTATGATCGCCAGATTTTTTTGCCGCGATATGGATGGTGGTCTAAAGGCCGCCGCTATAACTGCAACGGCGCGTCACACCGTGCACGAAAGCGCGACGCGGATTCGGCTTAATCGTGGCGCAGGGCCACCAGCGGGTCGACGCGCGTGGCGCGGAGCGCGGGGAGGAAGCAGGCGGCGACGCCGGTGGCGGCGACGGTGAGCGAGACGGTGGCGAGGGTTAGCGGGTCTTGCGGTCGAACGGCGAAGAGCAGCGATTCGAGTAGGGGCGCGAGCGCCAGCGAAAACGCGATTCCGCAGGCTAGCCCGGCCGCGACCGGCACGAGGTTCCGCTCGACGATCATCTTCAAAACATTGTTGGAAGTGGCGCCCAACGCCATGCGCAGGCCGATTTCATTGGTACGTTGCGCGACGGTGTACGACGTGACTCCGGCAATTCCCACGCAGGCCAGCAGCAGCGCAATTCCACCCAGGGCCGCAGCGAGATACGCGACGAAGCGGTTTTGGGCTCGCGCTTGATCGGCGAGTTGGCCGAGCGTGACCACGCGAGCGAGCGGCGCGTTTTTATCCACTTCATCGAGCTTGGCGCGAATCGCAGCACGCAACGTGGCGGGTGGCAGCGACGCGCGCGGCAACGCGGCGCGCACTACAAACGAAACCGGACGCGGCGCGAGCTGGAACGGGACATAAATCTGCGGCCGCACGCTGGTGGTCAGCGAATGATATTGCACGTGGCGGACCACGCCGACCACTACGACCCAATCCCGTTCGAATTCGTAAAACCCTTTCGGCGAATCGGAGATGTTGATTTTCTGGCCCAAGGCGCTTTGGCCGGGCCACTCGCGGGCGGCGAGTTCGTCATCGATGATGGCCACGTGCTGATGCGCGGCGTCGTCGGCGTCGGTGAAGTCGCGGCCGGAAATGAGCGTGGCGCCGATGGTTTGAAAATAGCCGGGCAGAATCGAACGGTCGTCGGCCAGATTGGTATTCTGATCCTCGGGCGGCGCGCCTTCTTTGTAGTAGCCGTCGTACCAGTTCGCGTAATTGGCGTCGAGCGGCAGATGCGAGCTGGCGGACGCGGCCTGGACGCCGGGAATTTCGAGCAGCTTCGTTTGCACCGCGTGCACGAACGGGTAGCCGCCGGGCGTGGTGGTGAAGGTGAGCGCGTTTTCGGCGGTGAAGCCGGGATTGACGCGGAGCAGCGCGGCGAAAGTGCGCACCAGCAAGCCGGTGCCGGTGAGCAGCACCACGCTGATGGCGACTTCGGCGGCGATGAGCGTGGCGCGCGAATAACGGCCGGCATCGCGCGACGAAATGCCGCTGCCGGATTTCACGCCGCCGTGGAGATCGACGCGGCTACCGGCCACGGCTGGGGCGAATCCAAACAAAATCACGGTGACCAGCGAAACGAGCAGGGCGTAGGCGAACACCGTTCCGTTCAGCTCGATGGTGCCCAGGCGCAGCAGCGATTCCGGACGCAGCGCGAGCAAACCTTGCACGGCGAGCGAGGCGACGAACATCGCGGCGGCTCCGCCGACGAGGCCGAGCACCAGGCTTTCGACCAGCAGCTGGCGCATCAGGCGGCCGCGCCCGGCGCCGATAATCGCGCGAATCGAAGTTTCGCGCAGGCGGTAGCTGGAGCGCGCGAGCAGCAGGTTCGCGACGTTGACGCAGGCGATGAGCAGCACCAGCGCGACGCCCGCGAATAATAGGAGCAGCGCGCCGCGGACGTCTTTGACGCCGTCGGCTTGCATCGGGAAAACGGCGAGCGTCATTTTTTGCGCGGCGAAATCCGGGACGGTGGCGCGCAGGCGGGTGGCGACGCCGTCGAGTTCGGCTTGCGCCTGACCGACGCTGGCGCCGGGAGCGAGCAGGCCGATGGTTTTCAAGTAGGCGGGGCCGTCGATCGCGGAGTCCGCGAGACTGACCGGGTGGTAGATGTCGACGGCATCGGGTGACACGGAACTCGAAGGCAGGATCAGGCGAAAGTCTTTGGGCAGCACGCCGATGATGGTGACGCCGCGATCGTCGCCATCGTTTTGGGTGCGGAGAATTTTGCCCAGGACGGCGGGATCGCCGGCGAAGCGGCGCTGCCAGAGGCCGTAGGAAATTACGACGTTCAAGCCGTCGTCATGCTGCGCGTCGTCATCGCGAAAAAGCCGGCCGGCGGCGGGCTCGGCGCAGAGCAGCGAGAGGAAATTCGTGGTTACGCGCGCGACTTTCACTTGTTCGGGCTCGCCCGCGCCCGGCACGGTTCCGTTGGTCATCCAGATGCCGGCAATTTCTTCGAACGCGCGGGAATTCTGGCGCATTTGCAGCAGCTGGTAATTGGAGGCGGGGGCGCGGCGCTCTTCGGCGAGGCCGGTCCAAATGATGGTGAGGCGGTCGGCGTGCGGGTAGGGCAGCGGCTTCAGCAGGATGCCATGGATCACGCTGAAGATGGCGGTGTTGGCGCCGATGCCGACCGCGAGGGTGATGATCGCGGCGAGTGCGAAGGATTTGTTGTGGGTGAGCAGGCGGAAGCCGTGGCGGGCGTCCTGCAGGAAATGTTCAAGCCAGGTCATGAGTCACACCTCGCGCGCTGCTTTACGGAAGGGTGGACGAGCACGAACGATTCCACAACCCCGTTTGTGGAATCCTCTGAAAAAAGCGAACTTACGTTTCGTCGCGTGCTGAACGGATGTTCGTTTGCGCGTTTTGCTGTCGCGCGATCGCACAGTTTGCGGCGACGCTGCTACGGAGGCGTGTTGGGGCGAAAAGCCCCACCCTTCGCAAATTGTGCGAAGGATGGGGCACCCTCAAATTCAGAAGCTTTCGTGTGCGGTTTTATTGCACGCGGGCCTGGCCGCGCTGCGCGGCTAGGTCGAAGCGATCGAGGTTCATCACTTTGGTCCAGGCGTTGACGAAATCCTGGGCGAACTTCTGGTGGGCGTCCGCGCTGCCGTAGACTTCGGCGAGGGCGCGAAGCTGGGCGTTGGAGCCGAAGATCAAATCGGCGCGGGTCGCGGTCCAGCGGACTTCGCCGGATTTGCGGTCGCGCCCTTCAAAGGTGTTGTTCGCGTCGGAGGTGGCCTTCCACACCGTGCGCATATCGAGCAGGTTGACGAAGAAGTCGTTGGTCAACGACTCTGGTTTTTTGGTGAAGACGCCGTATTTGGAGCCGCCAAAATTCGCGCCGAGGACCCGCAGGCCGCCAACGAGCACGGTAAGTTCCGGCGCGGTCAGCGTGAGCAGTTGGGCCTTATCGAGCAGCTCGACTTCAGCGGTGGCGTGCGCGTGTCCGTGGCCGTTGGAGTAGGAGCGGAAGCCGTCGGCGGCCGGTTCGAGCACCGCGAACGATTGCACGTCGGTTTGTTCCGGCGAAGCGTCGGTGCGGCCCGGCGAGAAGGGCACCGTCACGTTGAGGCCGGCGTTTTTTGCCGCTTGCTCCACGCCGGCGCTGCCGGCCAGCACGATCAAATCGGCCAGCGAAATTTTCTTGCCTCCGGATTGCGTCGAATTAAAGTCACCCTGAATTTTTTCGAGCGCCTTCAACACTTTTTGAAGCTGGTCGGGCTGATTGACCTTCCAGTCTTTTTGCGGCGCCAGGCGGATGCGCGCGCCGTTTGCGCCGCCCCGCTTATCGGATCCGCGGTAGGTGGACGCGGAGGCCCAGGCCGTCGAGACCAACTGCGAAACCGTTAATCCCGCCGCCAGAATTTTCGCCTTCAGCGACGCGACATCTTTGTCATCGACCGGCGGGTGATTTACCGCCGGAACCGGATCCTGCCACAGCAGTTGTTCCTTCGGAACCTCGGGGCCCAGGTAGCGCGCCGCGGGGCCCATGTCGCGGTGAGTCAGCTTGAACCAGGCCCGCGCAAAAGCGTCCGCGAGCTGATCGGGATTTTCGTAAAAGCGCCGCGAAATTTTCGCGTAGATCGGATCGAGCTTCAGCGAAAGATCGGTGGTCAGCATGGCGGGCGCGTGACGCTTTTTCGGATCATGCGCATCGGGCACCGAACCATTTCCCACATCGCCTTTCGGTTTCCACTGGTGCGCGCCGCCCGGACTCTTGGTCAGCTCCCAGTCGTATTTGAAAAGGTGCTCGAAGAAATCGTTGCTCCATTTGGTCGGCGTGCTGGTCCAGGTGACTTCCAGGCCGCTGGTGATGGCGTCACCGGCGATGCCGGTGGCGTAGGCGCTCGACCAGCCCAAGCCCTGCTCTTCGATCGCTGAGCCTTCGGGCTCTTTGCCGAGATGCGTGCCGGGACCCTGGCCGTGAGTTTTTCCAAAGGTGTGGCCGCCGGCGATCAACGCGACGGTTTCTTCGTCGTTCATGGCCATGCGGGCAAAAGTTTCGCGAATATCTTTAGCGGCAGCCAGCGGATCCGGTTTGCCTTCGGGGCCTTCGGGATTCACGTAGATCAGGCCCATGGTGGTCGCGCCCAGCGGGTGGGCCAAATCGCGATCGCCCGAATAGCGTTTCTCGGTGCCCATCCAGGTGGTTTCCGTTCCCCAGTTGACGTCCAGGTCCGGTTCCCACACATCCGGGCGCCCGCCGGCAAAACCGAAAGTCTTGAAACCCATGGTTTCAAGCGCGACGTTGCCCGCGAGAATCATCAGGTCGGCCCAGGAAATTTTCTTGCCGTATTTTTGTTTGATGGGCCAAAGCAGGCGGCGCGCGCGATCCAAATTGACGTTGTCCGGCCAGCTGTTCAGCGGCGCGAAACGCTGCTGCCCGCGCCCGCCGCCTCCGCGGCCGTCACCGATGCGGTAAGTTCCCGCACTGTGCCAGGCCATGCGGATAAAAAGCGGTCCGTAGTGGCCGAAGTCGGCCGGCCACCAATCTTGCGAATCGGTCATCAACGCCGCCAGATCTTTTTTCAGGGCAGGGTAGTCCAGGCTCTTGAATTCCTCGGCGTAGTTAAAATTCTGGCCCATGGGATCGGACAGGGTAGAGTGCTGCGCGAGCAGATTGAGGTTCAGGCTGTTCGGCCACCAGTGATTGTTGTTGGTGTTAGGGGTGGCGGAATGATGGAACGGGCACTTCGCTTCGGTCGCCATTACGTGCTCTCCTTGGGCGTAAAGTCAGCCCCGATCAATTTGTGAAAAGCTAATTTGTAGAAATCCAATTTGTGGAAATCCATGCAGCGATTTCGCGGAGATTACGTTAGCATCGGAGGAGGATATAGTTCCAATACCTATATCCCATTCTAGGTATAGGCATACCCTATGGAAGTTCACCAGCTACGCTATGTTTGCGCCATTGCCGACACGGGCAACTTCAGCCGTGCGGCGGAACGCTGCAAGATTGCGCAGCCCTCGCTCTCGCAGCAGGTCCAAAAACTCGAAGACGATCTGGGCGTGAAACTCTTCGACCGGCTGGGCCGCAGCATCCGCCTGACCGAGGCGGGCCGCGCTTTCATTCCGCGGGCCCGCGCAATCCTGGAGCAGATGGACGCGGCGCGGACCAGCGCCGCCGACAAGAACGCCGATCTGCGCGGCAGCGTCACCGTGGGCGTGATCCCCACGGTCGCGCCGTATCGCATGCCGGGTTACGCGGCGAGCTTCACGAAGAAATTTCCGGACGCGAAATTGCGCATCATCGAAGACACCACTTCGGTGTTGGTGCAGGGTTTGCGCGATCTTTCGATCGACGTGGCCATCCTCGCACTCCCGCTGCGCCACAAAGACCTGGAGTTGTTTCCGATCCGTACCGAGCCGCTCTTCGCGGTGCTGCGCAAAAACCATCCGCGCGCCCGAGCCAAATCGCTGGCGCTCAAAGATTTGCGGGGCGAATCTTTCGTTATGCTGCGCGACGGCCACTGTTTCCGCGATCTGAGCCTGGACACTTGCACCCGCGCCCGCGTCACGCCCAACATCGCCTTCGAAAGCGGGCAGTTCAGCAGCTTGCTGGGCATGGTGGCCACCGGCATCGGCGTCTCGCTGATCCCAGAAATGGCCATCGACCGCAACGTCAACTGCCGCTACGTGCGTCTGAGCGATGCGCAGGCTACGCGAACCATTGTCGCCGCCGTGGTGCGCGGGCGCAGTTTCAATCGCGTGCAGCAAGCTTTTTTGTCGGGGATCACAAGTAAGGCGACGCCGGCCGCCGGCGGAGAATCGTAGCCAACCGATTTTCCGCTGGCGGCCCAGCGCCAGAATAGAAGCGTCAGAGTAGCGGCGACTACTTCGAAGCCGGTGGCGGTGCCTGCTGATTTTCGCTGGTCGGCGGCACAATGCCCTTGATGCGCATGTAGGTCACCATGTTTCCATAGTGCTCATCGGTGTGCGCGGTGTTGATCGAAAGGATGGTCAGCTTAGCCAGATTGAAGCCGAACATTTTCATCATTTCCGCGCCCTTCGCATCGGTCATGTTGTCGTAGGTCTTGTTGCAGTACGCGACCGCATCCTTGAGCGCGGCCACCAGGTCGGCCTTTGCGGTCTTGGTCTTTTCGATGTCCTTCCCCGGACTTGCTTCACCGCTGACCTGCGAACAGAAATTGTAGGAAGCGTCGGCCACGTGGCCTACTATCTGGCCAAAGGTGCGGACGTCCGGGGTCGGCCTGAATGAGTAATTCTCTTCCGGCATTTTCTGCGCCGCGCTGATCACCGCGCCACTGACGAAACCGTAGAAACCTTTGGAGCTCAGGGTAATCGGGTTGGCCGGCGGAGCAGCCTGCGCTGACGGAGCGGCCTGCGCGGCCGGCTTCTCCTGCGCCAACACGGCGCCGGGCACCGCCAACAATGCAGCGAATATGAAACCAATCATTTTGTTCACGAAAACCTCCTTGAGATGAGAATTGTGGGGGAATCATGCCACATCTGGCGCGGGCGAGCCGCTTCTTTGTGTGAAGTATCGAGTATCGAGCTCAGCCCACGCGACACCCCGGAAAGCAGGGCAGGGAGAAACAAGCAGCCGCGAGTCAAACATTCATTCGAACATTTTTTGGATGGTCACGGTGGGTAAAAACAACTTCAGCGGGCGGCTGGGAAAAGCAACGAAATCAAACTTCTTGTAGAACTCCGCAGTCTGATCGTCTTTCGCGTCAACTATGACCGCCCAAGATGCCACGTTGACGCTAGCCGTTAAGCAACGCCGTAATGCGTCCACAACCAACAAAGCGCCGTCGCCCTTTTCGCTGTGTACTTGGTCCCGAGCCAGTCTGCCAATCAGGGTTGCTGGTACCTCGTCGTGTCGGGTCAGCTTGTGTCGAATTTCTTCGGGGATCTCGGCGCTGCGGATAACGTACTGAGAGAGCGTATAAAAACCGGCGATGGTCTTGCTGTCGGTGGTCATAATGTAAACAGCGGCCAGCTGCTTGCGCAGGTCCTGCCGCGCTTGGGTCTTGAGGTAGTGGTCGAGAACTTCCTGCCCACAAGAAAAAGCCGCCCGATCATGTGCAGACGCGAGCGGCTCAAAAATAAACTTCCGTTTGTCTTCGGGTGCGGCCAATTACCCTCTTATCCGCGCTTTGTAACGAGCAACTGCTGCCTTTACGTATCTGCTGGGTTCTGGCGGGTTCGAAAGGGCATTGAAGAAAGTCCTGCGATCTTCCTCGCGCAGACGAAATGACTCGGTTTCCTGGATGATTTCCTGTGCGGCCTCTTGAAGCTTCGCGACCGCAAAGTCCGTAACCGATGTACCGCGTATTCGAGCCGCGCGGGCGAAAAGCTTTTTCTGCTCCGGAGTGGCGCGAATCTCCACGCGCTCCGACTTTAGAGCTGTTGGCCGTGACATAAGGGGCCTCCCCGACACAAAGCTAATGTACGGCAAGTTGCCGTGCGTGTCAACCTTATGTACGCCGACCTGCCGTACGGCGTATTCTAAGTAAGAGTGCAAACTGACACTTTGCGCCGGTGGCACACTTCTTGACACAACCTGCGTCGTGTACCAAGATTCTTGGGAGTTCCTGGTTTCCTGGCACCCCAGCCCGTCCTCGGCGAAGCGGAAACGCGCCTCCAACGCGAGAAAGTGTTGCGACAGATCAGTAACGTGCAGCGCAGGCCCGGCTGCTGAGAGGACAACAACTTCGTGTCTGAACCCGTGCCGATCGATCGCCAACGACCCGCCGCCATCCCGACGCCGGTGGACGTGTTTCGCCTGCTGGTTGAGGGCATTGGAGATTACGCCATTTTCGTTCTGGACCCTGAAGGCCACGTCATCACCTGGAATCCGGGCGCCCAGAATATGAAGGGCTACCGCCGCGAAGAAATTGTCGGCCAGCACTTTTCGAAATTTTACCCGCCCGATGCGGTGGAAAGCGGCTGGCCGGCCCGTGAACTGGCCCTGGCTGAAAAGGAAGGACGCTTTGCGGACGAAGGCTGGCGGGTCCGCAAGGACGGCTCGACGTTCTGGGCCTCGGTGATCATTTCTCCGCTGTGGGCCGCGGACGGCTCGCTTGCCGGTTTTGCCAAAGTTACCCAAGATTTGACCGAACGGCGCCGGGGCGACGAACGCATTCAGGCGTTGAACCGCGAACTGCGCGAACGCGTGGCCCAGTTGGACGAAGCCCGCCGGGTGGTCGAACTGCGCACTCTGGATCTGCAGAAATTATCCACCCGCTTGCTGCACGTGCAAGACGAAGAGCGCCGCCGCATCGCCCGCGAATTGCACGATGATCTGGGCCAGCAACTGGCGGCGCTGAAGATGGAGCTGAGCAAGCTGGCCAATGCCGGGGCCGCCAATGAGCTGGCCGACGCCGCCGTGGCCTCGGTTCGGAATCTTTCGTATCTGTTGCATCCGCCGCTACTCGATGAAACCGGCCTGCGCGCCGCGCTGCACTGGTATGTGGATGGAATGGTGAAGCGCAGCAACATCCAAATCACGCTGGCCATCACGCCGCCCACTTTTGCCCGGCTGGCTCGCGATATCGAGACCACGATTTTTCGAGTGGTCCAGGAATCGCTGACGAATATTTACAAGCACGCCAATAGCGCCAGCGCCCGGGTGGAAGTCGACCAGCGGCCCGACTGGGTGGCGGTGCGCGTTCGCGATTACGGCAAGGGCGTGGCCTATGCCGCCGCCGGCGACCGGGAGCGCGCGCCTTCGCTGGGCGTGGGCATCACCGGGATGCGCGAACGCGTTCGCCAATTCGGGGGCGACCTGACCGTGAGTCGCGCCGAACCCGGCACTCTGGTCGAAGCTAAAATTCCGCTGTTTGGCCCGGCTGGCGCCACGGATTAAGCTCGTCCATTCGAATTCAACCGAAGTGCCTGGCGAAGTGGCTTGGGAAATACCGGGCAAACCTTTTCTAGACTGAGCCGCTCAGTTTTTTAGGCGGCTTCGCATTCAGCGCAATCACCGCCAGCGTGCTGGACATTTTGGCGACCAGCACGCGTCCCGCATCAAGGTCGGACATCACTTCCGCTTCGACGAAGACCAGGTTCTTGCCCGCGCGCAGCACGGTCGCGCGGCAAGTCAGCTCCGCTCCTGCGGCGGGACGCAGGAAAGAAATTTTGTTCTCCACCGTGATCACGTCGCGGTCCGCCGGCACGGTGGAAGCGGCCGCGCCGCCGCAGGTATGGTCCGCGAGGGTCATCACCACGCCGGCGTGGGCGAAGCCATGTTGCTGGCGTAACGCGGATGAAATTTTCACCCGCGTTTCACACCACCCGGCCCCATGGGCGATCAATTCAATTCCCAGCGAGTGAACGAATGCTGCATTCTGAAAGACTCGCTCCACCGCGCTACGATTTTCATTACTCATCTGTCGATTCTCGTTGTCTCAGTGTGTTTCGGCTAGCGCTGGTTGACCGCCAGCCACGGCTTGCCGCGGTAGGATTCCGCGACGACCCACGCTGCGGCGGTCAGCGCGATCGAGATGACTGTCTCGTCCCACTGAAACGCGCTGGCAACGCCCGCGGCCGCGATGGGCACCCATACGATGACCGTGAACATGCCAATCTCCAGCGCGGAGAGCGCGGCGGCCAGCCGCGCAAAAACGTTGATGATCATGGCCACGCCGGCCGCGACAAAAGTCCAGCCAAAAAAATACGCCCAGAATAAATGCCAGGGAAGCCACTTGGGGACGAGGCTGGCCGTGGGTTCGGGATACACGAAATGGGCGATGCCGAAGGCGATCATCGCCAAGGCGTAGAGCACGCGCGCTATATACAGACCTTTCTCACTCGCCGCGAGTCCGAAGCGCCCCCGGCGGTCCGCATCATTTGCGAACCACACGTATAAAACCCAGGCGGCCGCCGCCATGGCCGCGATCTTCGCCGCGGCCCACCAAAAATCTACCGTGCGCGAAATGAGCATCGTGGGCACGCGCAACAGCAGCAGCCAAAGCAGCGAGTAGGCCAGCAGCACGCGCGCTGCGATCGCCGCGGTGCGTCGAAAAAGAAGACCAATCCCGGTGGCCAGCGCCACCAACGCGCAGAGGTAGATCAGCGCCGGGCGTAGCGGCACGGCGTCGGGAACCGGCTGCCACATAACCGCGAAGTCGCCTTTGAGCAGGCCCAGAATTCCCAGTAGGATCATGGCCGCCGCAAAAAATGCGTGGCCTACGCTTGCGATGCGCATCGCTTGTCCTCCGCCGGCTCACTGTATAGGAAAGTCTTTGGTATGCAGATGCGGAAATCCGCGGGCGGGATGGTATCACCTGAAAAATGGAAAGGGATACGGATGGCAATGGTGGGGAAGTGGGCGATCCAAAAACGGAGACGAAGTGGCAGGAAAATTCCTGGGTCTGGGCTGTTATTCTGAAATGTGACTTCGACGCCAATCTCGCCGGACAGGCCGCCGCACCGCCTGGGATTCCTTCGCACTTGGGGGCCCGTTCCGTCGTCCGTTCTCTCGCCCGTCGCTTCGCTCGTTTGTTCTATGGCTGCTTATTGTTCTCGCGCTGCTGTGGTCGTTTGCGGTGCTGATCCTGTTTGCTGCCAGGTGGATTGACCCGCCCACTACTGCGGTACACATGCAGCGGCATCTGCAAGCGTGGATTCATGGCAAGCCCTATCGCGAGCGCTACCAATTCGTGCCGCTCAGTCAGATCTCGCCGGACCTGCAGCACGCGGTCATCGCCGCCGAGGACGCGAACTTCTATCACCACCACGGATTCGACTGGCACCAGATTCAAATCGATGCCGCCGAAGATCTGGAAGGGGAGCGCACTCGCGGAGCTTCCACCTTGACCCAGCAACTCATAAAAAATTTATTTTTCGGCACTGGCCGCTCCATCCTGCGCAAGGGCGCCGAAGCCACGCTGGTGCCGGTGGCCGAAATCGTCCTCGGCAAACCGCGCATTCTGGAGCTGTACCTGAACGTGGTCGAGTGGGGGCCGGGAATCTATGGTGCGGAGTCGGCGTGCCGTTATTACGACGAAACCGATGCGCGGAAGATCGGGCGGCAGCAATCGGCGCGCCTCGCTGCCATTCTGCCGGCTCCGCTGAAGCGACGCCCCGAACGCATGAATAACTACAGCGCGATTATTCTCCGGCGCATGGACCAAATGGGATGGTAAATCGCGGCTAAACATTTCACTGGAGCGGCTGTTGCTAACACCGTGGCGGGCGAAGTGGAAAACTTCGAGGGTTCCCCGATCATTATGCGCGCAAAAAAAAAGGGGGAAGGCTTTCGCCTTCCCCCGGATTTGTTGCTCGATGGTTAATTCAAGGGTAGCGAAGCAACGGTCGGAACCGCGCCGGTCGGGTCCTGGCGGATGATGCCCGACTGATCGGTGAAGAAGCTGCGGTTGCCCGTGCCGCCGATGGTAACCGGCACAGCGGTGATCGTGTAGGTCGTATCCGAGGTGCAAAGCGTGTCGGCCGTATTCGGATTCGCCCCAACGTAGTTGAAATTGTAGCCGCTCTTGGTCGGGGTATTCGACGCGCTCAGGACATTGTCAATCAGGTTCGCCGCGGTGCAAGGAGCCACCACGCCCGCTGCCACCGTGGCGCCGCCCAAAGCCGGAAGGCCATTGGCGAAGGAGACGTTGTACAGCGTTTGGTAGGTCGCGTTCGCGGTGTTCATCGAACGCAGCGTGCCGACTGCTGAGGATTCGTTGGCGGCCATGCGCGCGCGGAGCAAGTTCGGAATAGCAATGGCTGCGATGATTAAAATGATGGCCACGACGATCAGCAACTCGATGAGCGAGAAACCCTTCTGATTCTTCTTCATTTCCATATTCTCCTTAAAAATCGTCTTCCCTTTGGCGGACCCACCAGAGTAGAAGCGCGGGATGCTCCAAATCGGCGCACAAGCTCGAGTTTGAAACGCCATCCAATCCATCGCCATGATGTATGACAGGATACCTCAGAACTTCGTCTCGCGCTCGCGCCGCGCATCCGGTTGCAACTTGCAACGCTTTCAATATTCCGACATTAAACGTTCAGAGGACCTGACACAAAAGGTCTGACGCGCGTGAGCCGGTTTCGGCTCGTTGCCCGTCGCATGGTTTGACACCCTTTTGCGCCGACGTGGTTGCCTTCTATGCCGTCTGAAGAAGGCTCAGAAGATAACCGATTCAACTCCTGATTAGTCGCGTTACCGGAAAAGTGCCGTACTAGAACTTCAGATGTCCGGTAACCGCGTTAATCAGGAGTTAGTACGAGAAATCGCGTAATCCCGAGGTGCTTGTTCGTTAATTCTCGAGTATTGTGCCGAGCACTTCGGGCCAGCGAGTTTCGAAGTCGGCGTCTTGTTGAAGTCCTCGTTGCAACACATTCCGGATTCGCTGCTGCGCTTCAGGCCAGGTCAGCGTGGTCTCAAAAGAACTGAAGGCGGCAAGGAGGTCGTCGGCGGACGGCAACGAAACGTGGTTAACGAGATTCTTCGCCGCCGCGACGGCGCGCCGGTCGAAGGACGCGATTCTACGCGCAAGCGCGTCGACAAATCCGTCTAGCTCTGCGTCTGGCAACGCCCGGTTGACGTATCCGTACCGTTCCGCGGTGTCGCCATCGAAAT
>Ga0307474_10000546_pt1 | contig 27096 bp, 26 predicted proteins | sample atmos_gasesECM1C_2_FD_203312 | JGI IMG/M metagenome (GOLD analysis project Ga0307474, IMG submission 203312) | Hardwood forest soil microbial communities from Morgan-Monroe State Forest, Indiana, United States - atmos_gasesECM1C_05 | ecosystem: Environmental > Terrestrial > Soil > Temperate... | reverse complement strand
CCTCTTTCTGGCGCCGGTGCGCGATTGGGGGAACTGGGTCCTCTCCTTCCTCAGGACCCAGGGCATCCGGAGCGACCGGGCGACCGAGATGTGGCGCTCGTTCGGGTCACTCACCGATCCGGCCAACCGGGCCGCGTTCGTCCGAACGATGCGCGCGGTGATCGAACCCGGTGGCCAAGCGGTCAGCGCGACGGATCGTCTCTACCTTGCTCAGGAGATGCCGACGCTCATCGTCTGGGGCGACCAGGACAAGATCATTCCGGTGAACCACGCGCATCAGACGCACGAGGCGATTCCGAAGAGCCGCCTCGAAATCATCCCGGGCGCGGGCCATTTCCCGCACGTCGAAGAGCCGTACCGATTCGTGGAGATCCTGGTGGACTTCCTCCGCACGACGGAACCGAGCAGCTATCGGCCAGAGACGCGCCGCAGCGTGCTGCTCAGGGGCGCCAACATCTCGTAGCTCGAGCCGAGACGCCGCCGACGCGGCCGGGCGTTGCGGTGGTCGCCCGCATCACGCTTGGGTGATGCCACCGGAGCGATCAGTGATGCACCGTCTTCCTGTGCCAAGCTCAGGCATGATCCGGCGTGTGTCGGCACTCGCGGGACTGGCCCTGCTGGCCGCGATCGCTGCGGGATGTGGAGTGGGAACAAGGGCAGCCGCAATCCATCACTCGACATCGACGACCACACGGCACTATGTCGAGTTACAAACCATTGGTGTGACCGTCGCGCCCTCGGCAGGGCTCCAAGACGCACAACCTGTGACCGTTTCGGTCAAGGGCTTCCCGCGGGATGCGAAGTACTTCCTCTCAGAGTGCCAGTCTCCGACTGAGGTCGACGCCGCCGGCTGCGGTAACCAGTTAGCCCTTCAACCTTTCGGCATGACGGACGACCTCGGAACCGGGTCGAGGACCTTCGCCGTTCAGTCCTCCGCGAGCACGGGTCCTTACTTTCGGGCGACTCAGCCATGTACCGGTGCGTGCGTGATCGTGGCAACGGCCGGCATCAACGGAGCGTTCGCTTTCGCTCCGATCACCTTCGCGCCTCCGGCGCCGGCCCCGCCCGGTACCCACCCGTGCACCAACGGGCAAATCACCGTCTCGGACAACGGGGGAGGTGCGGGTTTGGGTCACGAGGATCAGGTGCTCGTTTTCACCAATGACAGCCGGTCGGAATGTACGTTGACCGGCTACCCGGGAGTGGCGGGCCTGGACGCTTCCGGAGCGCAGGCGTCCCAGGCCACCAGGACATTGGGCGGGTACCTGGGAGGACTCTTGGCCGGCGTCACGGCACTCCCGGTGGTGGCCCTGACACCCGGTCAGACGGCGTCAGCGATCGCCGAGGGGACGGACAACCCTCTGGGTCCACAGCCGTGTCCCCACTACTCCTCGCTCCTTGTCACGCCGCCGGACCTCACCGAACAGGTTCGGGTCGACGTCACTGATCTGGGTGCCCAGGGTTTCCCAGGGTGTTCTGGCATCGAGGTTCACCCGGTTGTGCCAGGCAGCAGCGGTTCCAGCCTCGGGTTCTGATCAATGCAGTCCGGCGATCGGGCGACCTCAGGATCGGTCCCGGTGCGGAGGCAGCGGGACGTCAAAATCCAGCTGGTCCCACCGCACGACGAGCCGTTTCGCCTCAGCGGGGACACCCGGCACAAAGTCGGAATTGCCGCGCCTCTCGCTACCACCACCGCCCGATCCGCCACCCGTTGATCGGAACTCTGTGCCCACATCATCACTGAGGGAGAGGGAACGGCGCTGCATCTGCAAGCGCTGGGTGAGCTTGTCCCGGAGAATGGTCTTGAAGTCATCCGAGAGGCCGTCAAGATCGGGCGCTTGGTCAGCGAGCTCGTCCGCGAAGAGGGCTTCTGGATCGGGCAACGGAGCTAGTCGCCAATTGACCGAGACCTTGTCGCTGTAGAGCTCGACGCCGAGGATCTGGATCCGGCCGCCGTAGGCCAAGGGCCGGTCCGGCTCCTCGACGGGAACCAAGCCGAGAAATCTCGAAACGGGCGGGGGATCAGGTGGACGGGGAGGGCGTTGCGAGCGCCTTCCGCCGAAGCTGATCAGTCTTGCCGTACCCGGTCGAGAAGGTTCGAGCGGTTGTTCCCCGAGAGCCACCAACATGCGGTTCATCCACTCCGCCATTTCCTCGTCCGAAATGGCCCCGACACCCTTGAGTGCTTCAAGAGCGGCGTTGAACGTCATCAGGGTCCGCGCTTTTCGCTCCTCGGGATCGACCGAAGGAATCGGTGGCCCGATTCGAGCAGCTGCAAGCAGCTCTGAGAGGTGAGCTTGAGCAAAAGGATCCATTGCCCTCCAACAGCACCGTAGTCGCCGGAAAAGTCAGAGGATTTCGAGGAGCAGATGCGGATGGCACGTACCACCCTTGGGCCGTAGCCTGACCATGGTGGAATTGGAACAATCGGATTTGACCTCAACGCGCTCTGAGACCGAGCGTCCGCGCTGTTGGCTTTGCGAGGGCTCGACGGAGCCTCGCTTAGATGCGCGCGATTGGGTCACAGGATCGTCATTTCAGATCTTCTGGTGCTCGAGCTGTGAGATCGGCCATACCTGGCCTCGACCAACTCACCTCGGTGCCTTCTACCCGCCGACGTACTACGGCGGGCGTCACGGCTCCACCGAACGACTGGCAGTGCGACGCAGATGCAGGTTTGTCCAGAAGTTTCTGCCCTCCAGTCCATCTGGCCTGCTGGTGGACATCGGCTGCGGCGAAGGAACATTTCTCCAGCGCATGAGAGAGTTCGGTTGGAGCGTTGCCGGGACCGAGCTCGATCCCTCCCGAGGCTTCAACCATGGAATTCGAATCGAGTCTTCGCTGGCTTCGCTCACCGATTTGGGGCCGATCGACGTTGCGACGATGTGGCATTCCCTCGAGCACGTCCCGGAACCGATGCCGCTCCTCACGGCGCTACGTCAGCAAATGCAGCCTCGGGGCACGCTGTTCGTGGCCGTGCCCAACATCCAGAGCGCTCAGGCCCGCATGACGGGAGGGTCGTGGCTTCACTTGGACGTGCCTCGACATCTCTCTCACTTTGGGCCCGCTGGACTCCAGCGAGCACTAGAAGATGGCGGCTTCGAGATCGTCCGGTGGTGGCACCAAGAGTTCGAGTATGACCTGATCGGATGGTCCCAAAGCGCGTTGTCCGTGATGCATCCTGAGGAGTCGCCCGATTTCTTCAACTGGCTCTCGCATCGAGCCGTGGAGCCTTCCCCTCGCCGCAAAGTCAACATCGTGGCAGGTGTTGGTCTCACGGCGCTTGCCGCTCCGGTGGTGCCCATCATGGCGGCCATTCGCCAAGGATCAACGATCATCGTCGCGGCACGCGTCCGCGCGTGACAGCGCGCGTTGGTGGCGGCCCCGTCTAGGGGTCGCGTCGCGCTTAGGACGACCAGGTCGGAACAGCGCGCCGATTGTCAGCTCGGCGTAGAAGCAATGCGCCGCAGGACACGCAGACTGCCGCAGGCGGAGTCCTCGACGAATGCTCCGGATTCGACAGCGGCGCAGAACAACTCGTAAGGAGGGCGTCCGCCATCGGCCGGGTCGGGGAACACGTCGTGAATGGCAAGCCAGCCACCGACGGTGACATGGGGTGCCCACCCGCGGTAGTCCGCCCAGGCGGGTTCCTCGCCGTGCCCTCCGTCGATGAAACAGAACGCCAGAGGCCGGTCCCAGCGCGTGGCGACGGTGGAGGAGTCGCCGACGATGCCCACCACGGACGACTCGAGGCCCGTCGAGGCAATGGATCGACGCCAGTGCAGCAAGGTGTCGATACGGCCCGCCTCGGCGTCAACGAGGTCGGCCTCGTGGTACTCCCACCCGGGCTGGTTCTCTTCGGAACCACGATGGTGGTCCACCGACAGGAGCACTGCGCCCGTGGCTTCGGCCGCCGCTCCGATGTAGACGGTCGACTTGCCGCACCAGGCGCCGATCTCGACGAAGGTCGCCGGCTTCGCGGCTGGGAGGTCGGCGCGCCCAGCGCGCAGTGCCGCTTCGAACAGCGCCTCGCCCTCGTCGTCGGGCATGAACCCCCGGGTGCGTCGGGCCGAGTCGAGAAGGAAATTGACTCGTGCTGTCTCGGAATCGTCGCGTGGCGCCGGGGCGGGTGCGGTCACGATCAGCGAGTCGCGGATGCGAGGACCTGTGCCAGTTCGGCTCGCTCTCTCGCGGCAAAGGCGACGTTGACCTCGAGCCGCTCGATCGATTGCGCAACCCGGCGGGGCCCTGAGCTCAGCGGATGGTCATGTAGGAACGTGATTGCCGACTGGGCGAATTCGGCATCGGCGCAGAGCGCCGAAATCGACTCGAGGATGCGGACAGGCGCGTTCTTGGGGAACCGCTCGAGGATGGCGTCCCACTCCTCGGTGATCCGGTTCCAAACCGCTTGACAGCCGATCGGGTTGGCCAAGAGGGCGCCGAGGACTGCGAATCCGTTCTGGCTGCGCACCTCCGTCATGGCCAGGTCGAAGGTCCGCAAGCAGAGCTCCACGTCGGGGAACGATGCCAAGGCGCCGAGCGAACGCATCTCCTCTTGTGGCGTCGTGGCAGCTCGATACCGCGCGAGGACCGTGTCGTAGTCGCCTGCTCGAAGAAGTTGCGCCACCACCGCGAGGATTGCAACCTCGATGTCGGCGGGGATCGGAGCAGAACCCCCCGCAATGGGTGAGGCGTCGAAGCGCCTTGCGGCCTCGGCTCGCATCGATTCGTCGGCCCCCACGGTCCCGAGGAGGTTGATCGCCATGGCCCGCAGCGTCGGCGTGCGCTCGCCTTCACCCGGCATCGCTTCAAAGCCGAGACGACGATGCACCGGGCCGATGAGGGATGCCACCGCCTCGCGCAGAGCGGCGCGGTCGTCGGGCCCGGCGATCCGGTTGCACAGGACGAGGGCGGCCCCCACGGGGCCCCACGCACCTGGGTCTGGCTCCACGCCGAGCTTCGTGGCGACGCGGAGGAATCCTTCGAACCGCGTGTGGCCCGCCAGCGTGGTGGCCCAGGTGTCGCCCATCAGGTTGGCGCGCTCGAGCGGCGTGAGCTCAATCAGGTGATCGGCGAGAGCCAGGCGATGGTCGGCTTCGTAGCCCACGCGGAACACACCCCAGCCGCCGGCGTTGACGACGACGGTCCCTTCCGATACCTCCGGCACAGGGGCCGGCTCGGTTCCGAGCACCAGTCGGCGCACGGCAGCGCCCGGTCTATCGGCGTGCGGTAAGGCGCGGACCGCGACCGGGACGTTCCAGGCAGAGCCGATGGCCGACTCGGTGCCCGCGGGCACCGGCCCATAGGCGAAGGGCTGTTGGCTCAATTCGGCGCCGTCGAGGGTGACGAGGGGATGGCCGCCCTGGAGGATGAAGGTGTTCATGATGTCGCGTACGGGTGCGCCGCTTGCGTCCTCCAACGCGTCCCACAGATCGGTCGTAACGGTGTTCCCATAGGCATGTGCCTTGAGGTACGCGCGCACCCCGTCTCGGAAGACGTCGGGCCCGATGTGCTGTTCGAGCATACGGAGTACGCCGCAGCCCTTCTCGTAGGTGAGTAGGTCGAACATGCCCTCCGCCTCCTTGGGCGGACCGACCGGGTATTCGATCGGGCGCGTCGAGTGCACGCCGTCGACGGCGAGCGCCGCCTCGCGCGAAGAGGCGAAGCCGGCCCAGCGGTCCCACGAGGGTCGAAAGGCGTCGACACACATCATCTCCATGAAGGTGGCGAACGCCTCGTTGAGCCAGATGCCCTCCCACCAGCCCATGGTCACGAGGTCCCCGAACCACATGTGGGCGAGCTCGTGCGACACCACGTCCGCGACGCGCTCGAGCTCCATGCGGGCTGCCTGGTCCGGGTCGACGAGGAGTGCCGTGTCGCGGAAGGTGATGCAGCCGAGGTTCTCCATGGCGCCGGCGGCGAAGTCCGGGATGGCGACGAGGTCGACCTTGTCGCCCGGGTAGGGGATGTTGAAGTACTCGGTGAAGAACCGAAGTGCGAACGCGCCCACCTCGAGGGCGTACTCGCCCAACGCCCGCTTGCCGGGCGTGCTCACGACACGGAGCGGCACCCCGTCCACGTCGATCGTCTCGGTTGTCTCGAACTTCCCGATCACGAAGGCGACGAGGTACGTGGACATCTTCATGGTGGGCGCAAACTTGACCCGTCGTCTCTTGCCGACAGGCTCGTCGCCGACGATGGGGGAGTTCGAGATGGCGTCGAGATCGCGGTCGACGATCAGCGTGACCTCGAAGACCGCTTTGCGATCGGGCTCGTCGAAACAGGGGAAGCACCGCCGGGCGTCGACCGACTCGAACTGCGTGGTCGCGATGGTCTGGGTCTCACCGTCCGGAGCGGTGTAGGTCGAGCGATAAAAGCCGCGCAGCTTGTCGTTGAGGGTCCCGGTGAACCGGCAGCTCAGCGTGCATGGGCCCGGGGGTAGTTCGGAGGGAGCCTGGAACGTGACCCACTCGAGGTCGTCGTCGAAGGTCACCGCGCAGGCAACGGCCGTGCCGTCGGACAACCTCACCTCGACGTCGCTCACGGCAAGCTCGACGGCGTTGAGCACGATCTCTCGGACCGGCTCGTGGATCACGGCGTCGATCGCCACGGTGCCCGAGAAGCTGGCGGCACCGAGGTCGGGCTCGATCTCGATGCGATACGTCTCCGGCTCGACGGTGCGGGGCAGGCGAAATGCGGTGCTACCCGGTACGTCGGAGGACGTCGTGGTGGGGGGGTGCATCCGGGGAAGGCTACCTGCCGCGCTCCGAGTAGGTTCTCGCTCCGTGCCCGAACCCGTCAGCCCGACCGACGCCGAACCTGCTTCATCCCCGGTGCAAGACCAACAAGACAAAGCAGTCCACCACGACCTTGACGTCGTGGCGATCGGATCGCCGCTGCTGGACGTGATCGAGTTGGCGAGCGCCGAGCAACTGACCCGATCGGGACTGGCCAAGGGATCGATGACCCTGATCGACTTGGCCAAGGCCAAGGAGATACAGGCCCTCATGGTGACGGCGCGTCACGTGTCCGGTGGGTCTGTGGCGAACACGACCGCCGGCATCGCAGAATTGGGGGGTACTGCGGGTTTCGTGGGCGCCGTGGCCGACGACGAGGTCGGGCACACGTATGCCGAGAACCTGCGTGCCGCCGGCGTGGAGTTCGAGCCGCACTACAGCGAGGAGGCGGCAGACGCCCTCGGAACGGGACGCTGTGTCGTCCTCATCACCGAGGACGCCGACCGCACCATGGGGACCTATCTCGGCGCCGCCTCCACCCTGACGCCGGCCGGTGTGCCCGAGGCGTTCGTCGAGCGAGCCTCGATCGTGCTGCTCGAGGGCTATCTCTGGGACGTTCCGGCGGCCAAGGAGGCCATGCGTCACGCGGCTGCGACCGCCCATGCGGGCGACGGCTCGGTGGCCCTGTCCCTGTCGGATCCCTTTTGTGTCAGCCGGCACCAGCGTGAGTTCCTGGACCTGCTCCTCGATGACGTCGACATCCTTCTCGGCAACGAGGAGGAGCTCACGATGCTCTTCGGCGCCGACTCCGCCGACGACGCACTCGAAGCGGCCGAGGAGACCGGATTGTTGGTCGTGATGACCCGTGGCCCGCAGGGCGCGGTTGTGCTCACCGCGCGGGGCCCGGTCGCCGTGCCCGCGGCGGCGGTCGATCGTTTGATCGACACCACCGGCGCGGGCGACCTCTTTGCGGCGGGGATGTTGTTCGGCCTCACGCACGGCATGGGGCCGGAAGACAGCACGCGTCTCGGGAGTCTGTGCGCCGCCGAGGTGATCTCCCACACCGGTGCGCGTCCCGAGGCCGACCTGAAAGCACTGGCCAAGGCGGCCGGACTGTTCAGCGTGTAGCGACCCATGAGCCTTTCGATCGGCATCGTCGGTCTGCCCAACGTCGGCAAGTCCACGCTCTTCAACGCCTTGACCCAGAACGACGTGCTTGCGGCGAATTATCCGTTCGCGACGATCGAGCCCAACGTCGGTGTGGTCGCGGTGCCGGACCCGCGGCTGGCCCAACTGGCGGCGCTGTACGACGGCGCGCCCATCGTGCCGGCGACCGTGACGTTCGTGGACATCGCGGGACTCGTACGCGGCGCGTCACAGGGCGAGGGGCTCGGCAACCAATTCCTCGCGGCGATCCGGGAGACGGATGCCATCTGTCAGGTGGTGCGCGCCTTCCACGACGACGACGTCGTCCACGTCGACGCCCGCGTCGACCCGGCCGGCGACATCGAGACGGTCAACACCGAGCTCATCCTGGCCGATTTGCAGACCGTCGAGAACCGTCTGCCTCGCCTGGCGAAGGAGGCGCGCGCCACGCCCTCGCTCAAGCCGGTCGCCGAGGCGGTCGCCGCGGCGGAGCGGGTCCTCGGCGAGGGACGGACGATCTCGAGCGCCGCAGCCGCGGGGGACGTGGACGCCTCGCTGTTGCGCGAACTGCACCTCTTGACGGCGAAGCCGTTCATCTACGTGTTCAACGTCGACGAGAGCGCGCTCGGCGACGCCGCGCTGGCCGAGGAGCTGACGGCGCGGGTGCGCCCGGCCCGGTCGGTCGTGCTGTGCGCCCAGATCGAGGCCGAGGTGGCCCCTCTCGACCTCGAGGATGCCAAGGAGCTGTTGCGCAGCTACGGCCAGGAGGAGTCCGGGCTGGAGCAGCTCGTGCACGTGGGCTTCGACACACTGGGGCTGCAGACGTTCCTGACCGCCGGCCCCAAGGAGGCGCGGGCCTGGACCATCCACGCCGGGGACACTGCGCCCAAGGCGGCCGGTGTCATCCACACCGACTTCGAGCGCGGATTCATCAAGGCCGAGGTCATCAGCTTCGAGGACCTCATGGCGGCGGGCTCGGTGGCGGCCGCCCGGACGGCGGGCAGGGCGCGCATGGAGGGGAAGGACTACGTGATGCGCGATGGCGACGTCGTGGAGTTCAGGTTCAACACCTGAGCCGGATCATCCGTTCTGGTTCGGGCTCTGGACGGAGAACGACGTCGTGATCTGATTCCCTCTGCGCCCGAGGACGTACCAGAGCCCGCCGTTCTGGTCGATCGCCTGGCCGGTGACCATGCCAGGCGTGACGTCGAGGTTGTACGTGTAGAGGGGGTGACCGCCATAGGAGAGCTGCCTCGAACCGTCGGGCCGCTTGAGCGTCCCGACCAGCGCGGGGTCGATGCCCTTCTGGACGTGCACAGGACCGTTCACGACGAGCGGCGGCCACTGGAACACGCAGCCGTCGTCGATGCAGGCGCTGTGCGTCGGCGTGTCGGGAACGAAGTCGTAGAGCGTGTCGCCGTTTCCCGTCGCCAGGATGGGGCCGGCGGGTGACTTCTGCAGCGTCAGCGTGAGCGAGGGGTCGGTCGTCGGCGGGGCCGACAACGTCGTGACATTGCCGCCGTTGGCGCAGGCGGAGAAGGCCAGGGCGGAAAGGGCGAGGGCTGCGGGGACGACGAAGGAGGGACGGCCCAGTCGCCAGCCCATCAAGACCCCGAAGCATTGACGTTGGTGCCGAGCACCCAGCTGAGCGCGGTGAGGACGTCGGCAGTCGTCCAGCTGGTGGGCTGCGGATGGGCGAGGTCGCGCACGCCACCGACGTTGAGGAGCGCCTTGAGCTTGGGCGAGAGGTTCGGGATGTTCGGCGCGCTGGCGTCTACGAAACGCTCACGCCCGGCGGCATCGATGAGGATGTAGCCGTCGGTGTGGTCGACGTCGTAGGTGAGAGGCTTGCCCGTCCACCAGTCGGTCTTGGCCGGCTGCTCCTCGGGCACGAACTGGTAGCTCACCCCGAACGGCTTCCAGAACGCCTCGATCTGCGCCGGCGTGCCCGTCCAGAGGCTCCAGTTCGCTCCGAACTCCTTCTGATACGCGGCGAGGCGCGCCACGGAGTCGCGGACAGGATCGACCGTCGCCTCGACGAACGCCACGCGCTGCGAGAGCCCGGCGGCCTGCACGTCGTGCTGGATCGAGATATAGGCCGCAGTGATGAGCGGGCACTCGTCCTGGCACAGCGAGAGGAAGGGTGCGAGGACGACCACCTTGCCGTGCAGCGCGGCGAGCGAGACCGGGCGGCCGTGTTGGTCGACGAGCTGGAGGTGTTGGGGCGTGGCCCGGTTCAGGACCAGACCCTGGTTGGCCGGTGGCGCCGCGGGCGCGGCGGAGCTGCAGGCGGCCAGGAGGACGCCGAGGGCGAGGAGGGTGGGGACCAGGATGTGGCGGGGCGACGGACGGCCCGATCGACGGCTCAGTCGTCGTCCTCCCCGGGCGGCAGGAAGGTGAAGGGGAGGTCGGCCAGCGTGATCAGCGTCGAGGCGATCCAGCGGGTGAGGCCGTCGAACACCGGAGCGATGGAGGCGGGCTCGTCCAGCTGCTGCTCGCTGAAACGGACCGAGCCTTCGTAGGTCGCCTCGGCCGCCCAGCGCGTGCCGCCGGGCGTCCCGTCGTCGGCAGCGGGGTCGGCGTCGGTGCGCACCTGCTCGATGGTGGTGGCGGTGCGGACCAGGTCCATCGGGTCGCCCAGGGGCCCGCCGAGGGGGAGGGCGGCCATGACCTTCTCGGTGTCGGGCGCCTCGGCCATGCGCTGGACGCGCAGGGCGACCTCGATGACGACCTCGGGCATCTCGTCGGGGGGCTCGCCGATGGACCAGCTCCGGTACGAGGTCTGGCTCCAGGTCGGCCAGTCCACGGACACGTCGGCGCGGACGCGGGGCGGCTGCTCCTCGCCGGGGAGGCTGTAGGAGGTCTCCCAGGACACATCGCCCAGGAAGACGTCGACCTGGAAGCGCTCCTCGACGGCCTGGCGCTGCAACAATGCGCGGTCGAAGGAGTCACGGATGGTGCCGATGACATCGACGAGCAGATGGTCGAACACGCGGGTCGAGGATAGGCGGCGTGGCGAGGGGGCCGACTTCGCCCCCCGGCGTTGCGGTGCACCGGGGCGGAGCACGGCGGCTGTTACCGTCGGGCCTGGTGAGCGTGGGGAGCGAGGGGTCGGTCTGGCTGGAACGCCGCGTCATCGCCTACGCGCACCAGGGGGGAGCGTGGGAGTCCCCGTCGTCGACGTTGCACGCCATTGCCCACGCGCTCGAGGCGGGGGCGACGGCGATCGAGCTGGACGTGCACGCCACCGCCGACGGCGAGCTCGTGGTGTGCCACGACGACACGGTGGACCGGACCACCGCATCGAGTGGCACCATCGCGTCGTACACGCTCGCGGAGCTGCGGTCGATGGACTTCTCCTACTGGTGGATCCCGGGGGCGGACGTGACGCCGGGGCGCCCCGCGGAGGAGTACCCGTTCCGCGGGCGGGCGCCTGAGGACAAGACGTTCGGCATCGCCACGCTGCGCGAGGTCTTGGAGCGCTTCCCGGGTGTCGTGCTGAACCTCGACATCAAGCAGACGGCGCCGGTGGTGGCTCCCTACGAGGAAGCGCTGGCGCGGCTGCTGGCCGAGTACGACCGGGTCGACGACGTGATCGTGGCCTCCTTCCTGGACCCCGCGACGGACGCGTTCCGCGGATTCGCGCCGCGCGTGCCGACCTCGGCCGGCACGATGACCACCGCCGAGGCGTGGCGGGCGACGCAGACGGGCGAGGCGATGCCGGAGATGGCGGCGGTGGCCTTCCAGGTGCCCGAGCGCTTCGGCGATCAGGTCGTCGTCGACGAGCGGTTCGTGGCGGCGGCGCACGCAGCGGGCAAGGCGGTCCACGTGTGGACGGTCAACGACGCGGCGTCAATGGAGCGGTTGCTCGACCTCGGGGTCGACGGGATCATCTCGGACCTGCCGACCACGTTGTGCGGGGTCCTCGCCGCGCGGGGCGCGGCGTGGGGCGGTCTGTAGGCGATGGCCGGGGCGACGGGCCTACGAGCGGGCTCGTCCGCCGGGTACAGCTAAGCGGCGCTCGGTACGACTAGCCGCGGCCGCAGTTCGGCTTCTTGCCGTGGTTGGCTTTCCGCTTCGTGCGGAGCTTGCGCTTGACCGTTCGTTTCGACATGGGGACAAGATCGTAGCCGACCACCAGGGACGATCCGGTAGCCTCCCGATGCGTGCGGACCGGCTGGCTCTTGCGTGACGGCGACGTCGTCTGCGCATTGGAGATGGCCGACTCGTCCGCCGAGCGCCGGAACGGCCTGCGCGGGCGCGAGGGGTTGGACATCGGGTTGCATCTCGAAGGGGTCCGGACCGTGCACACGGCGGGCGTCGGCTTCCCGATCGACGTGGCGTTCCTCTCGTCCGACCTCACCGTCCTGCGGGTCGCCAGCCTCAAACCGTGGCGCTTGAGCCTCGGTGGGCCCGGCGCCCGCAGCGTGGTCGCGGCGCAGGCGGGTTCGTTCGAGCGCTGGGGCGTGCGCGAGGGGGACCAACTCGAGGTGCGCGAGGCCCAATGAGGCAGCGGGGCCCGGTCTCCCTCGGCGCCCGGCCGTGAGCCCGGGCCAGGCCGGGCCGGTGCGCGGGGAGCTCGTGCTGGTGGCGACGCCCATCGGGAACCTGGGGGACCTTTCGGCTCGCGCACAGTCCGTGCTGGCGGAGGCCGACCTGATCTGCTGCGAGGACACCCGCCGCACGCGGGCGCTGCTGTCGGCGTTCGACATCCGTGCCGGTAACCGACTCCTCTCGCTGCACGGACACAACGAGACGTCGCGGCTGGAGCGGGTGGCGGAGTGCGTGGCGGGCGGCGGCACGGTGGCGGTGGTGAGCGACGCGGGGACACCGGGCATCTCGGACCCGGGTGCCTGGCTGGTGGGCCAGCTCGCGGCCCGGGGTGAGACGGTCACCGTCGTCCCGGGGGCGTCGTCGGTGCTCGCCGCGCTCGTGGTGAGCGGACTGCCGACCGACCGCTTCAGCGTCGAGGGGTTCCTGCCCCGCAAGGGGACCGAACGCCGGCGGCGCGTCGCGGCGCTGTTGGCGGACGAGCGCACCTGCGTCATCCTCGAGGCGCCCGGGCGTGTCGCCGCCACGCTGGCCGAGCTGGCCGCGTCGGACCCGGCGCGGCCGGTGGCGGTGGTGCGCGAGCTGACGAAGGTGCACGAGGAGGTCTGGCGGGGCACCCTCGGCGACGCAGCGTCGTCCTTCGAGGCGGATCCGGTGCGGGGCGAGGTGGTGTTGGTCGTCGGCGGGGCGCCGGCGATGGCGGCGGCGGACGAGCGCGACGTCGAGGCCGCGGTGCGCAGGGCGATGGGGGAGGATCCCGAAGCCGGGCCGCGTCAGGTGGCCGAGCGCGTGGCGGCGAGCCTCGACGTGCCGAAGCGCCGTGTGTACGAGGCGGCGCTGCGGGTGCGCGCCGCCGGCGACGTGCAGCGCTGACGTCAGGGGCCGGCGGGGCGCACCGGTACGCTTCCTGCGGTGCCGCCCTATTACCTCACCACGCCGATCTACTACGTCAACGACGCGCCGCACGTCGGCACGGCGTACACGACGGTCAACGCGGACGCACTGGCGCGCTGGCACCGACTGCTGGGAGACGACGTGTGGTTCATGACCGGCACCGACGAGCACGGGGCGAAGATCGTCGAGGCGGCGGAGGCCAACACCGCCACACCCCAGGAGTGGACGGACCGCACGTCCGAGCGCTTCGTCGAGGCCTGGCGGGTGCTCGGGATCGAGTACGACGACTTCATCCGGACGACCGAGCCACGGCACTACAAGGTGGTGCAGGAGTTCCTGCAGCGGATCTACGACAACGGGTACATCGAGCTGGGCCTGTACTCGGGCCTCTACTGCGTGTCCTGCGAGGACTACTACACCGAGGACCAACTGGTCGACGGCAAGTGCCCCGTGCACGGACGGCCCGTGATCGAAATGCAGGAGGACAACTACTTCTTCAAGCTGAGCATGTTCGAGGAGCGCCTGCTCGACTACTACGACGCCCATCCCGACTTCGTCCGGCCTGTCTCCAAGCGCAACGAGGCGCTCGGCTTCATCCGGGGTGGCCTGCGCGACGTCTCGATCACGCGCACCTCGTTCACGTGGGGCGTGCCGGTCCCCTGGGACAGTGGGCACGTGTTCTACGTCTGGTACGACGCGCTCATCAACTACCTGACGGTGGCGGGCTACGGCTCGGACCAGGCGACGTTCGCCGCGCGGTGGGGTGCGGCGCACCACCTGATCGGCAAGGACATCCTGAAGTTCCACTGCGTGTGGTGGCCGGCCATGTGCATGGCGGCGGGCATAGAGCCACCGGTCGAGATCTTCGTGCACGGCTACCTGCTCATGGGCGGGCAGAAACTGGGCAAGACCATGATCGCCTCGGGTGTGACGGGCGCGGGCGACGACGCCAAGACCCTCAACATCACCGACGTCTCTCCGTTGGCGCTGGCCGAGGACTTCGGCGTCGACCCGCTGCGCTACCACCTCCTGCGCGACGTCGCGCTCGGCGGGGACGGCGACTTCTCTTACGAGGGGATCGTGGCGCGGTACAACTCGGACCTGGCGAACAACCTGGGCAACCTGGTTTCGCGCGTCACGACCGTCGTGCACTCGAAGTGCGGCGGCACCGGGCCTGCGTGCAACCCGTCGAGCGAGCTGGCCGTCGTGGCGGCGGCGGTGCTCGAGTCGGTGACCGAGGCCTGGGCGCGCTGGGCCCCGCACGAGGCGCTCGAGGAGACGTGGCGGCTCATCGGCGCGGCCAATGCAGAGCTCGAGGCCGCGGAGCCGTGGAAGATGGAGCCGGGACCAGCCGTCGAGGCCGTGCTCGGCGACGCGCTCGAGGTGCTGCGCATCGTCGCGGTCCTCGCCGCGCCGGCTATGCCGTCGACGGCGGCCGAGGTCTGGCGCCGGATCGGCGTCGAGGGCGACCCCGGGGCCGCCCGCCTGCCCGAGGCGGCGGCCTGGGGCGGGTACGTGGGGGGTGCCGACGTCGTCAAGGGCGAGCCGCTCTTCCCGCGACGCAAGGCCTGACGTGGGGGGCTGGTTCGATTCCCACTGCCATGTGCAGGAGGAATACGTCAGCGGGCGGGATTCGGGCGACCCGGACGAGGCGGGGCGCCCGGCCGAGGCGGCCGCGGTCGAGGCGGTGCTGGCCCGGGCGGCCGACGCCGGCGTGGACCGCCTGATCTGCATCGGGACGGACGCGGCGACCTCCGGGCAGGCGCTCGGCGTGGCGCGGGAGACGGCCGGGCGCGCGGCGGTGCCGAGGGCGTGGGCGACCGTCGGGCTCCACCCGCACGAGGCGAGCGAGGGCGTCGACGAGGTGGCGGCGTTGCTCGCGCGTGCCCTGGCCGAGGAAGACGGGGCCCCCGTGGCAGTGGGGGAGTGCGGACTCGACTACTACTACGAACACTCACCGAAGGACGCGCAGCGCGCGGCGTTCGCGGCGCAGATCGCGCTCGCGCACGCGCACGGTCTCGCTTTGGTCATCCACGCGCGCGACGCGTGGGACGATCTCTTCGACATCCTGGACGCGGAAGGCGTTCCCGAGCGCACGGTGCTGCATTGCTTTACCGGCGGCCCGGACGAAGTAGATCGTTGTCTGCGCGCCGGTATGTACGTGTCGTTCAGCGGGATCATCACCTTCAAGAACGCGGCCGACGTGCGCGCCGCCGCCGCGCGCTGCCCGCTCGACCGGCTCCTCGTGGAAACGGACAGCCCGTTCCTCGCGCCGGTGCCGCACCGGGGCCGCACCAACGAGCCCTCGTACCTGCCGCTGGTCGGCGAGGCCGTCGCGGCGGTCAAAGCGTGCAGCGTCGACGAGATACGGGAGCGCACGGCTTTGTCCACAGCCATGGTGTTTTCCACAGCACGCTAATTCTCCTGTTTCTGTGCAAAATACGAGAACCTTCTGACCAGGAACTTTTAGCTTGAAATCGGCTAGAAATGGCGTCTCACCAGGGAGTTAACGAAAATATCACATGCAGTACCGGCTGTGACCTGCGGAAATAAGGCCGCAAATCTTTCTTCGACTTTTCCGGTTTGCACAGCCCGCGAATGGTTATCTAACTTCTTCGAAACCCCTCGCCACCCGTGTGTCGGCGCGGGTGCACTGTGTCCCCGGAGAAGGGTGGAGCCCTGCGGAACCAGAGCACTGGGGGGAGGCGCCTCGGCGTTGCCGCAGTCATTTGCGGTGCGTTGTTCGGCGCGCCTCTCCTGTTGTTGCACAGCAATGCGGCCCATGCGTCGCGGCCCGAGGCCGCGGCGCATGTCGACGACGGCGCGCACACGAAGGCGGTGAATCCGGCGTCGCATCTCGACACCGTGAACCTACGGTCGCACCTCGTCGCGTACCAAGCGCCCGGGTCGACGACGACCACGACTGCGCCGCCGACGACGACCACGACGTCGCCCCCCACGACGACCACGACGTCGCCCCCCACGACGACCACGACGTCGCCCCCCACGACGACGACCACCACGCGACCGGTGCCGACCAACAGCGAGGTCGGTGACGCGACGTGGTACGCAGCCGCGCCCGCTGGGTACTGCGCCAGCCCGACGCTGCCGTTCGGGACGGTACTGACCGTCGTCAACAACGCGACGGGTGCCACGACGGTGTGCACCGTCGACGACCGCGAGGCGGCGGGGTATCCCCGCGTCGTCGACCTCTCGCCGGAGGGCTTCGACCAGATCGCCGACACGAGCCAGGGAGTGGTGCAGGTCACAATCTCCTGGTGACCCATTCCGGCGCCGACATCGCCCAGTTGCTGTCGGCGCATGGACTGCGGCCGAGCCGGGCCCTCGGCCAGAACTTCGTCGCCGATCCGAACACGGTGCGCCGGATCGCCCGTCTGGCCGGCCTCGGGGCCGGAGACCGGGTGCTCGAGATCGGCGCCGGCCTGGGCTCCCTCACCCTCGCCCTGGCCGAGACCGGCGCCCGGGTGGTGGCGGTGGAGACCGACCGCCACGTCGTCCCGGTGCTGCGCTCGGTGGTCGAGCCGGCCGGCGTGGAAGTGGTCGAGGGCGACGCCCTCGCGCTCGACCTCCCGGCGCTGCTGGCGGCGCACGGGGGCGGTGCGTGGAGCCTGGTGGCGAACCTGCCCTACAACGTGGCGACGCCGCTGGTGATGCGCACGCTGACCGAGGTGCCCACGGTGACCCGCATCCTCGTGATGGTGCAGCGCGAGGTGGGAGAGCGCATGGCGGCCGGCGTGGGTGACGACGGCTACGGCGCCGTGTCCGTGCGGGTCGCGTACTTCGCGCGGGCCGAGGTGGTCGGCCGGGTACCGGCGTCGGTGTTCATCCCGCGGCCGCGCGTCGAGTCGGTGCTCGTGCGGTTCGTGCGGCGCGAGGAACCCGCGGTCGATCCCGACGTCGTCTCGTACCAGCGCCTCGACGCGGTGGTGCGGGCCGGCTTCGCGCACCGACGCAAGATGTTGCGCCGAGCGCTGGCGGGCGTGGTGGAACCTGACGCCTTCGCGCGCGCCGGCGTGCGGCCCGAGGCCAGGGCCGAGGAGCTCGACGTCGCCGCGTGGGGGAGACTGGCGGCGTCGTGAAGGTGCATGCTCCGGCCAAGCTCACCGTGTCGCTGCGAATCACCGGGGTCCGCGCGAACGGCTACCACGAGCTCGACGCCGAGATGGTGACGCTGAGCCTGGCCGACGAGCTCGTGCTCGACGAGGGCGGAACGGGATTGACGATCGAGGGCGACGGGTGGACGCGCGCCGATGAGCTCGAGCGGATGGAGGACAACCTCGTCGGCAAGGCGCTCGCTGCGTGCGGGCGCCGGGCGGCGGTCCGGCTGCGCAAGCGCGTCCCACTCGGGGCCGGCCTCGGCGGGGGCTCCGCGGACGCTGCCGCCATCCTGCGCTGGGCGGGCGCCACCGATCCGGCGCTGGCGGCCCGTCTGGGCGCCGACGTCCCCTTCTGCGTGGCCGGCGGCAGGGCCCGGGTCGGCGGGGTGGGCGAGCGGGTCACCCCGCTCGAGTTCGAGCGCCGCGACTACCTCCTACTGCTGCCGCCCTTCGGCGTCGACACTGCGGCCGTCTACCTGGCCTGGGACCGAGCTCCCGCCCACGACGGGCCCAACGAGCTGGCCGCGGCCGCACTGGCGGTAGAGCCGAGGCTGGCCCGCTGGCGCGACGGACTGGGTGACCTGGTGGGGAGCGAGCCACGCCTGGCGGGGAGCGGCTCGACCTGGTTCGCCGAGGGTGGCCCGGCCGAGGCCGGCACCCCGGACGCCCCCGAGCTGCGGGTGGGCGCGGAATCGGGCCGCCTGGTGCGCGTGCACACCGTCCCGGCGGGGTGGGAAGGGGACTGACCGATCGGTGAGAGGGGTCTCGGCGCTACTTGCCGGCCCGGCGCTGCCAGCGGGTCGCCTTGAGCATCTTCTTGTGCTTCTTCTTGCGCATCCGCTTGCGGCGCTTCTTGATCAGTGATCCCATTTCGTGCGGCAGGCTAGCGGTCCCGGTGCTCGACTGCCAGGTCGCGCGGCAACCGGGGACGCCGGAGGAGGCCGTCGATGGGAATCGAGATCGTGCGGCTCGACCACGTGCAGCTGGCCATGCCCCCGGGTCTCGAGGCACAGGCAGAGGCGTTCTACGCGGGCGTACTGGGGCTCGAGCGGGTGCCCAAGCCGCCGCCGCTGGAGGCGCGCGGCGGTTGCTGGTTCCGGCACGGCGACGTGGCGGTGCACCTGGGGGTGGAGGAGGACTTCCGGCCGGCCCGCAAGGCGCACCCCGCCTTCGTCGTCAAGGACCTGACGGCATTGCAAGCCGCGTGCGAGGAGGCCGGCGTCGAGGTGCGGCCGAACCCTGACAGCGAGCCGGGCCGGGGCGCATACGTGGACGACCCCTTCGGTAACCGGATCGAGCTGATCGCGGCCGACTGACCGGGGGTTCGAGGGAGGAGGCGCCGGCGGGGACGGTGCGGACCCGCCCCCGCCGGCATTGCCGATCGCCGAGGGGCGGAAAAACTCAGCGATCGGTGGGTGCTCGCAGTGTGCGCCCGCCAACTTGGGGTCGGGTTGGGAACCAATAAGAAGGAGCGAAGAATCCCCGGGCGGCCGTTCAGGGGTGCCCGTTGCCCTCGGGTCTTCCCTCCTCGGGCGCGGGCACCGTGGGCAGGAACAGCGACATGCGGGCCCCACCGGCGGGGTCGTTCTCGGCCAGCACCGTCCCGCCCTCCGCCTTGGCGACCTGGGCGACGATCGCCAGCCCCAGTCCTGACCCGGGGAGGCCCCTCGCCGCGGGCGAGCGGTAGAAGCGGTCGAAGATGTGGGGCAGGTCGGCCTCCGCGATCCCCGGGCCCCGGTCGCGCACGACGACGGTGCCCCCCCGGCAGTCGACCGACACCGTCTGTCCCGGCGGGCTCCACTTGCGCGCATTGTCGAGCAGGTTCCCCACCGCACGCCCGAGGCGATCGGCGTGGCCCTCGACCCAGCACGGCTCGGTGGTCAGGTCGAAGGTGATCTCCTCGGCGCGTCCGTGCGTGCTCTGGACGTGCACCGCGTCGTGCACGAGCAGGTCGAGCCGCACTGGCTCGCGAGGTGCCGGCTGCTGGTCGCCGCGGGCGAGCTCGGCAAGGTCGCCGACGAGGTCGGTGAGCTCCTGCAACTGCACGAGGACGTCGTCGACGAGCACGGACCGGTCCTCGGGGCTCAGTTCGTCGACGCGGCGGATCACCTCGAGGTTGGTCCGGAGGCTGGTCAGCGGTGTCCGCAGCTCGTGCGAGGCATCGAGCACCAGCTGGCTCTGGGCGCGTCGCGACGACTCGAGGGCCTCGAGCAAGCGGTTGAAGGTGCGACGGAGGCGACCGAGCTCGTCGGGCCGGCCGGGGGACAGGCGGCGCGAGACGTCCGTCGTCTCCGCCACGTCCTCCACGCTGTCGGTGAGCGAGTCCAGGGGAACGAGGGCGGTGCGCGCCACGATCCAACCGAGCACGACGGCCAACAGGACCCCGATGAGGGCGACCGCACCGAGTAGGAGCGCCAACGTCTTGAGCTCTGAGTTGGCGTTGAAGAGGGTGGCGACCTGCAGCGCGCCGCCGTTCAACAGGACACCGCCGTTCACGATCGTGTTGTTGGGGAGGTGCTCGACCAGCTCGCGCATCTGGTTGCCGTCGACGTTGACCGTGGCGAAGAAGGTGGGCGCGAAGTCCTTTGCGACGAGGCGCACCTGAGGGGTGACGGGGAGGCCGCCGCCTGAGATCACCACGCCGCTGGAGTCGATCACCTGGCCGGGGTTGGCGGTGGTCGACCCGAACTCTTCTCCGGCGACGATCTTCTGCGCCGCGGAGGCGAGCGAGTTGTCGGCCGCCTGCAACAACGTGTTACGGGAGACCAGGAACGCCGCACTCGAGGCTGCAAGCACGGCGACGACCACGGCGGCCGTCGTGGCCAGCACCAGCCGGGTGCGGAAGGTCATGCGTCCCGCAACACGTAGCCCACCCCGCGCACGGTCTGGATGCAGCGGGGCTCGCCTCCCTCCTCGAGCTTGCGGCGGAGGTAACCGACATAGACGGCGAGGGAATTGGTGCCCGAGTCGAAGTCGAAGCCCCAGACGCGGTTGAGGAGAACCTCGCGCGTGAGCACCTGACGGGGGTGGCGAAGGAACATCTCGAGGAGGTCGAACTCGATGCGTGTGAGCGTGAAGACCCGTTCGCCCCGCTGGCCCTCGCGCGTCGACAGGTCCAAGGTCAGGTCGCCGACGCGCAGGAGGCCCCCCTCGCCCTCGAAGCGGCGTCGCAACAGTGCGCGCAGGCGGGCGAGGAGCTCGGCCAGGGCGAACGGTTTGACGAGGTAGTCGTCGGCGCCCGCATCGAGGCCCTGCACACGGTCGTCGACGGCGTCGCGGGCGGTGAGTATCAACACCGGAGTGTCGTCGCCGGCGGCGCGCATCCTCCGGCAGACGGTCAGGCCATCGAGGTCGGGCAGCCCGAGGTCGAGGACGAGCGCGTCGGGGGGCGTCTGCGCCAGCTCCTCGAGCGCCTCGCCCCCGGTGGGCACGGTCCCCACGTCGTAGCCCTCGAGGCGCAGGGCTCGGTCGATCGACCGGCGGACGGCGAGGTCGTCGTCCACCACCAGGATGCGCACGAATCGAGGTTACGCCGCCAACTCCGCGGTTCAGGGCCGCGCGAGCGCGACCCCGGCCGCGGCGCCGTGCCTAACCTCTAGCGGGCGCTTTCCCGCTCCGGGGTAGTTCAATCGGCAGAACGTCGGCCTTTGGAGCCGGATGTTGGAGGTTCGAGCCCTCCCCCCGGAACTCGCTCGTGGGCATGCGGGATGTGCGCTCGCACCAGGACGACCCTGATTCGGCCCGACTTACAATGACGCGGTGACGAACCCGGAGACCGGCGTGCACCCGGTCACCCGTTCGATTGCGCCCGGCGATCGGAGCCAGGAACGCCTGGCCGCGTTGGAGGCCAAGGTCACGGCGCTGGAGAGCATGGTGGCCGGTCAGGCGGCGTGGATGACCGACCTCCAGGAGGAAGTGGTCCGCGGCCTGGAGCGGATGACCGGTGCGGCCGATCGGCTGGAGTCGCACGACGAGTGGTTGACCTCGCTCCAGCGTTGGGTGAGCTCGTGCGTGAAGACGCTGGCCAACTTCGGCGCCCAGCCGCTCGACAGCGCCGAGCCCGGAGCGTCGGGCACGGTCGACGTCATGGGCAGCCTGATGGCCCGGGTCGAGGTGCAGACCGTCATGGACTGGATTGCCTCGGTCGCCGACGTGCCGGACGGGCCGTTGGTCTCCGTGACGACCGCGACCCGCAATCGACCCGGTCTGCTCGCCGAAGCCATCGACTCCGTGCTCGGCCAGTCCTATCAGCGCTTCGAACTGGTGATCATGGACGACTCCGACGGCGAGGAGACCCAGGAGCAGTTGGCCCAACTGCACGACGAACGGGTGCGGGTCGTGCGGACCCCGGCCCGGCGGGGCGCCGGCGCCGCGTTCAACGTCGGGCTCGAGGTGGCGACGGGCGACATCATCACCTTTCTCGATGACGACAACCTCATGCACCCCGAATGGCTGCGCAGCGTGGTGTGGGCGTTCACAACCTTTCCCGACGCCGTCGCCCTCTACGGCGCCCGGGCGGTCGAGGACCCCGGCGCGCAGCGTGGCATCCGTTCCGGGATGCTGCCCGCCCTCGAGTTCGCGCACTATGACCGGGAGCGCCATGAGCGGGCCAATTACGTCGACCGCAACACCATGGCGTTCCGATCGTCGCTGCGGCACATCCGCTACGACGAGTCGCTCGTTGGCGCATCAGACTGGGACCACTCCCTACGGCTCTTCACCGAGGCCGAACCGCTCGCGCTTCCTGCTCTGTCCTGCTACTACCGGACCGTCAATCCGGGTCGGGTGAGTGACCAACCCGACTATGGCAACCATGTGCGACGGGTCCGCTCCCGTACGCACACGTCCCGTCCGCTGCGCGTGCTGGTCCACTCAGCGATGTACCCGGTCATCTCCGAGACGTACATCGGCGAGGACATCGACGCGCTGGAGCGGGCGGGGGCGGTCGTCGCGGTGTCTACCGTCCAGCGGCCCGTCTCGGCGATGCCCGGCGTGCCTCCGCCGCGTCTCGACGTGGGGGCTTTGATCGACGAATTCAAACCGGACGTCGCGCTGATGCACTGGACGACGCATGCCGTGGGTGAGCTTCCGCTCATGGAGCGCTTCAGTCTGCCGTTCGCCTGTCGAGTGCACTCCTTCGACATGGACGGGGAGCGCACGCAACGATTGCTCGACCATCCGTTGTGCATCGCCGTCTTCGGGTACCCACACCACCTCGATGCCTTCCCGACGGGCGTGGTCCCGTTCATCCCCACGGTGGGGCCCGGCACCCACATTCCGGCCAGCCCTGATCCGCGCACGCTGATCCTGTCCGTCTCGGCGGGAGTGCCCAAGAAGGAGTTCGCCTTCCTGGCGGAGGCGATGGCCGCGCTCCCCGAGGTCGACCGCATGATCGTCCTGGCCCGGACCAACGGCTTCGAGGAGCTGCCGGCCGCCGTGCAGCGACTTGCGGCCGAGGCGGACCCGTCCATCGTGGTCGGCGTCAACGTCCCCCGGGCGGAGGTCCTCGAGCACATGGCGAGGGCGTCGGTGCTGCTCTACACGCTGAACCCCCAGGCGAGCATGGGGTACCCGATGTCGATCGTGGAGGCGATGCTCTGCGGGACCATCCCGATCATGCCGGAGCGGCCGGAAGCCCGAGCCATCGTCGGCCCTTCCGCGCGGACCTACCGGGACCGCGCCGACATCGTGCGGCACGTCCGCGAGGTCGCACGGGGTGGTCCGTCGGTGGCCGAGGAGCGTCGGCGCCTCGTCGAGCTCGCGCAGCGACATCGGGACCCCGAAGAGCTCGGCCGGCTCTATGCCGCCATGCGTGAACGCCTCACGACATGGCGGGCCCTTCGGGTCTAAACCGGGGATTCAGCGACCGGCCGCCCGGTCCTTCTCGGCGAGGCGTGCGAGGTACTCGTTGTAGGCGGCGAGCTCGGCGGCTTCCTGCGTCTCCCCCGCGGCGGGAGGTTCGGCGGGCGGCTGCGGTGCTGTGTCGGCATGCCCGTTCTCTGACGCGGCGGCGTCGGCCGGTTCGGGCTTCTCGTGCACGAAGCGCCACCACATGTAGATCGCATAGCCCGCGAACAGCGGCCACTCGAAGACGTACGCCCAACTGAGGCTGTTGCCGTCGACGGCGCGGTAGATCTGCCATACGCAGAGCGCCATGCACGCGGGTACGACGATCAGGATGACCGCGTGCAGCTTCAGGGCGCGCGGCGAGAGCCAGACCCGCTTGTCCATCATCCCTCCGCGTAGAAGAACTCGGACAGGATGGCGGCCAGCTCGAGCGGGCGGTCGCCCTGGATGCTGTGCCCGGCGCCTTCGACGCCCACGACACGGGCCCCCGGTTGCCGGCGCAGCAGCTCGTCCACGTCCTCGTCGCCCACTACCGACCAGGCGAGTCCGCGGACCAGCAGTACCGGCACCCTCAGCCCGGAAACGGCCTCCCACCAGTCGCCGAACTCGGGGTGGACCGCCTCGGAGGACTCGACACGAAAGCGCGCGTAGCGCCAGACCCAGCTGCCGTCCTCCCGCTGCACCGCGTTGTGGAGGATGCCTCGCCGGAGGGAGGACTCGCTGCGGCCCGGGTTGTGCTCGATCGTCCGGGCCAGGAGCTCGTCGAAGCTGGCGAAGCTCGCCGGACCGTTGACGAAGTTCGTCACCGGTGCGGCTTTCTCCGCTGTCACCCCCGGCGTGATGTCGACGAGCGCGAGCGCGCGCACGAGCTCAGGCGCTTCGGCGGCGAGAGCGATGGACGACACCCCGCCCAGAGACATGCCGACGACGCCGCGCGCATCGGGCGCGAGCTCACGCACGACGACGGCGAGGTCGCGGCCGTTGCTCGCGGCCGAAACGGGCCCTTCCGGTCCCCCGTCGGAGTGCCCGTGCCCGGGCAGATCGATTGCGAGCAGCGGCCGGCCCAGTGCGAGGGCCACGGTGTCCCAGGTGTGCGCGTTCTGGGCCCCCCCGTGCACGAACACCAACTCGGGGCTCCCGGTCTCTCCACCCCACTGCAGGCTCGAGACCCGGCGGCCGGGCGAGACCTCCACGTCGACGCGCCGCACGTCAGGGGGCCCGTCATAGGGGAGGCCGTACTCGGCGGCGTTCTCGTGGAACAGGCCGAACTCGTCGTACGGGATCAGTTCCGGCACCCCAGCAGTGTCCCATACGCACGCCGGGCGGCCTGGCGGGCTAAGAATGCGGCGATGCCCGAACGCCGCCGCCTCTCAGCCGTCGTCCTCGCTGCCGGCGAGGGCACGCGCATGCGGTCCGAGCGCCCCAAGCCGCTGCACCTGTTGTGTGGGCGGCCGATGATCCTCCACGTGCTCGACGCCATGGCCGAGATCGACGTCCGCCGGGTGGTCGTCGTCGTGGGTCACCGCGGCGAGTGGGTCACCAAGACGCTTGTGCAGCACGCGCCACCGACCATGCAGATCGAGTTCGTCGAGCAGGTGAAGCGTTCGGGCACCGGCGATGCGCTGGCCGTCGGGCTGACCGGGCTTCCCGATGACGACGACGAGCTCGAGGACGTGGTCGTGCTCCCCGGTGACACCCCGCTCCTCCGCCCCCAGACGCTGGCGACGCTGGTTCGCGCCCACCGGGCAGAGGACGCAGGAGCCACTCTGCTCACCGCGGTGGTGGAGAACCCCACCGGCTACGGCCGGGTCGTCCACGGCAAGGACGGTGACGTGACCAGGGTCGTCGAGGAGGCCGACGCCACCGACGAGGAGCGGCTCATCGACGAGGTCAACACCTCGATCTACTGCTTCCGTCGCAGCATTCTGGCGCCGACGCTGCGCCGGCTCAGCCCGGCCAACGCGCAGGGCGAGTACTACCTCACCGATGCGGTCGCGGTATTGCACAGCGCCGGCTACGCGGTGCGCTCGCTCGTCCTGCCCGACTCCATGGAGGCGGCCGGCGTCAACGACCGGGCCCAACTGGCGGTGGCGGAGGCGGAGCTGCGCGACCGCATCAACGAGCGCTGGATGCGTCGCGGCGTCACCATGTGGGACCCCGAGCGCACCTATGTCGATGCCGAGACGCAGCTCGAGGCGGATGTCTCGCTGCTCCCCGGCGTGATCCTGCGCGGTGAGTGTCGCATCGGGGTGGGATCGGAGATCGGGCCCAACAGCGTGCTCACCGAGACGACGGTGGGCCAGGGCGCGGTGGTCGAGGCCAGCGTGTGCACCCGCGCCACCATCGGCGACGGGGCCCGGGTCGGCCCCTACAGCGTGCTCGAGGCGGGGGCTGAAGTCGCCGCGGGGACGGTGGTAGCGGCCCACTCGATACTGGCCGGCCCCGGGGGCTGAGGCCCTCGGCCGGGCCGCCGGCCCGGCGCGCCGGGGGACGATAGCGTTGCCGTGTGGAGCTGATCCCCCGTCGCCGTTTGGAGCTCGTTTCCGGTCGCGCCCACCCCAGCCTGGCGAAGGACATCGCGGGCCATCTCGGCGTCGAGCTCGGCCAGGCCAATCTGCGTGAGTTCGCCAACGGCGAGATCTACTGCAAGTACGACATCTCCATCCGCGGCTGCGACGTCTTCATCGTCCAGACGCACGCCAGTCCGGTGAACGACTCGCTGATGGAGCAGCTGATCATGATCGACGCGGCCAAGCGCGCGTCGGCCAAGCGCATCACCGCTGTCTGCCCCTACTACGGCTACTCGCGCCAGGATCGCAAGTCGACCGGGCGTGAGCCCATCACGGCCAAACTGGTGGCCGACATGCTCTCGGCAGCGGGTGCCGACCGCGTGGTCTCCGTCGACCTCCACTCGGGGCAGATCCAGGGCTTCTTCGACACGCCCTTCGACCACCTGGTCGCGGCCCCGGTGATGGAGGCCTACATGCGGGAGCACTTCGGCGACGACGTCGTGGTGGTCGCCCCCGACGCCGGCCGGGTGAAGGTGGCCGAGCGCTACAGCCAGCACCTGGGGTGCGACCTGGCCCTGATCCACAAGACCCGGCCCCGGGGAACCTACAACGAGGTGCAGGCCCGCCACGTGATCGGTGAGGTCGAGGGCCGCCACTGCGTCCTGATCGACGACATGATCGACACGGCCGGCACCATCTGCGCGGCGGCCGAATTGCTGGCGGAGTCGGGCGCGTCGGAGATCTGCGCCATGGCCACGCACGGCGTGCTCTCGGACCCGGCGGTGGACCGCTTGAAGGCGTCGCCGATCTCGCGTGTCGTCGTGACCGACACGTTGCCCGTGGCCGAGGACCGCTCGTTCGACAAGCTCGAAGTGCTCTCGGTGGCCAAGATCATCGCCGACGCCATCGACGCCGTGTTCGAGGACACGTCGGTCTCCGAGCTCTTCGGCGGCGACAATCTGGTCTAGGAGGCAACTCCTTTATCGGCCTTCGTGTCTCTCTGCGGCGCGAGGGCAGACGAGTAGCGAGGAGTCCGAGTGGACCCGTCGGATCTCCGAAGTTCGCCACCGGCTTCCAGATACGAGTACTGACGAAAACCCAACTTGGTGGATCGGTACTGTGCCGAGGTTTTGAGTACACCAAGACCATACCGCACACTCCTCCAGAAGTTGATGGAGGAGGCGTCCTCGTTGTAGCGGGTGGGACATGACAGTTCGCCGATACGAGCTCCCGCAGCGAGTGCCTGGACGATTATCTGATTGTCGAACACGAAATCATCCGAGTTGAGATCAA
>Ga0307474_10000545_pt1 | contig 27118 bp, 29 predicted proteins | sample atmos_gasesECM1C_2_FD_203312 | JGI IMG/M metagenome (GOLD analysis project Ga0307474, IMG submission 203312) | Hardwood forest soil microbial communities from Morgan-Monroe State Forest, Indiana, United States - atmos_gasesECM1C_05 | ecosystem: Environmental > Terrestrial > Soil > Temperate... | reverse complement strand
GCAGTTGTCGGCTGCGTGCTTTAGAAGAGCCTTTAGGCGAACGAGCTTGAGTTCTTGAATACGGCCTGTATCAAAATACTGCGACTCCGTCAGTTGGGCGTATTCTGGCAACGCTTGCATTCGTCCGTCTCGACTCAACCACAACGGATATCCGAACTTTTTGACGAGGCTGGCAACTAAAGTCATAGCTCGACTCGGCGGGGCACCGTGGCTCTTTGCCGGCAGATTGGTCCCGCGGCCGTTCGGTTTCGCAGCAACAGAGACGTATAAGAAGCGTTAATCGCGGGCACGAACTTGTCCCGAACCAATATTAGGAGCGACACTTGCCGCTCCATCTGACTCATTGATCACAAAGCGATACTTGCCTGATAATCCAACTTCAATATTTTGTACTTCTTTGATCGTCAATTGCGCTTGATTTTGCAGGTACAGGTTCAGTCTCTTGTGCAACTCGCCTCTCGTCGCGTCGCCGTAACCTTTGCCCGGCACGACGCGAATAGTGACCCGGTCCAGAGCTACCTGTACGAGTTGCACCTGCCGCACGTCGGGCATGTCCGCAATCACCAGCGTCAATGACGGACCCGAAATGTGTGTTCCGTCTCTTAACACGATGAAATCCGTTGTCCTTCCGCGGACTTCACGCAGAATCGGCAGACCGCGTCCGCACGCGCAGCTTTGTTCCGTCGCCCAGGCTCCGACGTCGCAGATGTCGTATCGGATCAGCGGCATCGAATAGTTAAGAAGATCGGTGATTACGATTCTGCCGCAGCCATCCTGTTTTTCGTCGGCAATAATCTCCACCAGCAAGGCATCGGCATTTACGTGCATTTGGTGATGCTCGCATTCACTTGCAATCACGCTCAACTCGCGGCATCCGTAACGATTAAAGACTTGCGCACCAAATGTCTCCTCCAACAGCTTTCGATTCTCCGGAAGAAGCACCTCTGCTGTGGTTATGATCGAATCGAAACTGAGGTCCTCGAGATTATGCTGCTGGACATATTGCGCGAGCTTCACTGCGGACTGCGCATAAGCGATCATGTATCGAGGGCGGTACTTTCGGAGCTTTGTCACGAACCCTTCCCAGTCGCTGGCGTCAATTCGTGAGGTATTTAATTCCAGCAACCGATACAGCAAAACGTTTTTCAACCAGTCCTTCAGCCCTGGCTCGATGACCTGATCGAGTCGTGCACCCCAAAGAGAGGCGCACCAGTCTCCGGGGCGAAGGCCTGTCCACAAATTGTGACGGGTAGTACTTGCGGTGCGTGAGGCAAACCGTTCCTTATCAACATAAAACTGCAGCGGACTTCCAGTCGATCCCCCCGTCTGGTTTCGGACACGTTGACTAGCAGGGATGTTCGTAGCAAGCATCAACAGCCCGTCGTCCTGGATGTCATGTTTGGTCAGAATCGGGAATTTCTGGAAGTCTTCTAGGCAGCTCACCGCAGAGGGAGGTATATGCGCTTCATCTACTCGCCTTCGATAATACGGGCAATTTGCGTACGCGTGTTCGAGAAGGGCCCTAAGCTTCCTAAGCTGGAGGTCGCGAAGCTCGCTACCACGAAGAAATTGTGTCTTCTGAAACTCACGCAGATGGCGATAATATCCCGGGTGATCTCGAAGCACCCAAATTGGGAAAACGACATGGCGGATAACAGGCGCGAGAGGTTCAACACGAAAGCGGCGGTGGTCGGTCTTGGCCGTCATTGTAATCACTCGCACGTCAGAGTGCGCGTTACCTCTTTTGTGCTGTTAACGGTCAAGTGGAAAGTCTCCGGCTTGCAACCCGGCGCAGTAATCGAGACGGAATAAGGTGAGAAGTTCGTTTTCAGGCCTGCGACTGAGGCATCATTATACCAACGATATTGCCGCAGAATCTCCGATGCTGAACCGTTATTGTCCGTCACTCCAGATGTGGTAGTCCCTTGCGAATCGACCACCTTAATCGTTGCAGCGGCAACAGGCATTTTGTTTTGTGCCACTACATTGATTGAAACGGTCCAAGTCAAGAAAAATTCCTCCAAGGCGCCCCAACCAGCAAAACCGACGGGGACGCCCGATGAAATATCAGAAGCACCATTTTGAAAGACTGTATCCTGGAACACGAGGCCAGTCGAAGGCGCCCCATTGCGAAGTATTATGAACTTCCAGCCCGCGGGGTCTGGATTAGCCCCTCGTGAAAACGTGTTATTGATGAATAGCAGGTTGCTCATCGGATCGTAATGATCGTACAAACCAGCACTGTCTGCGATGAACGTGTTGTGGAATACTTGCGCGCCGCCATCGTCGCTCGAGCCTGTGATCGCAGCGGCGATCTGACTGGTTGCAGCCACCCTTTGAACCCGAAAGATATTGTCGTGAATCAGGTTTGAGGTGGTGGGGTGAAGTGAGGTGATGCGAAGCCCCGACGCTTCGCACTGGTCGACGATCGCCGTTACATCATTGTTCCAAATCTCATTGCCATCCGTCGCGGTATTAGGAAGTTTATCTGCGGCAATCCTGATGCCGAATGCTCCTCCGCCCTGGCAGCCGTTGTACTCAGCGTTGCGGGCAAGTTCTCTTACCTTGATTTGATTGTCGTGCACCACCGTGTTGGAATTTGAGACATCGATCCCACGACCGGAACCTGCAGAGTTATCACACGTATTGCCAGTAATTTCCATGTTCGGGCCCCAGGCATAAAAACAAAAATCATTCGTATACCAAGACGTGAGAGTCACCTGATTGTTGAAAACCTCCGAATACGGTGCTTGGGTAAGAATTCCGCCCTGGGGGGAACTCGTGATGATGTTGTCATGGACGTAATTCGGAGCGGCGCCGCCCGAATCAAGGCCGATGCGAATCACAGTACCTTCTTCGGCGTATCGGTTGTTTACGCTGCCGACGCCACCGTTGCTATGCAGGATGTTCTTATAAATATGATGAGCCCCGCCGGCCCAGCTAGTGAGAACTGCCGCCGAAGAGGGACTCGCGACCGTAATCTCGACGTCGTGAACCACCAACCCTGCCCCCTTCCCCTGCCCAAGAGAAATAGCGTGAGAATATGGTGGAGCGTTGGCATCTTGCAAAATTTTTCCATGCTTAACGGTAAGGTCGGCAAAATTCACGCCACATGGATTGTCGCCAAGGTCTGGTGTTGACCGGTCCCAGCAGGCACGGCCCAATATACCGTATCGGGACGTCGTCCCTCCACCACTACCATAGGATATGGTGTAGCCGTTTAAGTCGAGAGTCACACGATCGGCTTGAATGGAGAAACAGGTCCCGGCCGAAGTGACGTCAGAGGCTAGGTAATACTGTCCAGACTTAGCGATCACGCCACAAGCGCGGAGCGGCCTGCTTTTCGGTGAATCGGAGTCCCGTGACACATTGATAGTGAATGATCGCGTAGCAACTTGGCTCGGCGTTGAGGAATCTCTTACCTGTACCGTAAAACTGAATTGCCCCGGAGCGAGGGGATCTCCGCCAATCACGCCCGTTTGGTAGTGGGCAATTAGTCCGGGCGGCAGCGTACCAGAGATAATCGTCCACCGCAACGGAGACACTGCACTTCCTACTTGCAATTTCGCGCTGTAGATGGCGTCAACAGTGGCTTCCGGGAGCCCAGTGGTCGTTATCGCAAACGGACTGTTCGATTCCTCTCTCGATCGCGCATCAGCATTTCTTTCAAAAGCATTGACTCCTGTAGTGCCCCAGCTGAAAAAAGCTATAAGAACTATTGTTGCAAGTAAATGTGCTTGGCTCATCCTCCCTATTGTGAATCATCGGACCCTAGATCGGCAGAAGAACTTCATAGGAATTTACGCTGTCCTCATCGAGATGCTTCTGGACTTTCTACGGGCAAGTGACGGTACGGGAGTCGCTGGTTGTCGCCGTAATCGTTAAGTTGTAGTTCAGCGTAGAACACCCGGTAGCCGTGATCGTGACTGCTGATGGGTCTTCGTTCGTTGTGGTCAGCGTGGCGTTGCCAGCCGGAGAAGTAATCACTTCCTGCCGCAGCACGAGTGAACATTGTCCTGCGCCATCGGTTGTGCAGGTTGTGGTGCTGCCGCCCGCGTCGATCGCGCTCACAGTGGCTCCCAGAATAGGAGCTGCAGTGGCTGAACTTAACACAGTGGGTGTGTAGGTCCACTCCACGGTCGCACTGCGGGCGAGCGGTGAGCCGCCGAACGGATCGCCCTCAAAACTCGGGCCAGCTCCGTTAGCGAAGGTTAGGTCCTGGAAAACGAAACCGAGTTCATCCGCTGGAGGACTAGTGACTCCCGCCCAATGCATCATGTGGCCGCAGCCTGCTGACGGGACTCCACCACAACCTGAAGCCAGAGGGTGGGGCCCCATCGTATATGTTTCAGACAAAAACGTGAGGTAATCGCCGGGATCATATCCGTCGGTCACCACATAATCGCCGTCACTCGTGCATTTATTTTGTAGGAACGGCGTGGAGAAGTAGTTGCTGTAATTCCCCTGCACCGTATCGAAGCTGTAGCAGGCTGTGTCCATGGAGTTTGCCAAGATCGAGCTGCCGCTGTCATTGTTGATCTGGATCGTGTTGTCATGGACATCGAACGATTGCGACGCCGGCGCTGGGCATGTAAAGTCTCCGCAGGGAAACTCCACAAAGACAATTCCCACGCCCCCACAAGCTCCCACGCTTAATATGAAGGTGTTGTTGTAGAGATTGATACCAAGGGATTCCTTGGCCTCAAAACCCCGCCCTCCTCCACCCTGACAAGCGCTTACCCAAGTGGCACCAGGCGAGTTTCCGTTGGGCCCGTACTCGGCATTCTCCACTGTCTCGGTGGTGCTCACGTAGTTGTCGTGAATCGAAAGACCATTCAAATCCCTCTCGAACACACACCCGATTCCGCGTCCCGCCACGCTGTGCACGTAATTGTAGGCAATCACTCCCGATAGCGGACAACCGTCGGCAGTGTTTCCGCCTGGGCCTATTGCGTAGTCGTTGGTGTACATCCGAAGCTCCGAGGTAAACGGCGGTCCCTGATAAAAGCCTTGGTTGATATCATTCTTCTGAATAACAGTCCCCGCCGTCCCACCATCGATAGCGTTCTGCGGAGTGCCCAGGATCGTGTTGTACTGGACAGTGGTGGCACTTGACGAACTGCCAGGGTTCTGAAGGTCAACCGCCATCCCTCGAGGATAGGCGCGGTTATTCAGCTGGGTGACTTCGTCGTTGAAAGTGTTGCACTCGATGTCATGCCCTGCGCCCGTAGTCTGCCAGTTTGCATGAATTCCATCCGAGTCGACGCTCTGCCAAGTCAGAGTGATGTGCTTCACCGTGAGACCGTAGCTGTACTGCACATTGATAACATCGCTGGCAACCGTGCTGTGATCGTGGTGGCAGCCAGATCCCGGACCGGAGCCGGGACAGTTCGTTGGGTCGTAATATTGCGAGGCATTTGGAGACTGAACAATGGTTCCGTTCTCAACCGTAATCGCTCCTGCCGAGAGGCCGCCGTTCTCGCATTGACCGTTGGAACCGTAGCTTGCGTCCAGTCCCTCGCTATTCAGGTTGCCTGTGTTGCATGCCAGCACGCCGTACTCACCAATCTGCGAAGCGCCAGAACCGTTTGCAACTGTTCCGTAAGTGAGCGTGTGTCCGTTGAGATTGATGTCCACGTTGCTGGCTTTTACGCTGATGCCGTTCCCAGTACTTTCTAAATCAGCATCCAGATAATAGTTTCCTGAAGCGGTTACAGTGTACGGCAGCGAACTGATCAATGTCGCTCCTGATGTGGATGGAGGAGTGTAATTCTGGCAGTATGAAGCCGTCGCTCCGCACGGCTGCCCCGTCGGACAGTTGCCAGACGAAGTTCCGTTCACCGTGAGAGCTAAGGGTTTTGATGCGGTCTGTGCGAGTGAGCTGGAGTCTTTCACCTGCACAGTAAAGGCAAAAGTTCCCTCTTGCGTCGGCGTGCCGCTGATTTGCCCGGCACTCCCGTTCAATGAGAGTCCGGAGGGCAGTGCACCCGACGTTATTGACCATGAATATGGTGTTGTGCCGTTTGCCGCTGCTAAGGTTGCGGAGTAAACGGCGCTCTGCTGAGCATCTGCCAACGAAGTCGTGGTGATCTGTAGTGAGACGCTCGAAGATGACGAGATTGTAATAGTCAAAGCTTTTGAGGCAGTCTGCTTTGGTGAAGAGGAATCCGACACTTCGGCGGTAAAGCTCGCCTGGCCTGCTGCGGTCGGTGTACCCGAGATGATACCGCTACTACTTAGGCTCAGGCCGGTCGGCAGGTTTCCAGAAGAGACAGTCCAGCCGTACGGAGCCTTGCCGCCTGAGGCAGAGAGCGTAGTTGAATACGCAACTCCAGTCGTGCCACCAGGAAAGATTGATGTGCTTACTGCAATCGGCGATGGAATATCGGGGCTCTGTCCGCTGGGACCCGAGATCGAGACACCGGCACAGCCCGCATTGAAAACACAAAGAACCACCATCGGAATGAATAACAGAAGAGCTGTAATACGCCCGTGAAGGACTGAGCGAAGCGATTTCTGCGTTGGCAGTCCAGCCATAAAGCTAGTCTATGAACGGTTGGCGGAAAGGGTTAGATATCGACGGGACAACCCCCAAAAGTACATGTGGATGGGAAAAAGCACTAGGCCACCAGTGCAAGTCTTTTGGAGCGGTAGAGATCTTAAATTCATCGATGGTCGGTCATGAGGGCCCGGATAGAGCGCAAGGGAGTCTGCTGGACCTTCACACCGAATCAGTGCCCGATCGTCTAAACCTCAGGAGCGGTGCGACTCAGCGTGACAACTACTGCATAGCGTAATGAGGTTTTGCTCGGAATCGGAGCCGGAATGGCTGCGGAATTGTTTGTGGTGAACCTCAAGATTGGACATTGCCCCACACGCTTGACAGCGCCAGGCGTCGCGCCGCAGCACTTGCTGACGGAGGTTCTCGTAGGACGCGGAATCAAGCCGTAGCCGCTGGGCAATTGTTGGCCGTGTCTTCATGCCGATTGTTCGGTTACCGTCTCGAGGAATGTCTGCTTTTGATCGTCAGTTAGAAACCCAAAGAACCTCTCCGCCGAAAATAGCAACGTCTCGGGATCCCCACTGTCCAGGTTCGCTCCGGCCAGAAAATCCGCGCAGATCATCTCTAGGCAGTAGCTCCGTGATTTATCAGAGCCCAGCATCAAAGCGGCTGTCTCCAACGCCCGATCGATCACCGGAATCTGGCTTTTGTAGAGTTTGAAATAGACAATCTCCCACGGCTCCTTGTCCTCTCCCGTCAGTTCCCGCTCTACCTCCCTCCTGAACTGATCCTTTGGCATTTCTTTGGCCTTGTGCAACCAGGTTGCACAATTGAACTTCTGGCCATCCTTCCGCGCCACTTTCGCCAACTCCAGTCCCTTCGTCCAGCCAATTTCCTTCAGTTGACGGCGCGCTTGTGGCGGTAGATGCTCGTGGATCGACATCAGGTAGTACGCCTTCCTCCGCGATTCGGGAAATCTTCTCTCCAGAAACTCGTCGAATGATTTGAGTTTCTCCAGCCTCCAGTACTGCCCCGCCCGAACTTCGCAAAGGTAGCGGCCGAGTTCCACGAACTTGGTGTCCCGTTCGCTTTCCTTCCGTTGTTCCCACGCCAGAATCTCGTCGATCTTGCCCAACACGAACAGGGCGCGCTCGCGATTGAGTTTCGGCGGCATGGGCGGCTCCTTAGTAATTAAGCTCGTCAAGCCAACCAAGGTCTTCTGCTCCTGGACGTCGCGTCAGAACAGCATCCGCCATGTCTTGCCGTCCGAGACAAAGGCCGACGTACGCGCAACTGCTGCACGGATTTTGGGGAAATCGGATGCCGCTGTGAGGTAGAAACTCGGCCGACTCGATTCTCCGGATCGTGCTCTCAACCAACCGCCCGAATTCCTCGCGTTGCTGATCGCTTATAGTGGTTCGCAAATATTGGATCTGCACCAGCCGTTTGCGAACGAACACAACCTGAGCCACATTGGAGATGCCGGTCACCCACGAATAGCAGACCAGCTGTGGGTCCAGAGCCAGTAGCCCCTCTGGCTCCTCCGGATAACGGCTTGAGGATGTCTTCCATTCCAGCAGGCAGCGAGTGCCATCAAGATTCCCGATGCCGTCAACGTACGCGACGAATTCGTTTCGTCCGACCGGGCGTGTGAACTTGATCTGCAGGTTGCGGTGTGGTTGGTGAATCTGGATGCGGTTGTCCTGGCAGAAGCGGATCAGGAGCATGATGCCTCGCTCGAGCATTCGATCCCAGGTGTCGTTGTTTGAGAACTGTAGGCCCTGATCTTTATAGGCGGACCATTCTCGAAAAAGGACGTCTCCTGGATCCTCCCGGCGGAAGTAGGCGCCCAGAGCCAGTTCGAAGGCGCGCCCGAACAGCATCGCCGGACGCGTATCTTTCTCCTTCCAGCCATCGAGATAGCGATGGCGATAGCGTCGAGGACAGGCCAAGTACTGGCTGATCTGAGTGTAGCTGTAAATCATCAGGATGCCTGTGTGTCCAAATTGGCAGGTGAGAGCTCTTCCCAGCGGCTAGCGGGAGCGAAACCATCGAAACGAACCAAGGGAATTCCGTCATACACGACGTGGCTAACTTTCACCACACCCCGAAGATCTACGAGTTGACGCTCATCCACTTCATCGCGGTCCAGCAACTCGGCGTCATAGCCAAAATCGCGCAGGAACCAGTTGAGTTTCCACAACGCCTTCGGGCTGCAATAGAGACGGCTGGACAAAATGTGGTTCGCGAATCGGTGCGGCTCAATTACAGTGAGGGCGACGGCGTAATACTGTTTCGGTGCGTACGGACGAAACTGCACCCGTTGGACACGAACCAGAAAAACCCCATCAGGAGTCAGGCCAACAGCGGAGCGATCCGCAGAACGTAAGCCGGTGATCTGGCGTTTCATGCCGCACCTTCCTTCTGACCGAGATAGCTGTTGAGTTGACAGAGCAGGGCATTGCGGTCCGTTTCGGCCCAATTTGACAGATGCTGAACGAAGCTCTCTACCTGCTCGCGGGTCGCCTCGCGGAGTGCCTTGACACCGCAGAAATCAGTTGCGTAAGCCTTGACCAGGTTGGGATCAAGCTGATGCTGCCGAATAACTTGACAGAGGCGATCGCGGACTGTACGGTCACCACCGTTCCCGTTGGCAGGTTGAGGAGGAAGCTTCTTCGATTCTTGAGATGGCTGTGGAGGCTCGGTAAGAGACCTAATCTCTTCGACTGAACAGATGCCGATCCCATAGGCTTTGCGCAGGGCACGATTCACGGCGCGTGTTTCGGCAACACGCATCTCGGCTCCGTGGACCAGGAACGAGACGTTGGAGGGATCGGCATCGCCATACCCGACGAATCCTTGGCAGGTCCGCGATTTGTAGACTGTCGCCTTGAACACATATCTGCCATTTCTCGTATCGGAGAATTCTGTAATGGGCTGAACTTGAATCCCTTGGCAGCGGCGGCGAGCAGCCAGACGAATCAGACCAGTATGGGTTACATACCAGCCACTCTCGAGTAGAAGCAAGTCTCCGCAGGCAACTGAGAATTGGTGGCTCTTTGTCAAAAGGCAGAGGGTCTTCATCAGGGCACGATTCATCTGGGCCGGCCATTTGTGCTTGGCCCCCGACGAGTTTTCTCTGGCTAGGTCGCATTTGGATCGCACTAGAACTCCTCGATTAGTATCATCCAAACGGATGATAAATGGATGACATAAGGATGTCATGTCGGAGCCTGTTAAGTCAACAACTTTGACGGGATTTCCAAATTATCGGAGTGCTAAGATTGCGCGGATGAAAAAAGACACTCGGCTGACGTTCAGGGTCAATTCAAGCTTGAAGAGAGACGTTGAGGCGATAGCAACTCGCGAAGGTCAGAGTGTTGCCCGGATATGCGAAGCTTTCATCCTGGCTGGATCCGACGCATACAAGAAACAAGGCACGAAATTTTTGCAGCCGATGTTGGGAAAATTGGGGACGAGGGCCACAGACTGATTTCTGCTTCTTTCCCGATACAACAACAAACCGCGGAACGGGCCGCTAGGCGAGGATCGTCAGGGAAAGAACCGAGCGGCGGGCCGGTCCTTCTATAGCTGGGGTCAGGTTAGGGCCAGCCTCTGTGGTCGCCGGCGCATCTCATGCACCATCCGTCTCGATCTTCCCTTAAGGACCAGGTTCGGGACAGTTGTGTTAACCAGCGCAGCGCATTTGGGCACGTTCCATCTCGAATCGGACGCTGCAGTTTCCTTTGTTACGGAAGTCACATCAACAATCTGCACCCAGTGATCTACGATGGTTCTCATGCCTCCTCGATTCCCTAGGGGCGCTCGTCGACGGACCGAGACCATGCCAGGAAACCCCCGGAAACGGCTCGAAAAACTCGAGCAGCAGATGGCCGAAATCGCAAGGCGGAAGTCGCCGGTCAAATGCAACTGCAGGACCCACACATTGGCTGCCGCTGCAGAGTACTTCGCGGCTGAAATGAACCAAACGTGTCCAGTCCATGGATTTCGTCGGCTCGGAAAGATAATGGTTTTCAATGTAAAGATTGTCGGCAAGAACGGAGACGTCGAAGAGCGCTCGCAAGGGGTCGCTGAACTGGTGCAGGAATACGAGCAGCGTCTCGCTCGTCACCGCCAACAAATCCTAGAAGAAGATGACCCTGAAGAGCTCTAATTCGCCCTGCCAGGCCCTGACCAAGAAGGGCAAGCCCTGCCGCGCCGCCGCCACCGAAGGCGGCCTTTGCTTCTTTCACGCCAACCCCAACAAAGCCGTGGAACTGGGGCGGATCGGTGGCAAGAAGAACGGTCGTATGCTGGTCGGAACCGAACCCTTGCCCACCCTGGACAACGCGATGGCCATGCGCGACACGGTTGCCCGGCTGATTGCTGATGTCTACGCAGGCAAACTGCACCCGCGCATCGCGACCGGGCTGGCCCCTCTGATGCACCTGCAGCTCCGGGTGCTGGAGAAAACGGAGTTTCGAGAAGCGCGTGGCGAGGATGGAACGGCTAATGCGGGACTCGATAGCAGGGAAGTGAAAGGTGTCGGGTCGCAACCAGGCCCGTATAACGGCTGGCAGGGAAGCTATCCAAGGCATACGGCAAAGTAGACAGCTTACTCCTAGGCAAATCACAGCTTCCTATGGTTCAAGCCATCAAGCCTTCTGTCGGGAGCTTCTGTGCCGCGACCTTGCTGCGACTGGAGAGGCAGGGCAGAAGTTGGGGAGCGAGGAATGAGCGCCGTGGCGCGGGCGGGGATTTCGGGAAGCACCTAATAAATGCTCTCGTCAGGGAGGCTTGGGATTGTGTTTTTGGAATCTGCAGACTTTCCGTTTGCTAAACAGTTAGAAGACAATTGGCTCACGATTAAGCGTGAGCTATTAGCGCTGCCCTCGACGGCGTGGAAGTATTGGCCGGAACGGATGCTCTACGATGCGGGGTGGACCGTGTTCGGGTTCTACTTCTTCGGCCGGAGGATTCCCGATAATTGTGCCGCTTGCCCGGAGACGGTAAAGGTACTGGAGACCGTGCCAGGAATGGTGACAGCGGGCTTCTCCAACATGGCACCTGGAACGCATATCAAACCTCACCGTGGTTACACCAATGCTGTCCTTCGCTGCCATCTCGGCCTCATTGTGCCCCCAGACTGCGCTCTGCGAGTGGGACCGGAGACGCGTAATTGGTCGGACGGCAAGTGCTTGGTGTTCGACGACACTTGCGAGCACGAGGCCTGGAACCGGTCCGACCAGCCACGAGTTATCTTGCTGCTGGACTTCCGAAAGAACCTTGCGTCGTCCCCATTGGAGCAGCGCATGGCCTGACTCGCCGCTCCTTCAAAATGTGAACGACTGGCCATAACGGTCCTGTTTTCTTACGTCTTGCGTAGTCCGGCTTGAGCAAAACTTTTCCTTTCTTGAGGAAACCGTTCTCCATCGGCTTGTTTCTGTTACGGAGCCCGGAGTTCCGACCAACGGATTTTCAGTCGTTTCGCCATAGGAGAGGCGATCGCCGGTTTGGTCATCAACTTGCTTCCTTTGAATTAAGTGGTCGAATTAAGTCCTCTTGGGGAGGGGGACGTTCCCGATGAAATCGAATGCTCGTAAGCGCCACAACCAACAAAACAGCCGGAAATCACCTTGCAGCACCGATCCGATTCGCTTAGGGTTTGAAAACAAGCTGGCCCGCTATGCCATGGCAGCCGGGGCGGCGCTGATGCTCCCGGCCGCTGCATGGGCAAATGACATCGTTTACAGTGGTCCCATCAATCAATCCGTATCAAACGGAGGGTCTCTTTCCTTCTCTCCGACCGGCACAGGGACCGATTTCGTTTTGAGCACCTACGCCTACGACTATAACGGGGGAAATGGCAACTATAACTATACCGGCGAGGGTTACTTGTACACGAACGCGTCTGGAGCTGGAGTTGACAGCTCTTTACCTCTCGTGAGCGGTGCGACCATAGGTCCGAGCAGCGCTTTCTTTTCCGGGAACACAACGCTAAATTACCAGCAAGAATATGGCTACTCGCAGGCGTATTCTTGCGGCTACAAGGGAAGGTACACCTGCTACAACTATTACGGTCCCTACTATTCGAGCAGCGGTTCAGTACCTAACAACAGCAGCTCCTATATTGGCCTCGAATTCACCAGGAATGGCCAGACCTATTATGGATGGGCCGACATTGCAACTTACGTCAGCGACGGTTCCGCCCAGGAAGTGTTGTTAGGCTACGCTTACGATAGTGCGCCTGGTGAAGCAATCATGGCCGGGGAAACGGCAAACAACGTTACACCGGAGCCGCCAACCTTGGCTCTGTTCGCCCTAGGGGCCGTCGGCGTGTTGGCTTTCAGCCGCCGCCGAAAGGCGATCAGTGATTCAGTCTAGCCATATGGCCAACCCATCGCGGAAAGCGCGTCGGGTCGTACTGATCGGATGGGATGCGGCGGACTGGAATTTGCTGAATCCCCTACTTGACGCCGGTTCTTTGCTGCACGTTGCAACCTTAGTTGAGCGCGGAGTTGTGGGGAGAATGGCAACTATGGTGCCCCCACTGTCGCCGCTGTTGTGGACCTCCGTCGTCACGGGCGTAAAGCCCGACCGCCATGGAATCTTGGGCTTCGTAGAACCCGATCCTGTCACCGGCGGCGTTCGTCCTGTTGCGAGCACCAGCCGCAAGGTGAAGGCGATTTGGAACATCCTTCACCAACAAGGTCTGCGCTCAATCGTGGTGAATTGGTTCGCCGGACATCCAGCCGAGCCAATTAACGGGGCCGTTGTCTCCGACGCCTTCCCCAAAGCCGTCGGTCCGTATAGAGCGGAGTGGCCTGTCACCCCTGGAATGGTCCACCCAGCTGCTCTCGCTGAGTCTCTTCAGCAGTTACGTGTTCACGCGGGAGATCTCAGCGGCGATGACTTGGCCCTCTTTATTCCTCTGTTGGATCGGATTGATCAGTCCAAGGATTCACGCGTGGCGGCTCTGGCTAGCGTTCTGGCGGAGAACATCTCTACCCACGCCGCGGTTACATGGTTGATGCAGAACCAAGAATGGGATTTCTGCGCCGCACTCTACAGCACTATCGATCTTGCCAGTCACGCCTTCATGCCTTTCCGGTCCCCGGCTATGGAGGGCCTCTCCAAAGAAGATTGCGAAATTTACAAAGATGTTGTTGACGGTGTTTGCCGTTTTCAAGATCTGCTGCTCGGCCGCTTGGTGCAGCTGGCAGGCCCCGATGCCGTGATCATCCTGATGTCCGATCATGGAGTTCACACGGATAACCTGCGACCAACGAAGCGAGCTTTGTTCGCGCCTGAAACACCCGCTCTCCAGCATCGATCTCATGGCATCCTTTGCATGGCGGGTCCAGGCATTCGGCAGGACGAATTAATCTATGGTGCGCAGTTAGTGGATATCACGCCCACCATTTTGACTCTGTTCGGAATACCTTCGGGCAAGGACATGCAGGGGCGGGTCCTGGTAGAAGCTTTCGAAGAGCCAGTCGAGGTCGCAACGATTCCCAGTTGGGAAGATGTTTCGGGCGACTGCGGCCGTCATCCGGCACAACCCGAAAGCCCTTGGGATTCGGCATACGCGATTAACCAGCTGGCCGATCTCGGCTACATCGATCATCCCGGTGAGAACGCCCAAGAATTTCTTAGGCTTGTCAGGCACGGATACGATTTTAATCTGGCTCGCGTATATCTCGCATCCAGACGACCTGCAGACGCGCTGCCGTTACTCGAGAAATTGGTCGACGAGGTGCCCGACGAGCTTGCGTTCCGACTGCATCTTGCACAGTGCTATTGCGAGTTAGGGCGTAACGAGGAATGCCGTGCTACAGTCGAATCGGTATTAGAGAAGGATCGCAATCGCCCGGCAGCTGGCTTGATCTTGGCAAACCTATCTTTGGCTGAGGGCAGAATCGAAGAAGGTCTTGAGCAATTGTTGCAAGCGGAGAAGTGTTCCCGCCCAGCGCCAGAAATACGTCATCTTGTCGGTCGCGTTTACTTGCGCCAGCACCGATTTGAGGAGGCTGCACGTGTTTTCCGGTCCGTGCTCAGCCTGGATCCCGATCATGCGGCGGCAACCGCTGGGCTAGCTCAATCCCTGCTCCAGCAAAATGAACCTGAGAGAGCGGCTGAAGCCGCCATGGATGCGATTCGCTTACAGTTTGACCTGCCCGAGGCGCATTACACGCTCGGTGTCGCTCTCGTAAGAACCAGGCGCATCACACGTGCTATCCAAGCTTTTGAGACGTGTCTTGCACTGCACCCAGCTAGCAGCGACGCTCATCGCTGGCTCGCCACTATCCACGAGGAGATAACGAAAGATGCCACGAAGTCTTCTTGGCACCGTGAGATGGCGGAACGATGTGTAGTCGGCCATGCCTGAAGGACCCTCACTCGAGATCAGGCCTCCGTTACTTGGTGAATGGCCTGCATGCCGTATGTTGCTGCCGGATGCATTCACACAGGGTGCCCGCCCTGAAGCCTTGGTTGCTTTCGACCAGCAAGTCAGACATATTACCGGTGTCGCGACGTTTCAATATGCTGCGAAGGAAATCCGAGCCGTCCGCATTCGCGTTGTGCGTGCGCATCGCCGCAAGGGAATTGGAAGTCAGTTTTTGCAGCGAATTTGCTCTTTGGCGACGGAGCGACGCCTCGGCGAGATATCCGGCTATTCGAATATCACGCTCGAGTCGGATGCCGAAGCGTTCCTTCTAGCAAACCATTTCCGGCGAGACGTGCAAGTGTCTACCGTCGAAGGAAACCTGTTGCTTCTGCTAGATCGGCTCCGTGGTGTTTGCCGCCGTCTAACAAATGCGGGGAAAGTCCCTCTTGGGATTAGATTTGTCGGTCTCGAGGAAGCTCCGCACGATCAGCTTGCGAAAATCTACGCTGACCAGATCGCTGAGGCGCGCAATTTCCACCCTAGCTACATGCTCCCGGTTCTCGCCGACGCACGGCTGGCCGCATCGACGGTTCTCATGGTGGACGGAACCGTTCAGGGCATGCTGCTGTGCGAGGGAAACGACGGCAAAAATGTCGCAACCGTCCATGCGCGGGCAGTCTCACCCGGGTACCGCGGTGGATGGGCTAATTGTCTTCTGATGCTTCGCTCAGCGGAACAGGCTTGGCAAGCAGGTTCGGGCAGAGTGCGCTTCGATGTTCCGGGTGACAATTCCGATACTTTGAAACTGATGACGCGCTGCAATGCGGAGATCAAGCATGTCCTCTGTTGGTTTATTCGCGACGTTCGCCCACAAGAAGTCGTATCCGCATGAGCTTCCAATTTAATTCCGCGGACCTTGTGATTGTCTCGGGTTTGCCTCGTTCCGGCACCTCCGTCATGATGCAAATGCTGGCGGCCGGTGGAGTCCCCGTACTGAGTGACGGCGTGCGAGTGCCGGATGTCGACAACCCTCAGGGGTATTTCGAATTCGAGCCAGTCAAGAAGACGCGGCAAGACCCTCGATGGCTACAGCAGGCTCAGGGGAAAGCCGTGAAAGTCGTCCACCTCTTGCTCCTCGAGCTGCCCCTTTCGCTCCATTACCACGTGATCCTGATGAGACGGGCCATGGAGGAGGTTTTGGCGTCACAGCGAACCATGCTGCAGCGGTTGGGAAAATCCGGCGCTGGATTACCGGACAACCGATTAGCGTCGATTTATACGGAACAGATGGAGATGACGCGTCGGTGGTTATTCTCCCAGCCTCAGTTCCGCACTCTCGAAGTGAACTATATCGATTGTGTCCGCAACCCCGTGATGACCGCCGCAGCCGTTAACAGTTTTCTTGGCGGCAGACTCGACGAAGAGAAAATGGTTGGAACCGTAATGCCATCGCTCTATCGCAATCGATCTGTGCGCGCATCTCCTCCGGAGCACGACGCGAACTGCGGCCCCGCATTCTAGCGGGACAAAATCTACATTCTCATGCCAGAGTTCCGGTGATGACTGTTGTCTTCATACGCCAAGAAGATGCCTGAAGACTTCCAAGAGATCGGCGGAATTCCGGAGGAGACGACTACCTCGGAGTGCTTAACGCCGCGAGAAAATACCCAACGCCAGATTCCAGTTGAAATCGGGGCCAATACGCTGCTGGGGTGTGATCCATCGAACCAAGTTGCGCGCGGAACACTACGATGTCAATTCCTTCAGCAGCGCACGATCTTGCTACTTTTCATCCCACGGGTTGTGTTGCGCGTGTCGACCACAAGCTGCGCCTCGCGCACAATCCAGCGCAGACAGAGCATTTTCAATTCATTGACCAGCGCGATGTTCACGCAGCGGTAAATGTTCTCCAGCAGCTTGGTCATCTCCGCGGCGGCCGGAGATGACACGGGCACCGTGCGATTGAAGATCGATCCGTAGATCGCACAGGCGAGTTCGGCAGCCTGCGGACTAAGTCCGCCAACCACTTTCGGAATGTCGCAGTCTAGCAGGCTGCGGAAAAACTCGACAGAGTGCGGCGGTCCAAGCTAGAGGATCTTCGTCGGAGAAAATGAGAACCTCAAGGGGATACCACACCCTTAACCAAGTTTAGGAAGAACGCAAGGTTTCCAAAGCTGTGGCCAAGGATGCCCGGCCATGTGCTTTTTGTTCGTTGCGCAACAAAAGAGAGTGCGATACCTGTGATTGCCATGCGGACTGTGTCCCAGAGAGTTGGCTGCATAAATAAGTGGAAGAGCGACCAGAGAATCCCGTGGATGACCCATGTGGCTCTTCCAAACGCGAGTTCTTGGCGCGGAAGCACATAACCGCGCCACCACAGTTCTTCCCCGCCGATATTGCACACAAGGATCACGGCGGCGTAGTAAACGAGAATCCACCAAGCCCCGTGCAAAGGAATGCCCATGAAATCCTTCGGACCGAAACGATCGAAAAACTCATGGTAGAACCCAGAGGCATCGAAGAATCTGATGGACTGCAGGGTTGGTCGAAGGATGCCTGCACTCCGCTTGAGGATCGTACCTATCAGAATCGCAGCGAATACCCAGGCTTGGCGATTGTTCTCCCTCCAAAGGGCAAGCCAGGACGCCGCAACCGCAAAAAGGTCTTCCCAATTGCCTCCATACATGAAGCCCGAGAGTGCAGCTGCCCAGATCCAGGCTGTCGCATTTGGAGCCGAGAGTCGTAATCGTTGCGTGAGTGCCTTCCAAGAGATAGAGCGGACGTCAATAGCTGCGCCGACGAGCGCGGCAATCAACATGAGTGCCAGCGGCAGAATCAGCAGCAGATGGAAAATGCGCCACCAAGAACTCATCTGCCGCAACCGAGTCGGCCCAGCCCAGTGAAACAGGAAGGCGAACGTCAAGGCCGGTACCCCGAACAGAAGTGATGACGCAAGCCACCCAGCTGGGCTAATCGCTGGTGCGTGGTCTGCCTGGTGCACGTGGTGAGTGTATCTGACTGGATCGGAGCCATGCGACGAAAATGACTCTGGCGCCAAGAATTAGGCTTGTTTCCACAACACAACCTGATAAGAAGAAGGCATGCGCGGAATAGATGAGCAACAGATGGACGTCTTCAGCTATGTCAGCCCGGAGCGGCGAGTTCCGCAAGACCACCCTCTGCGTTCGCTGCGTGCCATGACAGATGAGGCGTTAAGAGAACTGCAACCACGGTTCAACAAGCTGTACGCCAAAACCGGGCGACCGTCGATAGCGCCGGAGAAGTTGCTGCGCTTCGGATGGCTGAAGACGATCGCGCTATTGCGGAAGGTTCGGCATCGTGGAATCTTCAAAGTGGGATGGGTCTTCACCTTCGCGGCTACCGCTTACAACTTAGTCCGGATCAGAAATCTGGCGCTGCAAGCGACTTAAGCCAACGGCAAGTTGGCCTGGCTGGGCCGGAAAAGATCTTCAGGGCCAGCCAGCGAATGCAGCCAAAGTTTTTCTCGAAGTCACAAAATCACGCGACCGGCAAAGGTTCTAAGTCGCGACGTCCATTTTTCCGCAGCCTGCTAGGAAGGCTGATGCCTGGTTCGTCTGAGAATTTGCTGATCAAGTGGCGAAGTCACGCTGGCTGTGGATTCGATCTGTCAACCATGTGTTTCCTCTGACACTTACGGTTCAAAACAAAGGCATCGCAAGAACGTGCCGGGTCCCGCTCCGTTTATGCAGCGATCAGCGATGTGCTGGCAACCGGCAAGTGCGCTATGACAACAGTTCCCGCGCCGCTCGAATTGATTTTCAAGCTTCCGCCTAGTTGCCGAAGTCTCTCGCGCATTCCCCTAATTCCGACTCCTGGCGTGCCACCGGACTCCATGGCTTCCCGCTTCCCAGGCGGTATGCCCTTGCCCCTGTCCTCCACTTCCAGGCTGAGCTGGCCATCCGAGCGCCTAATGCGAATTCTGGCGACGGGGCTCTCCGAATGACGGTGAATGTTCGTGAGGCACTCCTGGACGATCCGGAAAATGGCGGTTTCCAAATCCTGCGGGAGACGCCCTAAATCCTCTGGCAGCTCCAAATCGATTTTGATTTTGCTGCGTTCAGTAAACCCATCCAAGTACGACCGCAGAGCCGAGGCGAGCCCAACTTCATCGAGCAGCGGTGGATGCAGTAAGTGAGAGAGGGTGCGCAGTTCTTGCGACAGTTCCTGAACAAGACTGACACTTTCCTTGACTGCCTTGGCGGTGGGGGAACAGGTGTTGCCGTTTTCCGACTCCACTAACGACAGGTTCAGACCCAGCGCAGTGAGTATCTGCCCGGCGCTGTCGTGCAACTCGCGGGCGATGCGCCGCCTTTCCTGATCTTGCAGGTGCAGCAGTTGGCCAGAAAGGAGACGTAAACTCTGTTCCGCTTGTTTCCTCTCGGTAATGTCACGGATGGCACTCGTGACCAGCGTGCCCTCCTCCGTCTGCAGTGGGCTGAGGCTAATCTCCACTGGAAATTCTTGGCCATTCCTGTGCAGACCAAACAGTTCCAGACCTGCACCCATGGATCGTACTCGTGGGTCGCCAAAGAAACCGGCTCGATGTCCGGGATGCATGCGGCGAAAACGTTCGGGCACCAGGATCTCGATTTCTTGCCCCAGTAACTCTTCCCGCCGATAGCCGAACAACTTCTCCACCTGGGCATTGGCCAGGACGATCTTGCCCACGGGATTCACCACTACCATGGCGTCAGGCGCTGCTTCCAGCAGTCCCCGGAACTTCGCCTCCGCTCGCGCACGCTCCCGAGCCGCCTCTGACTCAGAGCGGAGTCGCTCTTCTGCGTGAAGCCGCTTCTCCGCTTCGGTGCGAGCTAGTTCTTGGTTCTTTGCGGCACGCCTCACCACTCGCACCACCAGTACATACAAGACAATGGACAGGACTGCGATCGCCAAGGACGCCAGCACCGTCGCCCACTGCCCGCGCTTGACGAGCGTCGCCCGTATTGCAAGCAACCGGTCTTCCTCTTTCTCCATATCAGCTACGACATGGCGAAGCTCGTCCATCCGCTGTCTGCCAACGCCGGAAAGCATAAGCTTGCCTGCCTCCATGTCCCGGCCTTCTTCGTCTAGTTGGACAGTTTGCTGCAGTACGGCAAGCTCCTCCTGTTCGGTCCGTCGAAGCTCGTACATCCGCTGCCGCTGAGTAGGACTATTTTTCGTGAGACTATCAAGTCTGGCCAGGCGGCCCTCGATCTCAGAGGTCGCTTCTTGATACGGTTCCAAATAGACGGGATCATCCGTAATCAGGTACCCGCGTTGGCCTGTTTCCGCATCAACCACAAGGCGCAGAACGGCACTCAACTCTTCCTTCACTTCGTGGTTTCTCTGAACCTGATCGTTCAGTCTGTCATAACCCAAGGCGGCTCGGCAGGTGTACGCAACCACACCTAGGGTAAGGAACAACCCGATAGTGAGGATTAGGAGCAGACGACGCTGGAGAGTCGCTAACATACAACTGCCTCCGGCTTCGGAAAGATCGCCAGAACGGCAATGACGGGGACGCCATAGGCCACCCAACTGCTACTTGAGACTGGTTCGAGATGCAAAGAGTCGCTGTACATGATCCCATCTTTCCTTTCGGAAGACATGCGGGAAAAAACACAACGAGCGGAATAATCATGTTGAAACTAACCCCGAAAGTAAAGGAGAGTTTTTCCGAGTGTTGTCGAATTGATAGAACTTGTGGCCTTCGAGTGCACCATTATTTACAGGGCTTGGGACCGGATTCCAGGTCGAAAGCATTTCTAGTCATGGACGGAACTGGTTGGATCCAAAGGCCAATACAACTCGCAGGTGCCCTGAAAACGTCCCCAATAAATACCTTATTTGGAAACGATTCTCTTCTCTTACGGAGCCCGCTTGAACTGCCGGCTGCACCAAGTTTGGGCATTTGACTCTAACTGAATAATAGCGGTAACGTGGTGTCCTCAGTACGAATAGCACCTTCCGCTGCCGCGCCCGCGGCGGGTTCCTTTCACCCTCCAACCAGGAAAGGAGCAAGGACATGTTCACACGCGTAGTGGAAATGACCAGCAAATCGGGAAAATCGCAGGAGCTTGCCAACACCATCAATGACAAAGCGGTGCCGATCCTGAAAAAACAGCGAGGCTTCGTGGACGAGATCGTGCTTGTTTCGTCTGGAAAGTTGGATCAGGTTTTGGCTCTGAGTTTTTGGAACGAGCGAGAGGACGCCGAGGAGTATCGAAAAGAACAGTACCAGAAGATTCACGAGATGGTACGGCCCCTCCTTGAGACAGAACCCGAGATTCGCACCTTTGACGTACATACCTCAACCACCCACAAGATTGCCGCAAGCAAGGCCGCCTAAATAACCCCTCGCTCCAGCAGGCGGGTCCTTAATGTGGACCCGCCTTCCCTCCGCGACAGCCGACGCGATGAGAGCCAGACATGAACACACTCGTCAGATTCTTGTGTGAACCGTCCTCAGCGGGGGCGCCTCATCCGAGTCTCTGGCATGTCTTCCAAATTCACAACCTCTCATGGGTGCCTCTGAATTTTTTTAGAGACGCCATTCGGTCTGTCCGACTCTGGTCCACCTTCAAGCGTGTCTACTTGGTCTCCGGTGTCGTTAGCCTTCAATGCGTCGAAAGGTCGGAACAGAAAACGCAGGCTCAGCAAATAGTCGACTTTTTCCAAGAGGCTGGCGATGGGCTCGGACTTGGGAATGAAGCAATCGACTGCTTCGAGCTCCCGCAAAGGCAGGCACTCATCGCTGGACAAGAGCGCGACCGGAACATCCGGTTTGGAATCCTTCATGCGCGCCGCAGCCAAACCGCCATTCATTTCTGGCATGCAGTAGTCGAGGAGGACTAGGTCCACCGAATGCGATGTGAAAGCTTGCACTGCTTCCTTGCCGTTGGTTGCGGTTAGGACCCGATATCCGTTTCCTTCAAGCAGCATTTTCTCGCCTTCTAGCACGCTCGGCGTGTCATCGACACAGAGGATTACTGGTTTCATGGGAATACTCCAAAAGATCTTCGGCCTGAGTGCTAGTGCATTGTAGGTGGCGCTGTCTGAGGAGGTGTGAGCCTGGCCTCGGAGGATGGCTTTCAGGGCCTCTGTCGCCAGCAGCGACCGCGGCGGCCATGCCTTTCCAAGACCTATCGATTGGCAGCAACCATGACTCGCTGTGTTAACATGTCCGCGGCTTCGGCAAGCGTTAAACCGTCGGGAACCGTTCGGAAGTCGCTGCGATATTCCTTCTCGTTCACAGCAATTGTTTTGAAAAAGAGCGCCTTGCCCTTCATGTCTACTTCCATGAAGGTGAGATCCCATTGACCGGGCGAAAGCTCACGCTGTTCGGCGCTGAAATGACCACCCTTCTCCAAATGCCCCAGCAACCCACCGGCGAATTTCACGTCCGCAACAAGCTGCCCGCGTATACGCACCAGTCTTCGCTGCGTTGCATGCACCCACATCTCCCCTTCCATTGCATGGAAGACACGAGCCTCGCGTGAAGGAGGTTGAAAACTTGGATTAGGCCGGTAACTCAGCTTGATCAGGTCTCCGTCCCGACCTGCATAAATGAAGGTGAGAGCATCTGGAAGCAACTTGAAAAATGCTTTGCATTGCTCCGCATCTTTTTTCTTCGTTTGTTCGAGTCTTTGCTGCTCTGCTGGATTTCGGACTAGATTCCCAATCCTCTCCATCTCGTCCTTTTGCTCTTTGGCGTTCAGCGGTTGCCCGTTTACTGCCACCAATCGGTCGAGCGAGCCCAGCCCGGTCTGAACAACTTCTTTTGTTTTCTTGTTACCTTGTTCTTCTCTCTCCACGCGGTACATCCAGCGACCGCGACTTCCATCTTGAGGCTTGAGTTCATTAGCGACTACTGCCCGTACCAATTCATTGGCCGACACCGGCGGGCCAGTAAGGGCGGACTGACCAAACGCGCCAGCGATCGGCAAAAGAGCAATCAAACCAGCGAGGGTGCATCTCGCGAAAAAAGGCAATGCCATTGCTTCTCCTTCTTTTCTAATCGTGCCGGTCAATGAAGGTGTCGCTTGCGGGGGCTGCAGCTCGCAGGCGAACGCCGGTTTCAACGTTCTAGTCACAGAACAGTTCCCCTTTCTCTCGTCTCGACGAAGGACAAACATTCCGTTGCCGGGCCACTCCGCTGGCTTCAGGCTGCCAGGGCGTAACGGCGCTCCGCGTTGGCCAGGAGTTCCATCATTTCATGGAGCGTAGCAATGTCGAGCTGTGAAATCGAGTTGATGAGTTCCAGCCGGTCACGCACAGATCTAGCAGGATTGAACAACTTGAATTGAATGTCGTGGTCGCACGCCCATCGTTGCAGAAACAAGAGCATCCCTAGGCCGCCTCCTTCTATCGCACGTACTTCCGAAAGATCAAGCACAATGGTTCGCGCATTTCGTAGCGACGTGACCGTTTCACGTAATTTGAAGGCAGCTTCGCTCCGCACGACTCTGCCTTTGCACTCAATGACCGCCAGGTCACCAATTTTCTCAATGTGAAGGTCCAAGGCTGACCTCCTCCCTGCCATACGTTCCCGAGAGCACGAGTCGTGCCATCAGATTGCAGCCTTCTTTTGTGACGGGTAAAGGCTGGGCCGGCGGACGAGAGGAACTTTCGGGAGGCGACCGAGAAAATCTGCGCTACAGCAACCGCTGTATCTCTGCACGATCGATGGCACCCCGTCTAAAACGGAATCATTCGACATGACCTATCGTGTTCGCGGCGAATCACGACAAAACGGCCTCCACGGCCTTGCTTGCGCAAACGTGCAGTGGCCTGGCGTGGGACAGGCGAGTCGCGGGCAATACGATCCGAGAGTGAGACTCTTCTGGCACTTGACCTGCAAGGGCCTTCGACAAGGTGGTCCTACTCGAAGGGAGAGAGGTTTATGACATACGTAATGACTAAGCCTTGCCCAGTCTGCAAACGGCAATTAACCAAGAAGGTGCCCACCGATACTGTACTGTGCGCCTGCGGCCATCATGTTTGGCAGGGGTAGCAGCGTTTGCGCATAGGCACAGTATGTTCGCCCGTTGCCTTTCCGATTTGTACAGGCTCCGCCCGCGACAAGCCTTTAAGCTAAACGCAAACTCACGAGTGAGGCTCGAACCTTGCCGTTCCCCTTGTCCGGGTCGATGATTAACTCAAGCAGTGTGACATTTGGAAGGTCAACGTTGTACTCCTCGGTCTCTCGCGTGGCGTCTGGCGAACTGAAATTCCACTGCTGCCGCACAATTTCCCGGAAGGAACCTCCCCGATCTGGCGACCATCGCAAGCTGAATTCTTGCATCCGTTCGGTTTTGGTCTCTTCGAAAACGACCGAGATGCGACGGAGCTTTTGTGGCAGGTCAAAGATCAACCGAATCGTCTGGACACCCCGTTCCGACGCACGCCACCCACCCTTGTCCGACCGCAACAGCGCAGATTCAATCGGAAAGGCGTTGTCTTCCGAGGTCACTTCGACCAGTGCAGTGCTTTCCAAATCGAGCCAACCTCGCTCAGCAGGTGGACTATCAAGCGGCTTGGCGATAATCCGTTTGCGCATTTTTACCCTCAACCTCCGCTAAATCTCGCGATCGCGGGGACGCGAAGTGGATCCCGATTGCTGCAAGAACGCCAGCAAATTCGGGCGCACTCATGCCCGATGCCCCAATTCTGACTGCACGCCTCAGGCAGCAAAATCAATCTTTGTGATCGAGGACGGTTCCTGTTTCTGTTCGATCTTGCCCCCTCTGCTGATCTTCGCCAGTTCGCAGTTAAGTTCCGCTCCGACCAGCATGGCAAAGCCTGTCCAATAGAGCCAGGTCATCAAGGCAATGCCCGCGCCGAGCGTCCCGTAAGTTTTGTTAAAGTGTGCGAAATGCCGAAAGTAGAGGCCGAGCAGGTACGAGAGTGCGAGCCAACAACCCACGGCAAGGATTGCGCCCGGTAGCGTGGCTACGAAGCGCTGCTTAACATTCGGACCAAGAAAGTACACCGCTTTCACGGCGAGAACGGTGAACCCTATCGCAATGGACCAATGAAGGTAGGGCCACAGCAAGGCAAATAAATAGGAGAGGTGGATTCGACCCGAGAGCCATCCTCCAAATCTGGGCCCAACAATCATGACGGAAAGAGCTACAAGCATCAGGGCTCCAATCACGAGAGCTAAGCCCACTGCCAAGGGCCGGGTTTTCCAGAACGGTCGATCGTCTTCGACATCGTAGGCGATATTCAACGCTTCGATGGTTGCAGAGAATCCCCCCGACGCCGTCCAGAGCGTACCCAGAATGCCGAAAGAAAGGAACGTTCCACGGTTGGGCGTGATCACATCAGACAACACTCTGCGCACCAGTCCCATGCTGTCCGGCGGTAAGAACCGCGCCATCATACTCAGCGCCTGCTCGAAAAGATTGGGAACCGGCAGGTACGCCACGATGGCTGACATAAAAATCAGGCATGGAAAGAGCGAGAGAACGAAATAATACGATAGGGCCGCAGCCATCTGCAGAGTGTGGTTCCGCAGCACGTCTTCGTAGGTTTCCGCTAACGCATGCTTGATCGCGGCCGCCATCACGATTCTTGGATGCAATTCCTGATTTGTGGGGCAACGATCACTTTCGTCGGGCCGGGCTTTACAACCTCACCCGTAGCGACAGAGGTTTTATCCACAGACCGACGCTCAGATGCGCAATGAGCAGCAACGGTTGACTTGGAATCTGGGTGTTTAGGGAAGGCAGCCTTACTTGGCTCTTCCTTTTACGAGCGCTCATCTGCATCACGGGAAGAAGCAGGGCGAATAGCACGAGATGCGTATGGGCGCACGGCGAAAAATCCAGTCGTACCCATTGGAAAGGACCGTCCGATGGCCGCTGTGGCGTCAAAAACAACAATGAATTCCGAGTGGTGCGCTTGCTGTCACACCTCATACCGTCGAAAATGTACAGGAATAACCCCTCCCGTTTACTAATTTCAGCGTATAGCTTGCTCAACGTGGATGCGAAATAATTGCGAGGAGTGTGGCCATTAGGCTGCGCGACGGAGGTGATCTTTGCGTGCCGGTACCGCCGCAAGCCAAGGTCGAATCATAGTGTGTCTGGCGGACTCATCGTTGCTGCAACAGGATTGCATCTAGGAGGCCTCATCATGAAGAAGAGGTTATTTGCGTGCGCAGTGACCGCATTGTTGCTTGCGACCACAAGTTGGGCAGACGACAAAGAGAAGGACGAGGATCGTCTGAAGAATGCCGGCACGGTGCTAACCGAGATTCTGAATCTTCCCGATGATATTCCTCAAGATCTCCTCGACAAAGCCGACTGTGTGGTTGTTTTCCCATCGGTTCTCAAGGCCGCGTTTGTGATCGGTGGTAGTTATGGCCGCGGCGCCATGACGTGTCGGACGGGCGAAAACTTCAACGGCCCTTGGGGCGCTCCCTCAATGATGGCCCTTGAGGGGGGCAGCGTGGGCTTCCAGATCGGCGGGCAAGCGACCGACTTCGTCTTACTCGTAATGAATGATCGAGGTGCCAATGGAATCTTGAGCAGCAAAGTGAAGCTCGGAGCGGATGCGTCGGTAGCAGCGGGACCAGTCGGTCGAGATGCGTCGGCAGAAACAGATGTCTCGATGCGGGCTGAAATCTTGAGCTATTCACGTGCGCGCGGCCTGTTTGCGGGCATTTCGCTAGAGGGCTCGACCATCCGACCCGATAACGACGCGAACAAGAGAATCTACGGCGAGAAAATCTCGGCGAAGGATATTGTAATTGCGCACGAGACGCATGTTCCTGCCGCAGCGGAGCGCCTAATCTCTACCCTCAACGGAAAGACGCCGAAGCACAAGTCGTCATAGCAGTTGTCTGAAATGAGTTTTGCTTGATGACGATTGGGAACAGCGAGCATCAGTGCGCGGCCTAGCCCGTGCTCCACTTTTATGGAATGCGAATGAGCTAAAGCGCTCAATCAGCTTGTATTTCGTTGCTGTCCTGCAAACCACACGAGCAACGGAAGATTGAGAAGTTGCTCGTGAAACTCGCAAAGATCAAGCCGATGTCAGGCAAACCCGGCCCCATTATGAGTGGTCATAGCGTACTCAGAACTGCATGAGCCACAGGCAATTACGCAGATTGATTGGGAAAGGGCCAGCAAAAGGGAGGACGGCGACAGGCCCTCTCTCTAGCGTAGTGATCCGTCGCCGTCCCCCTTCAACCTGCGGGT